>Ga0070714_100003048_pt1 | contig 12427 bp, 10 predicted proteins | sample LARL83metaG_FD_65450 | JGI IMG/M metagenome (GOLD analysis project Ga0070714, IMG submission 65450) | Corn, switchgrass and miscanthus rhizosphere microbial communities from Kellogg Biological Station, Michigan, USA - LAR L8-3 metaG | ecosystem: Host-associated > Plants > Roots > Rhizosphere ... | reverse complement strand
TTGCCATCCGGCCACAGCGCCGCCTGGATCTTGGCCTTCTCGGGCATGGAGGCCATGTAGCCGCCGGCGCGTTCGAGCGCGGCGATGGCCTTGGCGTAGACCGCGTCGACGATGATGACGGAATTCTCCGATGAGCACGACGTTGAATTGTCAAAGATCTTCGAGGCGCAGATTTTCTTCGCCGCGTCGTCGAGATCGGCGGTCTCGTCGATGATCACCGGCACGTTGCCGGTGCCGACACCGATCGCCGGCGTGCCGCTGGAATAGGCGCGGCGCACGTTGTCTTGCGAGCCGGTGGCAACGACGAGATCGGCCGTCTGCATCAGCGCTTGCGTCATGTCCTTTGACGCCGGCGGCGGCAGGATCTGCACCAGGTCCTCCGGCGCGCCGATCTTCTTCAGCTCGGCCCGCATGTAATCCACTGTTTTTGCTGTCGTTTTCAGCCCGGCCGGGGAGGCGGCAATAATGACGGCGTTCTTGCCTTTGATCGCCATCATCGCCTTGTTGACTGGCGTCGCGCCCGGGTTGGTCGACGGCGTGATGGCGCAGACCACGCCCACGGGCTTCGCCCACTTGGTGATGCCGCGCGCGTTGTCCTGTTCGATGATGCCGACCGATTTCACGCGCAACAGGTCGCGCAGCGTGCCGAAGGTCTTGCGCTGCTTCTTGATGATCTTGTCGGGCACATTGCCGAGCTTGGTGTCGGCGACCGCGAGCTCGGCAAGCTCTTTGGCGTGGGCCGGATTGTACAGCGACCAAGCGAGCGCGGTGACGGCTTCGTCGGTGCGCGCCTGATCGGCGTCGGCGAACTCGGTCATGGCCTTGCGTGCGCGACGCACCAGTTCGTCGACCACCGCATTGGCACTCTCCGGCGATTTCACTGCGACTGTCATCGCTGCTCCACTCAAGCCACCTGCTGCGGCCGCATGTCTTCGCGCTTGATCCCCGCGACTACCGTCGGCTTCTTCATCGCATCGCGGCGGAACGGCTCACCGAGTTCCTGATTGAGCACGACTTCGATGAAGGTAGTAATGCGCTTCTTCTGGTCCTCGCAGGATTTGCGCAGTGCTTCGGTCAGCTCGGCCTGCGTCTTTACTGTGACGCCCTTGAGCCCGCAACCTTCCGCGACCTTTGCATAGCTGAGATGCGGATCGAGTTCGGTGCCGACAAAGTTATCGTTGAACCACAGGATCGAATTGCGCTTCTCCGCGCCCCATTGGTAATTGCGGAAGACCACCATGGTGATGCCGGGATATTCCTCGCGGCCGATCGAGCTCATTTCGCTCATTGAGATGCCGAAGGCGCCGTCGCCGGCAAAGCCGACGCAAGGGATATCCGGGTTGCCAATCTTGGCGCCGATGATTGCGGGAAAGCCGTAGCCGCAAGGCCCGAACAGTCCCGGCGCCAGATATTTCCGGCCCTCTTCGAAGGTCGGATAGGCGTTGCCGATGGCGCAATTGTTGCCGATGTCGCTCGAGATGATGGCGTCCTTCGGCAGGCCGGCCTGGATGGCGCGCCAGGCTTGGCGCGCCGACATGCGGTCGGGCTCGCGCTTGCGCGCGTCGGCGTTCCAGGTCGTGCCCGGATCGTCGTCTTCGTGATCCATGCTGGAGAGCGTTTGCAGCCAGCGCGACTTAGTCTGGTGGACGAGCGCTTTGCGCTCCTCACGTCCGGCATTGCCGGCCGACGGTGACAGCTGCTTGAGCAGGCTCTGCGCCACAAGTCTAGCGTCGCCACAGATACCGACGGCGACCGGCTTGGTCAGGCCGATACGATCCGGATTGATGTCGACCTGGATGATCTTGGCGGTCTTTGGCCAGTAGTCGATCCCGTAGCCGGGCAGTGTCGAGAACGGATTGAGCCGGGTGCCGAGCGCCAGCACGACGTCGGCCTTGGCGACAAGCTCCATCGCCGCCTTCGAGCCGTTATAGCCGAGCGGGCCGACGGCAAGCCGGTGGCTGCCCGGGAAGCTATCATTGTGCTGGTAGTTGTTGCACACCGGGGCGTCGAGCTTCTCGGCCAGCGCCGCGCATTCGGGTATCGCATTGGCGAGCACAACGCCGGCACCCGACAGGATCACCGGGAATTTCGCCTCCGACAGCAATTTCGCCGCGTCCGCGGTCGCCTGTGCGCCGCCGGCCGGGCGCTCGAAATCGACGATAGCCGGCAGGTTGATGTCGATCACTTGCGTCCAGTAATCGCGCGGCACGTTGATCTGCGCCGGCGCCGACAGACGCTTCGCCTTGGTGATGACGCGGTTGAGCACTTCGGCGATGCGCGAGGGGTCGCGCACTTCTTCTTGGTAGCAGACCATGTCGCGGAACAGCGCCATCTGCTCGACTTCCTGAAAGCCGCCTTGGCCGATGGTGCGGTTCGCCGCTTGCGGCGTGATCAGCAGCATCGGCGTGTGGTTCCAGTAGGCGGTTTTGATGGCGGTGACGAAATTGGTGATGCCGGGACCGTTCTGCGCGATGCACATCGCGATCTTGCCCGTCGTGCGCGTATAGCCGTCGCAGATGTAACCGCCGTTGCACTCATGCGCGACGTCCCAAAAGGTGATGCCGGCCGTGGGAAACAAATCGGAGATCGGCATGAAAGCCGACCCGATAATGCCGAAGGCATGCTCGATGCCGTGCATCTGCAGCACTTTTACGAAGGCTTCTTCCGTCGTCATTTTCATGGCACTGACCTACTTGTCTTGAAAAATTTCAGCGAGTTCGCCGGCGGCGCGGCGCAGCGCCGGCAGATGACTGCGCGCGTTCTGCACGTTCATGCGCGCCTCCGGCGCTTGGATCGCCAAGGCTGCGAGCATTTCGCCGTTCTTGCCGAGCACTGGCACCGCCGCGCAAACCACGCCGATCAGATATTCTTCGCGGTCGAACGAAACCTGCTCCTTGCGGATCTGGCGCAGTTCGGCCTCGAACTTGGTCTTGTCGGTGATAGTGCCGTCGGTGTAGCGGCGCAATTCGAGGCTTTGCAACAGGCGCTGCCGACGTGGACCCGGCGCCAGGGCCAGGAACAGCTTGCCGATGGCGCTGGCATGCAGTGGCACGCGCGAGCCGCTGGTGTAGTGCAGCCGCAGCGGCCAGTCCTCGGCCTCCACCCGATCGAGATAGATCACCTCGCCATTGAGCAGCGTGCCGATATTGCAGGTTTCGTTGAGCGTGCGCACTAGCCGTTGCAGCACCAAATGTGGCGCATCGTTGCGCATCGAGGCTGACAGAGCGCCGAAGGCGAGGTTGGTGAGGCGCGGCCCGATAATCAGCCGCTTGCGTCCCGCCTCGCGCGCCAGATAGCCCTGGCCGATGAACCAATCGACCAGGCGGTAGGCTGTCGCCTTCGGCAGCTTGAGCGAGGCGATGATGTCGAGCACATCCACCGGGCTGTGCGACGACGCGACGTGCTCGAGGATCGCGAACGACCGCGCGGTGGCTCCGAGCTTCTGTTGGTGCGGCGTCTTGGTGGCGGCGGCCCTAAGCGCAGCGATGCGCGCGGGCTGTGCAGTCCTTTCCTTCAGGTCGAGACTAGTCCGCATGGCCCCTCTCTTATACCGGCGCGATGCGCCGGCGCATCAACTGTTGAATAAACGGCAGCAACAGCACGATGATGGTCAGCGCCGTGATTGTTCCGGAGATCGGACGGGTGAAGAACACCGTCCAATCGTTGGAGAAGCTGATCATCGTGTTCATGAAATTCTCTTCGGCGATCGGCCCGAGGATGACGCCGAGCACCAGCGGCGCGATGGGGAATTTCAGGCGCTCGAAGCCATAGCCGAGGATGCCGAAGGCGATGATCAGCCACAGATCGGTGACGTTATTGCGGATCGAGAGAGCGCCGATGAAACATAGGATCAGCACGTAGGCGGAAACGACCGCCTCAGGGAAATCGAGAATTTTCACCAACGGGCGAATGGCGAAATAGCCGATCGCACACATCAGCGCGAGGCCGAGAAACAGCGAGGCGAAAACGGTATAGACCAACGGCGCTGAGCTCACGAGCACCTGCGGCCCAGGTTGGATGCCGTGCAGCATGAAAGCGCCGAGGATCACGGCGGTGGCGCCGCTGCCGGGAATGCCGAGCGCCAGCAGATGCACCATGGCGCCGCCGACCGAGGCGGTTGCCGCCGCCTGCGGCGCCACGATGCCTTCGGCAACGCCGGTGCCCATACGATCCCTCTTTTTGCCGAAGCGCGCCTCGATGCCGTAGCTGACGAACGAGGCGATGGTAGCGCCGGCGCCCGGCAGCAGTCCGATTAGGTCGCCCACGATGGCGGCACGGAAAAAAGAGCCCTTGATCTCATTCAATTCTTTCCAGGTCGGCAGTTCGGTGCGCGCGTTGGAGATTTTGTCGATCGGCTTGGTAGCAAACCCGGTTTCGAGCCGCATCAGCACTTCGCCGACACCATAGGCGCCGACCATGACGACGAGGAATTCAATACCGTCGGCGAGGATCGGAGAGCCGAAGGTGAAACGGTAGGCGCCGTAGACCGGGTCGACGCCGACTGTCGAGATCAAAATGCCGACGCTCATGCTGATGAAGGCGTTGGCCAGAGATCCTTTACCGATCGCAACGACGCTGAGCAGGCCGAACATCACGATGACGAAATATTCCGGCGAGGAAAATCGCAGGGCGAAGCTTGCCAGCGGCTCGGTCAGCGCCACCATGACGATCGCCGACAAGAGGCCCCCGCCGAGTGCTGCGACCAGTGTCCAGCCGAGCGCCTTGGCCGGCTTGCCCTTGCGGCCCATGGTGTAGCCGTCCCACAGCATCGGCACGTCGATTGGCTCGCCGGGGATCCTGAATAAAATCGCGGTGAATGCACCGCCGTAGGTGCCTGAGACGTACATCGCCGTAAGCAGCACGATCGATGCGGTGACGTCCATTTTGTAGGTGAAGGGCAGCGCCAGCGCGACGCCCATGACGAGCGTCAGACCGGGCAATACGCCGATCAAGAGACCGATGACAATGCCGACCAACAGCATCGTCAGGTTGAGCGGCGTCATGCAGTGAACGAAACCGCCGGCGAGCTGGGCGAGGATGTCGATCATGCGCTCACCACAGACTCGGGATCGCGAAGAACGCGTCGGTGACGCGGTCGAACGGCGCCATGCCGCGCGGCAGCGAAACATAGGCGATGCGCAGGAACAGGACGCCGCAAAAGAACGTCACGCCGAAGCTTGCGCCCCACACGACGCCGTGCGCGCGATAGCCGCCGACATACATGAACGCAGCGAGGAACAAGAACGTGCCGAAGATGAAACCGAGAAACGGTACCAGCACCGCGTAGGCTGCCATCAGCACGATGCCGCCGATGACGAGCCGCGGATAGAGCGGCTGCGGCTCTTCCGGCTTGTCCTCGCGCTCGAATGCTTCGAGGAAGCCGGTTGCGTCCTTGTTGGCAATGAGCAGTCGCCGCGCCAGCTCATAGAGGCACGACAGCCCCATCAGCAGAATGGCCAGCCGCGGCCAGGCGTCGGGGCCGAGCGAATTGCCCCGGACGGTGTACTGGAACGTTCCGGCATAGAGGTAGAGGGCGAGCGAGATCGCGAGCCCCACGATATAGGGACCGATGGAACGGAGAAGCGCATTGTCCATGACGGCGTCGCCGGCGGGCTAGTTCGTCGCCACTACTTTCTTCATGTCCTCGAGCTGCTGGTTGATGAAGGCGGGCGCCTTCGATGCATCTTCGAAGCTGTTGGGATCGCAGAACTGATCGTCCATGAACTTCTTGTATTCCGCCGAGGCGTAGACTTTCGCCAGCGCATCGGAAAGTTTCTTGACGACTTCGGGTGGGGTGCCAGCCTTGACCACGATGGCGCGGAATTGCGGCAGCGCGACCTTGTAGCCGACCTCGTAGGACGCCGGGATGTCCTTGAAACGATCGAGGCGCTTCTCACCGAACAGCAGAATCGGCCGCATCTGCTTACTGTTGAGGAATTGCGCGACGTCGCCGGCCTGTTCATAGAGCGCGTCGGCATGATCGCCAAGGATCGAGACATAGCGTTCGCTCGGCTTGGAGAACGGCACCTGCACGACTTGCAGCCCGCCGCTCTTGGCGATCGTGCTGATCGAGAAGTCGTCGACGCTCTCGAAGCCCAGCGTCGCGATCTTAAGCTTGCCGGGATTGGCCTTGGCTTCCTTGGCAAAATCGGCCCAGGTCTTAAAGCGGCTGTCCTCCTTCACGAAGATGAATGAGGGCACCTTCATCAGCACCGCGACCGGCGTGATGTCGCTCATGTGCCAGCGCGGGCTCTTGCCGGCGAGCAGCGCGTGGCTGTCGGCGATGTAGATCGCCATCGAGTAACCGTCGGCCGGCGCCGCCAAGAGCTTGGCCATGCCGGTCGCGCCCGTGCCGCCGGGCACGTTCACCACCGGGACACCTTGGCCGAGCATCGGCTCGAGTTGCTTGCTGACGAGACGGGCGAGCTGGTCGGCCCCTCCCCCCGGCCCCCACGGCACGATCAGTTCGATCGGCCGCTCCGGATAACCGGCTGCAAACGCGCTGGCGCCGCCAAGCGCGAGGCCGGCGGCTGTAGCCAAAAGCAATGCAAAATGTCGCGTGATGGAACGCATGAACTTCCTCCCTTCCGTCGAAGTCTCATTCTTTGAGACTATTGTTCTCAATAGACTAGCAGAAGGGCCCGCCGCCGCAACGCGGATCGAGACCCCTCATCGCGCTTGCTGAGACGGCAGCGTCAGCGGCCGCGCCCGGCGATCGGCAGGTAAGCCCTCATCTCGGGCCCGTTATAGAGCGTGAGCGGGCGGATCAGGATGTTGTTGTCCTGCTGCTCCATCACCTGCACCACCCAACCAGGCACGCGGCCGATGGCGAAGATCGGCACGAACAGATCGCGCTTGATGCCGAGCAGGTGGTAGACGACGCCGGAGTAAAAATCGACGTTCACATTGACACCGTGGCGCGCGTAAGGCGCCATCGCTTTTACGACCGCTTGCAAAATTTCGAACCATTTCGGCTCGCCCATTTCCTTGGATAGCCGCTCGACGCCGGCGCGCATGTGGCGCGCGCGCGGATCTTCGGCGCGGTAGACGCGGTGGCCGAAGCCGGTGATCGCCGTGCCGGCGTCGCGCTTCTCCTTCACATAAGCAGCGGCGCGCGCTGGATCGCCGATCTCCTCCGCCATCTTCATGACGTCTTCGGCGGCCCCGCCATGCGCCGGGCCCGAGAGCGCCGCGATCGCCGCCGTGATGGCAGCATGCAGGTTGGCTTCGGTGCCGATCACCACGCGCGCGGCGAACGATGACGCGTTCGAGCCGTGCTCGGCATGGATGATGAGGTCACGGTCGATCAGCGAGGCGGCGTCGGCGCTCGGCTTCTTAGCCGTCAGCAGCCACAGCAGATTGCCGGCGTGGTTGAGCGTCGGGTCAGCCGCCACTGGCTCCTGGCCGGCGCGGATGCGCTCATGCGCCGCCACGATCATCGGCACTTGCGAGGTCAGCCGCACCGCCTTGCGCAGTGTAGCGTCGTGCGAATTGTCGGCGGTGTCCGGATCGAACGCGGCGAGGGCAGACACCCCAGTGCGCAGCACGTCCATCGGGTGCGCGTCCTTGATGGCACGCAGGATGTCGAGCAGCTGCGGCGGCAGCTTGCGCGCCGCCTTGAGCTGCGCATCGAACGCAGCCAGGTCCTGCGCGGTGGGCAGTTCGCCGTGCAGCAACAGCCAGGCGGTTTCCTCGAAGGTCGATTTCTCCGCCAGATCGTGGATCGAATAGCCGCGATAGCGCAGTTCGCCGGCCTTGCCGTCGATGAAGGTGCAGGGCGAGCGGTCGAAATAGACGCCCTTGAGCCCGCGGTGAATCTTGATCGCTTCGGCTGTTTCGGTCATTACAAGCGCTCCGCTGGCGCGTTTCGCGTTTTCTCACGCGGTGAGAAGCATGGACTTACTTGCCCGGCTTTTTGATATCGCACGTCGGCGCCGGCGTACAATCGTTTTGCCGGAAGGCGACGACGACCGGATCGTCGAAGCCGCGCTTCGTCTCAAAAACGACAATCTCGCCAAGCCGATTTTGCTTGGCGCGAAGAGCACACCAGCCGGCATCGAAACGATCGATCCACGCAGTAACGCACGCCTGGCGTCCTACGGCGCTGCGTTGTCCGCCGCGCGAGAGTCGATGACGCCGGCGATGGCGGCGCGTCTGACGGCAAAACCGCTGTATTTCGGCGGCATGATGGTGCGCCAAGGCGACGCCGACGCGATGGTCGCGGGCTGCGCCAATCCGACGCGGCGCGTTATCGAAGCCGGATTGATGACAGTCGGTCTGGCGCAAGGCCTCACACTGCCATCGAGTTGCTTTCTCATCATTGCCGGCCAGCGTGCGCTAGTCTTCGCCGACTGCGCCGTCAACGCCGATCCCAATGCCGAGGAACTCGCTGACATTGCCATTGCCTCGGCGCGCAGCGCGCAAAGCCTGCTCGGCGAAGAGCCGCGCGTCGCCATGCTGTCGTTCTCCACTAAAGGCAGTGCGCAGCATACGCGCGTCGACAAGGTGCGCAAGGCGCTCGCGCTAGTGCGCCAACGCGAACCCTCTGTCGCGATCGACGGCGAATTGCAGGCCGACGCGGCGCTCTCGCCGCAGGTGGCCGCCAAGAAACTCAAGGAGCCGAGCGCCATTGCCGGCCAGGCCAACGTGCTTATCTTCCCGGACCTCGATTCCGGTAATATCGGCTACAAGCTGACGCAGTGGCTCGGCGGCGCGCAGGCGATCGGGCCGTTCCTGCAAGGCTTTGCCAAGCCGGTCAGCGACCTGTCGCGCGGCGCGTCCGTCGACGACATTGTCACCACCTGCGCCTTGGTGGCCGCGACGAGTTAGCTTTTTTCGCCACGATAAGATCGGCTCATCGATTCCCAGTTTTGGCTGCGGGTAGAATCGAAAATGGCGCGCCTCAGGAGATTCGAATCCAACGTCAGATTTTGCCGTCAGGGGGGCTGCCAAGGCCCCGGTCGCTGCCTGAGCGCGACGGCTCGGCGCCTGCGCAGGGGAGGGCCTCGAACCCCCGACCTCCGGATTATGATTCCGCAGGAATAACTTGGATGTTGTACAGATGTTGTACGGTCGTTTCCGGCTAAATTGGCCCGGCGGCTAGCAGCCTATTGAATGCAAAGCAATTTCAGCTTGGAGCGGGCGAAGGGAATCGAACCCTCGTATGCAGCTTGGGAAGCTGCCGTTCTACCATTGAACTACGCCCGCAGATTTCTCAGTTTTACGCTACACCGGCCGCCCGAGACAACCGTCAACGATAATCGAACGGACGTGAGATCGTAATGCCAAACGTCGGCTGGTCGTCACTCCAACTGCGCGTTGACCGGCCGATGCTCGATTGATCCGGCGATCGCCAATAGTTCGATTGGTCGGCACCGAGCCGGGCGGTGAGAGCCGCGTTGGGATCAATCGACGGAATCTCGATCTTCTTCCAGCGCGGATTAATGTTGCCGTTGTCCTGCGCGTACGCGGTGCTCGCGGCAACGAGCATGACAGCTAGCACGCACAGCATCACACGCATGATGGAGCCCCTCGGCCGACGGCCGAGCGCAACATTAGCTAAGCCTGTGCCGCAGCGGCAAGCGGGGTGCCAAGAGCCGGTAACTATGGCTTGAAATGCTTGGACAGCTTTAGGCTCTGCGCCTGATAGTTCGAGCCGATGCCCTGGCCGTACAGCGTGTCCGGCCGCGCCAGCATCTTCTCGTACACCAGCCGGCCGACGATCTGTCCGTGCTCCAGGATGAAGGGCACCTCGCGCGAGCGCACTTCGAGTACGGCACGTGCGCCCTTACCACCGGCTCCGGCATAGCCGAAACCAGGATCGAAGAAGCCGGCGTAGTGGACGCGGAATTCGCCGACCAGCGGATCGAACGGCACCATCTCGGCGGCGTAGTCGGGCGGCACCTGTACCGCCTCCTTGCTGGCGAGGATGTAGAACTCGTTGGGATCGAGGATCAGCGTCTTGTCGGGGCGCGCCTGCATCGGCTCCCAAAAATCGAGCACGGTGTAGCCGGCGCGGCGCTCGACATCGATCAGTCCGGTATGGCGCTTGGCGCGATAGCCGACGAGGCCGCCGGGGCCGATGCCCGACAGATCGACACCGACCGCAACGCCTTCGCTGACATCGGCGTGGTCCGCGTCGACCAGCCGCTCGCGCATATGAAGATCGCGCAACGCAGTCGCGTCGAGCAGCGCGCCGCCGTGGCGGAAGCGGATCTGCGACAGTCGCGAGCCCTCGCGCACCAGCACCGGGAATGTCCGCGGCGAAATCTCGGCGTAGAGCGGGCCGTGATAGCCGCCGGCAATGCGGTCGAAGCCGCGAATCTCGTCGGCGATCACGCGCGTGAACACATCGAGTCGCCCCGTCGAACTTTTCGGATTGGCCGCGGCGGAAATATCGTTGGGTAGCGCCAGGCTTTCGAGCAGCGGCACGATGTAGACGCAGCCGGTTTCAAGGACCGCGCCGTCTCCGAGCGCGACCTCGTGCAGCTTCAGCCCGTCGATGCGTTTGGCCACCGTGCTCGACCCCGGCAGGAAGCTCGCGCGCACGCGATAGGCGACGTCGCCCAGCCGCAGATCGAGGCTCGCCGGCTGGATCTGATCGGGCGCGAAGTCGGCGGACGGCAAAATCCCACCGGCGCGCGCAAGCGCCGCGATCATGCGGTCCGGCAAAATGCCTCTGTCGTCGGCAGCAAGATTAAGGGCCACGGCGCCTCATCCAATGAGCGCCGATCTAACCCGACAGGCGCCTTGACGGGAAGCGCCTCTCCCGGCTACAAACAATTTAATCCGTGGTCATTTGAGCCGGCCGGCTTGCAGCCACGTTAAACAAATCGCTAAAAGGCCGGGGACGCGTGAGCCCGGCCGAGATATTTCTCCGGCCGGTTTTTTGTTGGCCGAAGGAGGCCGTCATGTCCGCGTCCAAGTCGAGCAACAAGACCTACCGCCCGGAAACCCGGCTGGTGCATTCTGGCACCCTGCGCTCGCAGTTCGGCGAAACGTCCGAAGCGTTGTTTTTGACGCAAGGCTACGTCTATCCGAGCGCCGAGGAATGCGAGGCGCGTTTCTCCGGTAAAGCTCCGGGATACGTCTATTCGCGGTATTCCAATCCGACCATGACCATGTTCGAGCAGCGCATGGCCGCGCTCGAAGGCGCGGAAGCTGCGCGCGCGACAGCAACCGGCATGGCAGCGGTGACAACGGCGCTGATGGGGCTCGTGCGCGCGGGCGATCACATCGTTGCGGCCAAAGCGCTGTTCGGCTCCTGCCGCTGGGTCATCGAAGACTGGCTTGGCCGTTTCGGCGTCACCTCGACTTTGGTCGACGGTAAAGACCTCGCGCAATGGAAAGGCGCCGTGCGCAAGGAAACCAAGGCCTTCTTCATGGAGACCCCAACCAATCCATGCCTCGAGGTCTACGACATCAAGGCGGTCGGCGACATTGCACATAACGCCGGGGCGCGGCTCGTCGTCGACAATGTGTTCGCCACGCCGCTTTATCAGCAGCCGCTCTCGCTCGGCGCCGACTGCGTGGTTTATTCGGCGACCAAACACATCGACGGCCAAGGGCGCGTGCTCGGCGGAGTAATCCTCGGCTCGGAAAAATTCATCATGGAGCACGTCCACCAGGTGATCCGCCAGACCGGCCCGTCAATCTCGCCCTTCAACGCCTGGGTGATGCTCAAGGGCCTGGAGACGTTGGCCGTGCGCGTGCAGCGGCAAACCGACAACGCGGGCAAGGTCGCGACCGCGCTCGCCGATCACAAGAAAGTCAGCCGCCTAATCTATCCGGGCCGGCCCGACCATCCGCAGGCCGAGGTGATCGCGCGGCAAATGAAAGCGGGTTCGACGCTGTGCTCCTTCGAGGTGAAAGGCGGTAAGGAGGGTGCGTTCCGCTTCCTCAACGGCCTCAAGCTGATCGGCATCACCAACAATCTCGGCGATTCCAAAAGCCTAGTGACGCATCCGACCACGACGACCCACCAACGCCTGACGCCGGTGCAGCGCGCCGAACTCGGGATCGGCGACGGGCTGGTACGCTTCTCGGCCGGGCTCGAACACCCCGACGACTTGATAGAAGAGTTATTGACGGCGCTGGACGCGGCTTAGTCGGCGTAGGCGTGCGCCGAAACCGACAGAACCGGCCGCTGCGCGGCCTCCGCGATCGCAAGCCCCAGGCTCTTGGCCAGGCACGCGTAGCTCCAGTCGTTCATGTGCAGCCCGTCGGACGAGACGAAGGCCTTGAAGTCCATCTGCTCGGCATCGTGCCAATGCCGCATGACCTGAAAACGCGGATAGAGGTCGACATCTTCTTCTTTGGCGACGACGGCGATCAGCTCGACCATACGCGAAGCATCCGGCTTGACGATGACCTTGGGCGCATATTGCGGATCGACCAAAATGACGTCGGCCCCGGCGCTGCGGATTTT
>Ga0070714_100003047_pt1 | contig 12428 bp, 13 predicted proteins | sample LARL83metaG_FD_65450 | JGI IMG/M metagenome (GOLD analysis project Ga0070714, IMG submission 65450) | Corn, switchgrass and miscanthus rhizosphere microbial communities from Kellogg Biological Station, Michigan, USA - LAR L8-3 metaG | ecosystem: Host-associated > Plants > Roots > Rhizosphere ... | reverse complement strand
ACTCGTTCCGGCCTTTCGCCGCTCGCTGGCGCGTTCCGCGAGATATTCACTGACAACGAGGCAGCAAACTATACTGCCACATTGTTGCGGAATATGGGTATCCCCGGTCTTATTATCTCTCCGTCCGGCCCGGACGCAGTGATGGACGACCCGGAAAACGTCAAGGCGCTTGTCAAAGCGAAGATTTCAGGTGACAAGCGCGGCGACCCGCTCGTGCTCGACGGCGGCGTGAAGGTTGACATGATTTCCCTTTCGCCTGCTGATATGAATATACGCGAGTTGCGGCGCATCCCCGAAGAGCGCATTAGCGCGCTGCTCGGTGTTCCAGCAATGGTGGCTGGTTTGGGTGCTGGTTTGGAGCGTTCAACCTTTACGAACATGACCGAAGCGCGCTCGATGGCGTATGAATCGAACATCGTGCCAACATATCGGTTGCTGGCAAACGAACTTGACCGCACGCTCGTTGCTGAGATGGGCGATGTGGAAAGCGAACACGCCAACTTCGACATATCGAAGGTGCGTGTTCTGCAAGACGATCAAACAATGCTATTCCAGCGATACTCATTAGGGTATCAAGCCGGTTGGGTCAAGCGTTCTGAGCCGCGTCTACAGGCCGGTTTGCCGGTTGACGATGGCGACAATGTGTATATCACAGACGTTGTACCCGCAACTGCACAGTTGCAGGCGGATACGACAGCCAAAACCGCGCAGATTACTGCCGAATCTATGGCGGCGTCTCGACCTGTTGGTGGCGACCGTCCAAGCAATAACGATGGTACGCCGCAACCCGGCCAGAAGCCGGTGCCGCAACACTAAAGGACTATAGCAATGGTTATTGAGCGAAAAACATGTGAGCAGGCCGAAGTCAAGTTCGTGGATGAAGGCACCGGCATTATGGTTGGCTATGGTGCGAAGTACGGCAACATTGATCGTGGTAACGAGATTATGATGCCAAACGCACCTGACAAATATATCGCTGAGTACGTCCGCGACGGCTTTATTGGCGTCAATCACGACTACAAGGCCAATCCGGTCGCCATGATTACTGACGCGAAAAGCGACAGCAACGGCTTCCTCGTCACTGCCCGCTTCCACTCCACGACGCTCGCGCAAGAAACGCGCACAACGGCGATGGAACGCATGGCAAATGGCAAATCAGTGCTTCTCTCGCTTGGCTATCTCGTCAAGCGCGATGAGTGGGCAGGCAAAACGCGCAAACTGCACGAGGTTTTTCCGCTCGAAACGAGTTTTGCGAATGTGCCAATGAATCCGCTGGCTGCTGCGGTGTCCGTCAAGTCGTTTCATTCTGCCTCCGCTGCACTGCCACTCGCGCCGCTCGATGAGCCGTGGGACGCTTCGCAAGCCGAACAACGTCTCATCATTCGTATGGGCCAGAAAAATGGTCGCTATACGGACGGCGGTGGCACTGGCGACATGGCGCCTGAGGGCAGTACAAGCGACATTGTGCAGAGCACCGAACTGGGTTATGCGTGGTCGTATCTTCCGGGCGCGGCTTATGACGCCTTCGGTGTCTTCAAACTGCCGATTGCTGACGTGGCCGGTGATGGCTCGTTGCGCGTTGTGCCAGCCGCCATCAAAGAAGCGGCTGACCTTGTTCACAATAGTTGGTCAAGTCTCGGCATTCCTGATTCAGAACTGCCGAAAGTCAAGACTGTTCTCGATTCTTACTTTGCGCGAATGCGCGATGAGTTTGGTGCTACTGCTCCGCTGCCGCCGTGGGAAGGTCAGACGAAGACTAGTCCGCTTGCTGGACTGACCCTCGAAGACCACTCTGAACAGGTGCTTGCTGCCTTGACGGGGTACACAGAGCGTGTGACGGGCATCAACACAATCCGCACCAAAAGCGGAAGAAAACTGGGTGCCGATTCGCGGACAAGGCTGCGAACAGTGACAGAGCAGATCGCTTCCATGAAGGAAACGCTCGATGCTTTGCTGGCCGAAAGCGAACCGACGCCGGAAACGGTAAATGTTATGACTGAGTTTGTTCGTTATCAGAAGACTATTGCGGAGCACTTTACTCCGCGCGTCTAACCTTTTAGGAGAATCAAAAAATGGCTAGTTTGATTGTTGAAAGTGCAGAGCGCATTCAGGCCAAGCGAAAGGCGATGGAAGACATTTTTGCGGCTTTTCCCGAATACAACATGCCTGCTGAGAAGGCTGCCGAAATCAAGAGCCTGAACGATGAACTTCAAGACCTCGGCAAGAAGCACGACGAACTCGTAACCATGAACACGACACGCGAACTGAATCAGAAGGCGCTGACCGACTATGCGCTGCCGACAGATGGGCAGGGCGGATTCAAGTTCACCGGCAATCCGGGCGGCGAGAAGCCGAGCACCGGCCTTGTAGCGGCGAAGTCGCTTGGCGAGCGGTTCGTGGAATCTGCTGAGTACAAGGCGGCTGCTGGCCGTTCCGAAGTGCGTTGGGCTGACGAGGGCGTGTCCGTCAAGAATCTGCTGATCGAGACGAAGACGGTGATGGTCGAAGGTGGCCCCGGCTACGCGCCTGCCAACCCGCGTACCAACATCGTTGTGCCATCTGCGCAGCCTCGCCCGGTGGTCGCTGACCTGATTCCGCAGTCTGACACGCAGTTGCAGGCAATCCGGTACATGGTTGAGACGACTTTCACAAACAATGCCACGGCTGTTGCTGAAGGCGCTTTGAAGCCGGAATCGGCGCTGGCCTTCACCGAGCAGGTTTCTCCTGTGCAGGTGATTGCCACTTTCCTTCCGATTACCACGCAGCAACTCGATGACGTTCCGGGCATCCAAGACCTCGTAAACCAGCGGCTCACGCTCATGGTTCTCTTGGCCGAAGAAGTGCAGTTGCTCACCGGCAACGGTTCCAGCCCGAACCTGACTGGCATTCTCAACGTCTCCGGTTTGCAGACGCAGGCCGTTGGCACCGACCCCGGCCCGGACGCTGTGTATAAAGCCATTACCAAAATCCGCTGGACTGGCTTCGCTGACCCAAGCGGTATCGTGATGAACCCGACGAACTGGCAGAACATTCGTCTGCTTCGTACGACGGACGGTGTGTACATTTGGGGTTCGCCTGCTGACACCGGCGTTGAGCGCCTTTGGGGTTTGCCGGTTGTGCAGAGCGTCAACATGACCCTCGGCACGGCGCTGCTTGGCGACTTCCGCATGTACAGCCACATTTCCCGGCGCATGGGGCTTCGCCTCGACGTGAGCAACAGCCACAGCGACTTCTTCATCCGTAACCAGTTGGCAATCCGGCTGGAAGAGCGGTTGTCGCTGGAAGTGTATAGGGCGGCGGCGTTTTGTAAAGTTACGGGTCTTGCTTAATCGTTGCAAAGTAACTGGTTTCTATAGTACAATCTGCTCTGAAAGGAGTAAGATATAACTACAGAAACCAGTTGCCCAACGTGCGGGCGTCCGTATGGTAAGCGAAAGCGGTGCTACTTTTGTCATTGGGCGCAACGAAAGCGTGGCATCCGGCCCAAAACCGGAGAGATTCGCAACTGTAAACAGTGTGGCGATTCTTTCTATGCGGCTGCGTGGAAGATACGCGACGAAGAACGCAATCAGGGAACCTACTGCTCACGAAAATGCCAATATAACGGTATGAAACTGACCGGCGAAGGCCGCAAGTACACAAGAGCAGATGGGTATGTTGAAATATATTTTCCGTCGCATCCTGACGCTACTGGACACGGCACCGTTCTCGAACACCGGCTTGTCGCTGGGAAGCATCTTGGTCGTAGATTAGATAAAGACGAAGTTGTGCATCACAAAGATCATAACTGCGCACATAACGTTTGGAGTAATCTCGTTGTGATGCGTCGTAAAGAGCACGATGCGCTTACATTGGCCGAAGAACGAGAAAAGACTAAGTTGCTTCGGAGCAGACTTGCGGAGTACGAGAGGCGCTTTGGCGCTTTATAAGGAGACAGCAATGGCAGTTATTTCTGGCGGGCAGATTCTTAGCGGCGGCGAAATAGACATTATCAGTCAGAATCTCGGTTCACCGGCTGCGGCTGGTGCGGCGGTTCTGGCTGCTACGTCGTCCGCTGCCGGGTCTACCGTCACGACAGGTATCACGAACCCGGACGTTCCGCGCAATGTTGTCTGCACACCGGGCGGCACTGCGGCCAACGTCACGGCAGTTTCCGTAATCGTCAACGGTACTAACGTCTTTGGGCAAACGATTAGCGAGACGCTTCCGGCCTTCACAGCCGGTGCGCTCACTGCCGTTACAGGCGTCAAGGCGTTCGCCACGATCACGAGCATCGTTATTCCGCTTGTTGGCGCTTCTACGACGGTTGCAGTTACAACCGGCAGCAAACTTGGTCTGAATCGGCCAATGAGTCGCAACGGTGTGCTCGAAGCCTATCTCAATGGCGTGCGCGAAGGAACGGCGCCAACCGTGACGACAAGCAACGCGGCCATCGAACTGAACACGGTTCAACTCAACTCCGCGTACACCGGCACGCCGGTAATCGTGGATGCGTACGATGCGTTCTAATGCGTGATCGTGACCCCCGCCGAAACGTAATCATTCGGCTCGGCGGGGATTTACCGAACTATGAGGGGCCAGACCCCTCGAAGGAGCCAGTAATGTACGAGAGTGAGCGCGCGTTGTATCTCAACGCTGACAAAACAAAGGTTGTCGAAGAAGGCGACCCGGAAGCGGCCTATCTGCTCGTAGCAGCGGGCGGTAAACTGCATATCGAAGATGCCGAACGATATGGTATCGTTGAGCGCATTGGCAAGCAAAGCACGTCGCACAAAGCAAAGAGCGGTTTCAACGGCTTTGTTCATGCGATTGCTGACCCGTTTATTCGCCGCGTTGAGCATACGGTTCCGTCTGCGTCGAAGGCTGGCACACCGGAGGGTGGCGACGGCTATCCGAGCAAGCACCCGGAACTTGGTCGTGAAGACTTCGATGAGGCACACGACGAAGACCCGCAGGTGACGAAGGCGCAGGCAAAGGCGGAAGCCGATGCAAAACAGGCTGCGAAAGAAGAGGCTGACCGCCAGAGCGCGCAGGCTGAGCAGATTCGCGCCGATGAAGAAAAGGCCCGCGAGGAAGCGGTTGCCAAAGCGGAAGCGGAAGCGAAAAAGAACAGCAAGTAAGAAAGTGGGTAGACAGCAATGCCGATGGACTTGACTACCGCGATAACTTATGTAAAAGCGCGGTGCGGTGCTACTATCTACCCAACACTTGCTGATTCGGACGTTCAGGACTGCCTCAACGATAGCATCCGGTATAGTACTTGGTTGCCAAGCACGCCATACACGTATGGGCAGGTTATCATTCCGACTGTCAAGAACGGTCACAAGTACCGCTGCATCGTTGCTGGCACGACCGGCATCACCGAGCCGATCTGGTTGAGTTATCTTGACTTCGTAAACATCTCTACGACTGGCTATGATTACTCGATTGACTATCTTCGCCAGAAAAACAGTGATCTCGTTCTCAATGACGGCACTGCGACATGGCAAGAGAACGGCCCGGACTATATTGAGACGTTCGATCTTCGCAAAGCCATTCACGATTGTTGGATGAAAAAAGTAGCAAAGGTAAGCGCAGACCACGACTTCGCCACGGACTTGCAGAGTTTCAAGCGCAATCAGGTTTACCAGAACTGCATAGATCAGGCTGCGAAGTGGTCGCCGCAAAGGATTACGTAATGTCGAAGACGCGACCGTTTTACGATAAACACCTGACGGTACGACGGCGCTGTGTCTACGTTTGGCGACCGATCATTCGGTGGCCGGTAACGTGGCACCACACGCACAGCCCCGAAGGTGCGGAACAGCCAATCATTCACGGCCTCGTCTTTCGTACTGAGCGTGATGCGGCAGAGCACGAAACGGCGTTGCTCGATCTTGGCGTCGGCCCACAGCCGTTTTCTTTCAGCACATGGGCAGAGGCTGAGAACTGGGTAAACGAAGATGAGCATATCCCTTGACCCACAGCAGTTAGCCAACATGCGCGCGGTCTTTCTCGAAAGCATGATAGACAGTTGCACGATCTTGCGGCAGGGTCTTTCGCGCACGACAGGCGGCGGCGAAGACAACACCTTCACGCCGGTTTCTGGCGCGACGGGTGTTTCTTGCCGCGTTGCGCCAAGCGCGCGTTTGCCGAAGGAAGTGTCTGCACAGGAAACGACGCTCTCCGAAGACGTTTGGATTATTCACGTTCCGGCTTCCACCGGCCCGACTGACCCAACGAACTTCACTGCCGCAGACCGTGTGCAAGTCACCATTCTTGCGACCGGCAATGTTATGACCTTCGAGATATTGGCCGTCTTTCCTGACCGTACGTGGGCATTAGAGCGAAGAGCATATTTGAAGTTGGTGAACTAATGGCCGGTGTATCAGTAATCCTCGAAGTAATGCGGATTGTCGAAGTGGCGAATGCACTAGTCGGAGCCGCACAGCAGGGAATGGTGCAAACCGCTGATACGCTCGCCGCTGCGATTCAGGAGAATGCGCCCGTTGACACCGGCAATCTTCGAGACAGCATCTATGTCGCAACTGATGGGGCAGATGTGGTGATTCGCATTGACGCCGACTACGCAGGCTTTGTCGAGTATGGCACGTCTACACGCGCAGCCCACCCATTCATCGAACCGGCCATCGAATCGTCGCGGGTAAACATGGGTTTGGCACCGACCGAACTGATGTGGCAGGTGACATAATGAGTTTCACCGACATTGAACTCACTCGCGCCGACGATTGGCTTTACTCAACACTAAGCGGCGATGCTCAACTCGCAACAGCGATTGGTGCGGGCGGAAGCAATAACATATGGAATGCGCTTGTCCCACAGGGTATTCAGACGGCCAATCCATCATACACATTCATCATCTTTCATAATCAATCGAATGGCGCAGAGCACACAACGATCAACGGCACCACAGAGTTCGTTGAAGTTGTGTACCTCGTGCAAGCGTTCAAAGAAGTACATGATTTTGGCCCGCTCGCCCCGGTCGCTGCACGCATTCATGCGCTGCTCCACAAACAGTCGGGTGGTACGGTTCTCTCGTGTGTTCGTGAGCGTTCTTACAAACAGTTAGAGCGCACTGAAGCGGGTAAGATCGTCGCGCATCTTGGCGGGTTCTACCGCATTTTCGTACAATAGTTTGAGGGGTACAAACAGATGGCTGAACGAACAACTATAACGCAGGTAATCCAACTCGGTGTTGAAGTGACCCCCGGAACGGCTGTGCTTGCAACGCGCCGTTTGCAATCCATTTCCATTGACCCCGGAGTGAAGGTCAACGTCAACGCTTTCCGTCCGCAATGGGACAAATATTCCACGACGCTCGCGCTCGGTCGTGAGTGGACGGAAGCAACCGTTTCCGGCGACCCGAACTTCAACGAACTTCCGTATATCCTCAACTCGCTGCTTACGACGGCTACGCCAGTCAACGGTTCAGGCGGCGCTGCTGGTTCGTACACATGGACATTCCAACCGCTTGCCAGCGCGCCCGATAACCCGACAACCTTCACCGTTGAGCATGGTTCGAGTGTTCGGGCTGACCGATTCTCGAACGGCATCTTTACGGCGCTCAACTTCGTTGCTGACCGCACGAAGTTTACACTCACTGGTTCGATGATCGGCCAACAGTTGCAGGACGGCTTTTCAATCACCGCACAGGTGAAGGACGTGAAGAACATTCACGCTTCGGCTATTTTGACCGCAGGCTCGTACACGGTTGGCGACGGCACCAATGTTACAGGCGCTATTGCCTACAATGCCACACTTGCGACTGTTCAGGCGGCGCTGCTCGCAGCAACACCAAACCCGATTGCCTACACGGTGACGGGCGGCATCCTGACCACACCAACCGACTTTGTGGCAACGGCCAACACACCGGGCGCAATGCCGGGTTGGGTGATTACACCGACTGGCATCACTGGTGGCACTGTCTCGATTGTGCAAGGCGCGGTTGGTGCTGGCCCGAACACTGTTCCACTCGTTCCGGCCATTCCGCCGAACGTGGACGTGTACTACTCGTCAACGATTGGTGGTCTTGGTGGTAGCCCTCAGAAGTTGCTCCGGGCGCTTTCGTTCACCTTCAACCTCGATTCGCGCTTCGGCCCGCTGTGGGCGCTCAACAGCGCAAACAGTTCTTGGGCTACAACGGTTGAAACAGTGCCGAAAGCGGACTTGAAAGTGATGGTCGAAGCAGACGCAGCGGGTATGGCGATGCTGGCCGATCTTCGCAGCAGCGCAACGAAGTACATTCGCTTCAATGTTGGTGGCCCGCAGATCGGTTCGACAGGCGTGAACTACCAGTTCACCGTTGATCTGGCTGTGAAGGTCAAAGACATTGCGCCCTTCCGCGACGATCAGGGCGTCTACGCTGTCGAGTTCTCGTTCGAGATCGTTGACGACGCAACATTCGGCGGGCCGATGAAAATGACCATTGTAAACGCACTGGCGGCGCTGTAGACTATACTTCTCTTGCGCTAATCGCTGCGGAGGATATAGTATGTACTCATTGGAAAAGTGGGCGGGACGTTCTCGCCCACTGCATCTCTTAGCGAACCGGAACGGAGATTCAAACATGAAACTGTCACAGTTGCTCAACAAGCGTGTCGAGGCCGACGTTATCTATGATGAGCAGGGGCTTCACATTGCCTTTGCTCCGAACAGGTTTGATGCGAACATCATGGCGCTAATGAACAGTTCGACTGGCATTGACCAGATCATTCAGATGCTCGATGCCGTCATGCTCGATTGGGACTTGACCGACGATACTGGCGAGGGGAAAGAGAAGAAGGTGCCGGTAACGGCAGAGGCGCTTCGTCGGTTGCCAACGTCGCTGCTTACGGAAATCTCGAAGGTCATTATGACCGAGGTTATCGGCGCAAAAAACGCCGGGAACTCGTCAGATATGTAGACACCGGAGGCCGGATGGGTGAAGTACCCGACTGGTTCCCGATCTGTTTGGCGAGTATTTCGAGCGGCACAGCACCGTGGATTCTAGCAAACGCGCCCGATACAGCGGGCGCGTATTGCTGGATTGTCTGGCTCAACACGACACAACACGTTATTGACATTCAGAATGCTAAACGCAATCCCCTAAAGTGATCGGATAACCAAAATGGTTGCACCAGCCGTAGAAGCAGCACGGCTTGTCGTGCGGCTGACAATGGATTCTGCCCAGTTCAAGCGCGATGCGTCTGATGCTGAAGGTATTGTTGGCGGATTAGGGCAGTCGTTTCAGCGTAGTATTGCCTTTGCTGCTGGATATACGCTTGTCAGCGCCGGACTTCGAGGCTTGGGCGATATAGCGAAAGCCGTTGACGATTCTGTTATAGGCATGAACGCATCGCTCGAACAGAGCGCGCTGAAGTTCAAAGCCCTCACCGGCAGCGCAAGCGAAGCCACGCAACTTGTTACGCAACTCGAACAAGTTGCATCGAACTCAACGTTCGGTCTTCAACAGTTGCAAGCCGGAGCCGCCCAACTGCTCGCGTTTGGTACAAACGCACAAAACATCGTACCACTCATTCAGGACATTCAGACTGCCGCTGCCGCCTCCGGTGGCGACATTGTAGATAAGTTCAACCGCATCAACTATGTGATCGGTGAACTCAACTCTGGTATGCCCATCTCCGCGCGGCAACTGCGTCAACTTGCCACAGCCGGTGTTCCACTCACCGCCATTGCCGATGCGCTCGGTACGACCACCGCAAAACTGTTCGAGGCTGGAAAGACTGGCGAGTTTACCTCTGCACAGATCGTTGCTGCCTTTGATAAAGTGTATGCTGGTGGTAAACTTGGCGACTTCATGCAGCAGCAAACCCAAACCTTTACGGGCGCTCTTGAAGTTATCAAAACCAACCTCCAACTTGCCGGTGCCGAAGCATTCAAGCCCATATTCGATGCGATTGACCATCTGGCTATCTCCATAGGGAACTTTGTGCGTACGCCTGAGTTTTCAGAGTGGATTGGCTTTGTTCAGCAGTCTGTTGTCAACCTCATGGGTACGTTTGACGAACTCATTACCAAACTGAAGCCTGTTGGTGACGCGCTGAAAACGGCGTTCTCTGACTTCGGGCAAGGCGATATTGGCGGTGGCGTTGACGCGCTTACCAAACCGTTCAAGGACGCCTTTGTTGACATAACGAATCAGATCACTGGCTTCACGAGCGGCATGACCTCAGCCGGTGAAAATGTCGTCGTACAGTTTGCACAGGGTATGGTAAATGGTGCTGCCGGTGCGTTGAACACGGCAACGAACTATATTGCTCAGTTCATTGCTGACTTCTTCATCGGTCACTCCCCGCCTCCGAACGGCCCGCTGTCGCAGATTCTCGTTGGCGGTCAAACGCTGATCGAGACGTACGCGCAGGGTATGTATCAAGGGCTTGCGCCGATTGATGCTGTGGCAAAAGAAGTTAGCGACGTTATTAGCAACATCGGCGGTAATGACGCCTTCGATAAAGCGAAGACCGATATAGCAGATGCGGCTGGCAACCTTGACGCGATGAAAGCGGCAGGTGTCGAAGTCGCTGACGTAATGGACAGAATCAAGCACGCGACTGATGATATGTCAACCGTCATGGCTGGCATCACTTTGCAGATGGACACCATCAAGCAAGGTTTCGTTGCTCCGCTTGACGCCATTGACGAGCAGATTCAAAACGTCACGAACGCTAACTCTCCTGATCTCGCAAGAAAACAGCAGGAGTTGAATCTTGCACAGCAGATCAATAGTGTCAACTTGCAAAAAGCACAGGCTGATGTAAACGCGCCTGATTATGACGCGCAGATTCGTGACTTGCAGAAGAAACTTGCTGATGCTGGCAACCAAACGACTGACGTTGTGGACGCCAATATCAAGCGGACGCAGGATGCGATTACCGATCTCCGCGATGGCGTCAACTCGGTCAGCGCGCTCAACGATCAGATCAACGCGCTAAAACAATCCATTGCTAATCCAAAATCTGCCGTCCAAGAAACGCAGATCAACGATCTGATGAAGGAGCGCGCGAACGCGGGTACGGCTGAAAAGAAGATGATTGACGACAAGTTGAATGGCTTGCGTCAGCAGTACGTTACCCAAAAGCAAGCAGACGACGATAAGAAAGTCGCTGTAGATGCGGAAGTTCAGCGGCTCGAACTCATCAAGTCTGAGCAGACACTCGTTGACAACGAGAAGAACCGCGCGCTTGCTTTGCAACTGCGTTCGTACGAAGACCAGAAAGCAAGCATCGAGGCAGCCAATAAGTTAGCCAAACAGGGCTATACTGACCAGATAAAAAATCTGCAAGATGCCAAAGCGAATCAGGATAATCAGTACAACGACCAACTGAAACAGTTGCAACTTCAAGATCAGGTTATGCAACTGCAAGACAAGCAACTTGATCTGAACAAGCAGATTTTGTTGCTGCCCCTGAACCAAGCGAAGCAAGACCTTCTCGACAAGGAGAAAGACCAACTTGCGCCGCTTCAAGCCCAACTCGACAACCTGAAACTGCAAAACGAGCAGTTATTGTTGCTGTCAAAACAATGGCAGGCGCTCAAAACTGACACAAGCAACGCAGTAACCGGGCTTGGTGGTGCGGCTGGTAAGGGCGGAAAATCTGGCGGCACGCAGGTTGATTTGCCGCAGCGACAACCAGAAACACCCGATCAAACAGCCTTGAAAGAGAAATATAAGAAGATGGGGCAGGATGCTGCCGATTCTTTTGCTCAGGGCATAACTGATTGGTTTACTGCTCATGCTGGCGACCTCGTTGCGGGCGGCTTAGGAGCCGTGTTCGGCAGTATGATCTTTGGGCCGCTTGGTGCTGTTGCTGGCGCTGCCTTCGGTGTTCGTCTGTTTGAGCAGATAAAGACAGACATAGCCTCACACCAGAATGATACGTCTGCCATCGGCACCGTTGCATCTGTCCTCAAAGACTTCGGTACGTGGGTTGAACAGCACGCTGACGGCGTGCGCGTCGGCCTTGTTTCTATTGCGGCGGGATTGACTGCTGTAAAGGTTGCCAGCGAAGTAGGCAATGCCTTTACTGCTATTGTCGCCCTGCTCGACCCTGTAACACTTATCATCGGCGCGATTGCGGCGCTTACGGCTGGCTTTGTTTACCTCTATCAAAATAACAAGACGTTTCACGATTTCATTCAAACGCAACTGCTCCCATCACTAAAGATGATTGGTGATTGGATTGTGCAAAATGTTATACCCGCAGTTGAGCGGTTGAGCAGTTGGATTCAGAGCACTGGTATTCCGGCACTACAGCAACTTGCTTCGTGGATTGGTGATAAGATCGGGCCGGTTCTTCAAGCAATCGGCACATGGATTGTTGGTACAGGTATCCCTGCCTTCAAGCAACTCAGCGATTGGGTTGTCAATACTGGTTTGCCAGCAATAAAAGACCTTGTAGAGTGGGTTGGCACGCATTTACAGGATGCGT
>Ga0070714_100003046_pt1 | contig 12430 bp, 10 predicted proteins | sample LARL83metaG_FD_65450 | JGI IMG/M metagenome (GOLD analysis project Ga0070714, IMG submission 65450) | Corn, switchgrass and miscanthus rhizosphere microbial communities from Kellogg Biological Station, Michigan, USA - LAR L8-3 metaG | ecosystem: Host-associated > Plants > Roots > Rhizosphere ... | reverse complement strand
GAAGTTGGTATTATTAAATTGGTTGGTTGGAACCACTGCCATGCCGGGTGCTGCCGTGGCCTGATTCCCGGACGGCGTCGGCACCGGATTGTTATTATTTGGCGCCGTCTGCGCCGGCACGACAGGGGCAGTCGGCGCCGTTTGTTGTGCTTCGGATGCAACTGGGAAAACCAATAAAGCCGAGATCAAAATCGCTGCTCTCATAATGCCTCCCTCTAAACTTCGGCGGCAAGGGAAGCTTGTCACGGTGGGATAAATCCCGCGCCAAAGGAGCAGTTTACCCAAGGCTCAATCCTTCAACTGCCCCGGGCTTTTTCGTAGAGCGCGCGCAATTCGGGAGGTATTTCATCAAGGGAATTGTAGTGATGAACCGACCCCGAAGTGTCCGTGATCGTGATTTTGGTTGAGGTGCTGAGCCCGCTCAACGCCGCCGCTTCCGCTTGCCGGATTTTTTCGCGGTATTCCTCCGGAACCTCATCAATCGAATGATATTCCCGCATCTCGCCGGTTTTGCCATCGCGGATTTTGATGCGTTCCGCGGTTTTGATGTTGATCCCTATCGAAGTCGGCCCGGGCGCCGTGGAAGCCGGTTTGGTAATGCTGACATTCACTTTCACACCGAAGGCGCGCAACAGTCGTGAAAAAAATCCCTCGCGTTTGACAGGCTCGAAACATTTGCGGCAAACGGGCCAACCCTCTTCAACATCGGCACCGCATTTTGGACAGCGCGTCGACATGGATGACGAAATAAACGGCGGCTCACCCGGCATCAAGCAGAAAATAGCCCTTCAATCGCCATCTTCCCCCGCCACTCTCCAGCCGTCGCCGGTATTTACCAGCGTCAGAGGAACCTGGCTCCCGTCGCCATCCATGTAGATCGTAATAATCATCTCATGGTCGGAAAGCGGCTCGCGATCCACAATCCGGAATCCGGTGGCATTGCTCATTTCCAGCGGCGCGACATCGGCAAAACTTCCATCCGCCAACTCCGCTTGCATTTCGTCACGCAATTCCGGCGTGAGGCTCGCCAGGTACGTGTCCTGGTCGCCCTCACTGATGGCCCACGTGACCGATTCCAACGCCGCCTCCGGCGTGTCGTAGCCCGTGAATTTCCACGAATCCCGCGGGTAAACATCCTCGTCCGGCACTTCCGGCGGCGCGTTGCTGGCAATGGAATTCCGGGCGGTCAGAAGTTCGGCGTGCAATCGGCGCAGCTCCACCTGCAAATTCCGCAGGTCGTTCGTCTTTCGCCGCAGCGATTGGACTTCCCGCCGCAGCTTGTCCAACTCGGCCATTTGCGCCTCAGCCAGCGGAGTCTCCGCGCGCACCACGATGTTCGAAAGCCGGAAATTCTCCACTTCCAGCGTGTTCAATCGCACCAAAAGCTCCCGCGTGGACGCCGATTCCTCGCGCAACCGGCGATGCGCCTCTACTTGCATTCCCCAAAGCACCGCGATGACCGCCAGCGCGACGATCACGACGGCGCCCGAAAAAAGCCTGCGTCCGGTCATGGATTAATTTTAGAGGACGGCGAATGCAATTCAAGCCCGCTCCCACGCGCGCAATTCTGTTTGCCTTGTTTCGCAAACCGGGAATCATTGCGGCATGTTAAAACTCCTGCTCCTGGCCGCCCTCTGCCTCACCTGCGCCGCGAATGCCTCCCCGATTCGCGTCCTGGTCTGGGACGAACAATCGCCGGCCGCGAAAAAGGCCTACACCAATTCCATCGGCGATCATATTGCCGATTATTTGCGGACGCTCCCGGATCTTTCCATCAAATCGGCGAGCCTGGCGGATCCCGATCAGGGCCTGACCGATGATACCATCAACAACTGCGACGTTCTGGTCTGGTGGTCCCACACAAAAAACAAGCTCGTGCCCGACGCCAAAGCGAAGCAACTCGTCGCGCGCATTAAGGACGGCTCGTTGTCTTTGATCGCCCTGCACTCGGCATTGACGTCGAAAGTCTTCATCGAATCCATGAACGAGCGGACGCGCGAGGACGCCGCCAAAGTGATTCCGCCCGGAACGAAAACCGAATACCTCCTGCCCAAAGCCTACAAGGACCCGCTACCGACCGACCCGATCACGCCGCGGATCGAAATCGTCACCAACTGGCCGGACCACATTCCTCTCGCGCTGGTTTATCTGCCGATTTGTGAAATCACCGGCTGGCGCGAAGGCGGCAAACCCTCGCACGTAACCACGATGCTTCCCGAACACCCCATCGCGCGCGGCGTGCCGAAGGAATTTGATATCGCCCAAACTGAAGTTTACCTCGAACCCTTCCACGTGCCCACGCCCGACGCGGTGATCTTCCATGAAAAATACGAGAGCGGAGAGGAATTTCGCACCGGAATGCTCTGGTCCGTCGGCAAAGGCAAAGTGTTTTATTTCCGGCCCGAACACGAGACGTTCCAAGGCTATGACAATCCAAGCGTCCTGAAAGTCATCGGCAACGCAGTGGAATGGCTGGGCAAACCCCGCGAATGACCATCAACGCCGCGCAGGCGATGTAGCGCAGGCTTTCCAGCCTGCGGGTTCCGGGGACTTTCCAGTCCCCGGTTCCTACTTGATTGGGTCCGCTATTTTCCATTGGCCGTCAATTTTTCTAAAAACCGTGTCTTCTGATTTGCCCACCTCATTGCCGGATTCATCCGGACGCGTGAAGTACACCGTCAGCGTCATTTGATCGTCTGATTGCATCTCGCGGTCCAGAATGCGGAATTCTGACGTTCTCATGCGGTTCATTTCCTCTTGGAAATCTTTGTCGTTCAGATCCGACTCGATTTTCGACCTCAACTCCGGCGCGAACCCCGCCAGGAACGTCCCTTTATCCCCCTTCATGATCGCCCAATTCACCGACTCAACGGTATCTTCCGGGCTATTATAGCCGCGGAACATCCAGCCCGCCCTCGGATGAATATCCTGCGGCAAGGCATCCTGCGGCTCTTTCTTTCTCGCAACGTTCGTCCGAGAGGACTTCGACTCATTCAACGAGGCCAATAACTTTTCATTTGTCTCGGTTAGCGCCGCGATTTGGTTCGTCCGCTCCCGAAATTGCGTTACTTCACTGCGGAGCCGGAGCAATTCCGCAAGCTGTTCTTTCGGGAGCGAATTATCGCTGGGAACAGGCTCGTGATCTCCCTGTGATTGTTTCAACCCCTCAAGACTGAGGCGCAGGGACTCATTCTCTCTGCGCAATATCCGGTTCGATCGCCGCTCCCATTGCCACAGAAATGCCAATCCAACAACGACGACCACCGCGCCAATGAATTTGATTTTGCCCATGTCGTTTAGACCGGAACAGTCGCAATATGTTTCGCCGCACAACCGATGCGCATCATTGAAAAGATCGTGCGGCGGCGTATGGGCTGAAAGCGGCTAAACCTCTTTCGTCAGCGAAACCCCCAACTGCAAAAGCTTTCGCACATCCGCATCGGACTTCGCCTCGGCGTAAATCCTCAAAATCGGTTCCGTCCCGGACCCGCGCAACATCAGCCACGACGTGTCTTCGGCGATGAATTTCACGCCGTCGTAGCTCTTCACCTCCGCGAGCGGCGAACGCACTAGTTTGCCCGGCGGATTTTTTTGCAGGTATTCCATGAGCGCACCGCGTTTTTCGAGCGGGAAATGCGTGTCAATCCGGCCGTAACGATGCGGGCCAAACTGTTTCTCCAAATTCGCAATCAGCTTGTTCACCGACACACGCTCGGTTGCGAGCAATTCGAGCAGCATCAAACCCGCCGCGATGCCATCGCGCTCCGGGATGTGGCCGGGAAATCCAATGCCGCCGCTCTCCTCCGCGCCCAGCAGCACGCCGCCTTTCAGCATTTCGGCGCAAACATATTTGAAGCCCACGCCCGTTTCGGTGAGTTCCAACCCGTACGCCGCGCACATCTTGTCCACCATTGAAGTCGTCGTGAGCGCCTTCACCACGCGTCCCCTGCCCTCGCGATTCACCACCAGATGATGCAGTAGCAGGCAAATAATTTGGTGCGTCGTGAGCGCGTTCCCGCGTCCATCCATGCCGCCCACGCGATCGGCATCGCCGTCCGTCACCAGGCAAATATCGTGCGGATGCTTCTTCAGATAAGCGCTGCTCACGCCGTAATTCTTTTCAATGGGCTCCGGATTGATCCCGCCAAAAAGCACGTCGTGTTTTCCGTTTAACGTCGTCACCCGGCAGCTCGTGCCCGCGAGCAACTGTTCAAAACAACCCGCGCCCACGCCAAACAGCGCCTCGTGCGCAAAGCGAAGTTTTGATTTGGCGATCAGCTTGAAATCGACCAGGCGCTTGAGCGCCGCGTAATGCGCCGGCCGCACGTCTTTCACGATGACCTGCTTCGATTTTACCGCCTCGTCCAGTTTTTTTGAGCGGACGGGATTGCGATCCAGAAACCCTTCGATGGCCTGGCACTCCTCCGGGCTGCTCGAACCACCGTAATACGACTTCAATTTAAATCCGTCAAAAATCGGCGGATTATGGCTCGCCGTGATCATCACGCCGCCAATGGCACCCTGGTCTTTGACCGCGAACGAAACCGAAGGCGTCGGCGTCGGCTCGGGCGTCAAGATGACCTGGAAATCATTCCCCGCGAACACCTCGGCGGAAGTCTGCGCAAAACGATCCGAGAAAAACCGGCGGTCATAACCGATGACGACTTTTTGTTCCGACTTCCGACTTCCGACTTCCGATTTCCAGTAGTCCGCCGCGGCCTGCGCCACGCGCGCAACATTCGCAAAATTAAAATCTTCCGCAATCACCGCCCGCCAGCCGTCGGTGCCAAATTTGATTTGAGCCATAAACAAGTTTTCCGGGAGAGAAAGAATCGGGCAATGGGCAAAGCAACTGCCTCATCAAACCGCCAAGTCCGCCAGCGCCGGGTCGTGGGCGTTGACGATCTTCCGCATTTTTTTCACCGCCGCCTTCATGCTGCGCTGGCCGAAAAGCGTCGTGCCGCTCACGAACGTGTCCGCGCCCACGCGCGCACATTCCGCGGCGGTCTGGAAATTGATGCCGCCGTCCACTTCGATCCGAAAGTTCAACTTTTTCTCCGCGCGCCACGCCGCCACCTGCTGGATTTTTGGCAGCGTCTCGAAAATAAATCCCTGCCCTCCGAACCCCGGGTTCACCGTCATCACCAGCAGCGAATCAATTTTATCCAAATACGGCAGCACCATGTTGATGCTCGTCGGCGGATTGATGGCCAGGCCGGCTTTCTTGCCGAACGATTTTATTTTCCACAGCAACGGCGTGACCTGGTCGCCCAGTTCGACGTGCACGATCATTTGGTCGGCACCCGCTTGCACAAACGGCTCGAATAAAATCTCCGGCTTCTCGCACATGAGGTGCACGTCGAAAAAAAGTTTGGAAAACGGACGAACGGCCTTCACCAATGCCGGCCCGAAGGAAATGTTCGGCACGAAATGACCGTCCATGATGTCCAGATGCAGCCAATCCGCGCCCGAGCGATCCACCCGCTTGGCTTCGCGAGCGCTCTGACTGAAATCCGACGCCAGGAACGAAGGCGCAATAATCATGGCCGCGAGGATAGAGGATGGAGCATGGCGGATGGAAGTTGGAAATTGTCAAACCTGCGTCGCCGATTGTGCGATCTGTCTTTAACCGTGGCGTGAACAACGGCGCGGTAGGTGGTGCGCTTGCGCCGTCCCCGCCCGCGCAGTAGCGGGCGGAACAAAGCCACCCACGACGCAATCACGCACCCCGTTGTGCCCCGGAAGCGGCGCGTTGCCATTTTCGCAAACTAAAAAAGCTCCCGCGTCGAAACACGGGAGCTTTTTGCAATTCTTTATTCTCGCCGGCAAATCAAACCGGCGCCGGGGCAGGATTCCCAAGTCCGGGCAGCTTCGGCGGATTCGGCTTGGCCGGCGCTTCCGGCAGCGGCGTGCCGGCAGGAGCGCCATGCGGCGGATCCACCTGCGGCGGCGGTGTCGGCGGCGTGAATTTGCCCGTGCGGACAATCTCTTCCACCTGCGAGCCCTCGAGCGTCTCGTATTCGAGCAGCGATTTCGCAATCAACTCGAGCTTGTCGATATTCTGCGTGATGAGCGTTTTGGCAACATTGTATTGCTCATCGATGATCCGCTTGATTTCCGCGTCGATTTCCCGAGCTGTGTCTTCGCTGTAAACCTTCGAACGGCCCATCTCGCGGCCGAGAAAAACATACTCATCATGGTCGCCGTATTGGACCATGCCCAATTTATCGCTCATGCCGTACTCGCAAACCATCGCACGCGCAATCTTCGTGCCCTGCTGAATATCCATCGCGGCGCCGGTCGAAATATCCTGCGACACGATTTCCTCAGCGATGCGTCCGCCCATGATCATGGCGATGTCATCCAGCATTTCCTTGCGGCGCCGGCTCAGCACATCCTGTTTCGGCAACGACATCGTGGATCCGAGCGATTGGCCGCGCGGAATGATCGTCACCTTGTGCAACGGATGCGTGTGTTTCAACAACACGTTCACCAGCGCATGGCCGGCTTCGTGCCAGGCGGTAAATTTCTTTTCCTCGTCGGTCATCGCGAGGCTGCGGCGTTCGCGTCCCCAGCGGACTTTGTCGCGCGCCTCCTCGAGTTCCTTCATCCCGACCGCCTTCTTGTTCGTGCTGGCGGCCAGCAACGCGGCTTCGTTCAAAAGATTGGCCAGTTCCGCGCCCGAGAAACCGGGGGTGCCGCGGGCAATGATCGACAAATCCACTCCCGGCGCCAGCTTCACGTTCTTGGCGTGCACTTTCAAAATGCCTTCGCGCCCGCGCACGTCCGGCAAATTCACCGTCACCTGCCGGTCAAAACGGCCGGGCCGCAACAACGCCGGGTCCAGCACGTCCGGCCGGTTCGTCGCCGCGATGATGATGATGCCTTCTTGCGTGTCAAATCCGTCCATCTCGACCAGCAACGCGTTCAGCGTCTGCTCGCGTTCATCGTTGCCGCCGCCGAGGCCGTGACCGCGCGAACGGCCCACCGCGTCGATTTCATCGATGAAGACCAGGCACGGCGTATTCTTGCGCGCCTGCTCGAACATGTCGCGCACGCGGCTCGCGCCGACACCGACGAACATTTCCACGAAATCCGAACCGCTGATGCTGAAGAACGCCGCGTCCGCCTCGCCCGCGATGGCTTTCGCCAGCAGCGTCTTGCCCGTTCCGGGCGGCCCAATCATCAGCACGCCCTTGGGAATTCTTCCGCCCAGGCGTTGAAATTTTTTCGGGTCTTTCAAAAATTCGACGAGCTCGGAAACTTCTTCAATCGCCTCTTCAATTCCCGCCACGTCTTTGAACGTCGTTTTATTCCGTTCCTTGGCGAGCAGCCGGGCCTTGCTCTTGCCGAAGCTCAACGCGCCTTTGCCGGCCATCTTGATCTGGCGGATGAAGAAAAACCAAATGAACCCGCCAATCAGCAGGATCGGCAGCAGCGTCATCATGACGCTCAACAGCATCGTGTTCGGCTCCTTCACGTCGACGTTCTTCGACTTCAGGCTCTCCAGCTTCTCGATCATGCTGTCAGTGAGAAGCATCTTCACGTGAAACGGAATCAGGGTCACCCCGCCCTTCGGGTCGGCGGGTTTTTCCACGCTCGCCTTGTAGCGGCCGGTGATGTCGTAAATGGGCGATTGCGGGCTGAAATTAATCGTCGCCGATTCGATGGCGTTGCTTTCCACCAGAGCCAGGAATTCTTGCGGCTTGATCGACTCCGCCGGCGGCGTCATTTGGTTCTTGAACAGCACCAGGGCGAGGATACCGCCAATGATCACTATCCAGACAATCCAGGTTTTCGGCGGAACGCGAAACTCGCCGTTTTTCCTCGAGTCTTTGTCGTCGTTATTGATTTTGTTTTCGTCTGACATTTTTAAGCTGCGGCAACCTAACATGATGGGCAGAAACCCGCAACCGCGTGTTTTCCGCCAAGCTCCACCGCCAGGTCAATTGCCGCGTCGTCTGCGGAGTGAGCTTAAACCGTTCCGAAACCCGCAGACTCTCCACCCAAAATACCTCATTTTCCCTGGTTGTCGCCACAACTAAATCATGCCGCCGCTCCCTCGGAATCTTCCGATTTACAAATAAATCCTGCAGTTTTACCGGCTGTTTCATGCCAATCGGCTGAAAACGATCCCCCGGCCGCCAATGCCGGAGCACAATCCGGCCCCCCACCTTGTCCGCATCAAATAATTCCCGGCCCGGGCGCGCCGTCGGGAGTCGGAATTTCCGTTGCAAGCCGATTACCCACGAAACTCTCGTCCCTTCGAAGACGATTTCTCCTCCTTTTTCCGCCAATTCCACCTGGACCTCGCTGGATTTGGCGCGCGCCGCCGGCGATTCCTGAAAGCAAAGTTCCCCGTCCGCGCCGCAAACAACGGTCACCTGCGGCAAAATCGTAAACGGACGCCCCGGCGAGGTCCGCAACCGCTCCACCAAAGCGAAATCCGCGGGAATTCCCCGGCTCAACAATTGCGATTGAACACAGCGGCGCTGAATCGCCACGGGCCACTTTTCAAAACCCTTGGGTGAGCTAAACCGGGATTTTTGACCGTTCCAGTCGCGAGCCGCTTCATTGAGGAACTCCGAATCCGCCCGCAAAATCTCCATCAACCGCAAAACCGTCCGTTGCAACGCAGGCTGATATTTTCGTCTCAACAACGGCAGCAGCTCGCTCCGGATCAGATTCCGCTGGATGTCGAGCCACTCGTTACTCTCGTCCTCGCGATACGGAATTTTTTCGGCAGCCGCATACTGGCGCAATGAATCCTTGGATTGCTCCAGCAAAGGTCGAATTAATTCAATTCTGGAGTTGGCCGGCGACGGTCCCCGCCATTTCATGCCAGCCAAGCCTTCGCTGCCGCTGCCGCGCAGCAAGCGCAGAAAAAACAATTCCACCTGGTCGTCCGCATGATGCGCCAGCGCAATGTGAGAAATCTTCAAACGCGCCGCCGTTTGCGCCAGAAATTCATGACGCGCTTTGCGCGCGGCCATTTCGAGCGAGAGCCGGCCAGTGCGGGCAAGTTTTTTGACATCCGCGCGCCCCGTGATAATCGGCACTCCCAGCTTTTTCGCCACCCGAATCACCAACCGCTCGTCGGCATCGCTGTTGCGGCCGCGCAATTGGTGGTTGAGATGCGCGACGATGAGGCGCCATTTATTTCTTTTTGAAAGCGCGTGAAGAACCTGAAGCAACACCATCGAATCCACCCCGCCGGATACGGCCACCAGAATCTTCTGCCCGCGCCGCAAAAGGCCGCGCGCGCGAATCGTCTGTTCCACTTGCTCCGGCAGATTGCTCACCCGCGAATGCTAACGCATCGCAAACCGCGAGCAAGGTGATTGACAGACCCCTATGGAGTGCGCCCGTCCCCGGGCGCAGCAAGGTTCACTGGTCGGCGGGGGAAAAATAATTCAAACGTTCGGATTGATCACGTCGCTGCGCTTCAAGGACGGGCGCACTCCACGAACTCGCTATTCAATTACCGCAGCCCTCCTAAACAATCGGCAACGGCTGGAATCTCCGGCCCAGAATCGGCTCGCTGCGGGTGTGCAGCCAACTCTCCAGGACCGATGCATACACACTGCGGAAATCCACCGTGTATTTGATGTCGCCCTGGAATAAATCGGCCGGCGCGAGACTGGGATATTGCCCCAGCAAACCCGCCTTCACCCGCGGACCGACCACAAACATCGGCGCCGCGGCGCCATGATCCGTCCCCGCGTTGGCGTTGTCGGAAACACGACGGCCAAATTCGCTGAACGTCATCAGGAGCACGCGTTGCATATTCCCTTGCGCCTTCAGGTCGTCGGTGAATGCCTTCACCGAATCCCCGAGGTCGGCCAGCAATCGCTGATGCGTCCCCACCTGGTTCGTATGCGTGTCGTAGCCGCCTTGCGAGACATAGAAAATGCGCGTCGGCAATCCGCCGCCGATGAGCTTGGCCACGAGCTTCAGGGAATTGCCCAGTTGCGAACCCGGATACGTCGCCTTGCTCTCCACCCGCGCGCTGATGGCGCGAATTTCATCCGAGCTGACCTGCGCGTCCAACGCGGTGCGTTCCAGAAAATCCATCACTGAACCCTTGCGCTGATTTTGCAATTGCGAGGGCCCGTTGATGGCCGAAATCGACCCGCCGGAATTATCCTGCTCGTTCAATTCGCGGAAGGATTGCTCCATCATCTGACCTTCCTGGCCGTTCTCCGAATTGATGAAGCGATAATTCTGCGGGTTATCCACGCTCACGCCTTTCGGAACCTTGGCCGCGAAGGCCTGCGGCATCTGCCGCCCGATATTCACGCCCACCGTCGGATCGCACCCCGAGCAGGCATTGTCAAAGTAACGGCCAATCCAACCGTACTTTTCAAACGCTTCCGAGTCCGACGCCGTCTGCCAGATTTCCGTCGAACGGAAGTGCGACCGGTTCGGGTTCGGATAGCCGACCCCCTGCACAATCGCCAGGTTGCCCTGGTCGTACAATTCCTTGAAGCTCTTCAAGCCCGGATTCAATCCGACCTGGTCGTTTATTTTCAAAACCTGGTCCGCCTTGATGCCAATGCGCGGGCGCGCCTTGTAATAATAATCGCTGCCGTGCGGAATCACCGTGTTGATGCCGTCGTTGCCGCCCGCCATTTGCAGCACCACGAGGATGGTGGAATCCTTGCCGGTCGTGATCTGCGTGGCCCGGTCCATCGCCTCGGCTTGCAACGCCGAAAACGTGTTCGCGAGAAACGTGGGCACCGTCCAGGAAAGCGCGCTGGTCAGGACCGTCCGGCGCAAAAACTCGCGCCGCGTTTGGAGGGTAATTTCGTTTTTCATAACTTTTTGTTTAAATTAACCATTCGACTTGGTAGCCGCCGACGTAAGGAGGCGGACTTTTGGTCTTATATGGCTCTATCCGCCTTCACGTTTCATTTTCATTTCTACGTTACCTGATACTCCGGCGTGCACATGACGAGCCGGATGGCGTCCCGAATATCGTTTTCGTCCAGGTCGGTTTTGGCGCTCAGATATTCGCGCAGAGCCCCTTCCTGTTTGGAATTCAAGTTGGCCTGCAACAGCCTCTTTTCGAGCGCCGCAATCAACATTTCCTTGTTGGCGCGCTCCTCCTGCGTCAAAATTTTATCCACGTCCACCCCGCCCGCGCGCATATTGCGCATGCGATTCTGGATCTGCTTCACCCGCGCGGGATTCTTGTTCGGGCCCGTCGCCAGGCTCGCCGCAATGGCCATGTCGCCCTGGGCGAGCATCGCCGCCTGGTTGTAACGGGCCAGCAGGTTGTTGGTCGTGATCCACGCCAGCCCGCCGTCCCAACCTTTAACATTCGGCGGGGCAAAAACGTCCTGCCCGAGGCTGCGCAGCAGATTCGTCGAAACCAGCGGCGGCGGCAGCTCGCATTCGAGCATCCGGCAGCTCCCGACCAGCCATTGCACCGGGCTTTTGATCTCGTTGCGCACCACCGACGGCGAATAAAATTCTTCGGTGGAAAAAATCACCCGCATGATCGGCTTGAAGTTATTGCCGCCGCGCCGGAAAAGATCCGCCAGCCCCGCATTCAATTCCGGGGACGGCATTTCGCCCGCAAAGAAATTCCACAATTTGGCCGTGATGAACATGGCCGCCTGCGGTTGCGCCACGATTTGTTGAATGAAATCGTCGCCGTCCAGGTTTCCCGTTCTGCCCAAAACCGTTTTCTCGCCGTTGTCGTGAATAAACGGCCGATAGATGAATTTCTGCCCGTCCGGGTCCAGTGACCACCCCGTCAGCGCGCGCGCCGCTTCGGTAATGTCCTTTTCCGTGTAATGCCCCTCGCCCAGCGCGAACAATTCCATGACCTCCCGCGCGAAATTCTCGTTCGGATGATCCTTCCGGCTCTGCGCCTGGTCCAGCCAGACCAGCATCGCCGGGTCCTTGCCTGCTTCCGTGAGCAACTCCAGCCAGTTTCCCGTCGCGAGCCGCCGGAACAGCTCGTTTTGGCGCCAAATATAATAGGCGTCGCGGACTTTTTCGTAGCTGGTCGCAAAATGTCCATGCCAGAAAAGGGTCATTTTCTCCTGGAACGGCCGGGGCCCCTTCGCCATGCGGTGCAGCCACCAGCCGCGCAGTTCGAGAATGCGCTGGTTTTCGATCTGCCGCTCCTCCTTCTGGAGTTGTTGGCGCTGTTCCGGGGTGGCGTTCTTGGCCGCCCGACGCCGCTCGGCCCGGCCGGGGTCCGGATGAGCCCAATCGGGATCAGGTGTCGGGTCGGGGATGCGCTCGAAATCAACCAGGTAAGAAACCGCCCGTTCCTGCCCGAGCGAGACAAGTTTTTCAATTTCGGCGGGGGTGCCTCCGAATCCTGCGCGGTTCAAAAGATGCGCCGCCGCGGTGTAGTCCCATTTACTTGCGGACAAGGGCTTAAGCATACACTTTTCTAGACGTGACGAAGCCA
>Ga0070714_100003045_pt1 | contig 12431 bp, 8 predicted proteins | sample LARL83metaG_FD_65450 | JGI IMG/M metagenome (GOLD analysis project Ga0070714, IMG submission 65450) | Corn, switchgrass and miscanthus rhizosphere microbial communities from Kellogg Biological Station, Michigan, USA - LAR L8-3 metaG | ecosystem: Host-associated > Plants > Roots > Rhizosphere ... | reverse complement strand
CGATCGCAGCATCTGGTAAGCCGATTGTCATTCATGTATCGCCTAAAACGGACGTCCGGCGTTACGCGCCCGACTCGGTCAAATTCGAAGATGCCAAGCCAAGCACGCTGGATCAAATCAAGCCCGGCGATCAGGTGCGCGCCCGTGGCGCCAAAAATGAAGATGGAACCGAATTCACGGCCCAGGCCATTGTTTCCGGTTCGTTCCGCGAGGTAGCGGCGACTGTGATTTCGACGGATGCCGCGAGCAACAGCGTGACTATGACCGACCTTGCAACGAAGAAGCCGCTGACCGTGAAGATCGGCGCGGATTCAATGCTGCGCAAATTGCCGCAAATGATGGCTATGGGTATTGCGATGCGGTTAAAAGGAATCAGCATGCCCGGTGCTCCGGGAGCGGCTGCACAACCAGGTGGCGGAAACGGTGCGGGCGCGGGCGGAGCGCCGGGATCGCGGCCAAGCGGCAGCACAGGCACCGCAGGTCAGGGTGGTTCGGGCGGATGGCAGCATGGTGCTGATGGGCAAGGCGGGCCTGGTGCGGGTGGTTGGGGCGGTTTTCGCGGGGGCAACGGCGGTCCTCCCGATCTTCAACAGATGCTCGCTCGCATGCCCGCGATGCCGGTGACCGATCTCAACAAGGGCGACGCCGTGATCCTGGTTGCGACAGAAGGCAGCGCCGGCTCGGAGCCAACCGTGATCACCCTGCTGGCCGGCGTCGAACCGATTCTGACCGCCGCTCCGGCAGGAACTAACGCCGCCGCGACCGTCTTGTCTCCTTGGAACTTGAGCGCGGGTGGTGGTGGGGCGGACGCCGCTGCTGGCCCGTAATTCGATGTTCATAACGAGTGCACTTGTATCGCAATAAGAACCTTCAAACTATGCGCAGACTCTACTTCATCATTCTTTTCACGTTCCTCGCAGTGGCGACATGGGCGCAAGCGCCTACTGGCACGGTAAGTGGCAAAGTCACGGACCAAACCGGCGCGCTGATTCCCGGCGCGACCGTCACCGCGACCGGCGCTGATGGCAAGCAGGTCAGCGCGACGAGTGACCAGGGTGGCACCTTTTCTCTGCACTCTTTGCCGGCCGGCTCTTATACCGTCAGCGCTACAGCGAACGGCTTCGCACAGTACACCCAGCCGGGAGTGACGCTTGCTGCTGGACACACGCTCACGCTGAACATGACCCTGCAGATCCAAGCGCAGGAAGAAAAGGTCAACGTGCAGAGTGAGCGTCCGACGCAACTTGACGTAAGCAGTTCGTCGAGCGCAGGTGCACTTGTAATCAAGGGCAAGGACCTGGAGGCGCTTTCTGACGATCCCGATGAGTTGTCCTCAGAACTGCAGGCGCTCGCCGGGCCTTCAGCAGGACCAAGCGGCGGCCAAATCTATATCGATGGATTCACGGGTGGGCAGTTGCCGCCGAAGTCTGCGATTCGCGAGATTCGCGTCAACCAGAACCCCTTTTCCGCGCAGTACGACAAGTTAGGTTACGGGCGCGTTGAAATCTTCACCAAGCCCGGCGCCGACAAAATGCACGGACAATTCTTCTTTAACGACAACAATTCAGTTTTGAACTCCAGGAATCCATACGTCCCAGTAAAGCCGAGCTACAACTCAGAGATTTTTGACGGCAACCTGGGCGGCCCGATCACCAAAAAGTCCTCTTTTTTTCTGGATGCCTCCCGGCGCAACATGAACGAGTTTTCCGCGCTGAACGCCGTGGACCCGAGTCAACTGCCGAGCACGTTGCCCAGCGATCCCAGCCAGTTGCCGCGCATTATCGAATCCGTCCCGAATCCGCGAACCCGCACGAGTTTCAGCCCCCGAGTTGACGTTCAGCTGGCTTCAAACAATACTCTGACCGCGCGCTATCAGCTGACTCATGACGGCGAAGAGAATTCCGGCCTGGGCACGTTTTCTTTGCCGTCCGTCGCATACAACCTGAACGAGACCGAGCACACGCTGCAACTGAGCGATACTCAGGTTTTCAGCTCCAAGCTAGTCAACGAAATCCGGTTTCAATTTCAGCGCGAGATCAACCATCAGCTTCCGTTAGGCAGTGGCGCCACGCCGACGATCGACGTCCAACAGTCATTCACGATGGGGGAGAGTTCTGAGGGATTGGTCCGCACAGCCCAGAACAACTACGAACTGCAGAACTACACGTCCATCACCGCAGGGAAGCACCTGGTTAAATTCGGCGGCAGACTGCGTCGCATCACGGAGAATGAATCGACCGACGCGAATTTCAACGGGCAGTTCACATTTTCCAACGCGATCGTGAATATCGGCGGCACTCCCACCACCTTCAGTGCATTGCAGGTGTACCAGAATGCAGTTGCAGGGAAGTGCCCGGGAACCGACCCGAGCACGATCCAGGAGTACTGCCCATCGCAGTTCAAGCTGACCACCGGATTACCCAATGTGAGCGTCGGGTGGTTCGATGTTGGACTCTATGCAGAAGACGAATGGCGCGTAAAACCAAATTTGTCTCTGACCTATGGGCTGCGCTTCGAATCGCAGAACCAGATTCATGACCATGCAGATTGGGCGCCGCGAATCGGCGTTGCATGGGGCTTGGGTGGTGATGGCAAGGCAGCTCCCAAGACTGTGCTTCGCGGCGGTTTCGGCATCTTCTACGATCGCTTCGGCTACAACCTGATCGAGCAAGCGACATTGCTGAACGGAGTGACGCAGCCGCAGTATGTCGTTGAACAGCCGAATTTCTTTTCCTTGAGTTCTAGTGGGTGGGACCTGACGTCAGCGTCACTCACGAAATATCAGATTGCGCCAACCCTTACCTCGCCCTACACGATCCAGGCGGCAGCGAGCGTGGAACGTCAGATCACGAAAGCGGCGACGCTCTCAGTCACATACCTGAACTCGCGTGGTCTGCACGCCTTCTACATCGATAATATCAATGCGCCGTATGATCCCGCCTTCGCTGCGACAACCCGAGCGCAACTTCAGACTTACGGACAGGACAACGTATATCAATACCAGTCCGGTGGCATCTTCAGGCAAAATCAGCTGATTCTGAATGCACGCGTCAATACAGGGAAGATACTCTCGCTGTTCGGCTTCTATACTTTGAGCTATGCCAACAGCAACGTTGCTTCCGGCGGGGCTGCAGGAGGTTTCTTCGCCAGCGGCGGAACCAGTGCGGCGAGCTTTGTCAGCAATCAATTTGATCCGATGGCCGACTACGGCCGCGCGGCCTTCGATGTGCGGCATCGGGCCTTCATCGGCGGCAACGTTTCCATTCCTTATGGCTTCTCGTTGTTTCCGTTCGTCATCATCAACTCTGGTGCGCCGTATAACATCACAACTGGTCAAGACAATAACGGCGACTCTCTGTTTAATGATCGGCCAATTCTGTTAGGTACGGCCACCTGTCCGACTTACACAGTTCAGAGCACAACGTATTGCACCGCGCTCGGCACCTTCAGCACCGCGATTCAGCCCAATACACCCACCAGTTCCCTCGTGCCGATCAATGCGTTTTCCGGGCCGGGGAACGTCACCGTCAACCTCCGTCTCAGCAAGACGTTCGGCTTCGGTCGTGAAACCAAAGGCGGCGGTGCTGGCGGTGGATTTGGAGGACGTGGTGGCCCTCGGGGCGGTGGCTTGGGTCCTCGCGGTCTGAGTGGCGGCGGGGGCAATCCCTTTTCGTTTGGTTCAACGACCAATCGCCGCTACAACCTTACCTTCAGCATCTCGGCGCGCAATCTGCTGAATACTTTCAATCCCGGAAATCCCGTTGCAAACCTGAGTTCGCCTCTATTCGGGCAAACCTTGAGCACGGGCGGAGGGCCCTTCGCTTCCGCATCCGCGAACCGGCGAGTGGATCTGCAGGTGAGGTTTGCGTTCTAAGCAGCGGCGAACAATGAGCGGTGAGCTGCGACCCAATCCGTTGCTTCGAAAGTTGTTCCACTCGTTGCTCACCGCTCGCCGCTCACAGTTAAGCTCTACTGGCACCCCACCGTCATTGGCGGCGACAACGTTGTCAGCAAGGTTTCATTTGGATAGCTGTAAGCCCCGGCAATTCCAGTGGACGGCGACTGAAATTCAAACCATGGCACCAGAGCCTCATTTTGCGGGTGGTATGTACGTCCGTGCATGGGGATCGGATATGCGGCTTCGGTGAGACCCTCGATCGCGTCTGCAACCTCGAGATCGTCCTGGCAGTGACCATTCAGCGAGTACCACCACGGAGTCAAACCATGCACTCCATCGCTCGCTACAAACGGATCGTTCATTGACTCCGTTAGCTCGTGACTGAGGGCAGTGATGTCCTGAAATTCCGATCCAAACATGCCGGGACTGATCCAACTCGCGAACGTGAGCACATATCGCTTCTCGCGAAAGCTGTTGTGTTGGTCGCCGGGTTCAAAGTCATAAGTGTGAAAACCGAGAACGCAACACTGTGTGGGATCACCGTTCCAATACAGGTAGGTGTTGGGGAAGAGAAAAGTCGCGATAGCACGGGGCGTAATCTCTCCGGAGTGTTCTGCCGCGCCCACCGGCGTGCGTTTATCAGCAGCGGTTGGCGGGAAGAGTAAGTTCGAGAACACATTGATATCAATGAGCACGAAGGCACAGCAGTTGCCGTCTTTCTTGAGAGAGAATCTGTACGAACCCCGCGGCACTGCAATCGTCCGCTCCGTCTTTATTGACGGCCGCAGCAACGTATGCCAGTCCTGCTGCATTACCCCATAAAATGAGGCCCGCTGGATCGCGTCGACGAACTGCGTAGGGACATCGCTGCTGGTGTAATCAAAATTCTGAAACACGGGCGAATCCAGCACTGGTCGGACGTAGGGCATCGCAGAGTAGTGCAGCTTGTGTCCGTTTACGATGCGGACCGATTTGTCCCAATCCAACAAATCGAGCGACACGGGAACGATGGGCGCGTCGATGAAAGTGGTGCCGCCTTCCTTAGGGTTGCGGCCCGCGATTGTGTAGTACCAGTGATAGCGCGGATGACCTTGCGGCCCTACGCCCTGCACCTGATAGGAACCGTTGAACGTACGGATCGAGTCGAATTGAGATTGACCTGAACCGCCGCCGCCCAGTACGGGTGAAATCGAGCCACTATGGCCGCGGGGCGCGAACTCCATAAATTGGCGCTTGGCCGACGGAGAAGTCGAGGTAAGTTGATCTTTGGATTGGGCGAAGCCGGTAAGACTTGAAAACACAACCAGCGAAAAACAGGCCAGAAACAGAGAAGCTACTCGAAATGCGCGCACTAGCACCACCTAAGGCTACTTGGATGCGCAGTCACTTGCAAACTTTGTTTCGCGAAAACAAGGTTAAGAACTCACCACAAAGGACACGAAGTTACACGAAGGGAATCATTGGCATCCTTTGTGTCCTTTGTGGTTAACTTCGGGGTACTCTGCCCAGCAACTTACTTCGGCCTGGTGATCGCCCCTTCGGAGGCCGACGCGACCAGTGCCCCGTACTTCGCAAACACGCCCGTCGCATAGCGCGGCTTGGGAGTTTTCCACTGCGCCATGCGGTGTTTGATCTCTGAATCGCTGATTTCAACTTCCAGCAGTTGTTGATTGATGTCGATCTTCACGATGTCGCCTTCCCGAACGGCGGCAATTGGACCGCCCAGGGCTGCTTCCGGCGAAACGTGTCCGATCATAAGCCCCCGGGTCGCGCCGCTGAAACGTCCGTCAGTAAGCAATGCGACGGTGCCTCCGAGTCCTTCACCTACGATGGCGCCCGTCACAGAAAGCATCTCGCGCATGCCCGGACCGCCGCGCGGGCCCTCGTTGCGAATGACAACAACATCGCCCGCCTTGATCTGCTTCCCGGTGACCGCCGTCATTGCGTCTTCTTCGGACTCGAATACCCGCACCGGACCGCGATGGCTGAGCCGTTCATGGCCGCTGATCTTCACCACGCAGCCTTCTGGCGCCAGATTGCCTTTCAGTACTACGAGTCCTCCCGTGCCCTTCAGCGGCTTGTCCAGCGGGGCAATGACTCCCTGGTCTGGAGTCTCAACGGCTGCGGATGCTTCTTCGCCAATGGTTTTGCCGGTAACCGTGATCGCGTTCTCATGAAGCTTCTTGCCTTTGAGCAGGCGGTTCGCAAGCAAGCGGATTCCGCCGGCGCGGTGCATATCCGCAGCCACATACTTCCCGAAGGGCTTCAGGTCGCAGAGAAGGGGAGTGCGCTCGCTGACCTTTTGAAAGTCATCAATGACCAATGGAACTCCGGCTTCGCGAGCAATCGCCAACAAATGGAGCACAGAGTTGGTGGAACCTCCGGTCGCTGCAACGGAGGCAATGGCATTTTCGAACGCCTGGCGAGTGAGGATATCGCGAGCTTTCGCGCCTCGTTTCAGGACATCCATGATCATTTCACCGCAGCGGTAGGCAATCTCGTCTTTTTTGGGATCGATTGCGGGCACGCTGTTGAATCCCATCGGAGACAGCCCGATCATCTCCATCACCGTCGACATGGTATTGGCAGTGTACTGGCCGCCGCACGCTCCCGCTCCGGGACAAGCAACGTCTTCGAGCTCTTGCAGATCAGCGTCACTGATCTTGCCGGCCGCGTTTGCGCCGATGGCTTCGAATACGTCTTGAATAGTGACGTCCTTGCCACGGTAGCTTCCGGCCGCGATGGTTCCACCGTACAGAACAATTCCTGGCAGATCCAGGCGAGCCAATGCCATCGCGGCGGCAGGAATGGTCTTGTCGCAGCCGACCACGCACACCACGGCATCAAACAACTGCCCGCGGCAAACCAGTTCAATGGAATCGGCAATCACTTCGCGGCTGACCAGCGAGGCACGCATGCCCTCGGTCCCCATCGTCTCGCCGTCGCTGATGGCGATCGTATTGAACTCCATGGGAGTGCCACCGGCCGCGCGCACGCCTTCTTTCACCTTCGCTGAAACCCGGCGCAGGTGAAAGTTGCACGGCATAGTTTCGATCCACGTGTTTGCGACGCCAATGAGCGGCTTGCGTAGATCTTCTCCGCTAAATCCAATGGCTTTGAACATGGCCCGGGCGCCGGCGCGATCGCGGCCGTCAGTTATGAGATGACTGCGGTGTTTAGGATCCATAAGACTAAAAGCTTACGACAGAGTAGCTGAAAGGAAAAGTTGGAGGGAACCCGCCAACCCTGAAAAAAGCTGCCGGACGCGGTGCTTCAGAAAAGGTTCAGCGTCTCGAGGGGGTCAACGCCAATTCCTTGATGTCCGCGTCCGGCGGTCTGCAAGTGGTTCCATTGTGCATACCAATCTCGTCGGCAAATAAAAATCGTCATCTTGTTACGAAATTGGAACAGGAAGGAGACGCGGCGATATTACAAATCTGTGACAGTGAGCTTCAGAGGAGATCACCGGGACTTTACTTCCAGCTTTCCAAGTGCCGATTGCTGCATCTCCAGCAAGCTCTTGATCCCCGCGCGTCCAAGTCCGATCATTGCCTGTAGCTGGGTGTCGTCATAGACCTGGTGCTCAGCTGTGGCTTGCACCTCGATAAATTTGCCTGCTCCCGTCATCACAACGTTCATGTCAACATCGGCGCGAGAGTCTTCTTCGTAGCAGAGATCGAGCAGAGCATGCCCATCGACAATTCCTACGCTGACGGCAGCAACCGAGTCGCGTAGCGGAACTGACGATAGAGTTCCCGCCTCGACCAGTTTTTCCAGCGCGAGGACCAGCGCGACGAACGCGCCTGTGATCGACGCGGTGCGCGTGCCACCATCGGCCTGAATCACGTCGCAATCGAGCAGGACCGAGCGCTCCCCCAATTTCTCCAGGTCGACTACCGCCCGCAAGGATCGCCCGATCAGTCGCTGAATTTCGTGAGTGCGTCCGCCAATTCTTCCACGCGCAGATTCTCGCGCCGTCCGGGTCAAGGTTGCGCGGGGCAGCATGCCATATTCAGCCGTGACCCATCCCTTGCCGCTGTTGCGGAGGAAACCAGGGACGGTTTCTTCCACAGACGCGGTGCATATGACGCGGGTGCTTCCAACCTCAATGAGCACCGAGCCTTCGGCGGTCGACACATAGTGGGGATGGATCTGGACCGGACGCAGTTGGTCCGGCATACGATTGTCGGAGCGATAGAACATGTAGGAATTCTAGCAGCGCAGAATTTTGTAAGAGAAAGAGCGGCGCCGGCCATGCTGCCGCGACCTGCCGGCGACCTTAAGCTGACCTGCGGCGCGCGCCCAAGGTAAACAGAGCGTGCATAGCGCGGTCTAATTGTTCACGTTCACGACCATTGCCGGTATCTTCGATTTGATCTAAACGCTGCCGAATCGCTCTGCGGGCCGCTTCAATTTTGCCGTACAGCCGATTCGGATCGGACTCGGACAAGGCAGCCGTGTACAACGCCTGCCAGTTTACTTCTGACATAGTGCCTCCCTGGGGGAAAGAGGAACGGGGAGATTATAGCGCCGTTCCTCTCAGAATTACGCACAGAAGTTCACCTCAGGATCCATGTCTCTGCGGTGACTAAATCCCAATTTCACTTATTGAGAGGAAAGCCGTTGGGCGAACGCAGAAAATTGCGCGATATCGTAGATGTTCGACAGATCGGCATGTCCGGCGAGCGTGCTCGCCTCTTTGCCATCGACCAAAAACTTTACGCGCGAGATGCCTTGTATGTTGGCATTGAGGGTTTGCGCGATGGACGCAACCGTAAGTTCTTCCGCAAAGACGCCCGAGGTTTGCCCAGTCGCGAGTTCCGAGTTGAAGTCAATGACCATAAGCCCGGGGTCCACGAGATAGATGTTCCGGACAGCAGCGTCCGCCGGAAGTGGATGCGGCGAACTTTTCGCTGTGTAGACACCCAGCAGAGCACGAACGATATCCTCGGCCTGCCTTTGGCGTTCGGAAGAGATGGCGATCGTTAGCGGCTGGCTGCTAAGCGTACCGCTGTCATCGTGTGCCACCCAGAGCACGATTTGCTTCTGTGTGGCGTTCGAAGGCGTAGTCACTGCTTCGGGAGAGGCGGCGGGTACCGACTCGTCCACCGCATTTTTGCGAAGTTGCCATACATAGAGCGACATCGCAAGCGCAACCACGCACAGGCAACAGGTCAGCACGAAAAATGGGCGCGAGTTCATGGGCGGGCTCCCACGGTCGTACGCAGAGAAGGGGCCATCGACAACAGCGCATTGGCCAACGCTGAGCAGATCATCTGCTGGTATCCGGTGGAGGCAACCTGGGCAGCATCACCGGTTGTGGGTGAGATTTCAATGGCAATCGCGGGCGCCTTGATGTTATTCAGCGGCCGCAAAGGGGCGACGAGAGCTCGTGCAGGAAATCGAGTTTGCTGAACCGCAGACATCAGCTGTGCTTGAATAGCCTTGCTGCGCTCCAGGGCCAGTGATTGCACGGTGTCCCAGTCGAGGAAAGGGCCGTTATTGTCCCCACCTGAGGGCAGCATCGCCGTGAAAAACCGCATCCCGCTTCCCAGGGAACTCGCGTGCAGAGAAATGTACAGCGCAGGATCGGCGATGTTGGCGATCGTCGCCCTCTGGTCGGCGGAAAGGCTCACATCGGCATCCCTCACCATCTGGACCTGAATGCCGCGAGCATTCAACTCCTGCCTCAGCCTGCGCGCGACATTCAGCGTGATTTCCTTCTCGACCGCCGTGGGCGTAAGCAGCGCGCCGGCATCGCTGCCTCCGTGCGCCGCGTCAATCACGATAAGCAGAGGTTTTTCTGTGGGAGCCGGGGCAGGAGGCGTGGGTTGACTCGCCGATCCAGCCGCACTAGGCATTGCCGGCGTCGAAGACTGCGCGATCAAGCCCATGCTAGCTAAATAGAACGCGCCGAGGAAGAGTATGAATCGCGCCGCGCTGTTATTCCAGCGCATAGATCGCTAAACCGTCCAGAAGTTTGGGATAAAAATCGGTGGATTTCTGCGGCAGCACGCCTCCTGCAAACGCAATATCGCGTACTTCGCGCATGCGTATAGGGTTCATCAAAAATGAGACGTCCGCCTTGCCGGAACGCACTCGGTCCAGAGCTTCGTCGGCTTCGCGGACGTACTTCACATTCTGCTGGTTCCTGAGCGCCTCTTCGGAAATGCCGAGGGCCCTTTCCAGAATGGCCTTGTGCAGTTGCACGACATCCAATCCCTGGTGCTGCAATGAGTAACCTTCGAACACTGAAGATGGAGCTTTTGGGCGGCTGAACAGGAATGCGCGGTCCTGACTTACACCCAGCAACGACGTTCCAGTGTGAGCGGCTTCCTTCAGAATTGCGGTGGCGCGCTTTGCATCCAGCGCCGGATCGACTTCCTCCACGCTGAAAAATTCCCCAGCGCTGTGGCGCAGAGCATCCATGGAGAAATCTTGCAGGCTGTGCACCACCCGGTGCGTGGGCAGGATCAGGAGCCCGGGGCTGTCCATGTTCACAAACGTCATCATGGCGAAATCGTATGGCGCCGGTTGAGTTTCGCCAGCCCTCACGCCTGCGCGCCTCTCGTTGCGATAATTCAGCGCCGTTTCATAGCGATGGTGGCCGTCAGCAATAATCAGCTTCTTGTCAGCCATCCTGCCGCGAGCAGACGAGACCAGCGCCGGATCGGAAATCTTCCAGACCCTGTGCCGGACGCCATACTCATCCTGAAGATCGATGATGGGATCGTCGCCGGTCCGGAGCAGCTTTTCGATCTCCGCTTCCGAGTCGGAATAGAGCATGAAAATGTGCCCGAAATGGGCCCGCGTGGCGCGCAGGAGATCGAGCCTGTCTGCCTTGGGCTTCGACAGCGTCTGTTCGTGCCGATGAACCACCCGCTCCGAGTAATCCTGCAGTTTGCCCGCCGCGATGAAGCCATCCCGCTCCATCTTGGTTCCATTCGGGGTAGTGAACTCCTGCGAATAGCGGTAGATCGCCGGTTCGGGGTCCTGGACGAGAACCCCATCCCGTCGCCAATCGGTAAAGAAGTTCGCCGCCCGAGTGTAGACGTTGTCTTCAGCGGTATCGTTGGCATTGCGCTTGCCCAGAATGATCCTGACAAGATTGTGTGGGCTGGAAACGTAGTATCGCTCCTGCATTTCAGGAGTAATCTTGTCGTAGGGCTGGGTCACGACCTGGTCGAGAGCAACTCGTGCCGGGTCATAGCGGAAGGCGCGGAAAGGCTCTATGTGTGCCATTTGTTTTGGAACACGAGATTGTATCAAGCGCGGCGGTTTTCGGCGGCGGCCCCCTGTCAAATCGCACAGTTCAGGGAATCCGGATGCAACGCTAGAGCAAACTTTTGCACAGGCGGCGAATCCAAACACTCAGTTCGAAGGGTGTACTGCCGTGCCCAGCAAAGATTTGACGATTGTTTCTTCCGACTGTGCTAACATCTGCAGTCAATTCGTAGTTCCTATGGCGCGCAAGCACCAGCGCGGGTTTCTGGACAGGGGAACTGAAATTCGGGGTTCGGTTCCGGTTTGGTTGTCGCCCTTGTCGATCGGGCTCAGGACACTCTCCTGTGCGGTAATTGCCTGCCTGCTCGGATTTCTGGTAACACTCCCCGCGTCAGCTCAGGATCCCGATGTCGAGGACGTTCACGTTGCTCCTCGCGTTGATCCGCAACCGGCGGACAAGGATCCAGCGATCCCGGATCCGAGTCAAGGCGATACGGTTCGCATGCACGCCCCCATGATCAAGTCCAAGGTCGACTTGGTTCTGGTGCCGGTCACCGTTACCGATCCCTTGAACCGCCTTGTGACCGGCCTCGACAGAGAGAACTTTGAGGTCTTCGAGGGGAAGGATCGCCAGGAAGTTCGCCATTTCTCTGCGGAGGATGCCCCCATTTCCCTGGGTGTGATCTTCGACATGAGCGGCAGTATGGCCAGCAAGATTGAGCGCGCCCGCGAGGCGGTCATCGAATTCTTTAAAACCGCAAATCCCCAGGACGAATTCTTCCTGATCGCATTCTCCGACCGGCCGCAGGAGGTCTCGGACTTCACTCAATCCATTGAAGATCTGCAGGGCAAGCTGGTCTACACCGTCCCCAAGGGCCGCACGGCCCTTCTGGATGCTATTTACCTCGGCATCAGCAAGATGCGTCAGGCGAAGTATCCCAAGAAATCTCTCCTGATCATCTCGGACGGCGGTGACAACCATAGCCGATACACCGAAGGCGAGATCAAGTCTCTGGTGAAGGAAGCCGACACAATGATCTATTCCATAGGGATTTACGATCATTACTTCGCCAGCGAAGAAGAGCGCATGGGACCTCAGTTGTTAAGCGATATTTCGGAACTTAGTGGTGGCAGGGCGTTTACCATAGACAACCCGAACGATTTGGCCGACGTAGCTACAAAAATCGGGATTGAGCTACGCAACCAATATGTACTCGGATACCGTCCAAAGAACCCAGGGCACGACGGCAAGTGGCATAAGATAAGAGTGAAGCTGCTGCCGCCGAAAGGACTGCCACCGCTCCATGTC
>Ga0070714_100003043_pt1 | contig 12433 bp, 2 predicted proteins | sample LARL83metaG_FD_65450 | JGI IMG/M metagenome (GOLD analysis project Ga0070714, IMG submission 65450) | Corn, switchgrass and miscanthus rhizosphere microbial communities from Kellogg Biological Station, Michigan, USA - LAR L8-3 metaG | ecosystem: Host-associated > Plants > Roots > Rhizosphere ... | reverse complement strand
CATCATCCTCATCGGCGACGGCGAGGACATGCACCGGCGGCTGATCGCGCAGGATCTCGCCGACGTCAAGGGCCCCGGCCTGCGCGACGCGGCCGGCCAGGGCGCCGCGGTGCTCGCGGTCGGCGCCGGCTATCAGCTCCTGGGCCGGTTCTACCAGCCAGCCCGCGGCGCGGAGCTGCCCGGGGCCGGGGTGTTCGACGCCTGGACCATCGAGCCCGCCCTGGGCCCGGGTGCGGTCCCCGGCCCGGAGGCGGTGCCCGGCGCGGATACCGTTCCCGGCGCGGCGACCACGGCGGACCGGGTCACCGGGGACCTGCTCATCCGCTGGAATACCCAGCTGCTCGTCGGCTTCGAGGGCCACACCGCCCGCACCTACCTCGGGCCCACCGCCCAGCCGCTCGGCCAGGTCGTCATGGGCGTGGGCAACAACGGCGACGGCCGCGAGGGTGCCCTGGCCGGCGCCGCGGTGGGCACCTACCTGCGCGGGCCGTGCCTGCCGTGGAACCCGGCGCTGGCCGACTTCCTGATCGGCGCGGCGCTCGGCCGCCGGTACGGGGAGGCCGGCCTCGAGCCGCTGCCCGACGACCTCGAGCGTGCCGCGCACGAGGTCGCGGTGCGGCGCATCCACGTGGCGGACGCCGCGGCCCTGGCCGACGCGCAGGCGTAGCGCGGCGGCCCGCAGGCCCAGGCCGGCCTGGGGTGGACCGGAGCGGCCCGCCGGAACCCGGCCGCTGATGGCCCCCGCGGGGCCAGGCGAAAATGATTTCGCTTCGGTTCGGCTCATTCCCGCCGATTCATTCCGGGCTGCGCGTATCAGCGGCGTCCCCGCCCGCTCTGTCCAATCATGGATCGATCCGCGGCCCGGCGCGGTGGTGCATTTCCGTGCGCGCTTGAGCACGCTAGGGTGACGGGCACGGATCTTGCTCCGATGACGGGGGACCGGGGATGACCCAGCCGGCAGAGTCAGCGGTGACCGTGCGGGCGGTGGCCACCGACGCGATCACCAAGGCCTTCCAGGACGCCGTCTGCGGCCCGGCGCACACCGGCAGCCCGGAGGTGATCTGGAGCGACGGCGGGGCCCAGATCCTGCTGCACGCGGGCAAGCTCCGCGCCGTCACGCAGGGCAACGTCCTGATCGTCGCGGTCGACACCGAGTCCGCTGAGTTCGGCGTCGCGCCGCTGATCGTCCGCTTCGTCTTCGGCTCCGAGCAGGAGCCCGCCTTCCTGGTCGCGGCCACCGACGAGACCGCGCTGGGGCATCCGCAGGTGGCGGCGCGCTGGGGTGATCTCTTCCGGGACGTGATCTGGGCCGCCTTCGCGCGGCTGGCCGAGGTCAGCGCCGCGGGCAAGACCCCGGCCGGGCTGCGGCTGAGTCCCGCGGGACTGGAGCTGACCACGCACGAACCGGTTCCGGTGGTGCAGGCGGCCCGCGAGCACGTCGACGACCTGGTCCGGCGCGGTCTGCGCCAGGCCCCCGCCCACAGCCAGACCGCGGCCCCCTCCGGGACCGGGGCACCGGCATGAGCATCGGCCTGGGGGAGTCGCCGGAACTGGCGGCGCTGGGAGAGGCCATCGGCCTGCTGGACGGCTCAGGCAACCTCGACCCGGACTGGTTCGGCCAGCCGTTAACCCGGCTGGCCCAGGCGGTCGCCACGCCGCAGCAGCGCGACGCACTCGTCCGCTTCCTGAACCTCGCGCTGCCGCCGGTCCCCGAACCCGGCCGCCCGGCCGGGGAGACCTGGCACCCCCTGCTGGGGACGCAGGACCGCGGCAACCTCTATTTGACCTTGAACGATACGGCGACCGGGCTGGTGCTCGGCGTCGCGGGGGACGTCCACACGGGGGACGGCGCGCCCGTCCCGGCGTCCCTGCGGATCCAGGGCGACCTGATCGCGGCCGGGGGGAGTCTCGACGTCGTGGCCGGGACCACGGCCCATCCGCTGACCGCGGAGCTGCGAGTCCAGACCGGCTGGGCCTACGCGCCGCCCGCGCGCCCGGTCGGCCTCCAGGCGGTGACCGGCCGGTTCACCTTTGTGCCGGATCCCGGTTCGCCGTCGGCCTCGATGCAGCTCGTGCTGGAGCAGCTCAGCCTCGGCGGCGAGCCGCCCGCGGACACCGTGATGGACGTGGCGGAACTCGGCGCCCAGGCTCCGGTCCTGCTGGCCGCCCTGCTGAAGGTGGTCTTCGCCGAGGCGGGCCCGGATCCGGTGCTGACCCGCCTGGCCGATCATCTGCTGGCGCTGCTCGGCCTGGACGCGCCCGGCGGCGTCCCGGTCTTCCCGTTCGCCGCGCTCGGCTCCGAGCCCGCCGCGATCCAGGCGTGGATGCGTGATGTCCTCGGCGCGGGCGACGTCCCCGCCAGCGCCGCAGAGTGGCTGGAGCATCTGGCCGGGATGCTGGGCGCCGACGTCGCCGCCACCGGTGACGGGACGGCGGACGCGCCCTGGCGGGCCACGCTGGCCAGCATCGGCGGCGGCGAGGTGTACGCGACCCTGGCGCTGGCTGACGGCCGGCTGCGCCTGGGCGCCGGTGTCAGCACGGGCGGGTCACTCGGTGCCGGCCACCCCGAGCTGACCCTGTCGGCGGACGCCGCCATCATCGACATCCCGCTGGCCGGGGCCGGCTCGGCCACCGTGCTGCCCCGGGCCGCGGTCCAGATCCGCGCGACCGGCCCCGGTGGTGGCCAGCTGGTGGCCGGCTCGGGCCCCCCGGCCTTCCGCATCGGGTCGATTGCCGCCGGGATCCTCTGGGACGGGACCGATCTCGTGCCGTCCCTGGTGCTCCTGGACAACCAGCTCGGCACGCAGCCGTATCCCCGGCTCGACCTCAGCAACGCCGACAGTGTGGCCGAGGCCGCCACGGCCGCCGTGGTCACCGCGATCACCGATCAGCTGGGCGCGGCCGGCGCCGGGCGGCGGCTGGCCGCGATCGCCGGGCTGGTCGCGCCGGAGGACCCCGCGAACCCGGGGACCGCGCTGCCCGGCTGGAGCCATCAGCTGAGCCTGGCCGACTTCGTGATCAACCCGGCCACCGCGATCGGCCGCTACCACCGGGACGTCCTGCGCGACGGCAGCAGCTGGGCCCACATCCTGCGGGAGATCTCGCTGCTGATCGGCCTGGGCGAGGTCAGCACCACCGCGGGCACCGCGGCCGACCCGTGGACCGTGGCCATCGCCGGCGAGGGCTCCGCCCAGCTCCAGCTGGCCGCCTGGCACCAGCCCTCGGCGGCCGACGCCACGGTCGAGGAGCTGCGGATCGGGCTGCGGCTGGCCGCTGCCCCCGGCGGCGCCACCGTCGCCCTGGTCAGTGAGGTGCTCACGTTCGACCTGCCCGCCAGCGGCACGGCGAGCGTGGCGTTCCTCGGCGCGCAGGAGTTCCAGTTCGTCCTGCACCCGGCCGTGGACGCCCATCTTGACGCGGCCGCCCTGAGCCTGGACACCCTGGACGCCACCGCGGGCTGGCGTCCCGGCGGCAGCCTGGGCTGGCAGATCAGCGCGCAGGGCCTGACCGTGTCGGTGGACGGCGAGAGCGTCACCGCCGGCGAGCTGCACCTGCCCCCGGCGCAGCCGTTCGACGTCACCGACCTGGACTCGGCCGCGGCGGCCCTCGGGCTGAGCCTGGCCGATCTGACCGGCCTGATCCGGATGGTGCTGGTCCTGCTCGCCGACCAGGCCGGGCCGGAGGCCGCGCTCGGCGCCGCCCTGCTCGGCCTGCACGCCCACCTGCCCGGGATGAGCGAGGACACCCCGCCGCTGATCGATCCCGCCGACCCGGGCCTGCTCCTGCGCGATCCGCTGGCGGCGCTGCGGGGCTGGCTCGGCCGGCTCGTCGCGCACACCGGCACCAGCGGCCAGGCCAGCCTGATCGCGCTGCTGCGCCCGCTGGGAACCCTCGGCACCGACCTGCTGAGCCAGCTCAGCGGCGAGGCCTCCGCGGCCGCGACCGATCTCGAGGGGGACGTCCTCGGCGACGCGGAGCTGGCGCTGGCCGATCTGCTCGGCGGGGCAGGATCGTTCGATGACCCGTGGCGGGTCGCGTGGCCCGGCGCGCCGGCCAGCCCGGCCGCCGGCGCGGGCGGGACGGCAGGGAACCGGGACGCGCTGGCCCAGGACGCCACCGGGCCCGAGCTGGAGCTGTGGCTGGAACCGGGCGGCCCGCCGTCCGGTTGGCTGTCCGGGCTCGCAACCCGGGCCCAGCAGGCTACCGCCCCCGAGGACCTGGCCGCCGTCCTGCGCGAGACCGCCTGGTTCGACCCGCGGCTGCGGTCCCTGCTGCGCGGCCTGGACACGGCCGACCTGCTGCAGCGGCTGATCTCCCTGGAGGTCCACCTGGGCGCGGGAGACGGCGTGGTCACCCGCGACTCGCAGGCGCCGGACGTGTTCGGCTGGGTCCCGTCGATCGAGGTGGACGCCGCCCACCACCTGCTGCCGGCCCACCCCGACGTGATCAGCGAGGTGCTCACGCGGATCGAGCAGCTGCGCGCCGGCGGCCCCCGGACGGTGCTGCTGATCGGCCCGGACTTCACCGACCACACGGCCTGGGCCGGGCTGCTGGCCGCACCGGCGCTGCAGGGCACGACCGACCCGGGCGCGCACATCGACCTGCGCGTCCCCGGGATCGACCCGGCAACGATCGCGCTGGACGGGCTCACCACCGTCGCCGACTACTACACCGCCGATCTGGCCGGCGGGGACGCCGCGTTCCAGGCCGCGCAGCTGGCGCACGTCGCCGACCGGCTCGCCGAGGTGCACCCCGGGCCGATCGTCGTCGTCGCCCATTCGACGGCCGGGCTGGCCGCGCGGCGGTTCGCCGCCGATCATCCGGACCGGGTGGCGGGCCTGATCACGATCGGCACTCCGCACCTGGGCGCTCCGCTGCCGTTCCTCAGCGACCCGGCGCTCGGAGACGCCGTCCGGCTCGCGGCGGTGCTCGCGCCGCAGCTGCCGGCCTCGCCGCTGGCCGACGCCCTGGGGCACCTGGCGCACGCCGTTGAGGGCTACCGGCCGGCGCCGTCCCCCGGCACCCTGGACGTCCCTGACCCCTACCCGGCGAGCGCCTTCTCCCAGACCGTGCCGTTCGACCTGGGCGACCTGCCGGTCGTGATGATCAGCGGAAGCCTGACCGGGGACGTGATCGCGGCCCTGGCGTCCAGTCTCGCGGCGCACGCCCAGGCGCTCGCCGCGGCGCCGGGGCCGGATCCCACCCACCTGAGCTACGGCATGGCCATGCCGGTGGCCCTCACCACCGCGGCTGAGGCGCCCTCGGCCGGCGCCCGGGTGCGCTACGGGCTGGGCCAGATCCCGCTGTCCGCCGCGCCGCCGGCGCCGCCCCGCCCCGCGCACCTGCTCCGGGTGGAACTGGATCTCGCCCGCCAGAACGGCTGGCTGGTGGGCGGGCCCGGCGTCTCCGACGTGGACGGCCGGCTGCGCACGCTGCGGCTCGGGGTGACGGCGACCGGCAGCACGGGCGGGGCGGCACCGGCCGTGCACGCCGTCCTCGATGCCCGGCTGGACCAGGCCGCCTGGCGCGGAACCACGGTGGCGTCGGCGGATCTCGCGGATCCCCGGGCCACGCCGCTGATCGGCGCCGCCGTCGCCGCCGCCCTGGCCGGCAGCCAGGGGCTCGCCCCGGCTCCGGGTGGTGCGGCCCCCAGCGGCGACACCGGGCCGGCCGTGTCCGGGCTGGCGGCCGCGCTGGCCGGGATCGGGCTGGCCGCCACCGACGCCGCGGGCGTGACCGGGCTGTCGGCGGACGCGTTCGCCGCCCTGCGCACCGACCCGGCCGGCTACCTCGGGACCCGGATCCCGCGGGCACTGGCCGCGCCCGGCGGCTGGGCCGGCCTGATCGACGTCGCGGGCGACGGCAGCTATCACTACGCCCCGCCAGGATCGCCGTACGGGCTGTTCGCCCGGCCGGACGGAACGGGCTGGCGGACCGGCATCGAGACCACCACCGAGCTCGATCGGCCGCTCTGGGTGTCGGCCGACATGGATCTGGCCCTGCCGGCTTTCGTGCCCGAGGCCGAGCTGGCCGCCCATCTCGGCGTGATCACCCTGCGCTATCACACCAGCGACCAGACCGTGACCCTGGACGCGGACCCGTTCGTGCACGGGCTGACCCTGCTGCCCGCGCCGACCCCGGCCCAGCTCGGCGCGGACCTCGGCGCCGCGCTGCCGGACGTGCTCGCCACCGGCGTGATCAGCGCCGTGCTGGGGCAGATCGTGCCCGGGCTCGACCTCGCCGGGCTGAGTGGCCTGGTGCACACCCCGGGCCAGTTCCTGGCCCGGCTGCTCGGCGGGGGCACCGGCCTGGATCTCACCGCCCTGTCCGGCCTGCTGGCCACGCTGAACGCGGCGATCGGCCTGCCCGCGGGACCCGGCCTCCAGCTGCCCGGCGGGCTGAGCGTCACCGCCGCCGCCGGGACCGGCGCCCCCGGCTCGGTGGCCCTCGGCGTGGCCACGACCGCGCCGATCGAAGATGTGCTCGGCCTGGCCTTCGCGGTCGAGATAGACCCGGCCCTGCACGCCAGCGCGGCGGGCACGGTGACCCTGGAGGTCCCGCTGGGGCAGGGTGCCTGGCACCGGATCGGGATCACCTTCGGGGCCGGCCCGTCCGGGATGAGCCTGGTGCTCAGCCCGGAAGCGGACCCGCCGGTCGCCCCGATCACGCTGCTGCCGCAGTTCAGCGGGCTGGGCCCGGCGCTGCGCGGCGCCGGTGCCGCGCTGCTGCCGCAGGTCCTGGATCAGGCCCTCGAGCACGTCGACTCCCCGCACGCCGCCTGGCTCGACCACGCGCTGGCGGCCGCGGGGGACCTGGACCTCTACGACGCGGGCGGCGGATTCGCCGCCCATGCCGCGAGTTTCAGCGCGATGCTGGCCGGAACCTGGTTCGACAGCGTCGCCACCACCGGGCGCAACGGCCTGGCCCAGGCCGTGATCGACCTGCTCACCCTGATCCCGGGACTGCCCGGCACGCTGGACGCACCCGGCGCCGGGCTGATCCGCTGGCGGATGGACCTGCCCGGGGGCCAGGGCCAGCTCGCCCTGTCCGCCGGCTGGGGCGTGAACGGCCCGGCCGTGTCCGCTGGGATCACCGGCCTGCACCCGGCCGGTGCACCCGCCGAGCTGACCGCCACGGCCAGCGCCGACCGCACCGGCGTGGACGTCAGCCTCTCCGCCGGAGCGGATCTCAGTTCCCTGGGCGTCCCTCTGGTGCCGCGGTTCAGCCTCGATCTGGACACCGGCGGCCACGTGCGGGCCCGGCTGCTCCCGCTGGCGAGCGGCCCAGCCGGCGGAACCGGCGACGGGCCGCTGGTGATCACCCTGGCGCCATCCGCCGCCGTCACCCTGGCCCCGGGCACGGCCGAGGCACTGATCACGGGGTGGGCGCTCCCGCTGGCCGCCCAGGTGGCGCTGGCCGCCGCGCAGCCGGTGCTGACCCATCCGCTGTGGACCGGCGGCCCCACCCTCACCCAGGCTCTCACCGGCGGCGGGATCCTGGACGACGCCGGGCACCTGGCTCATCCGCTGCCCGGCGTGTTCGCCATGCTCGCCGGGTTCGCCGCCTCGGCCGCGGGCAGCCTGGACCTGCCGGTCGGGGACCTGCACCTCACGCTGGCCGGCGATTCCGGCCGCCTCGGGCTGGGACTGCGCGGGAAGCAGGCCATCCCGCTCGGTGACCTGGAACTGGATGTGCTCTTCGGCGCGCCGGCGACCTGGGGCGCCCACGCCGCGGAGGGGCTGCAGGTGCTGCTGCTGGACACCAGCGGCGCCGGCAGCGGGATCGAGGGCATCAGCTTCGCCCCCGGCCTGCGGATGCACGGCGTCGGGCTCGGCCTGGCCAGGTCCGACGGCACCCCGCTGGTCGCCGAGACCGCGGTCCGCCTCGGCTCGCTGCGCGGCTACCTGTTCCTCGACCTGGACTTCCCCGGGTCGCCGGGCGGCAGCCTGGCCGTCACGCACGCCGGCGCGGGCGCCGAACTGGGCGGGTTCGGGCTGCCGCTGTCGGCGGCGCTGAGCGGCGCCGGGGGAGGATCCAACCCGGTCGCGTCGAACCTGCTCGCCTCCGGGGGATCCGGCGGGACGGCCGGCGACGGGCAGCCGGTCAACCCGGCCGCCGACATCGACGCCTGGTACTGGGACGACGGCGGCGCGAGCAGCCCGTCCCTGCACGTGCTGGTCGGCGGCCAGGAGGGCCTGCTCTGGATCCCGATCCAGGCCGGGTTCGGGCCGATCTTCATCGACCAGCTCGGCGTCGGCGTCAGCGACACCCGGCTCACCCTGGCCATCGACGGCGGCGTGAGCATCGCCGGGCTCACCGCCCAGGTGGACGACCTGTCGGTGGCCGTGCCGTACCGGACGGCGGGCGACCCGAGCACGTGGATCCTCGATCTCAAGGGCCTGGCGGTGGGCTACTCCGGTCCCGGCATCGACATCGCCGGCGGCCTGGTCAAGTTCGACGGCCCGCCGCTGGAGTACGACGGCATGCTGCTGATCGAGATCGGGAGCATCGGAGCGGTCGTGATCGGCTCGTACGCCGAGGTGGGCTCCGGGGGCGACGAATTCACGTCGCTGGCCATCTTCGGCGGCGTCTTCGTGCCGATCGGGATCCCGCCGATCATCAACCTCACCGGCTTCGCGCTGGGCCTGGGCTACAACCGGCGGCTGATCGTCCCGGACGACCTCAACCAGATCCCCGGCTTCTTTCTGGTGCAGGCGCTGGACCGGCCGGAGGAACTGGCCAACAACCCGATGCAGGCGCTGTACAGCTTCCGGCAGCAGGTGCCGCCCGCCCGCGGCGCGCTGTGGGTCGCCGCCGGGCTGCGCGGGACGACGTTCGAGCTCATCAACGTCACCGCGGTCGTCTACGTCGCGCTGAACAACGGCATGGACGTGGGGCTGCTCGGCGTGGCCCGGATGGAGCTGCCCGAGGACGACGCCGCGGTGGTGAGCGTGGAACTCGCGCTCAAGGCCCGGTTCTCCAGCGCCGAGGGGCTGTTCTCCGAGCAGGCGCAGCTCACCGACAACTCGTGGCTGATCAGCAAGGACTGCCGGCTCACCGGCGGCTTCGCGTTCTTCACCTGGTTCCGTGAGTCGCAGTTCCTGTTCACCATCGGCGGTTACCACCCCTCCTTCGTGCCGCGGCCGGAGTACCCGGTGGTGCCGAGGGTCGGCTACGAATGGAACTTCCTCGGCGTCGTCCACCTCAAGGGCGAGTCCTACTTCGCGCTCACCACCACCGCGATCATGACCGGGTCCCGGGTCGAGGCCACCTACGGCCCGGACTGGATCCAGGTGTGGTTCACGGCCTACTTCGACGTGCTGGTGACCAGGGACCCGTTCCACTACGAGCTGGACATCGGGGTCTCGGTCGGCGCCCGGCTGCGGATCGAGGTCTGCTTCTTCGCGTGCGTCCACATCGAGATCAGCGTGTCGGTGGGTGCCTCGCTGCACCTGGCCGGCCCGCCGTTCCACGGCACCGTCACCGCCGACCTCGGCGTCACGTCGGTCACCGTGCCCTTCGGCGACGACGCCCTGCCGGCGCCGCCGCCCAAGCACTGGGACGAGTTCGTGGCGCTGTACGTCCGGGCCGGCGACCCGAACGCGGCCAGCGTGGCGGCGCAGGTCGCCGCGGGGCTGATGCCCGCCGAGCCGGCCGGGGGACCGGTAGCGCCCGGCACGCCCGATCAGCCCTGGCGGCTGTCGGCGGAGTGGTCGCTGCGGACCGAGACGAAGATGCCGGCCCGGGGGTTCGCGCTGCAGCTCGACACCCCGATGGCGGAGGGCTCCATCGCCTCGGTGGTCTTCGGCCGGGTGGACAAGCTGGCCGGGGTCTACGACTTCGACCTGGCCCCGATGTACGTCACCCACGATCAGATGGGCGCCGTGCACCGGATCGTGCTCGCGCGCCGCCCCGAGGCCGGGGGCGCCTTCGTCGTCATGGTCCCGGACAGCCAGCCGCCGCCCGCGGACGCCACGATGATCCTGCGGCACAGCCTGTTCCGCGTCACCCCGGTGCTGGCCCAGGTGTCCGAGGCGACGTACCACTACTTCCCCGACCTCAAGCCGCCCGCGGCGGCGAACACGCTCCCCGTGCTGTCCGGGCTGCAGCTCGACGGCGTCGCCGGGCTGCGCGGCCAGAGCGCCACCGTGCCGATCGGCACCCTGGTCGACGCGAGCAACTTCCGGCCGCTGCCGTTCGCCAGCCGCAGCGACGCCGACGTCGCCCGGATCCTGCAGATCGGCGGGGCCTGGCAGACGCTGGCCACCGCGGCCAGCGGGGTGCCCGATCAGGAACTGGTCCACGGCGTCACCGGGATTCTCGGCGGCACCGGGGAATTCGCCGACCTGCGCGCGCAGAGCGGGCTGCCCAAGGCCGGGTACGGGCCGGTCGCCCTGGACGCCCTGGCCACCCGCCGCAGCGCCGCGCCGGTGGTGTCGGCGCTCAGCGAGGGCTTCACCCTGCAGGACGTGGGCCAGGGCCTGGCGCCGGCTCCGGTCCGGGTCGGCCCGCTGCCCGGCGTGCCGCTGACCGCGCCGCGGCTCCGGGCCGTGCTGCAGCGCCCGCTGCTGCCCGCGGCGGCGGCCCCGGCGGTGCGGACCACCCTGCCCGGCACAAAACCGGCGGCGGCACCGGCCTCCGCGCGACTCGCGGCCGGACCGGTGACGGCCCCTGTGGCCTCGCCGGCTGGCCCTTTGGTGCCGCCGGCTGGCCCGGTAATCCCGCCGGTGGGCCCCGTGCTTCCTCCGGTTGGCCCCGTGCTTCCTCCGGTTGGCCCCGTGGTCCCGCCGGTGGGCCCGGTGCAGCCCCCGGGTGGCCCGGCCGGCCCGGTGGGTCCTGAGCCGCCCATCCCCGTGCCGATTCCCGTGATCAACGTCCGCAACGACCTGGTCACCAGCTGGGACACGCCGGGGCTGGCGCTGCTGCGCCGCCCGGCCGCGAACACGCCGCAGCCGACCAGGGCACCGCGGTCGGCCCGGACCCTGCGGAACCCGGCCCAGGGCGGCCCGACGGGGCGCGCGGCCGCGGCCGCGCTGAGTGAGCTGACCGCGGCCGCGGAGAAGGGGGTGACCGTGCGGTCCGGCGTCACCCACGTCTGGGAGCTGCCGCCGGCTACCAGCTGGAACCTTGTTCTCAGCGGAACCAGCGCCGTCCGGGTCACCGCGCTCAGCACCGCCGGAACCGTCCTCGACGACCGCGAACTGGGGGAGTCCTTCCTCTCCGGCGGCGACTACACCCTGGCGGTCCCGGCCGGTGCCGGGATGCTCGCGGTCACCGCCCTGGGGCAGGGCTCCGAGGGCGGGACCGCGATCTCCCGGACCGGGGAGCGCGGCGGCGTCACCGGAGCAATGACGGCGGGCGGCCGCGCGGTGCTCGGCTGGGAATCCGGCGGGCAGGCGAGCCAGGTCGGGCCGGCCACGCTGCTCGCCCGCGGTGCCGTGCTGCGCCTCGGGGTCCCGGGCGGGCCCTCGGTGCGCGGTCACGTCGAGGCCTCCGGCGTGGTGCCGATCTCGTCCGCTCTGGCCGGCCAGCAGGTGACCGGCACCGAGCTGCCCCGGTCGGTCACCGTCGCCGGGGTCCTGCTGGACAGCCCCACCGACGCCGTTCCCGGCCCCGACGACATCCTCGTGCACGTGGACGGCGCCACCGCGAACCCGCATCCGGTCCAGGTGGTCTCGGGCCGGCGCACCCTGTACCTGTACGACGTCGCGGCGGTCAAGGACGCCCCGATGATCGTGATCGCGGCCGGGGTCACCGGGCCGGCCCGGCTGGCCGGCGTGCTGGGCAGCACCGGGACGGCCGCCGAGTGGGCTGCGGCCCTGGCCGGCTCGACGCTGACCCAGCTGGTGCCGGACGAGCACCTCACCCCGGACGGCACGCTGACCATGCGCCTGGTGAACGGAGGCAGCGCCGATGGCTGACCCGAAGATCGGCGAGATGATCCTCTACGACGACATCCAGCCGGCCCTGCTCGCGGGCGAGTACCGGATGACCGTGGAGACCGACGTGTCGGTGCCCGGCACCGCGACACCGCTGCCGGGGCAGGACTTCTTCTTCGACGTCGAGGGGCCGAGGTTCGCGCTCTCGCCGACGGAGGTGGCGGGCGTGTTCCCGCCACGGGGCGGCCACGGCCCGTTCGACTCCGCGCTCCCGCACGTCGCCCTGGGCCGGCGCACGCTGCCCTGGGAACGGCCGCTGGGGGACGCCTACACCGTCACCGGGGACGAGACGCCGTACCCGTTCGTGGCGCTGGTGCTGTTCGAGTCGGCCGAGTGCACTCTGCTGCGCAACCAGGCCCTGGCCGATGTGGTGCCACCGGATGTCTTCCAGCGGCTCGGCCGGCCGGGCGGCATCCGCTGCGACGCCGTCGAGGCCGACCACCAGCTGCTGCGCGACATCCTGCCGATGCCGGACGAGCTGCGGCTGCTCACCC
>Ga0070714_100003042_pt1 | contig 12437 bp, 10 predicted proteins | sample LARL83metaG_FD_65450 | JGI IMG/M metagenome (GOLD analysis project Ga0070714, IMG submission 65450) | Corn, switchgrass and miscanthus rhizosphere microbial communities from Kellogg Biological Station, Michigan, USA - LAR L8-3 metaG | ecosystem: Host-associated > Plants > Roots > Rhizosphere ... | reverse complement strand
CGGCGACCACCGAGACGCGGGTGGCGTAGCCGTACTGGTCCATCCCGCCGAACACCTCAGGCCCCTCCCGAATGCCCTTCAGCAGGCCCGGCGTGCAGGCCGACACGGCGACCTGCTCGCTGCAGGAGCCAAGGTTCTGCTGGGTGACGTTCATGCCCGCCGCGAGGTCGCCCGTAAGCACCGTCGCGTTGCTGACCAGCGGGTCGAGGGTCAGGAAGATGCTGTTCAGGTTGGCGCCCGTGCCGGTGAAGACCTTGTCGTTGCGCGACAGCGCGGCGTCCGTCTCTGTCAGCGCCTTCTTCAGCGTCGCGTCCTGCGCGGACAGGTTCGCCAGCAGGGTGTTGGAGTTCTGGATCAGCACGCCCAGCTGCGCGCTGCGATCGCTTCGCGAGAGCTCCGTCAGCACCTGGTTGAGGGACTGGATGACGGTCTGCAGGTCGTGGTCGCGCTGGCCAAGCGTCTGCGCGACGGTGCCCAGGCTGTCCAGGTCCTTGCGGCCGGTGGTGAACGTCTCGTTCAGGTCCTGGCCACGGCCGTCAACCGCGGGGCCGAGGTTGGTGATGAGCACCTGGAGCTTGGCTCTCGTGGGCGCGTCGAAGGTGTTCACCACGTCTTCGAGATCGGTCGAAACGGAGACGTGGCGGGCCTGGAAAGTCGTGCCCGAATCCAGGACGCCGCTCGCCGAACCGGGGTTCAGAGCCAGGTACTTCTCACCGAGCAGGCTCTTCGGCCTCAGCGCGATCGTCGCGTCGCTGTGCACGGGCGACTCCGCCGGGTCGAGGCGGATCTTGACCAGCGCATGGGTGGCCTGGATCGTGATGTCCTCGACACTGCCGGCGCGGGAGCCCGCGACGAGCACGTCCGAGCCCGGGTAGAGGCCGTTGGCGTCCGCCAGCGGCACCATCAGCTCGTACGGCGAGCTGGTTGCGACCCCTCGCGAGATCGCGATGGCGCCGACCACCAGGATCACGAACAGCCCGAAGGCGCGGACTCGGCCCATCTTCGCCCCTAGTCCATCCCGAGCGGCCCCATGACCGCCCCCTGGATGAACTGCTGGGTGAACTGGTTGTCGGAGTTGCGCAGCTGCTCCTTCGGGCCCTGGTCGACCACCTTGCCGCCATGCAGCAGCACGATGTGATCGGCGATCTCGAACACCGCTTTGATGTCGTGGCTGATCACGACCGCGGTCGAGCCGTACTTGCGCTGGATGTCCTTGATGAGCTCGCAGAGCAGCGCGGTGCGGACCGGGTCGAGTCCGGAGTCGGGCTCGTCGAAGAGTAGGATCTTCGGCTCGAGGACCAGCGCCCGGGCGAAGCCGGCCCGCTTGCGCATCCCGCCGGAGAGCTCGTTCGGCATCCGCTTCTCGGCGCCGGCGAGGCCGACCTCCTTCAGGCGGGACATCACGATCTCGCGGATCTTGCCCTCGGATTCCTTGGTGTGCTGGCGCAGCGGGAAGGCGACGTTGTCGAAGAGGTTCATGGAGCTGAACAGGGCCCCGTCCTGGAAGAGCATGCCCATGTTCCGGCGCAGGTCCAGGAGCTTGGTCTCGCTGAGCTTGGGGACGCTCTTGCCGTCGACGACGACGTCGCCGGAGTCCGGCATCAGCAGCCCGACGAAGTGGCGGAGCATCACGCTCTTGCCGGTGCCGGACGGCCCCATGATCACGCTGATCTCGCCCTCCGGGATCTGGCAGGTGACGCCGTTCAGGACCTGGTGCGACCCGAAGGCCTTCTTGATGTCGAAGGTCTCGATGATCGACTTGCCGTTGTGCGACTGGTGCGGCTTCTCCGGGCCCTTGACGCTCGATTTCATCTCCGCCGCCTGGTCGGGCGCGTTTTCGAGAACCTTGCGGGCCTCGTCGCTCGCCGGCTCCTGGCCGTGGCGGATGTAGTCGCCGTCCTTCTTCTCCGTCGCATCGTCGCGCGGCTGGTCGCGCTCGGGCTGGTCCGGGTTCACGATCCGGTCGACCTGGCCACGCAGCGAACGGTCTTCGGTCTGCCTCTCAACGTCCTCTTTCTCGCTTCTCATGTCGGAATTGGCAGGTTGGGGTTCTGCCCCCAGAACAGCTGCGTCAAAACAGCATTCAGGACGACGACCGCCACCAGGCTGATCGCCATCGTCTTGGCGACCGCCCGGCCGATGCCGACCGCGCCGCCGGTGACGTGGTAGCCGTAGTAGACGCCCACGGAGATGATCACGAGGGCGAAGCTGACGGCTTTGATCATCGAATAGATGAAGTCGGTTGGGTTCGTGTAACGCCAGAAGTAGGAGAAGTACACACCGTCGGACACGAGGCCGATCTGGAAGTGCTGCACGAGCCAGCTGGCGAAGAAGCTCGTCGCCAGTGAGAGCACGTACATCAGCGGGAGGACCATCATCGCGGCGAGCATCCGCGTCGTCACGAGGTAGGCGATGGCCGGGATGCCCATCGTCTCCAGGGCGTCGATCTCCTCGTTGATGCGCATGGTCCCGAGTTCGGCGACCAGGCCGCAGCCGACCTTCGCACCGAGCGCGAAGCCGAAGAACAGCGGCGTGATCTCGCGCATGTCGCAGAGCGCGTTGAAGACGCCCGCGAGCGACTCCGCGCCGCCGAGCTGGTGCAGCGAGTAATACGCCTCGACCGAGCACTCGGAGCCCGAGATGTAGTTGATGGCGAGCGCGACCGGCGTGCTGCTGACCGCGAGGAACGCCGCGTACCACCAGATCTCGCCCGAGTACCCGAGCGCGCGCGGCGTCTGCCGCAGCGCGTTGACGGCGAACATGACGATGTCGCCGACGAGCTCGAAGCTCTTGGCGAGCGGGAAGTTGAACTCGCGAGCCGGCTTGCGCGGCTGGGCGACCGTCGCCATCTAGACGCTCACCTTGGGCAGCAGGCCCGGGGCCGCCGCGAAATCGCCAGATTTCGTGGTGTGGATCATCGCAGCACGATCGAGTTGTGGAAGAGCGCCAGCGAGGTCGGCGTGTACAGGTACTCGAACGCCTCGATCGCCAGGAAGCTCCAGATGACGGCGGAGTGGACGGCGCGCGCGACGCCCTCGGCGCCCCCTCGCGCGGAAACGCCCTTATAGATGCAGACGCCGGCGACGATGGCGCCGAAGACCATGCATTTCAGCTCGCCGCCGAAGAGGTCGACGAGCGTGCCCTGGGTATAGAAGGACGATATGAAACCGCCCGGATTCACCCCCACCACCTGCACGCCGACGAAGTAGCCGGCGAGCATCGTGAAGATGATCATCGGGAAGTTGTAGAGAGCGGTCATCACCATCAGGGCGAGCGCGCGCGGGACGACGATGAAGAGCACGTTGCTGAGGCCCATGACACTCAGCGCTTCGAGCTCCTGGCGCACCTGGCGCGCGCCGAGGTCGGCGACGATCGCCGTGCCGCTGACGGCCGCGATCATGAGCCCTGTCGCCACCGGTGAGAACTCACGGATGTTGGCCATGACCGAGAAGCCGCCCAGCCGGTCCTGCGTGCCGGCGGCCTTGAAGAACTCACCGGCCTCGAGGGAAACGATCGTGCCGAAACCCATTCCCGTGAGCAGGAGGGGCACGAAGTTGGAGGTCAGGATGAAGCGGCACTGGTCCAGGAACTCCTGCCAGTAGAAGGGGCGCCTCATCGAGCCCCGCAGGGCAGCGCCAAATAGAATCGTCATCTCGCCCAGGCCGGTGACCGACCTGGAGGCGCGAGCAATCAAAGCCGAACCTCCCCCCGTCTGACGCCCCGCGTCATGGATGCAGCTCCAAAGCTGGAGCGATCAACATATTTCCACCTACAGAGTGCTCATGTGTCAAGGCTTGAACCTGCGGGGCGGGCCCGATCCGCGCCTCGCGGCGGACACGGATGGCGCACACACACATCTAGTGATACTGGCCATAGCATAAATGCCGACGCCCGGATACGTCGAGTCCCGAACTGGTCGATACGCTCCCGGCTCAGTCACGTGGCGAGTGGCTTCGGACAACGCCCTGCTGCTCGGGGGCGGCCGCGCGCTGCTCCTCCAGCTGGCCCATCCGCTGGTCGCCGCCGGCGTCGGCGCCCACTCGGATTTCCTCGAGCAGCCGGTGCGGAGGCTCGAGCGGACGATGACGCTGACCCTGCACATGGTGTTTGGCACCCTTGCCGAGGCCCGGGAGGCGGCGCGCGCCGTGAATCGAGCGCACGAGCGGGTCCAGGGCGAGTTCAACGGCGTCCCCTATCGAGCCGCGGACCCGGCGCTGCTCCTGTGGGTCCACGCCACCCTGATCGACAGCGCGCTGGAGACCTATGCGACGTTCGTGGGGCCCCTGTCCCTGGAAGAGCGCGAAGCCTACTGGCGAGAGTCGTGGCCTCTCGGCCGGATGCTCGGCATCCCGTCCGAGGTGTTTCCGCCCGACTACGCGGCGTTCCGCGCGTATATGCGCGAGATGGTCACGGAGCGGCTCGCCGTTTCAGACGAGGCGCGCCGCCTGGCCGGCGCCGTCCTCCGCCCGCCGCTCCGAGGCGTGCCTCGGCCAATGTTCTGGCCGCACGAGGTGATCACCGCCGGCCTGCTGCCGGGGCGGTTGCGCGATCAGTACGGCCTGGCCTGGTCGCCACGTCGCGAGGCGGCTTACCGAGGGCTGGTGGTCGCGTTTCGTGGGTTGGTGCGGGCAGCGCCGCCATTCCTGCGGCGGGGCGCCCCGGCCCGCGCCGCGGAGAAACGGCTGGGAGCCTAGCCGGCGGAGGGCGCCCTCTCCAGGCCAGTCACCTTGAGGATCTCCTCCTCGCCGAGCGACTCCTCGCGCAGCAGCGCGGCGGCGAGCGCATCGAGCTGAGAGCGGTGCTCGCCCAGCTCTCGAAGCGCCCGCTCGAAGCACTCGTCGACGATCCGCCGGATCTCGCTGTCGATCACCGCGGCCGTCTCGTCCGAGATCCGCGGCGCGGCCCCGTCGAAGCCCAGTAGCGGGCTGTCGTCCTTGAACGACAGCGGCCCCACCTTCGGGCTCATGCCCCAGCGCGTCACCATGCTCCGCGCGATCGCGGTCACGTTCTCGAGGTCGTTCTCCGCGCCGGTCGAGACCAGGCCGTAGACGAGCTGCTCGGCGGCGCGGCCGCCCAGGGCGCCGATGATCCGGGCGCGCAGGTACTCCTCTGAATAGTTGAAGCGGTCGTCGTCGGGCGACTGGACCGTGACGCCCAACGCCATCCCGCGGGGCACGATGGACACCTTCCGCACCGGGTCGGCCCCTTCGACCAGCAGGCCGAGCAGCGCATGGCCCGACTCGTGATGGGCGATCCTCTCCCGCTCCTTCGCGGACAGCGCGATGTGCCGCTCGCGGCCGAGCATCACCTTCTCCAGCGCATCTCGGAAGTCCTCCAGCCGCACCGATGCCTGCTCGCGCCGCGCCGCCAGCAGTGCGGCCTCGTTGACCAGGTTGCGCAGGTCGGCGCCGACGAGGCCGGGCGTCTCGGCGGCGACCGCCTCCAGGTCAGCGGGATTGGCAAGCGGCACCTCGCGCGTGTGGATCTTCAGGATCGAGGCGCGGCCGGCGCGGTCGGGCGGCTGCACCATGACCCGCCGGTCGAAGCGGCCTGGGCGCAGCAACGCCGGGTCGAGGACGTCGGCGCGGTTGGTCGCCGCGAGCACGATCACACCCTCGCGGGAGTCGAAGCCGTCCATCTCGGTGAGGATCTGGTTGAGCGTCTGCTCCTGCTCGTCGTGGCCGCCCATCCGGATCGCCCCGCCACGCGCGCGGCCGATGGCGTCCAGCTCGTCGACGAAGATGATCGCGGGCGCCGCCGCGCGCGCCTTGTTGAAGAGGTCGCGCACCCGCGAAGCGCCGACGCCGACGATCATCTCGACGAACTCCGAGGCGGACACGCTGAAGAAGGGCACCCGCGCCTCGCCCGCCACCGCGCGCGCCAGCAGCGTCTTGCCGGTGCCGGGCGAGCCGACCAGCAGCACGCCCTTCGGGATCGTGCCGCCGAGGCGCTGGTAGCGCAGCGGCTCCTTCAGGAAGTCGACGATCTCGGTCAGCTCCTCCTTCGCCTCGTCGATTCCCGCGACGTCGGCGAAGGTCGTGCCGGGACGCTCCGCGTCGTAGAGGCGGGCCTGGGAGCGGCCGAGGCCGAAGACACCGCCGCCGGCCGCCTGCGACGAGCGGCGGATCAGGAAGACGAACGCCAGCACCAGCAGCAGCGTCGGCCCGAAGCTGATGAGCAGCGTCTCGATCAGGCCGGGGCCCTGGTTCGGCTCCTCGGCGTTCACCTGCACCTTGTGCTGCTCGAGCAGGGCCTCGAGGCCGGAGCCGCCGAACTGCGGCACCACGGTCGTGAAGGTCTTCGAAGACGCGGTCTGGCCGTTCGCGGTGCCCTTCACGGCCTTGTTCGTCGACCCGTTGATCGCGGCGCCCTGCGCGGTGACGGACCTGACGTTGCCGGCGGTCACCTGCTGCTTGAACTGGCTGAAGGTGATGGTCACCGCCTGCGGGCCGTGCGGTCCGGTGAAGTACTGAGCGATCACGTAGTTCGCGACCAGCAGGACGCCGAGCACGATCCAGAAGCCCGCGCCGCGCATCGGGTTCGGCGGCAGCGGCCGGTTGCCGGCACCCTGCTGGTTCGAGGACGGCGGCGGCGGCGGGTTCTGAGCCATCAGGCCCGGATGTAGGTCAGGCCCATCGCCCGCGGGCCGACGTGGGTGCCCAGCACAGCCCCGATGCGGCCCAGGCCGACGTCGATGTCGGGCAACTCCTTCTGGAGTTCGCCCTGCAGGCGCTCGGCGTCCTCGGGGTCCGTGCTGTACATGACGGCCAGGCTCTCCACGGGGAGGTCGCGCCGCAGCAGGTCCGCCAGGCGCTCGATGGCCCGCCGGCGCGTGCGCACACGGTCGACCGCCTGGACCGAGCCGTCGAAAAGCCCGACGATCGGCTTGAAGTTGAGGAGCGAGCCGACCAGGTACTGGGCTCGGCCGATGCGGCCGCCCTTCTCGAGGTAGCGCAGGGTGTCGAGGAGCGCCAGGATCTTCGTCTTCCCGATGCGGGCCTCGACCGCCGCCACCGCCGCCTCCAGCGAGGGCTGCTCGGCAGCAACGCGGCAGAGGAACGCCACCGGCATCCCAGTGTTCAAGCTGTCGACCACCCGCACCGCCAGGCCGGGCACCTCCGCAGCCCCGATGCGCGCGGCCTCGGCCGTCGCCGAGAGATTGGAGCCGATGTGGATCGAGATGACTCCGTCGCACTCCCCGGCCAGGCGTTCGTAGACCGCCTTGAACTCGCCAGGCGCCGGTGCCGACGTCGTCGGCAGGTCCGCGGACTTCTCAAGCCGGGCGAAGAACTGGTCGGAGTCGAGGTCCACCCCGTCGCGAAACGACTCCTTGCCAAAAAGGACGTTGAGCGGCACGACCTCGATCCCGTAACGATCCCGCCAGTCCGGGGGAACGTCCGCCGTGGAGTCGGTGACGACCCGGAAGCCGGCCAAGCTCAGCCCGGCCTAGGGTGCGGCCGAAAAGCCCGCCGGACCTGCGGTCCCCCGGCGCACCAGGATGCCCGCATGTCTCGCCGCGCCTTTCGGCCGCACCTCAGCCGACCGCGAGGATGAAGGGGTAGTGCTGCTGACCGCCGGTCTGGAGCTCCACCTCAAGGCTCGGGAAGCTCTCGCGGATCGAGGCGGCCAGCTGCTCGCCGTCCTCGGCCGTGGTGTCCTCGCCTGTGAACACCGTCACCAGCTCGTAGGCGTCAGGCCCGAGGTCCTGCAGTGCATCGCGCACGACCTCGCCGTAGTCGTGGCCGGCGTGCTTGAGCTTGTCGTTGATGAGGGCGATAACGTCGCCCTTCTTGACGCGCAGCCCGTTCGAGCGCGTGTCGCGCACGGCATGCGTCACCTCGATGGTCTGCACGCGGTCGGCCGCCTCGCGCATCGACTCCAGGTTGTCCGCGGCGTCGCGCTCCGGGTTGAACGCCACGACCGCTTCGATGCCTTCCGGGATGGTCCCGGTCTCCAGGACGTGCACGTTCTTCGCCGTCAGCTTGCCCACCTCGCGAGCGGCCAGGATGACGTTGCGGTTGTTGGGCAGCAGGATGGCCTCGTCGTAGGGCAGCGTCTCGACCGCCAGCAGCATGTCCTGCGTGCTGGGGTTCATCGTCTGGCCGCCCTCGACGATCGCGTCGACGCCCAGGCCTCGGAAGATGTTCACAAGCCCGTCGCCGGCGGTGACCGCGACCAGGCCGACACCGTTCGTGCGGTCCGGGGAACGCTGCGCCGGCGGCTGGGCGGAGCCGTTCGGGGCGGCGGCCTCGTGGCTCGACTCCTCGAGGATCAGCTGGTGCTGCCTCGACATGTCGCCGACGTTGAGCTTGGCCACGCTGCCGAGCCCGCTGGCATAGCTGATGACGCGCGCGGGCTCGTCGGTGTGGACGTGCACCTTCACCAGCTCCGGCTCGCCGACGACGAGGACCGAGTTGCCCATCGCCGCGATGTCCTCGCGGATGCGGTCGACGTCCAGCTCCTTGCCCTGGAGGATGAACTCGGTGCAGTAGCCCCAGCCCTCCTCCGGCAGCGCCAGCGCCTTCTGCGCGACCGGCACGGCGATCTTGATCTCTGCTACCGGTGCGTCCGCCTCGAAGGTGCGCAGCATGCCGTCGAGCATGATCTGGAGCCCGAAGCCGCCGGCGTCGACGACGCCCGCCTCGCGCAGGATCGCGAGCTGCGTCGGCGTCTTCTCCACCGCGGCCTTGGCGCCTTTGGCGGCCGCGGCGATGACGGACGAGGGCGAGGCCGCGTCGGCCTCGGCTGCCTGCACCGCCGCCCGCGCGGCTTCGCGAGCCACGGTGAGGATGGTGCCCTCGGTCGGCTTCAGCACCGCTCGATAGGCGGCGTCGGCGGCCTCCTCGAGGGCCTCTGCCAGCTCCCGCGGGCTCAGCTCGGCCTTGCCCTGCACGTGCTTGGCGAAGCCGCGGAAGATCTGGGAGAGGATCACGCCCGAGTTGCCGCGCGCGCCCATCAGGCTGCCGTGGGCGGCGATGTGGGCGACCTTCCCCACCTCCTTCGCCGGCGAGTCCTTCACGTCCTCCACCGCCGACTGCAGGGTCAGCAGCATGTTAGTGCCGGTGTCTCCGTCGGGGACCGGGAAGACGTTGAGCCGGTTGACCTCCTCCTGGTGTGTGGCGAGCCAGCTGAGGCTGCCGAGGAGCGCCTGCTTCAGGAGCTGGCCGTCGACCGCTTGGGGACGGGGAGCCTCAGCGGGAGCTGCGATCTTCCTGCACCCCCTGTACGAACACGTTCACCCCGGTCACGCTCACCCCGGTCGAGCGCTCCACCTCGAAGCGCACCGCCGACTGCAGGTTGTGGGCCACCTCGGTGATCCGCATGCCGTAGTTGACGATCACGAACACGTCCACCTCGAGGCCGCCCTCCACCTCGCGGACGTCGACGCCGCGGTGGAGGTCACGGCGCAGCAGCTCCGCCACGCCCGCGCGGAGGCCGCGGCCGGCCATCCCCATCACGCCGTAGCACTCGCTCGCCGCGTGCGCGGCCAGCGCCGCCACCGCGGCCGGGTACACCTCGATCCGACCCTGGTCGCGGGCGCGCGCCAGCGAGGGCGGAACCGGGGTTTCGGGGTCCTGGCTGGTCTGGGCCATCTCGGGCAAATGGTAAACTCCGCATTTCGTGGCACGAAGATGCGCGATCTGCGGCAAGGGCCCGCAGTTCGGACACAACGTCTCGCACTCGAAGGTGCGCACCAACCGCCGCTTTCAGCCAAACCTCCAAACGGGCTTGGTGATGATCGAGGGACGGCAGGTCCGCGCGCGCGTCTGCACCCGCTGCCTCCGCACGCACCAGAAAGTCTGAGCGACAGCGCTTTCTTAGGCTTCGGCCTTCTCGCCTGCGCCGCCGGCGGGGCCGTCCAGTACTTCGGCTGGGCCCGCCTGCGCGCTCAGATCCGCCGCTGGGTGATCTTCGCGATCGGATGGCAGCTGCTGGTGCTTCTCATGGTCGGCGTATACATCGCCGTCATGAGCCGCGCCTCGCACTCCTCGGCGGCCTGGATCGCGCCCCCGGTCGGGCTTGTCGTCGGCACGGCGCTGCCGCTGCAGCTGGTCGTCGCCGGCCTGCTGCGGGAGGTCAGCCGCTAGCGGGGTCCGGCGCCAGCCCGTGGACCTCCCGCAACAGCCTCAGGTCGCGTTCGAGGAACGCGCGGACGCCGCGTTGGACGTCGGAGTCCGGTGCGAACGGCTGCGGGTCCAGCAGCTCGAGCGCCAGGTCCGGCCGCTCGACCATCTCCGCGAAGAGCAGCGTCCAGGCGCGCGGGACGACCTCCCGGACGGCGTAGCCGCCCCCGCCCAGGGCCACCCAGCGGCCTTCGCACAGCTCGTGGGCCAGCCGGTGGAACAGCGCTCCGACCTGCGGCCAGATCCGGGTCGAGGTGCGCAGATGGGCGAGCGGGTCGAGGAGATGGCTGTCGCAGCCGTCCTGGGTCACGAGCACCGTCGGCCGGAACCGTCGCAGCAGGGGTTCGACCGCCGCCTCCAGCCCCTGGAGCCAAGGCTCATCCCACGTCTCCGGCATGAAGGGCAGGTTGGCTGCGGCGCGCGGCGCCGCGGCCCCGCCCGCGTCCTCCGGAAAGCCGGTTCCCGGGAAGAGATAGCGGCCGCTCTCATGGAGGCTGATGGTGAGGACGTCGGGCTGCTCCCAGAAGAGGCGCTCGGTGCCGTCTCCGTGGTGCACGTCGACGTCGACGACCGCCACCCGGTGGCCCTGACGCCGCAGCCACTCCGCCGCGACGGCGACGTCGTTGTAGACGCAGAATCCAGAGGCGCGCGCCCGGTCGGCGTGGTGCAGGCCGCCGGCGGGATTGAAGGCGTGCAGGGCGCGTCCGAAATGCACCGCCTCGGCGGCGACGAGGCTGCCGCCCGCGATGTAGGCGCAGGCCTCGTGCATCCCCTCGGCGACGGGGTTGTCGCTGGTTCTGAAACCGTGCGCCAGCTGCTCGCTGAAGGGCACGTCGAGCTCGCCGGAGGGGGCGCTCAGCCGGCGCACCAGTTCGACGTATTCGGGCGCGTGCACGAGCGCGATCTCGGCGTCGGTCGCCGCCCTCGGCGGCAGCAGCTCGGCCAGCTCGAGGAGTCCCAGGCGCTCGATCGTCTCGACCGTCAGCTTGACCCTCAGCGGTTGGAGCGGATGGTCCTCGGCGAGGCGGTAGGCCATGAAGGCTTCGCCCCAGACAAGGGCGACTGGGCCGCTCATTGGCGTCAATTGTCTGGCCGAGGGCAGACGCATCGCCGCCTGGCTCAGCAGACGGCGGCCAGCGCCGCCGAGGGGGGCGTCGCGTGGCATCCGCCACGCGACTCGACCGGTGTCAAGGCCGGCAGAGCGAGCCGGAGGCGAGCGGTGCCTTGACACCGGTCGTTGGCGGGGGGATCTGCCCCCCGCCGACAAAGCGCCGGGGCGCAGCTGCCGACCACCAGAGAAGATCCGCGGGCGACGCGCCCTGGGCAAGTGTGGCAAGTACGATTTGGCGGGGTGCTGGAGGCCGATCTCGTCGTCCACAACATCGGCCAGCTCGTCACCTGTGAGCCGAGCCAGGGCGAGGGGATCCTGGGCACCCTCGAGCATGCCGCCGTCGCCTCGCTCAACGGCGACATCGTCTGGGTCGGCCCGGACGGACGCTGGCCCTGGCGCGTCGAGCCGGCGCCCGACGCGACCGTGATCGATGCGCAGGGCGCCTGCGTCGTCCCCGGCTTCGTGGACGCGCACTGCCAGCTGCTCTGGGAGGGCAGCCGCGCGGACGAGTCGGCGGCCCGGCTGCGCGGCCAGCCGTTCTGGGGCGGCGGCATCATGCGGACGGTTCGCCTGACCCGCGCGGTATCGGAGGACCGCCTGGTCGAGGTCGGCCGGCAGCGGCTGCGCAGCTTTCTCAAGCACGGCGTGACCGCGCTCGAGGTGAAGACCGGGTACGGGCTGACCGCCGACGCCGAGGAGCAGCTGCTGCGCGCCGCCGCCCGGCTCGTGCCGGAGGCGCCCCAGCGGTTGGTGACAACGTTCCTGGGCGCGCAGGTCGTCCCGGACGGGATGCCGCCGGCCGAGTACGTCTCGATCGTCGCCGACGAGATGCTCCCCCGCATCCGGGGCCAGGCCGCGTTCTGCGACGCCTGGTGCGACCCCGGCGCCTTCGAGCCGAACGACGTCCGCCGGATCCTGCGCAAGGCGCTCGGGCTGGGCTTCCAGCTCAAGCTGCACGCCTCGCAGCTCGCTCCCGGCGACGGTCCGCGCATCGCGGTGGAGCTCGGCGTCACCTCTGTGGCGCACCTCAACTACCTGCGCGAGGGCGACGCGCGGGCGCTGGCGGACTCAGCCGTCGTCTGCGTGCTCTGCCCGGGCCCGAGCGTCGGTCTGAAGCTGGCCGCCGAAGGCGCGGCCCGCGTGCTGGCCGCGGCGGGCTGCGAGCTTGCGGTGGCGACCGGCTACAACCCGGGTACGTCGAC
>Ga0070714_100003041_pt1 | contig 12437 bp, 11 predicted proteins | sample LARL83metaG_FD_65450 | JGI IMG/M metagenome (GOLD analysis project Ga0070714, IMG submission 65450) | Corn, switchgrass and miscanthus rhizosphere microbial communities from Kellogg Biological Station, Michigan, USA - LAR L8-3 metaG | ecosystem: Host-associated > Plants > Roots > Rhizosphere ... | reverse complement strand
CAAATCAAATCAAATGCGCATACTGATTATCGAAGACGAGAAGAAAACCGCCTCCTTTCTCCGGAAGGGATTGTCCGAATCCGGCTATGTGGTCGATACCTCCGGGGATGGCAACGAGGGCCTGCTTCTTGCGCTGGACATCAACTACGACCTTATCATCCTGGACGTGATGCTGCCGGGGCGGGACGGCTGGGCTATCCTTATGGCGCTGCGCCGGGCGGGCAAGCAGATGCCGGTGCTTTTCCTGACCGCGCGGGATGCCGTGAACGACCGGGTAAAGGGACTGGAACTCGGCGCCGACGATTATCTGGTCAAACCGTTCGCCTTTTCCGAACTGCTGGCCAGGGTTCGCCTGCTGTTGCGGCGCGCCCCGGTCCGGCATAGCGAAACCCTGAAGATCGCCGACCTGGAAATAGTGCCCGAGCGCCAGAAAGCCACGCGCAGCGGCAAGCGCCTGGACCTCACCTCCAAGGAATTTGCGCTCCTCTCGCTGCTGATGCGGCGCGAGGGAGAGGTGTTATCCCGTACGCTGATTGCCGAGCAGGTCTGGGACATCAATTTCGACAGCGATACCAACGTCATCGATGTGGCGATACGCCGGTTGCGCGGCAAGGTCGACGATCCATTCGAACAAAAATTGATCCATACCGTTCGCGGCGTGGGGTACGTGCTTGAGAATCGATAGCTTCTCTCCGCCCGGGGCCGGTTCCGCGCGCGGATCGATCACCCGGCGGCTGGCGTGGCTTTATGCACTCTCGGCCTCCACCCTGCTCATCTTGGCTTCGGGATTCCTGTACTGGGCGCTTGTCGCGACGCTGCAGCAGGAGGATGAGTATTTTCTGCACAGCCGGGTTCGCATCCTCGAGACCATCCTGCAGATACAGCCGGACGACCCCCAGGCAATCGAGCGCACAATCGCCGAGGAAAGCGTCGCATTCGCGGGGTCTCAGCATATCACCTCCAGCCGGATACTGGACGAATCCGGCCGCACGCTGCACGAGTCTCCCGGCATGAAGCAGGAAATTCCCGACGCTGCATTTCCCGCTCCCCAGGAGCCCCCCGGCAAGGCAAAAAAATGGCGCTCCGATACCGGCAAGACCTATTGGCTGATCGCCGTATGGACGGAAGGCGATGACTTCGGCGGCTCCCGGCGGCAAATACAGGTGGCGCTGGACGAGACGGCCGAGGTGATGCAGATCAGCCGGTACGAGTATTATTTAATCGGGGTGCTATTGGTCGGCATTCTGCTGTCCGTGATAATGGGCGTTCTGGTTACGCAGCGCGGCATGAAACCGCTTGCGGATATCGCCAGCGCAGCGGAACGCGTTACCGCCACCCAGTTGCACGAGCGCATCGACGACGCGTCATGGCCGCGGGAACTGGCCATGCTGACCCACGCATTCGACGGCATGCTGGAGCGGCTGGAAGGTTCCTTCAACCGCCTTTCCCAATTCTCCGCCGATCTGGCGCACGAATTGCGCACCCCGCTCAACAACCTGCGCGGCGAAGCGGAAGTGGCCTTGTCCAGGCCGCGCGAGCCGCACGAATATCGCGAGATACTCGCCTCCAGCCTGGAAGAGTACGACCGCGTGTCACGCATACTGGAAAGCCTGCTGTTTCTGGCCAAAGCCGACAGCGAGCAGCCCATGCTTGCGCTTTCGCCTATTAATGTGCGCACGGAAATCGAGAAAATAATCGTATTCTACGAGGCGCTTGCCGCGGAGCAGGATATCCGCATACGGTGCGAAGGCGACGCAACGGCAAAAGTCGATACGGACCTCTTCCAGAGGGTCATCGGCAATCTGCTTACCAATGCCCTGCATTACACGCCTGGCGGCGGGACCATCACTTTTCTCATCGATTCCAACCAGGATCTGGGAATCGGCATCACCTGCCGCGATAGCGGATCAGGCATCCCCTCTGAACATTTGCTGAAAATATTCGACCGTTTTTACCGCATCAACCCTTCGCGCAGTGTGAAAACGGAAGGTGCGGGGCTGGGGCTTGCCATCGTCAAATCGATTATCGACCTGCACGGCGGCAGCATCACCGTGCAAAGCGCCGTCGGCCGGGGCACCGAGGTGCACCTTTTCTTTCCCGCGTAGCCCCTGCCCGCAAGCCAGCCGCGCAGCGCATCGCGGGCGCATCCCGCAAAGGCGGCCCGGCGGGACGCTTGTTTGGGCGGCTCCCGGTTCGTTTCCCCGGATTACCGATCTGTAATCCGTTCGTCATGGCTGCGTCAGTGGCCCCTGTCTAGAATTCCCCCGTTTTCATTTCACGCACGCAGCGGCCGGCAGCAGCAGGTTCCGCCCGGTAGTCGAGCCGTGGGAGCGGTCGACAGCGGACTTGCCCGGTAGGGTGAAAGGGGAAACCGAAAGACCGATATGACGATGCGTTGTCATGGAAAGGCCGGGTGGACACCGTGGCGGTCCAACTTAAACTCATAAAAAAGGTCTGCCGACATTACGCAATTTTCCGTGGTGGTACCCACGCTTGATGAAGCGGACAGCATTGATCCGTTATTGACGCGCCTGCTTGCACTGGATCTGCCCGCCAACAGTTTTGAAGTCATTTTTGTTGACGGCGGCTCGCGTGATGGCACACCCGGCAGGGCGCGGGCCTGGGCGGAGCACGCAAATATCCGGCTGGTCGAGTACCGGGAAAAATCGCACCCGGCGGGTTCGATCCTGGCCGGCGTTGCGCTGGCACGCGGCGGGGTCATCGTCGTCATGGATGCGGACCTGAGCCATCCGCCCGAACGGCTGCCCGCCCTGGTAGCCCCGCTGCTGGACGGCAGCCATGACATCGCCGTAGGCAGACGCTATGCGGCGGGCGGCGGCACCGAAGGCGTGCCGTGGCACCGCCAGTGGCTCTCGCGCCTGGGCGGCTGGCTTGCCCGCCCCCTGTGCGACGTGCACGACGCGGCCTCGGGTTTCTTCGCCTTCCGCCGGGAACTGGCGGGCACCCTTGCCGGACATACGTGCGGCCGCAGCCACGAAATCCTGCTTGAACTGCTCATGGCCGGGCAGGGAAAACTCAAGGTCGCGGAAGTGCCCATCCGCTTTCACGGCCGCACGCGGGACACATCCGGGCTGTCCTTCCATGCTCCATGGGCTTACCTGCAGCGCCTGATGACGCTGGCCGGAGGCGCGGTGACTTTCGGCACCGCCAGCCGTTTCGCCATGGTCGGTCTGCTGGGCGTGATTGTCGACGCCCTGCTGTTCCAGTGGCTCATGAGCCGGGGCGCCGGGCTCGCGCTGGCGCATATCATGAGCTTCTTCCTCGCCGCCGCGGTGAATTATGCACTCAATTCCAAATGGTCGTTCCGGGCCTATCATACAGGCTCCCTGCGATGGGACCAGTTCGGCCGCTTCCTCACGGTCGGCATATTCGCCCTCCTCATGCGCGGCGGGATACTGGCCTTGCTGGTCCATGGCTGGCATCTGCCCCCCTTCCTGGCCATATTTCCCGCCATTGCCGCCACGGCGGCGATCAACTATCTCGGCTCCGCCTTCTACGTATTTCCCGACGCGCGGAATCTTCCCGCTCCGGACATGCGCTGGCGGGTCGCTTCGCTGGGTGTAGCGGTTTTTGCCGTGCTGCTGCGCCTGATCTATCTCGATCAGGCGCAGCTGTTGCCCGATGAAGCCTACTACTGGAACTACGCCCGGCACATGGACCTGAGTTTCCTCGATCATCCGCCCATGGTGGCATGGCTGATCTGGCTGGGTACCGCGGTGTTCGGCAATACCGAGTTCGGGGTTCGCATCGGCGCATTCTGCTGCAGCCTGATCGCGATGGGCTATTTATATGCGCTGGCGCGCAACCTGTACGATAAATCCACCGGCATGCGCGCAGTGCTGCTGCTGGCCGTACTGCCGTTCGGTTTTGCCTCCGGCATGCTGATGACGCCGGATGCGCCGCTGATGGCGGCCTGGGCGGCCACGCTGCACTACATGGAACGGACATTGCTGGCCGATCGCAACGGAGCCTGGCTGGGCCTGGGCATCGCCTTCGGCCTGGGCCTGCTCTCCAAATATACGCTGGGCCTGCTGGGAATGGCGGCACTGGTATTCGTGATCCTCGACCCCGCTTCGCGCCGCTGGCTGCGCCGTCCCCAGCCGTATCTTGCCGCACTCCTCGCGCTGCTGCTGTTTTCCCCGGTCATCCTCTGGAATATGGAGAATGGCTGGGCTTCATTCTTATTCCAGAGCGTCCGGCGGATGGAAAAGGGCCATGACTTCTCGGTGCATGTTCTGGTCATGCAGATACTGATCCTGCTGACGCCCGCCGGATTGCTGGCAGCATCGCTGGCCCTGTTGCGCCGGGTCCCGGCCACTGCTCCCGGGACCGAAGGGATTGCGTTCTCCCGTCGCCATCATCTGTTCATCCTCGTCTTTACCGGCGTGCCGCTGGGCGCGTTCGTGGCGTATAGCGTCTCCCACTCCATGGGTGCGCATTTATTCTGGAATGGCCCGGTCTGGCTAGCGGTGCTGCCGGCGATGGCATGGATGATGAGGCAAACCGGACAAGCCGGCACCGTCCTGCGCCGCCTGCAAAACGCCTGGAAGCCCACCATTACCCTGGCGCTCCTGCTGTATGCAACAGTGCTCCACTATGCCGTGCTGGGACTGCCGTGGGTGCCCTATCCAAATTTTGTCATGAACAACTATTTCTGGCGCGAGGCTTCCCATGAGATCGAGAAGATCGAGGCCGGCTTGCGGCGGAGCACCGGCAAGGAACCCATTGTCGTGGGGATGAACAAATTCTCCGCGGCGAGCGAACTGGCTTTTTACGATCATGATGGCGGCGCCATGCAGGTGCGCTCGCGCAATATGTTTGGCGGCGCAGCGGTGATGTATGAATTATGGCATCCCTCGGAACGCCCGACTTCCCGGCCAATCATCCTGGTGGGGACGAAACGGCAGGAGCTGGAATACGATTCGGAAGGAAAACCCCTCGAGCGCTGGCTTCACCAGCTAGGACCCATCCGTTCCCACGTGATACTCCGCGAGGACGTTCCGCTGCGGCACGTGTATTACCGCATCGCGCAGGGCTATTCAGGAAGATGAGCGCCGCATGATGGTTACCTGGCAGCGCAACGGCAAATGCCGATTCCCATCTCTTCCGGCGGCCCATCGGGAAACGGGCAATGCATCGGGCACCTTCCGGCCGGGAGAGCGGCCGGAAGAGCCGCCGGCAATTCCCGCCAGGCACCTTGAACGCAGCGAATTGCGGTCATTACAGATTTGTAATGCCTGCGACAGCGTCGCGTCAGAATCGCCTGTTTATAGTCTTCCTGAAGTCCACGCCGGTTTGCCGTCCCTGTCTTTTACAATAAAAAGATGATGTTATCATTTAAAGAGAACGGCCGGCGATTACCTGCACGGCAGCTTGTGCGGGGATCGGCATGGCATATTGTTCCATTCGCCCGGGCATGCCGGATGCATCACCATGTCTAAGCGCCTGAAATCAGCCGCACACCGCCTCCAGCTCGAGATCAGGATTTGCCGTCTCGTACTCAAGGACAGCCGCACGTCAGGGCCGGCCAAACTGGCACTCTGGCTTGCCCTGGCCCATGCACTCTCCCCCATGAACCTGGTTCCCGATTTTTTTCCTCTCCTGGGCCAGGTGGATGACCTGATTATCGTCCCTATGCTGCTCCTTGCCGCATTGAAGCTCATTCCGAAGGAAGTGATCGAGGATTGCCGCATGCAAGCCACGATGGCCGATGAAACCTCCCAGCCCCCGCTTTCGACCGGTAATATTCGGGAAAAGAGGGGTGAAAACGGCGGAGGATGAAAGGCGCATGGGACCGCCCTGTTATCAGCGCCCCCTCCGATTTTACATGCTCTTCGCATGCGGATTAGCGTACGTTGCCGGAAATGCGCCTTGCAAGCCTGCTCTCACGACAACCCCATGGAAACTTCAATTATTTATCAGTTAATGAAATGAACAGAGTCTCGACGAGAAAATTTCACACTGCATCCGCCGCCTTCCTGCTTGGAATGCTTCTCAATGCTCCCGCTTCAGGAAACGATAATAAGGAAATCGAGGTCAGGGTACAGCACGATAGCGGACGCATTATCATTTACGTAACCTTCCTTGTACCTGTCATGCCGCAGCAGGCATGGGCAGTCTTGACGGATTTCGATAACATCGCCAGCTTTGTTTCCGGTGTCCAGTTCAGCAAGGTCATCAGCAGAACCGGCAATAATCTGCATGTTTCACAAAGAGGGGTCACAAAATATGGATTCCTTTCTTATACATTTGACTCGGTGGGAGAAATCAACCTGTCCCCCTTCAACAAAATTCAGGAACGCATGATCCGTGGCAGCATGCGTGAAATGGAGGAGACGACAATACTCTTGCAGGCGGGCGATCAAACACGCATCAGCTACCATGCGGATATTGTTCCCGGCCACTGGATACCCGGATTCGTAGGGAAATTCTTTATCGAGGATGATGCGCGCGAGCGATTCCGGCAAATGAGAAATGAAATAATCAGAAGGGGAAGGTATATGCCGGCCCCTCTGAATTAATCGATGAAGCCGCAAGCGATATCCACCCCCTTGAACAGCCTGCTTGAAGGGAACCAGGCGGATTTATCCGTCGGGTTGCCCCTCGGGATCGCGGATCCCATTGAAATCCATGGAGCAAGAGCGAGCATTGTCCGATCCGTTCCGGATTCGCTCGACGCCTCGTGGAAGGAAAGCTACGCCGGCAAATGTTTCAAACATTCCTATTACCAGTTGCTCCAGGGAGCCCTCGGGAAGCAGTTCGACCATTACTTTCTGATTCTGGAAAAAAGCAACGGAAAGTCGTTTGTGCAGCCGATCTTCCTGGTGAGAGAGAGCATCCTGAAAGGACTTCCGTCTTCGCTGAAACAGGGGTTGGGAGGATGGCTGCAGCACCGGTTTCCGTCCAGGTGCGAGATCCGGATGCTGATGGTGGGATGCTCCACCGGGGAGGGAACACTGGCCGGAAGAGAACGCGATCACGCCGAGGTTTCCATGCTTTTGCACCAGGCGCTTCCCAAGGTCGCGCGCAGGTTGAACGCATCCTTGATCGTGCTGAAGGATTTTCCCTCCAGCTATCGCAGAACATTGAAGTTTTTTTCCGCGAACGGTTATGCCCGGATTCCAAGCTTTCCGGCTTGCAGGATAGATCTTGCCTACCGGGATTTCGAAGATTACATGGAGCGGACGCTGAGCTACAAGACCCGCAAAAATCTGCGACGCAAATTCCGGGATGCCGATCGCGTGGGAAAATTCACCATGGAGGTTCTCAAGGATTTTACGCCTGTCCTGGATGAAATTTACCCGCTGTACCGCCAGGTGATTGCCCGCTCGAAGTTTCAATTCGAAGTGCTGACGGCAGAGTACTTTACCGGACTCGCATCGGCACTGGAGGGAAATGGCCGTTTCTTTGTCTGGCGGGACGCCTGCGGAAAAATCGTCGCGTTTGCCCTTTGCGTGCTTGAAGGAAAAACGCTTCGCGATTGTTATATCGGCCTGGATTATGAAATAGCCCTGGGTGCGCATCTCTATTTCATTTCGCTGCGGGATATTTTTTCCTGGGCCATGGAGAATCAAATCGAGCGGTACTATAGCAGCCCCCTGAACTACGCCCCCAAGCTGCACCTGAAACTCGAGCTCGCTCCTCTCGATCTGTATATCCGGCATGTCTCGCCGGTGATCAATTTCTTTTTCCGGCATCTGATTCCCATCCTCGAACCGACGCGGTATGATCCGGTTTTGCCGAAATTCCCCAATTTTACGGATCTGCGATGAACCCGATTCAGTCCTCCGCGCGTGTGAAAAGTGCCCTGCCCTACTGGGGGGTCATCTGCTGTGCCCTATTTGTCACGGCATCGGAAGTTCTTTTGAAAATGGGGGTGGACGATACGCAGGATTTGCATAGCGCACCAAGCTGGGCGGAGTTTCAGGGACTTGTCTCGGGATGGATATGGGCGGGGATTCTCTGCTACATCATCAGCTTTGTCTTCTGGTTGAAGGTACTCAAGATCCTTCCCCTCAACATTGCCTTTAATCTGGTCAATATCGAGCATATCTTTGTCCCGCTGGCCAGCTATCTTTTCCTGGGGGAAATGATCAGCCCGATGCGCGCTGTCGGGATAGCCGTTGTCCTCCTGGGGGTCCTGGTGATCGCGGAATCCTATTGCCGGGTCGAGGAGCGCGCATGACCGGCTGGTTTCTGGGTCTCATTATCCTCTCCCAGACCTTCATGGTAGGGGGGCAGATTTTTCTCAAGCACGCAATGAATAGCACGGCGGGCGGATCGGAAGCCGCCCGATGGAAGCGGGCTGCGCCGTTCGCCTGTGGCATCGGCCTGCTGACGCTCTGGTTCTTCCTGTGGCTGGGGTTGCTGTCGCAGGTCGAGCTGAGCTATCTCTACCCATTTGACGCCCTGGGTCCGCTTTTCATGGCGTTTGGGGCTAGCGTGGCGCTCAAGGAAAGGATGACGCCCCGCCTGTGGTGCGGGGTCCTACTGATTGTCGGCGGACTCCTGATCGTGGGTGCCAGCCAGTAGCGGCCATAGCTTTAGAATCGCCCGGTGATTATTCTGGACGCCTTCGGCAATGGGATCCGGAGGCAGCTGAGGGTGGTCCCACGTGGAAGCGACGCGCTGCGTCAAGCGGGCAAAGGCTGGAGCCGAGTAGGCGCCGCAGATGTCGCCGCCGATCAGGGTGGCGTTCCGGCGGACTTGCGTGAGCGCCCAGGCAAGATCTTCCACAGTGAAGAGGCCGTGTTCCCAGTTGCTGCGGAACTCCTGAGCGTTGAGGCAATCCAGATCGATGGTGACGTAGAGGGCGCGTCCCTGCCAGCGGGAAAGCTGCTGCAGAAAAATATCACGCCAGGTATCGCGGGAAATGGCCTCATCCCGGCAGATGGACAGCTTTGGATAGCGCTCCCGCCATGAAAAAATCCGGAGCCGCCCGGACTGGAGCGCGTCACGGGGAGCAAAAAGGTTATGGGGCCAGTTGAGCTCGAAATTTCCGCATCCCCAGACCTGGGCCGACTCGAGCCAGCCGGATTCCAGGGCGCGATTGATCCAGCCGCCGCAGCCCCAGCGGGGGGGGCGGATATCCCAGTCGGGATGATTGTCGAACGAGAGCACCGAAAAAGGCTCCCGGATCCGCCGCTGCCAGATGGCGCTCAGGTGATGGAAATCCCCCGAGCCAAAGAGAACAAAAGGGCGCAGATGCGGCGCAATCTCCGCGTGAAAGCGCTCAACCTCGTCATTGAGCGCCGAGAAACGAAGCCGTGGGCCCCACCTCCGCAAATCCATCGAAGGAATCCGAAGCATGGAAGCGGTGTCGGTAAGTTCACCCTCGAGGTCGAGGTGAATCTGATCGGAGGGCGCGTTTGCCATGCGGGAGACTGGAAGAGCGACAGAAGAAGGCAGGGTTCAGGGGGTCTTTATTGCAGGGTCTCGACCGGACGATGCGCGGGATGAATCATCGCCGGCGCTCCCGCTTCCAGCCTTCTTCTCATCGCCCTCCCGGGGCAGGCTCATGAACCCGCCTATACGGCGGTCTCTCGCGGGATCCCCCTGCAAACTCCGTGGCTTATCGGCACGACGGTCTTCCAGGGGATTATTTTGCAAGGCGCCGTCCTGCGCCGGAGTGCCTTCCAGGGGATCGTCCAGCAAAGAATCGGCATAGCTTTCAGGCGGGAGGTTGCCATCGTAGATCAGGTGCTTGCGCTGCTGCAACGAGGCTTCGCGCACGAACAGGTAGGGATCCAGAGCTGCCTGGTCACGAATGATCATGGCATCCGAGAACCGCGCACGCTTGTCAATGATACCCAATACGCCTATGGGTGCAAAAATTGCGGCGCTGCTGACATAAAAAAGGGCGTTGGTGACCATGCTGATGGGGATGCTGGATATGTCGCGGCTGCTGCTGGGGCCGTGGAAGGGCAGATACAGGTAAGCGCCGGTATTCACCCCCCATACGCCCAGTGTCTGCCCGAAATCCTCGTCGTGCTGCACCAGTCCCATGGGGGTTGCCATATCAAAGAGCCCAAAGAGGCCGATCGTCGAATTGACGGCAAAGCGCAAAGTATCCTCGAACCCCTGGCGTACCTTGCCTTGCAGAAATGCGTTCAGAACCACATTCGGATAACCCACATTATCGTAGAAATTGCCGATGGAGCGGCGCAGGGGGTTGGGCAAATATTCTATATAGGCATTGGCGACCGGCTCGAGAATGTTGCGGTCAAGCGTATCGGTAAAATTGTAAAATTTGCGATTGATGTTCTCGTAGGGGTCGACCGGATCGATATTCGGACTCGCCTGGCTGCCCTTGTCAACCGGGGACATCGTAGCGCAGCCTGACAGCAGCACGGCACAGAGCAGCAATAAGGTTGTGATCCGGTGATCAGGCTTCATGATCGAACCTCCCTCGTTTTCAGCGCAATAACTGATTGACGCAACGCCTGCAACGGCGCAGAGACGTTCAGGCAGCTGTTGATAATGCGGATATTACTTTTCACGGACACGAAACGAAAACGCAGGTTTCAGCATGCCGCGCCACGCTACACAGCGCGGCCATATTTGGCCCCCTCGGCGGCGCTGCGTTGTCCGCGCGGGCCAGCGTCCTCCCTCCCACCGGGCAAGGACCGGACGCATTACGCCTTGAACCGGGATCAGACAACCGGGCCAAGGCGATATCCATCGAAAGATATGTCATATGCATTTTATATGGATGGCAATCGGGGCCAAGGGAGCAACTGAAACGACAAAAAGCGAAGGCTCGAAGTTTGTCGCCAACTGATAATAATGCAGTATATTTATGCGATAGGCAACGCTTTTCATGCTTGCCGGCAACATGCCCCATTGAGGGTTGCCCGGTATGCAGAAGCACCCTCCGGACCATTACGGATTTGTAATGCCTGCGCCATCGTCGCGTCAGAGTCGCCTGTCTATAGTCCCTGCTAACGGTACCTGAAGCGCACGCCGGTGCCGCCGCCGCTTGACCTTCCCGACATAGCAGATATGACGATGTTATTTATTGGACTCGAATCCGGCGGCTGGACAGTACGGAGTGCGGGGTCGTGGGTTTAACTGGAAAATGGACTGAAGAAATGAGCGGTCAACTGCCGGATTTGGGTTAAAGCCATGCCGGGTGCCCTGATAGCGACAGTGGTTGCCATCAGCCTGCTGGCGCTGACGAGATTTTATCCCTTCGCCGGAGTGGTGCCGCTGTTGCCTGTTTTTGCGCTCATCGCCCATTATATCGTCGGCGGAAAATATACCCTTGCCGAACTGAAAAACACCCTCTTGTTTTGTCTGTACAGCATGGTCCCGCTTCTTGTCTACCTGGTAGCCCTCTATGCACTGGTCGATCTCATGCCGTTGAGATGGGCACTTGTCTGCGCCGCGGCAGTATGGTGCCTGCCGGCCACGCTGCTGCTGATCCTGTGGATGAAATTTCATGCGGATGCGGCAACCGCCGTTTGATGAGGGAGCGGCGTGCGTTCGTGCTCCTCTTGTGCCTGGTGCCCGGATGCGCCCAGCTTGGGTTGCGCCCTGCCGTCCCACCCGACCCACCGCTAAAACTGCTCGTGGCGCAGATCACGATGCATGCGCCCCTCAGCTCTCCTGCCGACCTTCAGTCTTTCGACCAGCCACTTTCTTCGGAAGAAGACCCCCTTCTGCTTGCCCGGTTAATCGAAGAAGTCGAGAAGAAAGCCCAGCAATTATTTACCGAACAGCTTGCGCAGCAGCCGGGATTCCATGTTGTTCCATTCGCGGAGGCGCGCCAGGTGCGCGCTAGCCTGGATTTTACCCACAAAGAGCTCGATATCGCGCAGCTTGGCGCCCTTGGCGTGCAAACGGGCGCCGATATTGTGTTGACCGGCCGCATTCTCGACTATGGCAAAATCCAATGGCAATACTGGGCCGTCGGTCTGGCTATTTCCATGCTGGCGGAAACGCTTATCGTAGGCGCAGCAACGGGATTCAATCCGCTCATCATGGCCGCGACAGCGGGCAGCGAGTTGCTGACCGACCTTCCATTCTGGTGGGGCGGAGCCTATATCGCAGGATGGGCTTTCAGGCCCGTGCGGATCAAGATAAAAGCGCTGCAGATCACGGGATGCGCACAGCGCATATGGAAAGAGCAGGAGTTGGTGGTCCTTATCCCGGGGAAATCGCTCAATAAATACTCTCCCGAGGAGCGAAAGCGCAAAGAACTCCAGCTGGGAGTCAACCTGGAGGAGTCGCTGATGGAATTGGCAAAGAGTGCGGGCAATGACTTGCGGCTGAAACCCTGCAAACAGCCGCAGCAAACAAGAGGAAAGAACAATGGTTCCGCCCGCGGTTCGCAGGTATTGTACACCTGACATTATTTTCCGGATACGTATCCGTTTCGCCTCCATGAAGCGTTATTCGTTTCATGCAACCCCGCA
>Ga0070714_100003039_pt1 | contig 12440 bp, 7 predicted proteins | sample LARL83metaG_FD_65450 | JGI IMG/M metagenome (GOLD analysis project Ga0070714, IMG submission 65450) | Corn, switchgrass and miscanthus rhizosphere microbial communities from Kellogg Biological Station, Michigan, USA - LAR L8-3 metaG | ecosystem: Host-associated > Plants > Roots > Rhizosphere ... | reverse complement strand
AGACCGTGTACGCGGGTGCGTATCTGGTGCGTAACGTCGAGCAGCAGACCGATTACACCAACTACGCGCGCGGCCTGTGGGGCTACTACTACCAGTGCACCGGGTTCAGCAAGAGCTACGACCCGCCAAGCAAGTGCTACTCACCGGCCACAACCTGGACCGACACCGAGCGTCTCGTGCATCAAAGCCACGAGATACGCTTCAGCACGCCGGACGACCTGCGCATCCGCGGCCTGCTCGGGCTCTATTACGAGAAATACTCGATCTACGACGACACCGAGTGGCAGTACCGCACCCTGCCGGAGTGCTCGGGCGCAACCCCCGGTGTCAGCGACACCCAGTGTTACCTGCTCGTGCAGCCCTGGCCAGGCGCGCCGGCCAACCGTCCGGAAGTGCGCAACTCGCAGACCGGCTTCTTCGATGACGTGCAACGCGGCTACAAGCAGAAGGCCGCGTTCCTGTCGGTCGACTTCGACCTGATTCCGAAGGTGCTGACGCTGACTGGCGGCACGCGCTACTTCCGCTTCGAGGAATGGGTCAATGGCGGCGATGTCGGCAGCTTCTACTGCAAGTTCTACGGCGGTTACCACGCCACGAGCTTCACGCCCTGCTCCACCACCAACAACAACGGCTTCAATCACCAGTACTACCAGGGACCCTCGTTCTTCAACCCGGGCAATCAGAGCGGCGGATCCGCTTTTGGGCCGTATGGCACCAACCTCACCGGCAGCAGCCGCACCGAGACCGGTACGCGCAGCCGCGTGAACCTCAGCTGGAAGGTGACCAGCACCGACCTGCTCTACTACACCTTCTCCCAGGGCTATCGGCCGGGCGGATTCAACCGCGGCAGCTCGGGTCACATACCCGTCGGTTTCGTCGCCGGACAATCACTGCAGACCAAGTGCGGCTACGGCGGCAAGCCGGCATGCCAGTTCTACACGCCGCTCTACTGGGCCTCGGACAACCTGACCAACAATGAGTTTGGCTGGAAGACCGAATGGTTCGATCGGACGCTGCTGTTCAACGGCGCGCTCTACCAGGAAAAGTGGACCAACGTACAGACCCAGTTCTTCGACCCGCAGCAGGGTCTTGGTAACCTCACCTTCAACACCAACGGTCCGGATTACAAGGTGAAGGGCATCGAGATCCAGATGATCTGGGCGCCGGTGCGCGGTCTGACCCTTGCCGGCTCGGCAGCCTGGAACAGCAGCGAGCAGACGAATTCGCCCGCACTGACCAATAACAATCCTTACTGCACGGCAACCATTGGCCCGAACAATCCGACTCCGTGCGTTCCGGGCTACGGCTCGGCGGTTCCCGGCGTACCGAATCCTTACGGAGCGCCCGGCAGCCGACTGGCGATGTCACCGCCCTTCGAGGGCACGATCCGCGCACGCTACGAGTGGCCATTGGGTGCCTACCACACGTGGGTTCAGGGCATCGCAGCCCACATGGGCGAGACCATCTCGCAGACCGGTAACGTATCGCCCTTCGTCATGCCTGGATACACCACCTACGACGCCTCGGTGGGTTGCGGAAAGGACGACTGGCTGGTCGAGTTCTACGGACAGAATCTGTCCAATAACAACTCCAGCGTTTACACGAGCAGCAACCAGTTCGTGGTCACGGAAACCACCCTGCGTCCGCGTGTTCTGGGGCTGAAGTTCAGCTACGCGTTCAGAGGCAAGTAAGCCGGGCGGCAGGCGCCCCTCGCGGGACGCCCTGCGGTACCATGGAGGCGGGCAGTGATGCCCGCCTCTGCTTTAATGCGCTCGATGCGCACGAATTCCTCGCATTCTCCATGAACGCCACCACCCAGGCTGCCGCAGCGGATATCGAAGCCGAAGCTCAGCGCGCGCGTGCGTTGCTCGAGAAGCGCGACTTCGCACAGGCGCTGCTCGTAACGCAGGCACTGCTCGCGGCGCGCCCCCACCACCGCGACGCCCTCTATATGGCGGCGGTGAGCCTGCGCTACCTGAAGCGCATCCCCGAGGCCCTGACGACTCTCGAGGAACTGGAGAAATGGCACCCGCGCTTCAGCCGCCTTTACCAGGAGCGCGGGTACTGCTTCGTCGCCCAGCGCGATGCGCCTCGAGCCATCGAGGCGTTCGAGAGTGCGCTGCGGTTGAATGCGGCGCTGCCGGCGAGCTGGAACAGGCTGGAGGCGCTCTACCGCCTCATCGGGAAGCCCGCGGATGCCGAGCGGGCGGCGGCGCAGAGCCGGCGCATCGGCGCGATCGCGCCGGAGGTCGTTGCCGCCGAGGGATTGTTCTCCGAGGGCGATCTCGCGGATGCCGAGGAGATCGTCCGCCGCTATCTCCAGAGCAAGAACCCGCTCGACCCGGATGGGATGTGGCTGCTCGCCAAGATCGGCATGAAGCTCAACATCCTCGATGATGCGGAGGTGCTGCTCGAGACCGTGCTCAAGATCAAGCCGGACGATCGCGTCATCCGCCACGACTATGCGATCGTCCTCGCCCTGCGTCACAAGCACCAGCGCGCACTCGAGGAAGTCGGCAAGCTGCTCGCCGCCGATCCGAAGAACCGTGCCTTCCGTACGACGCACGCGGCAATTCTCATGGGGCTGGGGCGGCACGATGCGGCGCTGCCCCTCTATCGGGAGGTGCTCGCGGAGACTCCGCACGATCCGGATCTGCACCTCTCGATCGCCCACGCACTCAAGACCCTCAACCGCTCGCACGAAGCGATGGCTTCCTACCGTGCAGCGTCGGCGCTCCGGCCGAGCTACGGCGAGGCGTACTGGAGCTTCGCCAATCTCAAGAAATATCCCTTCACCGATGAAGAGGTCGCGACCATGCGCGTCGAGGAAGAGCGCGCGCAGATCGAGCTTCCCGACCGCTATCACTTGTGCTTTGCGCTCGGCAAGGCGCTCGAGGACCGGGGCCAGTACGAGGCTGCGTTTGGCTACTACGAGCGGGGCAATGCACTGAAAAAGTCCGAGACACGCTACAAGCCCGGCAGCATCGAATACAACACACGGCTCGTGCAGCAGACCTTCACCGGCGAATTCTTCGCCACACGCCGCGGCTGGGGATGCCAGAGTCCAGGGCCGATCTTCATCGTGGGACTGCCGCGCTCGGGCTCGACCCTGATCGAGCAGATTCTCGCTTCGCACTCGCAGGTCGAGGGCACCATGGAGCTCTCGAATATCCCGCGGCTCGTGCAGTCGCTGCAGGGTCGCGACAACTACGACTCGTACAAAAAGTTCTGGGACCAGTACATCGCCGCAATCAGCACCCGCGGAGCGGATGAGTTCCGGCGGGATGGCGCGGAGTACCTGGCCGAGACGCAGATCTATCGTGTCGAGGGGAAGCCGTTCTTTACCGACAAGAATCCGAACAACTTCCGCAACATCGGACTGCTGCAACTCATCCTGCCGAACGCAAAGATCATCGACGCGCGCCGCGGGGCGATGGCCTGCTGCTTCAGCAATTACAAGCAACTCTTCGCCACCGGCCAGGAGTTCACATACAGTCTCGAAGATCTCGGCAGCTACTATCGCTGGTACATCGAGCTGATGGAGCACTGGGACAGGGTGCTGCCGGGCAAGGTGCTGTGCGTGCAGCATGAGCAGCTGGTCGATGATCTCGAGGCGAACGTGCGCCGCATCCTCGATTTCTGCGGGCTGGAGTTCGAGCCCGCCTGCCTCGAGTACTGGAAGACGGAGCGGCGTATCCACACCGTGAGCTCCGAACAGGTACGCCGGCCGGTCAGCCGCGAGGGCATCGATCAGTGGCGGCATTTCGAGCCGTGGCTCGGACCGCTGCGGCAGGCTTTGGGCTCACTGGCGGACCTGCCGATTCAGGCAACGCCAACCGCTGCCGAAACAGTCGAACGCCATCGGGAGTCTTCATGAACGCAATGCCGAACACCCGCAGCCGCAGCGACTGGGAGCGCCTCGCAGCTCCATTGCGTCCAGAAGCCCGTGCGCTGATCGATGGAGCACTGGTGGGTGCCCGCAGCGGGCGGACGTTCGACAAGAAAACGCCGATCGACGGAAGGGTCATCGCGCAGGTCGCCCGCTGCGAGCAGGCCGATGTCGATGCGGCGGTGAGTGCCGCGCGTGCCGCATTCGAGGACGGCCGGTGGCGGCGAACGGACCCGCGCGAGCGTAAGCGTGTGCTGTTGCGCTTTGCGGAGCTGATGCGCGAGGACCTCGAGCAGCTGGCCATGCTGGAAACGCTCGACGTCGGCAAGCCCATCCAGAACTCCCTCGAAATCGACGTGCCGAAAGCGATCGAGTGCATCAGCTACTACGGCGAATTTGCCGACAAGCTCTACGACGAGGTCGCCCCGACCGGACCGGACGATCTCGCGCTGATCCGCCGCGAGCCACTCGGTGTGATCGCCGCGATCGTGCCATGGAACTACCCGCTGATCGTCACCAGCTGGAAGATCGGCCCGGCGCTGCTCGTCGGCAACTCGGTGGTGCTCAAGCCCGCCGAACAGTCGCCCCTCACGGCCATACGTCTCGGCGAGCTTGCACTGCGCGCGGGCGTACCGCCGGGAGTCCTCAACGTGGTACCCGGGTTCGGTGAGGAGGCTGGCCGGCCGCTTGCGCTCCATGCGGATGTCGACATGGTGACCTTCACCGGCTCGACCGAGGTGGGCAAGCTCATGCTCCGCTATGCGGGCGAGTCCAATTTGAAGCGGGTTTCGCTCGAGTGCGGTGGCAAGAGCCCACAGGTGGTCCTCGCAGATGCCGACATCGATGCCGCCGCCGAAGCGATCGCCTGGGGGATCTACTACAACGCCGGCGAGACCTGCAACGCCGGATCGCGCCTCATCGTGCACGAGAGCGCGCGCGAGCGGCTGCTCGATGCCATCCGGCGCGTGACGGCGGGCATCACCCACGGCAACCCGCTCGACCCTGCCACCCAGATGGGCGCGCTGATCGATGAAGGACACATGCGGCGCGTGCTCGGCTACATCGATACCGGGCTCGCCGAGGGCGCCAAGCTTGCTCTCGGCGGGAAGCGCGCCTTCGCCGAGAGCGGCGGCTACTACGTCGAGGCGACCATTCTCGACAAGGTACGCCCGGACGCACGCGTGTCGCGCGAAGAAATATTCGGTCCGGTACTCGCGGTCACCTCTTTCGGCAAGGAGTCCGAAGCGCTCGTGATGGCGAATGACAGCATCTACGGTCTGGCGGCGGCCGTCTGGACCAGCGATATCAACGCCGCCCACCGAGTATCCAACGCGCTGCGTGCCGGCACGGTTTGGGTCAACAGCTTCGACCGCTCCACTATTTCCACGCCCTTCGGCGGCTTCAAGCAGTCGGGATTCGGCCGCGACCGCTCGCCGCACGCGATCGACAAGTACACGGACCTCAAGACCATCTGGACGGCCTTCAAATAGTCCCGCTCATCCGCATGAGCGAGCCGCAGCACGTCATCGCCATCGACCAGGGCACGACTTCCACGCGTGCCATCGCCTTCGACGCCTCTGCGCGCGCCACCGCCATCGAGCGGCGCGCGCTCACGCAGCATTACGGCGATGCGGGCCGCGTGGAGCACGATGCCGAGGAAATCTGGCGCGACACCGAGACAACGGTGCGCGAAGTCATCGAGCGCTCTCCCGGCGGCGCGGCCGGCGTGGCGGCGCTCGGCATCACCAACCAGCGTGAGACGGTCGTGGTGTGGGAACGAGCGAGCGGCACGCCCATCCATCGGGCGATCGTCTGGCAGGACCGGCGCACTGCACAGGAGTGTGCGCGGCTCAAGGCCGAGGGCGCGGAGGATCTGATACGACGCAAGACCGGACTGCTGCTCGATCCATATTTCTCCGCGACCAAGATCGCCTGGATACTCGATCACGTGCTGGGCGCGCGCGCACGCGCCGAGCGCGGCCAGCTCGCCTTCGGAACGATCGACTCCTTTCTCCTGTGGCGCCTGACCGGAGGGCGCGTGCACGCCACCGACGTCACCAACGCCTCACGCACCCTGCTCTATGACATTCACGCGCAGTGCTGGGACGAGGAGTTGTTGCGCCTGCTGCGTGTACCGCGGGCACTCCTTCCGGAGGTGCGCGACAACAGCGAGGTGTATGGCACGACGGCGCTCTTCGGCCGCGCGCTGCCGATCGCCGGCATGGCCGGAGATCAGCAGGCAGCGCTCATCGGGCAGGCGTGCTTCAGACCGGGTACCGCGAAGTCCACCTACGGCACGGGCTGCTTTCTGCTGCTGAACACCGGCGAAGTCGCAGTAACCTCGGCCAATCGGTTGCTCACGACACCGGCTTACCGCATCGGCGGGCGGGTCACGTATGCGCTGGAAGGCTCGATTTTCGTCGCGGGCGCGGCGATCAAATGGCTGCGCGATGGGCTCAAGGTGATCGAAAGCGCCTCGGAGACTGCGGCCCTCGCCGCCCGCCTGCCCTATGACCACGGTGTGTACCTGGTCCCGGCCTTCGTCGGCCTCGGCGCTCCGCACTGGGAACCGGACGCGCGGGGCCTGCTGTGCGGGCTCTCTTTCGAAGCTTCCGCTGCGCACCTCGCGCGCGCGGCGCTCGAAGCGGTCGCCTACCAGACACTCGACCTCACCCTCGCCATGCAGCGCGATGGGGCGCAGCCGCTTGCGGCGCTGCGCATCGATGGGGGGATGGCGGCTAACGAGTGGCTGTGCCAGTTCCTCGCGGACATTCTGCAGGCGCGCGTCGAGCGTCCAGCGGAGCTCGAGACCACCGCGCTCGGCGCCGCTTTGCTCGCGGGACTGGCTACCGGTCTGTGGCCCAGCCTCGACGCGTTGTCTTCCCTCTGGAGTCCTGAGGCGGTCTACGAGCCGCGCATGAATCGCGCGCAGCGTGTTGCGCTTCTCGAGGGGTGGCAGCGGGCGCTGTCGCGCGCATTGCAGGCCGGTGGATCCCGCAACCGCTAGCGTCTACCCGGCGTCGAAGTCGAGAAGCGTCTCGCGCACCCAGGCTAGCAGGTGCGGCAGATAGGCGCGGTCCACCAAGAGGAAAGTTTCGCCGCCGCGCACCGCAAGCGCGAGCACCGGTACATCCGCGAGGCGGCTGCGGCGCGCCTCGCCCGCCGCAGGTACGGAGGCAGCGCCGCCGAGCCGGCACAGCAGCTCCGCGATGCGCACTCCGGTCAGCCGCACGATGCGGACACCGCCGGTCAAATCCACCACGCAGCCCTCGCCTGCCCCAGCGAGCCGGGCGGTGAGCTCGGCGAGACGGGAGCGGTTACGCCCGAAGCACAGCGTCTCGGTGGGGCTGCGCCAGGCGAGAATGAGCTGAGACTCCGCGACTTCGTGCGCCGCGAGCGGCTCCGGAAGCGAGGCGCCGGCTGCTGCCCGTACGGCCTGAGCAAACGCGCCCGAGCGATCGAAGTAACGCAGAGTTGCGACGGCCATGGTCTCCTCGACACACGCGACGAGGTCCGTGCTCTCGATGCGTTCGCCGCGCGGCGGCTCAGCCATGCACGCGCCTGCCTTCCGGATCGAAGAACGGAGTCTTCACTACGAGCGCCATGGTCTCCCTGCCGAGGTGGTACACACGCACGCGCTCACCGAGACGCTGTGCGCCGCGGGTAAGCAAAGCGAGCGCAATCGGGTGCTTGAGTGCGGGACTGAGGCAGCTGGAGGTAATGCGCCCATCGATCGGTGCCGGCGGTGCGTGCTCGGCGATGTGTGCCCCCACGTGCAGCAGCGAACGGCCATCGACCGGCTGGAGTCCCACGAGCTGCAGGCGCCGTGTATCGAGCGCAGTCGGGCGCGACAGCGAACGCCGTCCGACAAAGGGTGCACGCTTGCGCTCGATGCCGCGCGCGAGGCCTACATCCGCAGGCAGTGTCGTGCCGTCGGTGTCGGTACCGATGTGCAGATAAGCTTTCTCGATGCGCAACACCTGAAGTGCTTCGATGCCATAGAGCACCGCACCGATCTGCGCCGAGCGCTCCCAGACCCGAGCGAACAACTGCTCGGTCTCATCGATTGGAACGTTGAGCTCATAGCCAAGCTCGCCGCTATAGCTGGCGCGCAGTGCGCGCAGCGGCACTCCATCGAGCGTGCTCGCGCGCAGCGTCATGTGCTTCATGCGATCCGGTGCCAGCGCCGCCTCGAGCCCGAGGCTCTCGAGCCACTGCCAGGCGCGCGGACCTGCCACCGTGACGGTGCCCCAGCAGGAGGTGACCGGTGTCACGAGGACCCTCATGTGCACGAACTCGCACTGCAGCCACTCTTCGAACGCCGCCGCGGTGCGCTCGGCGCCCGCAGTGCTGGTGTTGATCCAGTAATGCTGCTCGCCGAGGCGCGCCACGATGCCGTCATCGACCAGCGTGCCATGCTCGTTCAGCAGCACTCCATAGCGTGCCTGGCCGATGGCGAGGGTCGACATGTTGCCCACATACATGAGATCGAGAAACTGTGCGGCGTCGGGACCGTAGACCTCGAGCTTGCCGAGCGGCGAGCCATCGAAGAGCCCGGCGCACTCGCGCACCGTGCCGGCCTCGCGCAGCGCGGCGGCCTCGATCGACTCGCCTCGCCGGGGATAGGCTGCGGGACGCCGCCAGTCGCCATAGGTCTCGAAGAGCGCACCGTGCGCGGCGTGCCAGCGGTGTGCCGGCAGCTCCTTCAGCGGGCGATAGAGGCTCCCCGCACGTCGCCCCGCGATGGCGCCGAGTGTTACCGGAGCAAACGGCGGGCGGAAGCGCGTGGTCCCCACCTGTGGCGGTGCGCGGCCGGTGCAATCAGCTAACAGCAGCAGCGCATTGACGTTGCTGGTCTTGCCCTGATCGGTCCCCATGCCGGTCGTCGTGTAGCGTTTCAGATGCTCGACGGAGCGGTAGTTCTCGCGTGCAGCGAGTGCAACATCCTGCGCCGAGACATCGTTCTGCAGGTCGACGAACTGCTTGCCACGGACGTTCGCGAGCGGGGCAAACGCCTGCGCGCCGCCAGGTTTTCCGGTGGGCGCCTGCGGCGGCGCTCGTCCGCGGGCGACTGCCTCTCCCACCGCGTCCGCATGGGCGCGCGCCACTTCGTGCTCGAACACACCCGCGCACGCTCCGACGCTCGCGACTCCCGGTGCCGTGCCATCCGGAACGAACATGGCGTGCGCATCGAGCCAGCGTAATCGGCCCCCCGCCTGGGAGTGCAGGTGCACGGCGGGCGCGAAGCCACCGGCACTGAGGATCAGATCGCATTCCAGCGTCTCACCGTGCCCGGCGCTGCTGCCTGCGGGCCCCTGCACGCGGCAACCGCGCACCGCGCGTCGGCCAAGAACTGCGGTGATCGCAGCGCCGCGCATGATGCGCACGCCACCTGTCTCCGTGCCGGCGTCGGGCGCAGCACGCCGATCGACGATCGCTACGATCTCGGTTCCCGCCGCACGCAGTGCCGCGGCGACTGCGTAGGCCGAATCGCTCGCCGCCGCGATGACCGCCCGGCGGCCGCAGGCGACGCCATAGGCGAGTGCGTACTTGAGCGCGGCGCCTGCGAGCATGACACCCGGCCGGTCGTTATCGGGAAATACCAACGGACGCTCGAAGGCGCCCGTGGCTGCAATGACGCTGCGGGCGCGTACCTTCCACAGGCGCTCGCGCAGTACGCACGACGGAAGATCGCGGCGGCCCACTGCGCTCACACTCTCCAGCGCGCACACGAGGTTGTGGTCATACACGCCGAAGGCGAGTGTGCGCGTGAGGATGCGCACGCCGGCGGCACGTGCGGCAGCCTCGAGTGCCGACACCTGCGGGTCCGCGCGCCAGCCCAGCGCGCCCCCGAGATGCATCCCGCCCGAGAGCAGCAACGTCTGCGCACCGGCACGCGCCGCGGCGAGTGCCGCAGTAAGGCCCGCAACGCCACCACCAATGATGAGCACTTCGGCTGCAGCCGAGACTTCCTCGTAATGATCCGGGTCGGGCATCTCCGGTGCGGTGCCCAACCCCGCCATGCGACGGATCGCAGGCTCGAACAGCCGCCAGCTCGGCCACTTGAAGGTCTTGTAGTAGAAGCCGGCCGGCAGGAGCGCCCCGAATGCGCCGGCGAGCGCGCCGATATCAAAGCCCACACCCGGCCAGCAGTTGACGCTCGTGGCGGTCAGCCCGTCCGCGAGCGGAATCAGTGTCGCACGCGTATTGGGCGTGCGGCGTCCGGCTGCCGCCACATCGACGATGGCATGCGGCTCCTCCACTCCGCAGGAGAAGACGCCTCGCGGCCGATGGAGCTTGAAGCTGCGCCCGACCAGGCGCACATCCTGTGCGAGCAGCGCCGAGGCGAGCGTATCGCCCTGAAACCCACTGTAAGCACGCCCATTGAAGCTGAAGGTGAGCGGCTGCGCGCGCTCGATCCATACGCCGGCCGGTGCTGGCAGGCGATGGCTCACGGGACTCCGTTCGGGAGCTGGGGAGGCGATTCGTTCATCCGATAGACCGCGAGCACCTGATGCGTCACGGTATGGCGCGCGAGGTTGAACCAGCTGCCGCAGCCGTAGGTGTGGCGCCAGCGCTCGAAATGCACGCCCTGCGGATTGTCGCGAAAGAACAGGTATTCACCCCAGGCAACATCGCTCGCGTTGAGATCCGGGCGGCTGATGTGCGTGGTGCCACCACAGGTGAATTCACTCTCATCGCGCGGACCGCAATCGGGGCAACGAAGCTGCATCATCGGTATCGCTCCTCGCCTCAGTGGGCAATGCCGGACGCGGCTGCCTCATCGATCAGGCGGCCTGTGATGAAGCGCTCGAGCTGGAAGGGCTCCGCCAGCTCGTGGTTGCGCCCGGTGGCGAGTACGTGAGCAAGCATCCAGCCGCCGGCGGGTATGGCTTTGAAGCCACCGGTTCCCCAGCCGCAGTTGATATAGAGCTCCGGAACCGGAGTCGGTCCGAGGATGGGACTCGAGTCGTGCACCACATCGACGATGCCCGCCCACTGGCGCATCAAGCGCAGGCGGCTGAAGGAGGGAAAGATCGCCAGCGTCGCTGCCACCACACTCTGCAGCACCGCGAAACTGCCGCGCTGCGCGTACGAGGGAAACAGATCCAGGCCGCCGCCGATCACCATCTCACCCTTGTCGGACTGACTGACGTAGGCCCCGGTGCCAGGCGAGATCACCACCTTGTCGAGCCGCGGTTTCAGGGGCTCGGTCACCATGGCCTGCAGTGCATAGCTCGTCACCGGGAGTCGAAATCCGGCGAGGCCCGCCAGCACCGAGCTGTGCCCGGCGACCGCGAGGCCGACACGGCCGGCCTGGATGCGCCCATGGCTGGTCTCGATGCCGCTCACTGCCCCATTGGCCGCCTTGACGAACCCGGTGACCTCGCAGTTCTGAATGATGTCGACTCCGAGCGCGTCGGCCGCGCGTGCGTAACCCCATGCGACCGCATCGTGCCGCGCAGTACCTCCGCGCCGTTGCGTGAAGCCGCCAAGGACTGGATAGCGCGCATCGGGTGACATATCGAGCGCCGGAATGAGCTCGCCCACCTGCTCACGACTCAACAGCTCGGCCTCGATGCCGTTCATGTACATCGCATTCGCCCAGCGGGCGAGCGACTCGAGGTCGTGACGGCTGTGCGCGAGCATCACGTGCCCGCGCTGGCTCAACATGACATTGAAGTTGAGCTCGCGCGAAAGCCCTTCATAGAGCTTGAGGGAAAAATCGTACAGTCGTGCGCTCTCGGGATAGAGGTAGTTCGAGCGCACCACGGTGGTGTTGCGGCCGGTGTTGCCGCCGCCGAGCCAGCCGCGCTCCAGTACGGCGATGCTGCTGAGGCGATGATTCTTCGCGAGGTAGTACGCCGCCGCGAGCCCGTGTCCACCGCCGCCGACGATCACGATGTCGTACGCCGGCTTGGGCTCGGGCGAGCGCCACGCTGGACTCCAGTTACGGTGCGCGGCGAGCGCACCGCGCAGCAGTGCGAGCGCGGAATACTTCAAGCTGCGCTCAGGCCTTGTCGCGATAGCTCGTCTGGATCTTACGGATCATCTCGTGCGTGCCAAAGAAGGCGTGCCGGGACATGTCCTTGCTGTAGCGGCTCGCTGGTGGCTGGCGTCCGAGACTCTCGGCAAGCGCGCGGATGTGGTGGGGACCTGCGCCGCAGCAGACACCGAGGTAGCGGATGCCGGCGGCGAAGGCCTCGCGCCCGAAATCGAAGATTTCCGAGCGCGTCGCCATGAACGGATCGAGCCCATCGGGAAAGGCCATGCGGTCACCGCAGCAGGGATCGGTGAGCGCCATGAACGAGGGTTGTCGCTCGGTGGTGCGGTACGGCACCGGCAGTCCCGCGACGTGGCATTTCACCGCCGCCCGGATCTGCTTCAGCAGCGGCATCATGGTGCGCGGGCCGCGATGACAATTTAGACCGACTACATCGGCCCCGGCAGCCTCCAGTCGCTGGCAGGCCTGCGCCGGAGTGAACCCATCGCGCGTCATCTCCTCACGGTGCATCGCAAAGGTGATGACCGCCGGCACTTTCGAGTGGCG
>Ga0070714_100003038_pt1 | contig 12444 bp, 19 predicted proteins | sample LARL83metaG_FD_65450 | JGI IMG/M metagenome (GOLD analysis project Ga0070714, IMG submission 65450) | Corn, switchgrass and miscanthus rhizosphere microbial communities from Kellogg Biological Station, Michigan, USA - LAR L8-3 metaG | ecosystem: Host-associated > Plants > Roots > Rhizosphere ... | reverse complement strand
CTCAAGGAGCGGTACCGGACCGAGATCCTGCCCGCGCTGAAGAGCGAGTTCAACCACGCCAACGTGATGCAGGTCCCCGGTCTCACCAAGATCGTGGTGAACATGGGTGTCGGCGAGGCTGCCCGCGACTCCAAGCTGATCGAGGGTGCCGTCCGCGACCTGGCCGCGATCACCGGCCAGAAGCCGCAGGTGACCCGGGCTCGCAAGTCCATCGCGCAGTTCAAGCTGCGCGAGGGCATGCCGATCGGCGCGCACGTCACGCTGCGCGGGGACCGGATGTGGGAGTTCCTGGACCGGCTGCTGTCCCTGGCGCTGCCGCGGATCCGCGACTTCCGCGGTCTCTCCTCCAAGCAGTTCGACGGTCGCGGCAACTACACCTTCGGTCTGACCGAGCAGGTGATGTTTCACGAGATCAACCAGGACCGGATCGACCGGGCCCGGGGCATGGACATCACGGTCGTGACCACCGCTACGAACGACGACGAGGGACGCGCGCTGCTCAAGCAGCTCGGCTTCCCCTTCAAGGAGCAGTGAGATGGCGAAGACCGCACTGAAGGTCAAGGCGGCCCGCAAGCCGAAGTTCAGCGTGCGCACGTACACCCGCTGCCAGCGCTGCGGCCGACCCCGGGCCGTGTACCGCAAGTTCGGGCTGTGCCGCATCTGCCTTCGCGAGATGGCGCACCGCGGCGAGCTGCCCGGCGTGACCAAGAGCTCCTGGTAAGGGCTCACCCAGTCCCGATGTTTCGTAGGAACGAGAACGCTGAAGGTCGCCTCCCGGACGGGACGCGAAACCACGGTGAGAAAGGGCCCTCACGGCCATGACGATGACTGACCCGATCGCAGACATGCTGACGCGTCTGCGCAACGCAAACCAGGCCTACCACGACTCGGTGTCGATGCCCTACAGCAAGCTGAAGGCCGGCGTCGCGGAGATCCTGCAGCAGGAGGGCTACATCACCTCCTGGAAGGTGCAGGACGCTCCGGAAGGACAGGTGGGCAAGAGCCTGGAGATCACCCTGAAGTACGGCACGCACCGCGAGCGCTCGATCGCGGGCGTGCGCCGGATCAGCAAGCCCGGCCTGCGCGTCTACGCGAAGGCCACCGGGCTGCCCAAGGTGCTCGGCGGCCTCGGCGTCGCGATCATCTCGACCAGCAACGGTCTGCTGACGGACCGCCAGGCCAAGCAGAAGGGCGTAGGTGGGGAAGTCCTCGCCTACGTCTGGTGAGAAGGGCGGAGGAGAAATGTCTCGCATCGGCAAGCTGCCCATCTCGGTGCCCTCGGGTGTCGACGTGGCCGTCGAGGATCGCCTGGTCACGGTGAAGGGTCCCAAGGGCACCCTCTCGCACCAGGTCGCCGCGCCCATCACGGTGGACCGCAACGACGGCCAGATCCAGGTGTCCCGGCCCGACGACGAGCGGCAGAGCAAGTCCCTGCACGGGCTCACCCGCACGCTGATCGCCAACATGGTCACCGGGGTCACCGAGGGCTACGAGAAGAAGCTCGAGATCGTCGGCGTCGGCTACCGCGTGCTGTCCAAGGGGCCGAACCAGCTGGAGTTCCAGCTCGGGTACTCCCACCCGATCACGTTCGACGCCCCCGAGGGCATCACGTTCACCGTGGAGAGCGCGACCAAGTTCGGCGTCCAGGGGATCGACAAGCAGTTGGTAGGCGAGGTCGCCGCGAAGATCCGCAAGCTGCGCAAGCCGGAGCCCTACAAGGGCAAGGGCGTTCGCTACGCGGGCGAGCAGATCCGCCGCAAGGTCGGAAAGGCTGGTAAGTGACGATGGCGATCGCACTCAGGTCCGGGAAGCACACGAATCCTCGGGTTGCCTCCCGGCTGCGCCGGCAGGCCCGTGGTCGCAAGAAGGTCGTCGGCAGCGCCGACCGTCCCCGTCTGGTGGTCACCCGGAGCGCCCGGCACATCACCGTGCAGGTCGTCGACGACGGCATCGGCCAGACGCTGGCGTCGGCGAGCACCATGGAGGCCGACCTGCGCTCCCTGGACGGCGACAAGACCGCCAAGGCCCGCAAGGTCGGCGAGCTGGTGGCCGCCCGTGCCAAGGAGAAGGGCGTCGACTCGGTCGTGTTCGACCGGGCCGGCAACAAGTACCACGGGCGGGTCGCCGCCCTGGCCGACGGGGCCCGCGAGGGCGGCCTCGCGTTCTGATCCTGACCACAAGACTGTTGCAAGGAAGAGGTAGTTCGAATGAGCGGATCCCAGCGCCGAAGCGGCGGTGACCGTCGCGGTGGCCGCGACGACCGTCGTGGCGGCCAGGCGGACAAGACCGCGTACGTCGAGCGTGTGGTCGCGATCAACCGCGTCGCCAAGGTCGTCAAGGGTGGACGTCGGTTCAGCTTCACCGCGCTCGTGGTCGTCGGTGACGGCGACGGCATGGTCGGCGTCGGCTACGGCAAGGCCAAGGAGGTGCCCTCCGCGATCGCCAAGGGCGTCGAGGAGGCCAAGAAGCACTTCTTCAAGGTGCCCCGCATCCAGGGCACCATCCCGCACCCGGTGCAGGGCGAGAAGGCCGCCGGAGTCGTGCTGCTTCGCCCGGCCGCTCCTGGTACCGGTGTGATCGCCGGTGGCCCGGTGCGCGCGGTGCTCGAGTGCGCCGGCATCCACGACGTGCTGAGCAAGTCGCTCGGCTCGTCCAACCAGATCAACATCGTGCACGCCACGGTCGAGGCGCTGCGGTCGCTGGAGGAGCCGGAGGCGGTTGCCTCCCGGCGCGGTCTGCCCGTGGAGGACGTCGCGCCGGCGGCGCTGCTGAAGGCTCGGGCGGAGGTGGCCAGCTGATGGGCCGCCTCAAGGTACGCCAGACCCGGTCCACGATCGGCTGCAAGAAGAACCAGCGGGACACGCTGCGCACCCTCGGCCTGAAGCGGATCGGGGACGTCGTGGTGAAGGAAGATCGTCCCGAGATCCGCGGAATGCTCCAGGCGGTCACCCACCTGATCGCCTTCGAGGAGGTGGACTGACATGACGCTGAAGCTGCATCACCTGCGCCCGGCGCCCGGCGCCAAGACCGCGCGCACCCGTGTGGGTCGCGGTGAGGGCTCGAAGGGCAAGACGGCCGGCCGCGGCACCAAGGGCAGCAAGGCTCGCAACCAGGTGCCTGAGCACTTCGAGGGTGGCCAGATGCCCATCCACATGCGGCTGCCCAAGCTGAAGGGGTTCAAGAACCCGTTCAAGGAGGAGTACCAGGTCGTGAACCTGGACCGGATCAGCCAGCTGTTCCCCGAGGGCGGTGCCGTCGGTGTCGAGGAGCTGGTCGCCAAGGGCGCGGTCCGCGACGGACGGCCGGTGAAGGTGCTCGGGTCCGGCGAGCTCTCGGTGGCGGTCGAGGTGAAGGCGCACGCGTTCTCCTCCTCCGCACGCGAGAAGATCGCCGCCGCCGGCGGCAGCGCCACCGAGCTCTGAGCTCGGTCTCGCCCTCCTGATGAAGACGGCCGGGGCCCGGCCGGGTGCTCCGCGGCTTCCGCGGTTCCACCCGGTCGGGCCCTGTTAGGCTTCCGGGGTCGCGGCCGATACGGCGCGACCCGCACGTGAGAAAGAGGACCTAGGTGCTAGGCGCTTACGCCAACGCGTTCAAGACCCCGGATCTGCGGCGCAAGCTGCTGTTCGTGCTGCTGATCATCGTGGTCTTCAGGCTCGGCTCCCAGATCCCGACCCCCGGCGTCAACACCGCGAACGTGCAGGCCTGCTTCCAGGCCACCAAGAACCAGGGTCTCTACGGCCTGATCAACCTGTTCTCCGGTGGCGCGCTGCTCCAGCTGACGATCTTCGCGCTGGGCATCATGCCCTACATCACCGCGAGCATCATCCTGCAGCTGCTGGTGGTGGTCATTCCCCGGCTGGAGAACCTCAAGGAGGAGGGCCAGGCCGGTCAGACCAAGATCACCCAGTACACCCGGTACCTCACCCTCGCCCTGGCCATCCTGCAGGCGACCGGCATCACCGCCCTGGCTCGCAGCGGCAACCTGCTCCAGGGCTGCACCAAGCCGCTGCTCTACAACGAGAACAGCTTGTGGACGATGCTGCTCATGGTGATCACCATGACCGCCGGCACGGTGGTCATCATGTGGCTCGGCGAGCTGATCACCGACCGGGGCATCGGCAACGGGATGTCCATCCTGATCTTCACCCAGGTGGTCGCCACCTTCCCCGCTTCGCTGTGGGCGGTCAAGGTGTCGCAGAACAGCTGGTGGGTGTTCGGGCTGGTGATCGTGATCGGGCTGATCCTGGTCGCCGCGGTGGTGTTCATCGAGCAGGCGCAGCGCCGGATCCCGGTGCAGTACGCGAAGCGGATGGTCGGCCGGAAGATGTTCGGCGGCTCGTCGACGTACATCCCGCTCAAGGTCAACCAGGCCGGCGTGATCCCGGTGATCTTCGCGTCGAGCCTGCTCTACCTGCCGGCGATGGCCACCCGGTTCTCCGGCGGCAACTCGGCCTGGGCGCGGTTCATCGCGACGTACTTCGTGACCGGCAGCCACCCGATCTACATGCTTGCCTACTTCCTGCTGATCATCTTCTTCACCTACTTCTACGTCGCGATCACCTTCAATCCCGAAGAGGTCGCCGACAACATGAAGAAGTACGGCGGCTTCATCCCCGGCATCCGGGCCGGGCGACCGACGCAGGAGTACCTCAACTACGTGCTGTCCCGGATCACCTTCCCGGGTTCGCTCTACCTCGGCCTGATCTCGCTGATCCCGCTGATCGCGTTCAAGCTGGTCGGCGCCAACCAGAACTTCCCGTTCGGTGGCACCTCGATCCTGATCATGGTCGGCGTCGCCCTGGACACGGTGAAGCAGATCGAGAGCCAGCTCCAGCAACGCAACTACGAGGGTTTCCTGAGGTGATCCGTCGATGAGAATCGTGCTGATGGGGCCGCCGGGGGCGGGCAAGGGAACCCAGGCGAAGGTGATCGCCGACCGGCTGGGGATCCCGGCCATCTCCACCGGCGACATCTTCCGCGCCAACGTGTCCGCCGAGACCGAGCTCGGCAAGACCGCCAAGCGTTACATGGACGCCGGGGAGTACGTCCCCGACGAGGTCACCAACGCGATGGTGCGCGACCGGCTCGGCGAGTCGGACGCGCTCAAGGGCTTCCTGCTCGACGGGTACCCGCGGACCCTGGACCAGGTTGAGGAGCTGGACGGCATGCTGGCCGACCAGCAGGAGCGGCTCGAGGCCGTGGTCGTGCTCCGCGTGCAGCCCGAGGAGCTGGTGCAGCGGCTGCTGCACCGGGCCAAGACCCAGGGCCGTGACGACGACACCGAGGACGTGATCCGGCGCCGCCAGGAGGTGTACGCCGAGCAGACCGCTCCGCTGCTGGACGTCTACGCCGCGCGGGACCTTCTCGTCGAGGTGGACGGCATGGGGTCGGTCGACGAGGTGACCGCTCGGGTGTTCACCGCGTTGGAGCCCGCCTCCGACACCGCCGCGAGCTGAGCCGGGGTCGGGCGATGTTCCGCGAGCGCGGGATCGAGGTCAAGACCCCCGAACAGGTCGACCGGATGCGCCGGGCCGGCCTGGTGGTCGGGGAGACGCTGGAGCTGCTGCGCAGCACGGTGCGGGCCGGGATGACGACCGGCGAGCTCGACGCGGTCGCCGAGCAGCACATCCGGGCCAGCGGTGCGGTGCCTTCCTTCAAGGGCTACCACGGCTTTCCCGGCTCGATCTGCGTCTCGGTGAACGACGAGGTGGTGCACGGCATCCCCGGTGACCGGGTGATCATCGACGGGGACGTGGTCTCCATCGACTGCGGCGCCATCGTGGACGGCTGGCACGGCGACGCCGCGGTCACCGTGGCGGTCGGGGAGGTTCCCGACAAGGCCCTCGAGCTGATGCGGGTGACCGAGGAGGCGATGTGGCGGGGGATCGCCGCCGCCCGGCTCGGCGGCCGGGTCACCGACATCTCGCACGCGGTGGAGAGCTACATCCGCAGCCAGGGCGACTTCGGCATCGTCGAGGACTACGTGGGACACGGGATCGGCACCGCGATGCACCAGCCGCCCAGCGTGCCGAACTACGGCCGGCCGGGCAAGGGCGCCAAGCTGGTCCGAGGGATCGCCCTGGCCGTGGAGCCGATGGTGCTGCTCGGCAGCCCGGACACTCATGTGCTCGAGGACGAGTGGACCGTCAAGTCCGACGACGGGTCGCTGGCCGCGCACTTCGAGAACACCTTCGCGCTGACCCCGGACGGCGCCTGGGTGCTCACCGCCCTCGATGGCGGCAAGGCCAAGCTGGAGGAGCTCGGCGTGCCCTTCGGCGGGGCGTCCCGATCGGTGCCGTGATCCGGTGACCCACCTGGTCCTGCTGTCCAGCCCGCTGCTCGGCCCGTCCGCCTGGCACCCGGTGGCCGGCATCCTCCGGAGCCGGGGCTGGCGGGTGACCGTCCCGGAGCTGCCGAAGCAGGTGAGCTCGCCGGAGGACGTGCTCACGGCCTTTCTCAGCGCCCTGCCCGACGAGGCGGGGCTCGTGCTGGTGCCGCACAGCAACGCCGGGCTGTACGTCGCTGCCATCGCCGCCCAGCGGGACGTGGCGGCCACCGTGTTCGTCGACGCGACCCTTCCCGACGCCGGCTCCGCGATGACCCCGCCGGAGCTCCTCGAGCACCTGCAGACCCTGGTCGACGCCCACGGCCTGCTTCCTCCGTGGACCCGTTGGTGGCCCGACGACGAGGTGTCCGCGCTGTTCTCGGACCCGGAGACCCGGCTCCAGGTCGAGGCCGAGGAGCCGCGGCTGCCGCTCGCCTACTTCCGGGCCGACCCGCCGCCGTCGCAAGAGCCGATCGGCCGGGCCGGCTACCTGGCGTTCGGTGACGGCTATGCGGGGGAGCGGGACGCGGCTGCCGCGCGCGGCTGGCCGGTGCGCACCCTGGCCGGGCGCCACCTGCACATGTTGGTCGACCCCGGCCACGTCGCGGGAGCCGTGCAGGAGCTCCTGGCGGAGCTGCGCGTCCCTCAGGTCGGCTGACCGAGCGGGGGCGCTCGATTACCGCTCGGGCGGGATCAGGGCGTAGACTTGCCACTTGGCCCAACGTGGGCCTGTTTCGTGGTGCCCTGCGGCTGCCCGCCGCGGCCCGGAGAATCGAGTCGGTTCGAGGTCTCCGTGTCGTGCCCGGGAGGGGTGCCCGACGGGTTCACGAGGTCCACTCCGGCGTGAGCCGGAGGCGGTTCCCGGGCCAGTTGTAGCACGGTAGACGAGCCACCAACAGATTGCGGAGGACATGCCGAAGAAAGAAGGCGTGATCGAGATCGAGGGCACGGTTGTCGAGGCGCTCCCGAACGCCATGTTCCGGGTCGAGCTGAGCAACGGCCACAAGGTCCTCGCCCACATCAGCGGCAAGATGCGTCAGCACTACATCCGGATCCTTCCGGAGGACAGGGTCGTCGTCGAGCTGTCGCCGTACGACCTGACCCGCGGCCGGATCGTCTACCGGTACAAGTAGTTCCCCACGGGCCACGCGGCCCCGGGGTGCGCGGGGGTGGACCCCCCGCGTGACAGCCGACAACCAGAGAGAGCTTCGAACATGAAGGTCAACCCGAGCGTCAAGCCGATCTGTGACAAGTGCAAGGTGATCCGTCGCCACGGCCGCGTCATGGTGATCTGCGAGAACCCTCGCCACAAGCAGCGCCAGGGCTGAGCCCGGCGCCGGGGCGATTGCCCCACCAGCACAACTGAACACCACTTCGTGACCGCTCGTCCGTCGTACGACGGACGTCACCCCCGGACCGGAGGCCGGGGCCCTGCTCTCGAACTGAGGCGGGCGGGGACGCGGCACGAACCGACACCTCCAGTGAACGGAAGGCAGCGCCTTCCAAGAAAGGATTGGGCCACCACATGGCACGCCTCGTCGGTGTCGACCTCCCGCGCGACAAGCGCATCGAGGTCGCACTCACCTACATCTACGGCATCGGCCGTACCAGCGCCCAGCAGGTCCTGGCAGCAACCGGGGTCGACCCGAACATGCGGGTCCACCAGCTGGGCGATGACGAGCTGGTCAAGCTTCGCGACGCGATCGAAGCGAACTTCAAGATCGAGGGTGACCTCCGCCGGGAGGTCCAGGCCGACATCCGGCGCAAGATCGAGATCGGTAGCTACCAGGGCCGCCGGCACCGTCAGGGCCTGCCCGTCCGCGGGCAGCGCACCAAGACGAATGCGCGCACCCGCAAGGGCCCGAAGCGCACCGTCGCCGGCAAGAAGAAGGCCCGCTGAGCGCGGCCCCCGACAAGCTTTCCGACCAGACTCAGGAGTAACGAATGCCTCCCAAGAGCCGTCAGGCTGCCGGCGCGAAGAAGGTGCGCCGCAAGGAGAAGAAGAACGTCGTTCAGGGCGAAGCCCACATCAAGAGCACGTTCAACAACACGATCGTCACGATCACCGACCCCGTGGGCGCGGTGATCTCGTGGGCCTCTGCCGGCACCGTCGGCTTCAAGGGGTCCCGCAAGTCCACGCCGTACGCCGCGCAGATGGCAGCCGAGGCCGCCGGACGTCGGGCGATGGAGCATGGGATGAAGAAGATCGACGTCTTCGTGAAGGGCCCGGGTTCGGGCCGCGAGACGGCGATTCGGTCGCTGGGTGCGATCGGCCTCGAGGTCGGCACCATCCAGGACGTCACCCCCACCCCTCACAACGGATGCCGGCCGCCCAAGCGGCGCCGCGTCTGAGCCCCGACACCCGAGCGAACCCAAGGAGTCTTTGAACCATGGCCCGTTACACCGGCCCCATGACGAAGAAGTCGCGCCGTCTCGGTGTCGACCTCGTCGGCGGCGACCAGGCCTACGAGCGTCGCCCCTACCCGCCCGGCCAGCACGGCCGCGGCCGCATCAAGGAGAGCGAGTACCTCCTCCAGCTGCGCGAGAAGCAGAAGGCCCGCTTCACCTACGGCGTGATGGAGAAGCAGTTCCACCGCTACTACGCGGAGGCGCACCGGCGTCCCGGCAAGACCGGTGACAACCTGCTGCAGCTGCTCGAGGCCCGCCTCGACAACGTCGTCTACCGCGCCGGCTTCGCGCGCACCCGTCGGCACGCCCGCCAGCTCGTGGTGCACGGACACTTCCGGGTGAACGGCAGGAAGGTGGACATCCCCTCCTACCAGGTCGCGGCGCACGACGTGATCGACGTCAGGGAGAAGTCCCTGGAGATGACGCCGTTCATCGTGGCGCGGGAGACCCACGGCGAGCGCATCGTGCCGGCGTGGCTGGAGGCGCTGCCGAACCGGATGCGGATCCTGGTGCACCAGCTGCCGGTCCGCGAGCAGATCGACATCCCGGTCCAGGAGCAGCTCATCGTCGAGTACTACTCCAAGATCCACTGATAATCCGCCACCCCAAGCGAGGACCCGTCCCCGCACGTTCGAGCCCGTCATATAGCGGGTGGGCTCGGAAAGGAAACTCACCGTGCTAATCGCTCAGCGCCCGACCCTGTCAGAAGAGGTCGTCGACGAGTACCGCTCCCGGTTCGTCATCGAGCCGCTCGAGCCGGGCTTCGGCTACACGCTCGGCAACTCCCTTCGCCGTACTCTGCTGTCCTCGATCCCCGGTGCGTCGGTGACCAGCATCAAGATCGACAGCGTGCTCCACGAGTTCTCCACGATCGAGGGTGTCAAGGAGGACGTCACCGAGGTCATCCTCAACCTGAAGGGCCTCGTGGTCTCCTCCGAGCACGACGAGCCCGTCACCATGTACCTGCGCAAGCAGGGCCCCGGTGACGTCACCGCCGCCGACATCGCGCCGCCGGCCGGTGTGGAGGTGCACAACCCGGAGCTCAAGATCGCCACCCTCAACGACAAGGGCAAGCTCGAGATGGAGCTCGTCGTGGAGCGTGGCCGCGGCTACGTGTCGTCGGTGCAGAACAAGGGCGCCGACAACGAGATCGGCCGGATGCCGGTCGACTCGATCTACTCGCCGGTGCTCAAGGTGACCTACAAGGTGGAGGCCACCCGTGTCGAGCAGCGCACCGACTTCGACAAGCTGGTCATCGACGTCGAGACCAAGCCGTCGATCCGGCCCCGCGACGCCCTCGCGTCGGCCGGCAAGACGCTGGTGGAGCTGTTCGGCCTGGCCCGTGAGCTGAACGTCGAGGCGGAGGGCATCGACATCGGCCCGTCGCCGGTGGACGAGCAGCTCGCCGCGGACCTGGCGCTGCCGGTCGAGGACCTGCAGCTGACGGTGCGCTCCTACAACTGCCTGAAGCGGGAGGGCATCCACACCGTGGGTGAGCTGATCTCCCGCTCCGAGCAGGACCTTCTCGACATCCGCAACTTCGGTGCGAAGTCCATCGACGAGGTGAAGGCCAAGCTCGCCGAGATGGGCCTCTCGCTGAAGGACAGCGCTCCTGGCTTCGACCCGCAGGCGGCGCTGGCGGCCTACGACGACGATGACGACTCGTTCGTGGAGGACGAGCAGTACTGACCCGCCGATGGTCGAGGAGCCCGCTTCTCGGAACCATCTGACAGAACCATTCATCTACCCGGGTACCTGACACGGCCCGGGAGAAACGAGAGACAACGATGCCTACCCCCAAGAAGGGTGCCCGCCTCGGCGGCAGCCCCGCGCACCAGAAGCTGATGGTCGCGAACCTGGCGACCAGCCTGTTCGAGCACGGCCGGGTGACCACCACCGAGGCCAAGGCCCGGGTGCTGCGGCCGGTCGCCGAGCGGCTGATCACCAAGGCGAAGAAGGGCGACCTGCACAACCGGCGCCAGGTGCTGTCCACGATCAGGGACAAGGGTGTGGTGCACACCCTGTTCACCGAGATCGCACCGCACTTCGCCGAGCGTCCGGGCGGCTACACCCGGATCACCAAGATCGGGCCGCGCAAGGGCGACAACGCCCCCATGGCGGTCATCGAGCTGGTGACCGAGGAGTACTCCGCGGAGGCGCCGGCGGCCAAGAAGCCGGCCAAGAAGACCGCGAAGAAGGCGCCGGCGAAGAAGGCCGCTCCTTCGGAGGAGTCTGCTGCGGAGGCCACCGAGGCGGCGGAGGTCGTCGAGGCGGAGGCCACCGAGGCGGAGGCCACCGAGGAGCCCGTTGCTGAGGCGGCGGCCACCGAGGCGGAGGCCACCGAGGAGCCGGCGGAGGACAAGCCCGCCGAGTGATCTGACCTGGCGCGCCACCTGACAAAGTGGCGGCAGCCGACGCCCGCACCCGTTGCGGGGACGTCGGCTGCCGCCACTTTTCGCGTCCCGTGACGCTGCGGGGCCGCAATCCCGGACATGCGGACTTGGGGCCCCCGGGTCCGGCGGGACGCCGGAGCGCGGTGCGGTCGGCGTACGAATATCGTGGCGGGGTGCGGCTGCGACTCGACCTTGCCTACGACGGCACCGACTTTCACGGCTGGGCGACCCAGCCGGGCCTGCGCACCGTGCAGGGGACGCTGGAGTCGGCGCTGGCCCGGGTGCTGCGGGTCGAGCGGGTGCCGGTGACCTGCGCCGGCCGCACCGACACCGGTGTGCACGCCCGCGGCCAGGTCACCCACCTCGACGTCGAACCCCAGGTTCTCGAGGCCGCGGCGGGGCGCAGTCAGGCGCCGCCGGGTGAGGCGTTGCTGCGCCGGCTGAACGGCATCCTGCCTGCGGACGTGCGGGTACGACGTTTGACCGAGGCGCCGGCCGGCTTCGATGCCCGGTTCTCGGCCCGTTGGCGGCGGTACGCCTACCGGATCGCCGACGCTCCAGAGCTCGTCGACCCCCTGCGCCATCGCTGGGTGCTCACCTGGCCCCGGCAGCTCGACCTCATCGCGATGAACGAGGCGGCGGCCCCGCTGATCGGCGAGAACGACTTCGCTGCGTTCTGTCGCAGGCGCGAAGGGGCCACCACCATCCGTCGGCTGATCGAGCTGTCCTGGTCCCGGGACAGCACCGGCGTGGCGGTGGCCACGGTCCGCGCGGATGCCTTCTGCCACAACATGGTCCGCGCGCTGATCGGTTGCCTCGTTGCGGTGGGGGAGCGCCGCAGGGCGCCGGGCTGGCCGTCGGACGTACTCGCGGCCGCCCTCCGGGACCCGGCTGTCACGGTGCTTCACCCGCACGGCCTCACGCTGGAGGAGGTCGCCTACCCACCTGACGACGAGCTCGCGGCGCACGCCGAGCGGGCCCGCGTGGTGCGGACCCTGACCGCGGGAGGCGGAAGGTGACCGAGCACTACTTCTCCGCCGACCCGAGCAGCCCGTTCGAGCGGTTCCCGGTGCGCGCCCGCGTCTGGGGGCACGAGCTGGAGCTCACCTCCGGATCCGGGGTGTTCTCCCGGGGACGGCTCGACCTGGGCACGGGCGTGCTGTTCCGGGGTGCGGAGCCGCCGCAGGGCGGGACGCTGCTCGACCTGGGGTGCGGGTACGGCGCGATCGGGCTGGCGCTCGCGACCGCTGCGCCGGCGGCGACCGTGTGGGGCGTGGACGTGAACGAGCGCGCCCTGTTGCTCGCCAACGAGAACGC
>Ga0070714_100003037_pt1 | contig 12446 bp, 9 predicted proteins | sample LARL83metaG_FD_65450 | JGI IMG/M metagenome (GOLD analysis project Ga0070714, IMG submission 65450) | Corn, switchgrass and miscanthus rhizosphere microbial communities from Kellogg Biological Station, Michigan, USA - LAR L8-3 metaG | ecosystem: Host-associated > Plants > Roots > Rhizosphere ... | reverse complement strand
AGGATAGAGCTCAGGTTTCCTAAACCTGCGGTTCCGGTTCGAGTCCGGAAGGGGCCTCCAGCTTCACTTTTTTCACTCCCCTGTGTTTCCGGCCTGAGGTTCTGCATCAAAGATGGCATGGTCACCGGGACCCGCATTAAACCATTTGCAATCGTCGCTGCGCTGGTTTTGATGATTGCTGCGTTGCTCTATGCGGCGATGAACCGTGCGCATACAGTGGCCCCCAATCCACCCCCGGCCGTGCAGAAAACCCGTTAAGACTGAGGCTGATACGGAATGTGCCGTCCCTCCAGGACTGCTCTCTTGACCCAGGGCTTCCGTCCTGGGCTAAGCTCTGCCGCCCTTGCAGGGCTGGGCTTGAGCTGGCCTCATCCCACCCCAATTGCTATTAAATCGGAACTGGTTTCGCCACAGCCTCGCTGCCACCCCTTCCCCTTCCACGCGCAAGTTACTTGAATTTGCTTGACGCATAAGTCATTGAAAGAGCAATATTCTTGGCACAACCAGAGTTGCTGGATCTTCCCCACCGGCACCTCAGATCCCAGCGTTTCGAACTTACATGAGCGGCCATTGCTCGAGGGGTATCGACGTGTCTATGTCTTCTTTGCGGTTCCTTGCTCTAAGTGTCGTTCTACTTAGTTCTTCTGTGGCTGGCGCACAGCAGATACGACCGCGGCCTTTGATCACAAGCCCAGTCGATGAGACCAATGTGATTACCTTGCGGGGCAACGTGCACCCACTCGCGCAACCTATGTTCGACGTGGGAGCCGCGCCACCCGACCTGCCCATGAATCGCATGATGCTGGTGCTGAAGCGCGATCCAATGCAGGACTACGTGGTGCGGAAGCTGATTGACGATCAACAGGACAAGAACTCGCCGAATTACCACAGGTGGCTTACTCCCGCGCAATACGGCGCGCAGTTCGGTGCCGCGGACCAGGACCTGCAACTGATCACGGGTTGGCTGCAAAGTTATGGTTTCCAGATCAATCGTGTGTCGAACGGCCGCAACGTGATCGAGTTTTCCGGAGTTGAGGCGCAAGTAGAACAGGCATTCCACACGCAGATTCACCAGTACTTGGTCAATGGACAGGAGCACTGGGCGAATTCGAGCGACCCGCAGATTCCGGCGGCATTGGCGCCGGTAGTGGCGGGGATTCAGTCTCTCAACAATTTCAAAGCCCAGCACTTTGCGAAGGTGGCTGGAGTGGTTTCACGGGATAAGTCCACGGGACAGTACAACTCATCATCGCCCCTATTTACGCTTGGAGGGAATTGCGGCGTGCAGTCGCATTGCTACGGTGTAGGTCCTTACGACTTTGCCAAGATTTACAACATCGCGCCCTCCTGGAGCGCAACGCCGGCGATTGATGGGACTGGCCAAACCATTGCCATTGTCGGGGAAACCGATATTAATCCGCAGGACGTTGCTGACTTCAGGAATTTCTTCGGGCTGCCTGCGTATGGCCAACAAGGCGGGCCAATGCTGAACATCATTCACAATGGCGTTGCGCCTGGGATTCTGAACGACGGGGAAGAAAGCGAAGCCGACCTCGATGTGGAGTGGTCCGGCGCTGTCGCCAAGGGAGCAAGTGTCGATTTTGTGACTTCGCAGAGCACTGAAACATCTTTGGGAATCAACCTGTCCGCGCTTTACATCGTTGACAACAATCTCGCTCCGGTGATGAGCGAGAGCTACGGATTCTGCGAACTTTTCCTAGGCACGGCCGGGAACCAGTTCTTTAGCTCGCTTTGGCAACAAGCTGCGGCCCAGGGAATCACGGTTATGATCTCGTCCGGGGACGGCAGTTCGGCCGGCTGCGACAACTTTAATAACCTTGGCCCCGCCACACTCGGCTTGCAGGTAAGCGGCTTCGCCTCGACGCCATACAACGTGGCCGTGGGCGGAACGGATTTTAACGACCTTACAAACGCCTCCACGTATTGGAGCACGAGCAATAACTCGACGACGCATGCATCAGCGCTGAATTACATTCCGGAAACGACCTGGGACGATAACTGCACGAACCCAGTGTTTGGCAGTCTTTTGGGCTTCAGCACCAATGCGGAGACCAACTGCAACAACTTCACGCTGATCAGTGCGGGCTTCGTTAACATCATTGGCGGCTCGGGGGGCCGCAGTAGCTGCATCAGTTCGGACGGCGTGAATCCCAGCAGCTGCACAAGTGGCTATGCCAAGCCGTCGTGGCAAGTCGCGCCCGGAGTGCCGTCAGATGGTGTGCGTGATGTTCCGGACGTTTCCCTTTACGCGGCAGCAGGTTCGCCGTCGGGAAGTTTTTATGTCATCTGCGAAGCCGATGCTGTCGGCGGCGGATCGTCGTGTGACCCCACGAATCCAAACACAAATTTTCTCGGCATCGGTGGCACGTCGGCCTCATCGCCCGCTTTTGCTGGGATTATGGCGTTGGTGAACCAGAAAACGGGCGCGCGACAAGGCAACGCGAATTTTGTCCTATACAAGCTGGCCCAACAGTTTCCTTCCAGTTTCCACGATGTGACAACTGGAACTATTCAAGTTCCGTGTCAGACGGGAACGCTGAACTGCACGACAAACGTTGCTGGCGATCAATACGGAATACTGAGTGGTTACACCACAGGAACCGGATACGACCTGGCGACCGGAATCGGGTCGGTGAACGTTGGCAATCTGCTGCAGAACTGGTCTTCCGCGACGTTCCGGGCAAGTACGACCACAATTACTCTGACCCCGAACAGCAATTTAACGCACGGGCAGTCGATTGCGGTAAGCGGAACGGTTAAGCCCAGCAGCGGCTCGGGAGTGCCTACGGGGAATGTCTCACTGCTGACCAGCAGTGGCGTGAGCGCCGGTAATTTCACGCTGAACAATGGCGCTATTTCGGGCAATACCACTCTTCTGCCCGGGGGAACTTACACCCTCACGGCACATTACGCGGGGGATACGACGTTCGGCGGGAGTGATTCGGCACCCTTGAACCTCACGATGAGCAAAGAGAACAGCTCGTCGAAGATTTCGCTGGTCACGTTTGATTGGCAGGGGAATCTTATCAGCGGAAATGCGACGACTGCTGTGTATGGCTCGCCGTATCTGTTACGAATCGACGTTCTCAATAGTGCTGGAACGGCGTGCGATAACGGAACCGGGCTGCCACAGTTTGGGTGTCCGACAGGCAGCGTGAGCCTTGCGGATGGCACTGCTCTGAGCGGCAGTTTCCCGCTGAATAGCCTTGGATACACAGAGGACCAAGCGGTCCAGCTGCCAGGTGGAAGTAATTCGGTGCAGGCACAATACTCTGGCGACAACAGCTTCAACGCGAGTTCAACGACGGCGACGCTGAGCATTACGGCGGCGCCCACAACAGCATCAGCACCCTACGTATGCTGCCTCACTGTCGGGCAACCGTTCTCGACCTCCGTGACCGTTCAGGCGCAAAGTAGCGGTGCGGCTCCGACAGGTACGGTTTCTTTTCTGGTAAACGGAAATCCGACAAGCGGAACGGTTTCCTACTCGCAGACGCCGGGATCCGCGACGAACCCAACGGCAAGCTTAACGGCCTATTTATCCAGTTCCAGCTCGCCATTTTCGGTGCCTGGGAATTACACGATAACAGCCAAGTACAGCGGGGATAGCAACTACCAGCCCGCAAGTTCGACAACCCCTCCAATATATGTGGAGTTCCCAGCACCGAGTGTAACGGTGCAAGGTAATCCCAACCCGGTCAACGCGGGTTCGAGCACAACAATAGTCGCAACAGTAGCGGGGGGCAGCAAAACCATTGCACCAACGGGGACAATCTCGATCTCAGGAAGCTATGCAGGCACTCTTCCCGGCACAATTTCCTACTCCACCGTTACTGATCCGAGTACAGGAAATCTTGATTTGAAGGGCACTATTACAATTATCCCTGGATTCACGGATATCTATTATGCAAGCTACGGCGGCGACGCAAACTACCCCGCGGCTTACAACTACTCCGGCACGATTCTTACGGTAAACGGAAGCGACTTTGTTCTTACCAGCCAGCAAACTTCCGCGAGTGTGACTCCGGGCGGTTCAGCTTTTTATCAGTTGTTTGTAGGTTTGCAGTCCAGTACCGCTCCGGTGTCATTGACGTGTTCCGGCCTTCCAAGTGAATCCACATGCAGTTTTGGGGCGAATCCGATGCCGTTCACGGGAAGCCCCTCCCTCGATATTTTGACGACCGCTTCCAACCGAGCATCGCGTGGTAAATCCTCAGCCCACAATTTGCCGTACTTGTGGCTGAGTTCAACGTTGCCGTTCGCAGCAATTCTGTTGGTTGGGTTCAGGCGAACCGGGACTACTCGCTCCTTGTCGCGACTATCGCTGACTGTCCTGCTGATGTTAGGGATTGCGTGCGGGGGCGGTAGCTCGAGCGGAGGCGGTGGAGGGGGTGGAGGTGGAACGCTGCCAGGCCCCCCTACTAGCTTTTCGGCAACGGCGATTTCTTCGAGCCAGATTAATCTCGTCTGGTCACCTTCTGTCCGTGCTACAAGCTACACGGTTTACCGAAGCGCGACGAATGGTTTCACGCCATCTTCATCCAATCTGATCGCCACGACGAATCAGACGTTCTACCAGGATTCCGGCCTTACGCCTGCGACCACGTACTACTACGTGCTGAAGGGGGTCAACGGATCGGGCTCGTCGAACCCGTCAGACCAATTCTCAGCGACCACTCAGGTGTTTGATCCGGGGACTCCGGCTGGCACGTATAACATCACGGTGACTGGTACGAGCGGATCGATTACCCACAGCGTAAATGTGACGCTGGTCGTGCAGTAGAGTTCGCGTTGTAAAACAAAACGAGCTGCCGTTGTGGCGGCAGCTCGCTTTTTGCGGCGTTGCGTAAAACTCTATCTTCCTCCGAAGCCGGCGGCCTGCATGGCGTTCTTTGAAGCATCCGCGGTGGACGAGATGCCCTGCATGCGCAGCTTGAAGTCGTCGGCGTTGGAGGCGTTGTCGAGAGCGGTTTCGTAGTTGACCAGGCCCGCCTGGAACAAGTCCCAAAGCGACTGATCGAAGGTCTGCATGCCGTACTGCGAAGTACCGGCGGAAATGGCGTCGCGGATGGAGCGCGTCTTTTCCGGCACGAGAATACACTCGCGAATGTAAGCCGTGTTGATCATGACTTCGACCGCAGGCACACGGCCGTCAGAATCGCAACGGCGCACCAGTCGTTGACTGATGACGGCGCGCAGCACTGCCGCAAGCTGCAACCGAATCTGCTTCTGCTCCGGCGGCGGAAAAACGGCAATAATACGGTTGATGGTTTCGACTGCGTCCAAGGTGTGCAACGTGGAGAACACCATGTGACCGGTTTCGGCGGCGTGAAGCGCGGTGCCGATGGTCTCCATGTCACGCATTTCGCCGACCAGGATCACGTCGGGATCCTGACGGAGAGAAGCGCGCAACGCGCCCGAAAAGCTCGGTGTATCGACTTCCACCTCGCGCTGGTTCACGTAACCCTTCTTGTCGCGATGCAGGAATTCGATTGGGTCCTCAATCGTAATGATGTGTTCAGCGCGCGTGGAGTTCACGCGGTCAATCATGGCAGCCAGCGTGGTTGATTTGCCGGAACCGGTGACGCCGGTGACTAGCACCAGGCCGCGAGGCATCTCGCAAATCTGCTCGATCACCTTCGGCAGATACAGTTCGTCCAAGGCGCGAATCTTAGTGGGAATGACGCGGAGCACCAAGCCAACGTTGCCGCGCTGCTGGAAGACGTTCACACGGAAGCGTCCCAGGCCGGCGACGCCGTAGGCCATATCAATTTCGCTGGTCTCTTTAAATTTCTGCTTCTGGCGCGCCGACATCATGCTGAAGGCCATGGCCAACATGTCTTCCGCCGTGACGCGCGGCTGGTCGGTCAAGGGCGCCAGTTCTCCGTCGATACGCAGGTGAGGATAGTTGCCGACCTTGAGGTGCAAGTCGGAGGCGCGCCGCTCCATAGCAATTCGCAGAAGATCATCTATTTGCATGCAGAAATCCTTGGAAAAGGTTTCAAGGTTTCATGTTTCAAGGCGCAAGGACGACGGATTGCTCCCAAAACAGCCTGAAACCTTGGAACTTTGAAACCTTCGGAACCGCTCTTATCATCCCGCGAATCGGCACCCGGCCCAAGATGACCTAAGTAATTGGCCTTTGGGGGTGGCTTCCAGTAATACGCAGCTCGGCTTCAACACGCGAGACGAGCAGGCTATAATCTGACGACTTAATGGAGGACGGATTTACATGTCTACCGCTCCGAAAACATTGCCGCCCCCGTATCGCAGCCGATGGTCGCGGCGGCACTGGAAGTTAGTGGTCTCGCTTATTGTTTTATGTACGGCGGCAGCGGTCGGCTCGCTTCTTTACTTCATTCGAACCTCGGAGGCGGCAACGCTGGCAATTTCAACCGCACAGTCGAATACCCAGCTACAGCAGCGCCTCGGAGAGCCGATCAAAGTGGGGTGGATTATTTCGGGGAACATTCAGGTAAACCCAGCGTCCGGCAGTGCAGACTTGGCGATTCCAGTTTCCGGCCCCAAGGGTAGCGGAACGGTATATACCGAGGCACACAAGTCAGCAGGAGTTTGGCACCTTGATCATCTTCAGTTCACAGATAAAACAAGTGGCGAAAGAATGGATCTCTTGCCGGCCAGTTCCGTGTCTCCGTCCAAATCGCAAAACTAGCTTTTTCGCCAGCCCAGGACCTTACTCGCCCAGTTTCTCGAAAAACAGGCAGATCGACTCAATTCCCCGGTAGAAGTTCGGGATGTGGAACTTCTCGTTGGGGGCGTGAAGATTGTCGTCGGGAAGGCCAAAACCCATCATCACGGAAGGGATTTTGAGCACATCCTGGAAATCGGTGACGATTGGAATGGAGCCGCCAGAGCGAATGAAGACGGTGTCCTTCTTAAATACGTCGTGCAAGGCTTCGGTGGCAACTTTCACGTATTTGTTGTTCGTGTCCACGACGCACGCGCGGCCGGTGCTCCAAACTTTAATGCTCGTCTCGATCCCCTTGGGCGTGAGCTTTTTCACGAAAGCCTTGTAGCGCTTCAAGATGTCGTCTGGATTCTGGTTCGGCACCAGCCTCATCGACACCTTTGCCATGGCACGCGCCGGGATCACGGTTTTTGCGCCTTCGCCAACAAATCCTCCCGGCATTCCGTGAATTTCCAGCGTCGGACGCGCCCACGTGCGGTACAGCACTGAATATCCCGGCTCGCCGGTGAGAACCTTTGAGCCAACTTCACTCTTTCGGTAGTGCTCTTCGTTGAAGGGCAAGCGCTTCCACGCTTTCAGTTCGGCGGCGGTCGGCGCCTTCACTTTGGAGTAGAAGCCAGGGATCAGAACACGTCCCTTCGAATCCTTCAACTTGGAAATGATTTCGATGAGAGCGAAGAAGGGATTGGGCGCCGCGCCGCCGTACATGCCCGAGTGCAGGTCGGTCTTCGGTCCAACCGCCTCAATCTCCGTGTAAACCAGCCCGCGCAGACCGACGCACAACGTCGGAAGATCTGGTGCGAAAAGCTCGGTATCGCACACCAGCGCGAAGTCAGCTCTGAGCTTCGCCTTTTGCTTACGGATGTATTCGGCAATCGACTCGCCACCGACTTCCTCTTCTCCTTCAAGGATGAATTTCACATTGATGGGCAGAGTGCCGCCGTGGCCTTTCATCAAGGACTCAATGGCTTTTAGCTCGAGCCATAGTTGGCCTTTATCGTCCACTGCGCCACGCGCGTAGAGATTGTTGTTGCGCTCGGCTGGTTCGAATGGCGGAGAGATCCATTCGTCGAGCGGATCGGGCGGCTGAACGTCATAGTGCGCGTAGCAGAGCACGGTTGGCTTCCCGGTTGCATGCAGCCAGTCGGCGTAGATCAGAGGATGCCCTTTGGTCTGGATGATTTCGACGTTCTCCATGCCGATTCGCCGAAGGTCATTGGCCACGAATTCAGCCGCGCGCTGCACGTCGCTCTTGTGCTCCGGGGTTGTGCTGACGCTGGGAATGCGGAGCAGGTCTTTGAGCTCATTCAGGAAACGCTGCTGATTTTCGCGGGCGTAGGCGACAGCGGGAGAAGCCATGGGAGAGTCCTTTCGAGGCAATCAGAAACGTTTCAGTATAAGCCTTCTGCCATCTGCTCCGCGGCGTTGTTCAACAGCAGCAATAAAGATTCAACCGCAGAGATCGCAGAGAGCGCTGAGAAAACCTATTTGAGATTTCTCTGCGAACTCTGCGTACTCGGCGGTTGAGTGCTTTTGCCGTTACTGATTGAGGTGCGAAAACTCAGTTCAGTTCAAAATCGGCAAGCGGCCGCTTCTTGCTCTCCGCTTCGGAGATCACATACACAATTAGAATCAGCAGCACCGGCTCGATGGGGTGGCGGTAGCGGGGGTGGGGAAAGACGATGTAATAGACGAACGAGTACGACAGAATCAGCCAGAAGAATAACCATGCCGCGTGCTTCTTCTTGCGGATCGTGCGCCCGAGCCCCCAAAAGGCCAGCACCGAGGATGCGAGAAATAAGGAATTGTTGAAAGGAACGAGAGGCCCCTCTCCCGGCCGCGGTAGTCCACCCCAGTAGTAGATAAATCGCTTCGCGCTCACCCACAGGAACCGCGGGTAATCGGCGCGAATCCACATCACGGCCTCATGCTTTCGTGCGGCGCTGTATTCCAACTCTCCAAGTTGTTCATACCGTCGCAGCTCCAGGACGTCTTGAGTCGGATGCAGCCATTGCATCCAGAGGCCGTCAGCCCAAGGCCCGTTGCCGAGTCGAAGTTCCGCGCCAAAATTGGATCGAATGAAAACGAACTTGCCGAACGTTTGGTAGTTGCGCACCAGCCAGGGCGCGATCGTCGCGGCAAAGAACACGGATGCCAGAACCACACCGGCAAAGGATTGCTTATGGACCTTTGCTCGCCGAGACCACGCCCACAGTCCCGATGCTGGAAGGAAGGCGATCAGCGAAGTGTTTGTCAACGCCGCGACGCCCCACAACAGGCCGAACGCAATCCACGGCGTGAAGCCTTCAGCGTTTTCTAAATACAGCGTCAGCCAGAACAACGTCGCCAACAACAATGCTGCGAGACTGGTCTCCCAGACCCAGCGCGTGGAGTAGAACATGACAAAGGGCAAAACCGCCCACATCCACGCCGACCAGACTGCGACTGTTTCACTGAAACATTTCTTCGCGATCAGGAAAATCGGAATGCAGGTCAGCGCCGCAAAAATGCTGTTGATGGTGAGCAGAATTAAAGCCGAGGGGTTGGTGTAAACGCCTGCGATGCGAAAGACACCGGCGATCAGGTATGGGTACAGCGGCGGCTCCCAGGCCGTAGGCCCCGTGGGCAATCCGAAGGGGTCCGCGAAGCCGCGGCCGGTCGCGATGGCGCGCCCGATGCGTCCCATTTCCCAACCGAAGCTGAAGTGATCTTCGAGCCCTTTGAACTTGTAAGTATGGGCGATCAGGATGTAGCCGAAGCGAAGCACGAATGCGACCGCAAACATCCAGGAGAAGGATGTTCGCGCACGCGACCACCGGCCACGAACGCCAGTAGTGCGCTGGATTTCAGGAGATGAGGCCTGTGGCATCGATACACTAGCTTCTCATATTGAAGAGAGAAACTCCGCCGGGTGCCGGATCGGGCTTCCTCTGCGGCGTTCCTCTGTGAAACTTTGTGCTCTCTGTGGTGAGGTTCTTAAGATCTTTACCCACAGAGGACACTGAGTTCCACCGAGTTCAACGAGAACAACTCATTCGAGAGGTCCTAAAGAATGAGGTTTCTTGACCTAGGGGCGGATGAGGTCCTTCAATTCTCTGAGATCCGCTAAAGACACGTCGGACACGATGCAAAACTGCATGTCTCCGGCGCGCCAACTCAGCCAGTTATAGCCCTGACGCGAACCTTCGCCGGAAACGCCAGGCCCAGTGCCTTCAGGCCAGACGAACACGTTGATCAAATGCTTGCGGCGTCCATAGACCAGCGCGGCCACGTTGCGGCCCTCAATCACGTCGAGACGTCCGCCGAGAAGCGGGAAACCTTGCTGCGAGAAATCGGAAACCGGGGGAATGAAGTCAAGTTTGCCGTCGAACCATGGTTTCACCGTGTGTTGATCGGTGGATTGCACGTCGGTTAGATGCCCTGGCTGCAAGGAACGGACATGCGCGTCGATCAATTCCGCCTGAAGAGCGGACGAATAACTCCGTTGCCTGGTAATTATGGATCCGCCCCAGACCGCCAGCAGGAGCATCGCGAGCGAAAATGCGGGTATAAGGAACGACCTCCAGTGCGGGAAGGTTGCGCGCGTTTCGTTTCCCAGTTCTTGGGCGATGCGTGAACGAAGACCGGGCGAAGCATTCTGGTACAGATTGGATTTTTGCAGTCCTTCACGGAGCGACTTCATCGCTTTCCACGAGGTTTGGCACTCCGCGCAGCTCGCGATGTGCTTCTCGAACTCAGCCGAGCGCACCGCATCGAGTTCGCCGTCGAGGTATCCCTGCAACGTGGTGGCGCTCAACTCACAACTCATTGGACGCCTCCTTCGCAGCGTTTCCACCCAGGGTTTGAGCCAACTTCTCTCTTGCACGGGACAAGGTTGACATCACGGTACCCATCGGGATTCCGGTCACCTCGCTGATCTCTTTGTACGAACATCCTTCCAGCTCTCGCAGTACGATCACTTCCCTGGCGCGTACTGGCAGAGATTCCAGCGCAGCTTTCAGCTTTGCGCGATCACTGGCCTGCATGGCGATCATTTCCGGATCTGGCGATGACACCGGATGCAACTCCTCGTCAAATTGGATTACGAGTTCAGCGGGCATGCGCTTCTCCAGCCAGGTGTAACAACTGTTGCGCACAATCTGGAGCAGCCAGGCCCGCGCATCACCTCCGCGGAACCCGCCGAAAAAGCGATACGCCCGTAAGACCGCTTCTTGCGCCACATCCTCGGCATCATGTGGGTTGCGCAGCAGCCAGCGTGCCAGGTTCACCGCGGCGTCTACGTGCGGCAACACCAGCTGCTCAAAACGAGTTTTATCCTGCGCGGGTAACACGTCCGATGCTTTCTCCGCTTTTTATAAGACTGGCGGATTCTGAATTTTATTCCCCGAGAGGTTACTGTCAAACTTCACAGAGCCGAGCACGGATTCAAAAAGCAGAGCCTGCGTCTTTACCTGGGAACCTGTGCCGTCCCTCCGGGACTCACGTCAACCAGCCACTGTTCCCAGGACTTCCGTCCTGGGCTAAGTTCGGCCGCCGCTTCGGGGCTGCAGGCAGAGCCTTTGCAGCGGATGGAATAAACGGGACGGCTACCTAGTCTATGCAGGTGTAACACGTCCGAACAGGCGGCACGAGCGCAGGCCCCCCTCAAAGCGCTCGCGCTTGTGCCGCCAGATTCGAAAACCGGCAGAGGGCCACATGACAGAGCACAAGCGATTCACCAGCACGGCATCGGGAGTCATTGAACACGACCACAACCACGACGGCATCGATCGCCGCGGCTTCCTGAAATGCATGGCCTGGGCAGGCACCGGAGCCGTTTTCGTCGCGGAAGCCGGCGTCCTCAAGTCCACTGCGCTGGGAGCACAAGCCGGTTCCTCGAAGAAGCACGGCAACCAGCTCTCGTTCGTACAGATCAGCGACAGCCATATGGGATTCAACAAGCCTGCGAATCCCGATGTAGTCGCCACGCTAAAAACTGCCGTGGATAAGATCAATGCCCTCCCCGATGCACCCGACTTCATTCTTCATACGGGAGATATCACGCATCTCTCCACGCCGGAACAGTTCGACACGGTCGACCAGATCCTGAAGAGCACCAATAAAGAGGTGTTCTTCGTTCCCGGAGAGCACGACGTGCTGAACGACGATGGCGCGATGTTCCGCGAGCGCTATTCCCGGAACTCGAAAGGTTCGGGATGGTACAGCTTCGACAAGAACGGCGCACACTTCGTCGGGCTCGTGAATGTAATGAATTTGAAAGCGGGAGGCCTTGGCAACCTCGGTCATGAGCAACTCGAGTGGCTGGAGGATGACCTTCGCGCGGTCAAGCAAAGCACGCCGGTGGTGGTCTTCGCTCATATTCCGCTTTGGACGGTCTATCCGCAGTGGGGATGGGGCACCGACGACGGTGCGCAGGCGCTTTCGTATCTGAAAAAGTTTGGTTCGGTGACCGTGCTCAACGGGCACATTCATCAGACCATGCAGAAGGTTGAAGGCAACGTGACGTTTCATACCGCATGCTCTACCGCGTTCCCTCAGCCCGCTCCTGGACAAGGAGAAGGGCCAGGGCCGATGAAAGTTCCAGCGGACCAACTGCGCAAAGTGCTGGGTATTACCGACGTCAATTATGTGCAAAGGCATCACGCGCTTGCGCTGGTGGATTCGTCGCTGGCATAGGTTGATGTGAGAAGACATGGGGCGCATGCCGTCCGCTGAA
>Ga0070714_100003036_pt1 | contig 12452 bp, 10 predicted proteins | sample LARL83metaG_FD_65450 | JGI IMG/M metagenome (GOLD analysis project Ga0070714, IMG submission 65450) | Corn, switchgrass and miscanthus rhizosphere microbial communities from Kellogg Biological Station, Michigan, USA - LAR L8-3 metaG | ecosystem: Host-associated > Plants > Roots > Rhizosphere ... | reverse complement strand
ACCTTTATATCGGATGTCCAGGATGCCGATCTTAAAGCGCGTGCCTTTGCACTCCTCGCAGACCAGCTCGACATCGGCCAGGAATTGCATTTCAACCGTCACGGTGCCGTCACCCTGACAGTTCTCGCAGCGGCCCCCGGGAATATTGAACGAGAAATGTCCGGAGGTATAGCCACGCTTGCGTGCGTCGGGAGTGGAGGCGAAGATTTCGCGGATCAGATCGAAGGCTTTGATGTAAGTGACCGGATTGGAGCGGGGCGTGCGTCCGATGGGGGATTGGTCGACCAGGATCACTTCACGCACGAGCTCGGCTTTCTCGACGCGGCGGCAGGTCACCTTTTCGACCGCGGGCTGGAGCTCTTCGGCCAGACCTTCTTGCGCAGGCTGCCGGAGGCGCTGCTGGAGCGACTGAAAGATGACATCGTGCACGAGAGTCGACTTACCGGATCCCGACACGCCAGTGACCGCCACCATCATATTGAGCGGAATAGCGACATCGATGCCCTTGAGGTTGTGAGCGCGCGCGCCATAGAATCTGATGACGCGTTTGGGGTTGACGGGCCGGCGGGTTCGATCGCGGGCGGCTTGCAATTCGCCACACAAATAGCGCGACGTCAATGAGCCTGCGCCATCGGACAGCATGGTGCGATAGGAGCCTTCAAAAATGATGCGTCCGCCCAATTCGCCAGCGCCGGGACCGAGGTCAACGATGTGGTCGGCCGAGCGCATGACGTCGGCATCATGCTCAACAACGACGATGGTGTTGCCGAGATCGCGGAGCTCTTCCAGGATGCGGATCAGCCTTCCGGTGTCGCGGCTGTGGAGTCCGATGGAGGGCTCGTCGAGGACATAACAAGCTCCAACCAATCGCGATCCCAAGCAGGTGGCTAGCTGAATGCGCTGCGCCTCGCCACCAGAGAGCGTAGAGGCGAGCCGGTCGAGCGTGAGGTAATCGAGACCGACGTCGTTCAGGAATTTGAGGCGCTGCCGGATCTCGATCAAGATTTTGTCGGCGATTTTTGATTCTTCCGGCGACAGCTCGATCGTTTCAAAGAACTGATAGGCTCTTTCGATGTTGAGCTTGACGACATCCGCGATGGTCTTCTCACCGATCCGGACATTACGGGCGTCAGCGCGCAGCCGCGATCCCTTGCAATCGGGACACTCGGCGTAGCCGCGATACCGGCTGAGGAAGACGCGCACATGGACCTTGTACTTCTTGGCCTCCACTTCGCCAAAGAACTTGTAGATGTAGTCGTAGACGAGTTTTTGCTCGACTGGCGTGAGGTCACAAAACGCGATGTTCCAGCGGACTTTTCCGCGAGTGGATTTGCGGAAATGCGTGCCGTACCACTCGTATTGCGGCTTGGTCCAGGGTACGACGGCGCCTTCGTCGAGTGACAGCCCGGGGTCGGGAATCACCAGGTTCATGTCGTAATCGATGGTGTTTCCGAAGCCTTGGCAGCGCGGGCAGGCGCCCATGGGATTGTTGAAGCTGAACAGGCTGGGCTCAGGGATGACGAGCTCGATGCCGCACTGCTTACAGGCGAATTTTTCGCTGAAGAGGAAGGTGGTAGGAGGTAGGTGGTGGGGGGTAGCTTCTTGGAACAACACTTCGCCCGATTCGCGATAGCAGATTTCGGTGGTATCGACCAGGCGCTGGTGGAGGTCGGCAGAAATGACAAAGCGATCGACCAAAGCAAAGACGGGCTGGTTGAAATCGATGTCCAGGAGCGACTCGGGCGCTGAAAACTCGAACACGTGGCCGTTCTGGTACAGGCGACTGAAACCTTTCTTGCGAAGCTCGAACAGGTGATCGCGCAAGGCATCGGTTGTGGCGCCGCGGTGAACGGGAAAGAGCGCGTACCAGCGGGAGCCTTCGGGCTGAGCAAGCATGGTATGTGCCACCTGGTCGACTGTGTCGCGCTGCACGCGCTGCCCGCATTTGGGGCAGTAGCTGCGGCCTACGCGAGCATAGAGCAAGCGCAGAAAATCGTAGACTTCGGTGGAAGTGGCGACGGTAGAGCGCGGATTACGCGTGGTGTTCTTCTGGCGAATGGCGATGGGCGGGGCGATGCCGTCAATCTCGTCGACGTCGGGTTTTTCCATGCGCTCGAGAAACTGGCGGGCGTAAGACGAGAGCGATTCGACGTAGCGGCGCTGGCCCTCGGCGTAGATAGTGTCGAAAACCAAGGATGATTTACCGGAACCCGAGACACCGGTGACGACGGTTAGTTGATTGTGTGGAATGGCGAGCGAGATGTTCTTGAGGTTGTGGACTCGCGCGCCACGGATGAATATGGAATCTTCCAAGGGATTCTGGGGAAGCGGGGAGACCCGCTGGCTATATTGATTATCCCAGATTGGTCAAGTGCGGTCGACCGAAAATCGGGGACTCGCCGGCTAACCGGCCTTGCGGTTGAAAAAGAGGACGCGGCTACGTTTGGTTTGCTGCATGCGCTCGGTGGCAGAACCGATGGCTTCCGAGAGCGGCTCATTTTCAACGCCGATGCCGCCCCAGCTGAACAGGACCGAGAAGCTTCCCTGCCCCCGGAGTTGGAAATTCCACAATCGTTCCGAGATTTCGTTTAAGCGCCGTTGGGCTTCTGCTCCGCGCAGCTCGGGACAGATGATGAGGAATTCGTCTTTGCCATAGCGGCACGCGAAGTCGGCCGGGCAAAGTATCCCTTCGATAAAAGGCTGAGCAGGATGTTCTCGCGAGGGCGTCCGGCTGTTGGCAATGCCGACTAGGACAACCAAACCAGTGAACGGGAAATCGGTATCGAGAAAAGGCTGAAGCGCGGCTTGGTCGCACATGCCGGAGGGGATGGAGACGGGGGCGGGAGAAGTCAGCGCGATGGGCGCTGCCACGGGCGTGTCGTTGGTCAGATGGTTCCACAGGAATCCGTCGCCCAGGTGCTGCCACAGGAACGCGTCGATGGCCGGGGCGGGCTGCGATGTAGGAGGCGGAATGATCGGGGTTGGTTCCGGCTTGGGCGCGATGGGGGTTTCTTTGGGGCGGCGTTGCAACTCCGCCAGCGCCCTTCTAAGCTGCTGATTCTTTCGTTTCAGTCGAGAGGCCAGCCACACCACTGCCAGGGCGAGAAGGAGAAAGACTCCACCGGCAGCGGCCTGGATGGCCCCAAATTCCATTGCCACTTGATTGTATGGGCGGACGGGAGGTTCAAAAATAGACAGGCGGTATCAAACGAAGTAGTACTAATTTACTGGTCGAATTAGTTCGAACGGCCTAAGACCGATTCCCTTACGGTCGCGGATCAGAGCGGCCAACGGCGCGAATTGGATTGGGACTTACGGCTCGGAAGGGGTCCCTGGCCGTCGCCCGAGTGAGGCCGGGCCATGGAGTTCCCGAAGTCGATTTCAGTGGAATTGAACTGCAGGGGGCGGTCCAAAACCATGTCCATGGTGGTGCCCTTTGCAAGGATCGCTTCCGGGCCGCGGGTGAGCAGGACACCGACCAATCCGGCGGTTGCTCCGGCGGCTGCGCCGATGCCCGCGCCCATCCCGGCATGTCCAGCGGCGGCGCCGGCCAAACCTCCGGCCGTTGCCCCAGCGCCGGCAGCTTCACCGATCACTTTCACGTCACCGGCCTTGTTGCCTTCGCTCTTGATTCTGCCCTCGTCTTTATCCAGAGTTTCGGCGGCGCGTCCATCCAGGCTACCGATACGCGCGCGGAAATCACGAGTCACTCCATTCGGCAGAGTCAACGAATCGAAGCGGATGTAGAGCTCTCCATGCCCTTTCAGGCGACCTGGGCGCTTCACATCGGTGACGGTGCCGGCGACGTAGCTGCCGGGAGGGATGACGATCTTACCATTAGCCAGGATCGGGAACACGGTCTCCAGATAAATGCGCTCGCCTTCGCTGGCGGTTTTGGTGCTGACGCTGTTGATCATGCTCAACGGAACCTTGGTGCCGGGAGGGACGACGAAGTGGTCGGCAGCGGACGGGTCTACGGGAGCTGGTTCTTGCGCACCTAGCGCAAGGCAGGCGGCCAATCCAATCCCGAATGCAATCAATATTGCGCGGAGGTACATAAACACCCTAGATATCGGAAGATACCTTCTTTTAGTTTAAACGCACGGGAGGATCGGCGGGTTTCGGCTGTGTAGTCCGGCGCTTGGGCTTCGGAGGTCTGGCGACCGGCTTGGTCTTCGCGTCCGCGGGGGCGGGACGGCTTACCAGCTGCGGTGGATTCGCGGCTAGAAAGAATACCAGCAACGCGGCCGGCCACAATTGCACGTACAGACGTTCGAGCGAGACATTGAGCTGGGTGATGATGTCGGGTGGAAATGCAACGTAAGCGGCGAATTCACCGGCGAGCAGCAGGCCCAGAACAAGGAGTAGAGTCGCGAGCGACGTACGGTCGTGTTCTTCGACACGAAAGCGCACCAGAAACCAGTAAACGCCCAGGAGAACAGCGATCGGCAACAGGAAGCCGCCCATCAGGAAGAGCATCTTCACGAATCCTTCGGCGGTGATGACCCAGCGTCCGAAGGTAGTGATATGTGCGATGAGGTCGGCGAACTTTTGTGAGACGAGATCGTTGGGGGGCGCGAAGTGGAGTTTGAAAAATGCAGCCAAGGCCGTGGCGGGTAGTGCGGCGGCAGCGAGACCTAGGAACTGCGGGCCTATCGCTGCGCGATTTCCGAAGCGGAGCAGCGCGAGCGGGCGGGCCAGCAGCAAGGCCCCCAGGAACAGCCAGCCTTCGTTCTTAGTCCAGGGCGCGAAACCGGCGGCGAAACCGGCCGCGATGCTGAAACGGAGGTCCCTTGGAAAACAGTCCTGCAGGCACAGTAGCGCCAATGTCGCAAGCATGTAAAAGCTCAACGGTCCATCGGCATATTGCATTGCGCCGAGTTGAATGAACGACGACGACGCCAGCAGCAGCATCCCGGCCACGAAGGCTTGAGTCTTGCCGCGTAAGATGCCAATCGACGAAATCAGCAACCCGGCCGTACCTAACGTGAACAAGAAAGCGATGGCGATCGGCACGGAGATGGATTCGACGCGCGCCAGTGTCCAGCACAGGGCTACGATCGAGGGCAGCAGAAGCGGATAATCCGGATGCGAGTTGGGCATCTGGCTGGAGAAAGTGTCTGTCCAATACTCGCCGCCGCGAAACAGGAAGCGGGCCTTGAGATTCCAGATGGTCCAGGCGTCCCATTCGCCGTGGGGCTTCTCGATGGAATGCACGATGAACATCGCCGCTGCCATGGCGACGGCCAGCACCAAAGCCCCGGTGAGATAGATGGGCGTGGGCGGACCGGGCCCCCAATCCAGCGCGATCCCGCGGTTCTTGGCCAGGATGCCGTTCAAAAGCGCAACGACCGCGACGATTATCCCCAGAATCGCCAGAAAAAGGAGGCTCGGTCCGGCAACAGTGAGACCCAGGAAATAGAGGCAGGATGCGATTCCGATCCCCAGACCGGTTGCCAGCGAAAAAAGAAATACAGTGTGGAGCGACCAGCGGGGCGGCGCCGGAAACAGGAAGCGCGCGATGCCAAAACCTGTCAGCCAGACGAGCGCCACGCAGACGAAGGTCATCGAGTTTCGTTACGGCAAAGCAGCACGCCGTGACCGAAGTCGCGAAGGGAAATGAGGTGCCTGGCGCGGAGCCCGGCCGCATCGGGCGTGGCGCTGTGATAATTCACGACCACCAGATGCTCGTCGATGGTGGGCTTCACAATCGCGGGCGCGAGGGTGTATTGAGTGAGGTTAAATTCCGCTTGGCTGCTGGGATCGGTCACCGGGTTGTCGGAAAGATAGCCGAGCACGGTGTGAGGCGCAAGCGTCTTTCGAAAGTCGCTGAAGCGGTCCTCAAACGACGCGACGCCGAAGGTCGAGGTGCTTTGAGAATAGACGGAGATCAGATCCAGCAACAGCCAGAAGCTGGAGGCTAACGCGAGCGCCGCCAGTGCGATCACGGCGAATTGATGGCGTGCCAAGCCGTTCAGTTTAGCATTACGGGCTTACCGGAATATGGAGGCCAGATTTACCGATCGCGTCAGCGATTCCAATGCGGATCTCGGGATTGGAGGCTGCGGAGCCGGGCAAGATGAGATTGATTTGGTAGAGACCGGCGTAGCCTGGCGCGATGCCGGCGTATGCAATGGCGCTGGGGTCGACCGCATTGCCGTCCAACAGGACGTAGAAGTCGGTAAGCATCTGCAAGGGCGCAGTTGAGCGGGGCAACTCGCCGTAACCTACTGGAGGAACTGCTGGACCGAGCCCGGTGGCATAAAGCACGACCACGTCGCCGGCCTTAGCCGAAGCGGCTGGAGTAATGAGCGATCCATCGGGCCGAGTCGCAATGATGTTTTGTTGATCGAGCTGATACAGTGCGGGAGCTGCGGCGGCGAGTGCGACGGAAATTTGGGGTCCTGCCAGTCCATCGATGACTAGTTGCACGGTGGCTGGCCCCGGCAGAAGGTTGGGCGGGATCAGGAAATTAATCTGCGTGGGCGAAACATAATAAGGATTAGCGGGGAGCCCGTTCACCAGCACGCGAACGCCGGTGTTGGGAAGAACCGTCGGCAGGACGCCGCCGCGACTGTCGTCGGAGCTGAGCGCCTTGGTGGCATAAGCGAGATTCCTGCCGTACAACGTAGCGATGGCATTGGGCGCGAGCCAGCCGGATTGGTTGTCGGCGGAATTGACCAGGCTGTCGGCGGAGTAAATCGGCACTTCGGCGGAAAGAATCGATATGAATGAAAGCGCGGCGAGCGGAAGGATCACGGCGCGCATATGGGAAGGTAGTGCGCGAGTAGCCCAGGAAATTCTCAGGAGTAGCGAGGGACGGAAGGGTCTATTTCGAGGCTCCAGCGGTCGATGCCACCGGCCATACTTTGGCATCCGGGGACGCCTTGCTCGCGCAACCAGTTGACCACGTTCAGACTACGGATGCCATGGTGGCAGTAAACGATCAGGGTGGCGTCGTCGCCAGCGGCCTCCAGGCGTTGGAGTTGAGCCGGGATAGTTCGCATGGGGATCAGCTCGGCGTTCGAGATGCGGGCGGCTTGGAATTCGTTGGGCTCGCGAACATCAATGAGGAGCAATTTTTCACCGGCAGCGAGGCGGCGCTGGATGTCCTGAGGCGTGGTTTCGATGGGGAGTGCGGGGTCAGCCACCACGGTCTATAGTAACGCGGCAAGAGGCGTTCACATGAGTGTGAACGCGGCACGCAAAAGTGCGTGCGCCACGCTCAGTCACACGCGATACAATATATCGGCTGGCTATGACAAAGAACATAACTTTAACCATCAACGGAAAGAAGCACACCGACGCAGTCGAGCCTCGGATGCTGCTCATTCATTACCTGCGGGAAACGGCTGGTCTTACAGGACCACACATTGCTTGCGAGACCTCTTTATGCGGCGCCTGCACGGTGCACGTGGATGGTAAAGCCATCAAGAGCTGCACCATGTTCGCGGTGCAGGCCGATGGCCGAGAGGTCCTGACCATTGAAGGCTTGGCCGCCGATGGGAAGCTGGACCCGATGCAGGAAGCTTTCTGGAATGAGCACGGGCTGCAGTGCGGTTATTGTACGCCGGGGATGATCATGACGGCGAAGCAGATCATAGAACGCAATCCTAAGCCGACGGACGAAGAGATCCGGCATGGTTTAGAGGGCAATCTGTGCCGCTGCACCGGCTATCAGCACATTGTCAATGCGGTGCGGACTGCGGCAGGGAAATAGGGGGACAGCATGGCCACAACAATTACAAAAACCGAAACGCTGGTTGGCAAGCGCATCCGCAGGCGCGAGGATCCACGGCTGATCACCGGCACGGCGACGTATGTCGACGACATCCAGATGCCGGGCATGCACCACGCGGTCATCGTGCGCAGCCCACACGGGGCGGCGAAGATCAAATCGATCAACATCAAGGCGGCGGTCGAGCTTCCGGGCGTGGCTGCCGTTTTTACGGGAAAGGATACCGAAAAGTGCGCGCCTGTTCCGTGCGGCGCTTCCCTGCCCGGATTGCGCGTGCCGCATCATCACCTGCTGGCGATCGACCGGGTGTACTTCATTGGGCATCCCGTGGCGGTAGTGGTGGCGACGGATCGCTACATTGCACGCGATGCAGCCGATCTGGTGGAAGTGGAATACGAGCCACTGCCGGCGGTGACCGATCCGGAGAAAGCGATCTCTCCCGGCGCTCCGCCGGTGCATCCGGAGTGGCCCGATAACACGGCCTTCACCTTTCATCAGGAAGGCGGCGAGGTAGACAAGGCATTCGCCGCGGCCGACGTAGTGGTGAAAGAGCGCATTCTCAGCCAGCGTCTGATACCGATGTCGATGGAGACGCGCGGCTGCGTCGCGGACTGGCGCTCGGGCGACAAATCGCTGACCATTCATCTCACTACGCAGTGCCCGCATCTGGCGCGCACGCTGCTGGGCGCCATGTTGGGGTTGCCGGAAAACCACATGCGGGTTGTGACGCCAGAAATCGGCGGCGGCTTCGGCAGCAAGATCCAGGTGTATGCCGAAGAAGCGCTGATGGGTTTCATCGCGATGAAGATCGGCAAGCCCATCAAATGGATCGAGAGCCGGAGGGAGAACTTCACCGGCACCATCCACGGCCGCGGGCACGTTGATTACTACGAAGTGGCGGCCAAGCGCGATGGAACGATTCTCGGCATCAAGCTGAAGCTGATTCAGGATATCGGAGCATTTCATACGCTGCTCACGCCGGCGATCCCGACCTTGTCGGTGCTGATGATGCCCGGCCTTTACAAATGTCAGAATATTCGCGCAGACATTATCGGTGCGTTCACCAACTGCATGGCGACGGATGCTTATCGCGGCGCGGGACGCCCGGAAGCTACGCACGGAATCGAGCGCATGGTGGACATTCTGGCGGCGGAATTGAAAATGGATCCGGCTGAGATCCGGTTCAAGAATTTTATCGGCAAAGACGAATTTCCCTATGCCACCGCGACCGGATTGAGCTACGACAGTGGTAACTATGCTGCGCCGCTGGAGAAGGCGCTGGACATCGTCGGGTATAAGAAGCTCAGAGACGAACAGAAGAAGGCTCGGGCCGAAGGCCGATTGATGGGCATCGGCATGTCGGCCTACGGCGAGATTTGCGCATTCGGTCCCTCGCCTGCCACGCCGGCCGGGGGATGGGAGAGCGCGACGGTCAAGATTGAACCGGGCGGTACCGTTACCGTGATGACGGGATGTTCACCGCATGGCCAGGGCGAGGAGACAACTTTCGCTCAGATCGCCGCCGATGAGTTGGGTGTCGGCATCGACGATGTTCTGGTGCTGCATGGCGACACTGCCATCGTGCAGTACGGTATCGGAACCTTTGGCAGCCGGGGAACGGCGCTGGGCGGTACGGCCATGTTTTACGCCATCCAGGAGCTAAAGGAGAAGATCAAGAAATACGGAGCCATGCTGCTGGGGAGCGAGGATGTAACTTTCGCGAACGGCGCATGCGTCGACAACAAGACTGGAAAATCGGTGCCTTTGGCGCAGATCGCGACGGCTTCGTATCGAGCGCTCACGCTGCCGCCCAAAACCGAGCCGGGATTGGTGGCCACCTATTTCTGGGAGCCGCCGAATTTCACTTTCCCGTTCGGTGCTCACATCGTGATCACGGAAGTGGACAAGGATACGGGGGCGATCGCGTTGAAGCGATACGTGGCTGTTGACGACTGCGGCAAGATCATCAATCCGCTGATTGTGGACGGGCAGGTGCATGGCGGTGTGGCGCAAGGTCTGGGCCAAGCGCTCTGGGAGCAAGCGGTCTATGACGATACGGGCCAGCTCATCACCGGGGAGCTGATGGATTATGCGATCCCGAAGGCCAGCAATATGCCGTGGATCGAGTCCAGCCACACGGAGACTCCGTCGCCGGTGAATCCGCTGGGCGTGAAAGGCGTGGGAGAAGCGGGGACGATCGGATGTTCGCCCGCCGTGGTGAATTCGGTGGTAGATGCGCTCAGCCCGCTGGGCGTTCGCCACATAGACATGCCGATGACGGCCGAAAAAATCTGGAAGCTGGTTCAGGCAGGAGGTAAGGCATGATTGCGCAGGATTTCGAATACTCCGCGCCGTCGAGTTTGAAGGACGCGCTGGGGCTGCTAGCCGGCGACGACGTAAAAGTGCTGGCCGGGGGCATGAGCCTGATTCCGTTGATGAAGCTGCGCCTGGCGACGCCGGGACAACTAGTGGATATCGGGCGCATTCCGGACTTGAACTATATCCGCGAAGATAAGGGAGCGCTGCGGATCGGCGCGACCACGACGCACTATCAGATTGAGAGCTCGGCGGTAGTGCGTTCCAGGTGCCCATTGCTGGCGGAAGCTGCGGCCCATATCGGCGACATCCAGGTGCGTAACATGGGGACCATCGGCGGTAGCGTGGCGCATGCGGATCCGGCGGCCGATTATCCAGCCTCGCTGCTGGCACTGGAAACGCGCGTGGTATTGGTCACGGCCAAAGGACAGCGCGAGCTTCCGATCGCGGAGTTCTTCGTAGACACGTTCACCACGGCGCTGGAACCGGGCGAGATTATCAAAGAACTGATCGTGCCGGTAGAGGAGCAATCGGCCGGGACCAGCTATCAGAAGATGCTGCAGCCTGCGTCCGGTTTCGCAATCGTGGGCGTCGCCGCGCGGGTTAAGAAGTCGGGCGGCAAAGTGACGATGGCACGCGTGGGCGTCACAGGGCTGAGCGGAAAACCGTATCGGGCCCACAGTGTCGAAAGAGCGCTGGAAGGAACGGCGGGCAGTGCTTCCGACGTCCAGAAAGCGGCTGCATCGGTGGCGGAGGGCGTGGATGCAAACTCCGATCTGCATGCTTCGGCGGACTATCGCAAGCATCTGGCCAAGGTTTACACCATGCGCGCGCTAACGGTTGCTCTTTCGAGGACGACTTGAAGATCAGCGGTTCCTATACGGTCCCAGTTCCACGCGAGCGCGCCTATCAACTGCTGCAAGATCCCGTCATTCTGGCGAAGTGCATGCCGGGCACCGATCATCTCGATAAGGTCGGCGACGACGAGTACGAGATGAAAATGAAGATGGTGATCGCGAGCATCGGTGGACTGTTTGCGGGCAAGGTCCGCTTGGCGGACCAAACGCCACCCGAAAAGTTCAAGCTGATGGTGGACGGTAACGGCAAGATCGGCTTCGTAAAGGGCGAAGGGGTGCTGACCCTGGAGCCGCAGGGTGACTCAACCGATGTAAAGTACGAAGGCGAGGTTCAGGTGGGGGGTACGATCGCCAGCGTCGGGCAGCGGCTGCTGGATACGACCGCCAAGCTGATTATAAAGAAGTTCTTTGAGAAATTCTCGGAAGCTGCTAAGACTTAAAGACAAAAAGGCGCGGCCCGATGGCTCGGACCGCGCCAACCAGAGGAGGAGAAGGTCGTGACTTACGCTTCTCTGTGTAATGAGACGTACGAAAATGTCAGCAGGTTGCCTCGGGTTCGAACCTCAATAAGATGACTACGTTTCTACGGTTTGCGGCTGTTCACCTGCTCATATCTCTTGCCGGTGTCCTGTGGGGCCAGCCAGCACCAAGCCCGCGGCCCTACGGGGCATTCCCCCCGCTGACAATTTCCCCCAGTTCGCTGCCCTACGGGGCATTGGGCAAGAACTATAACGCGCAGCTCACTGCAAATGGCAGCGGCTCCTATCAGTGGTCAATCAGCCAAGGGAGTTTGCCGCCAGGCTTGAACTTGGATTCGTTTAAGGGGAACATCGCTGGCGTCCCGAATGCTGGAGGTACATATTCGTTCACCGTTACAGTAGTGGACACGCAAACCGGGCAAATGGCTTCGGCCAATTACACCGTTGGAATTCTGAATATAACGAACACGTCGCCGTTACCGAGCGGGAGCACGTCGAGTCCTTATTCGGTGACCTTCAACGCCTCCGATGCGCCCTCCGGCTACAGCTATAGTTGGGCGATTGATACGACGCCGCCGGGACTCAATCTGAATCAAGGTACCGGCACCTTGAGCGGTACACCGACCAGTGCGGGCACGTTCAACTTCAACATCACGGTAACGGCGGGATCGGTTTCCAACATTGCGGCACCACCTCCTCCTCTTTCCACGTCGAAGGCGTTCTCCCTCACGATCCAGCCACCGGCCGGTTCGGGGCTGACTATTTCTCCGTCATCGCTGCCATTTGGGGCCGTAGGCAGGGGATACAGCGCCCAGTTAAGGGCGAATGGGAGCGGGTCTTATCAATGGTCAGTTACCCAAGGGAACTTGCCGCCGGGTCTTGCACTGGGCGCCTCCAGTGGAGCAATTTCCGGTACGGCTTCTGGCGGAGGAACTTATCCTTTCGTTGTTTCTGTGATGGACTTAAAGAGCCAGCAGGGCGGTTCGGCTGGATTCACGATTGGCATCCTGAACATCTCAAATCCATCGCCACTGCCGAGCGGGACCACGACGACGCCTTATG
>Ga0070714_100003035_pt1 | contig 12455 bp, 10 predicted proteins | sample LARL83metaG_FD_65450 | JGI IMG/M metagenome (GOLD analysis project Ga0070714, IMG submission 65450) | Corn, switchgrass and miscanthus rhizosphere microbial communities from Kellogg Biological Station, Michigan, USA - LAR L8-3 metaG | ecosystem: Host-associated > Plants > Roots > Rhizosphere ... | reverse complement strand
GCGGCCCGCGCGTCGACGCGGAGAACACCGTCACCGGGTTCGCCGAGCGCGGCATCCGTTCGTCCATCATCCGCCTGTCGCCGCTCGTGCACAGCTCGCTCGACCACCACGGGTTCGCCCACCAGCTGATCGGCATCGCGCGCGCCAAGGGCGTGTCCGGCTATGTGGGCGACGGGGCCAACCGCTGGCCCGCCGTGCACACCCTGGACGCCGCGCGCCTGTACCTGCTCGCGCTTGAGTCGGCCCCGGCGGGCTCACGGCTGCACGGCGTCGGCGACGAGGGGGTGCCGTTCCGGGAGATCGCCGAGGTCATCGGCCGGCGCCTCAACCTGCCTACCGCCAGCGTCGACCCACAGCACGCGGACGAGCACTTCGGCTTCCTCGGCATGCTCGTCGGGCGGGACAACCCGACGTCGAACGCGCTCACCAGGCAGCTGCTCGGCTGGGAGCCCGAGCACGAGGGACTCATCGAAGACCTGACCCACGGCCATTACTTCAACGGCGTGATCGCTTAAGCCCGCGTCCACAAACGATGGCGGATAGTTGTGCACACCCGGCGGTGCATAACTATCCGCGATCCTCCGTGGGCACGCGTTCAGCGCCCGGGGGACATCGCGGTTGCCGCGGTGCCCGGACTCGGCTACGCGGCCGACGCCTTGTCGAGGGCCTCGACCTCGTCGGCGGCCAGGTCGAGGCTGGCCGAGGCGCTGGCTACGCCAAGGCGAGCCGCTTGCGCATCACGAACTGGTCGCGCTGGGTGTAGTCCTGGGAGCCGACCTCCGCACCGTAGTGGGTAACGGTGATCGAGGTGGTGCCGCCCGGCTCGTGCGGCACGAAGTCGAACGAGGCGAACCCGTACGGCGTGACCAGGTCCCGGTAGGCCGACCAGGGGGCGGGCTCGGTGGTGGTGACCGCGGGGTGCCCCGCCTGCGGGCTGCCCGCCCCGACCGAGGTGATCAGGACCCCGTCATGCGGCGAGTCGAAGTCGGCCACGGGCGTGGGCGTCGAGTGCCCGCCGCCGCCGATGATCATGTGGACGGTGCCGAGCGAGGTGTCCATGAGCGACGGGTCGCTGGACTGCGGCGCTGGCGTCAGCAGCGTGGAACCGGGCAGGGTGCCGCGCACCGGGAAGGTCCGCTCGAAGTGGTGCTCGTGCCCGGCCACCACCAGGTCGACCCCGTACTTGTCGAACAGCGGCAGCCAGTTCTGCCTGATCCCCAGGTCGGCGCCGTTGAAGTGGGCCGAGGACATCGCGACCTGGTGCATGCAGACGATGATCCAGTCGATGTCATCCGACCGCGACGCGGCGGCGAGTTCCCGCTCCAGCCACGCCCGCTGCGCGCCGTGCGAGTAGCCGCTGATGTAGGGGTTGTAGCCGTTCGCCGTGTAGTTCGGCACGTGGTCGCGGCGGTAGGCGCTGAACGCGCCGTCCTGCAGGCAGACGTCGTCGTTGTTGAGTGAGATGACCCGGATCGACCCGACGGTGAACGCGTACCAGTTGCCCTTGAAGCTGGCCGAGCCGTTGTCGGGGAGCGCGAACCGGGTCTGGTACGACAGGTAGCCCTGCGGGCCGTTGCCGACCTCGTTCTCGTGGTTGCCCGCGCTCGGCATCCAGGCGCGGTTCGCCCACGAGGCCTGGTCGTTGTTGTGGAAGGCCGTCCAGGTCGCGACCGGGTCGTCGCTCACGTTCGCGTAGCAGAGGTCGCCATTGAACAGGTGGAACAGCGGGTCGAGCTTCTCGACGGCGGGCACGATGTACCCGGCGTTCACGGTCCACGGGCCCAGGCCCGCGCCGATCTTCACCGGGACCGCCTGGTCGCCGAAGCTGGTGAACCGGAAGCCGCGGGAGCGGCCGCTCGGGCCGGTGCGGAACATCCCGTTCGCGGGAGCGGCACCGTCGCTGAGCACCTGGTAGAGGTACTGCGTGTCCGGGTTAAGGTGGTCGAGGCGCGCGTGGTAGGTGAACACGGTCTGACCGGTGAGCGCCTCGGTGTAGACGCGCTCCTCTGCCTCCACCTCGGTGCCGTAACCGGTGTGGACCTTGCCGAGCCGCAGCCGGGGCCTCGATACCCGGGCCGGCGATACCCACGACACTGCCGCCTGCTTCGCCGCGTTCGCGCCGAACTGCACGTGCAGCCCCTGCGGGCTTGGCGCGCCGGCCACATCGGCTTGCCGTACGAGAGGCGCGGCCTTGGCCTGCCCGGACGCCGCGAGCGGGACCGCGACGGCCGCCGCCCCCACAGCCGCCAGCGCCTGCCGTCGCGAGATCGTCGGCCCGTTACCTTCAGCGTTCATGCCTGTCTCCTAGTTCTGGCTTGGAGTAGGGACGGCGTAATACTCGCTGGACGCTTTGCCTAACAGGTACATGAACGGTGAACGCGAGGTGGCTTTTGCGCGTTTTCCTCCTACGACTGCCTGCTCTCCCTGATGGCCTGGCGGAAGCTGATGCGCCGCCCGGTCCGCAGGATGGAGGTGGCGTACTACCCCTGGATGACGTCATAGCACCGCTGGCGGGCCGCCCAGGTCCGGGCGGCCCGCCAGCGGCTGGCATGCTACTGGCGGTAGACGAGGTAGCGGTTGGGCGTGTCGTGCCGCCACTGCGGCACCGACGGCGGGACGAACAGGAAGCCGGGGTCGGCGTCCACGTCGAAGAAGTTCGTCGCGAAGGCGGCGTACGGCTGACCCGGATCCGTGATGTCAAACGTCACGTTGGCCTCGTACACGGCGGCGTCCAGCCCGGGGTCGGGAGTGGGCAGGGAGAAGATGGCGAAGCTGAGGGAAGGGGCGGGCGCGCCGTAGGTCCCCGACTGAACCAGCTTCGTGCTGGTCATCGTCGTGATGTTGGCCAGGTCGAGCGTCAGCCGCCAGCTCCGGCCGCCAAGCTGGACGGTCGGCGGGGGGAACGGGGTCGGCATGGGGTTGATGAACATGTACACGACAAGGAACGCGAGCTCGCCGGCCGCGATGACCTTGCCCGGCTGGTAGGGCGGGAAGCCCGTGATCTGGATCGGTGAGGTCGTCGCGACGTCGAACCCCACGTAGGGCCCGACCGTCGGTTCGCCGATCGCCGGCTTGAAGTGGCCGTTTGAACTTGCGGCGGCCTTCGGGGCCGCGATCTCCGCGAGCCGCGCGTGGGTCACCGCGGTGAGCGTGGCCAGGTAGTCATTCGCCCACTGCGTGACCTTCTCCAGGGCGACCTCTTCCGGCGTTGGTCCTGGTGCCGGCCCGGTGACCGGGGCGGCAGGCATGTCGGTGACGGCAGTCATCTGTATCCCCCTTCTGAGCTGTCCGTCGCGGCCTGATCCTGACTGGCCGCACTTTGCTTTCACCTTGACGGAGCGGCGATACAGAGCTCAGATACCAGCAAAAGCCGGCGGCGAATTCCCCGTCGGCGGAGGTATCTGGCGGCCCTTTCGCCGCTCCGTGCATTAAGAGGGATGTCCTCGCGAAGCCTGCCCGCCGAGGAGCCGACATGGACGACGGTGATTACTCCGTCACGTGGCTGGTGGACGCAGCCAACCGCGGGGACGAGCGAGCCTGGCATGAGATCGTCGATCGTTACACCCCGCTGCTCGCGAGCGTGATACGCCGTTTCCGGCTGACCACCGCCGGGGCACAGGATGTGGCGCAGACGGTATGGCTGCGCCTGGTCGAGCACCTTGGCTCCCTCAGGGAACCGCGGGCGCTGCCGACGTGGATCATTACGACGGCCAGGCGGGAATGCCTGCGCTGCGTGTCTGATCAGCGGCGAGTGTTGCCGCTCGATCCGCAGGACCCGTCCTGGCTGGCGACAGCGGCCGATGAGGCCGACCCGGGGGCGGAGCTGGTCCGCGCCGAGCGGCATGAAGCGCTGCTCGCCGGGCTGGCCGAGCTGCCGGCCAGGCAGCGGGAGCTGCTGCTCCTGCTCATGGCGGATCCTCCGCTGTCTTATGAGGTCATCAGCCAGCGCACTGGGATCGCGCACGGTGGCATAGGGCCATCCAGGAGCCGGGCACTGGCGCGGTTGCGTCAGACCGCCGCGGTCACTCACTACCTGTCCGGAGGTGACGATCATGATGCAGCACCACTGGGACGACGATGAGCGGCTCCTGGCCGACTTGTCTGAGGCCGTTGGCGAAACCGCGCCGCTCGCTGACGTCATCGCGGACTATGGCAGTGGCGCTTATGCCTGGCGCACGGTTGAGCGGGACCTGCTCCGGGCGTCGTTGAGCTTCGACTCGTCACTGGAGCGAGTGACCGAGCGGCGAGGCGGCCCGGATGACCCGCGCGTGCTGACGTTCACGGCGGCCCCGCTCTCCGTGGAGCTTGAGGTCATGCCCGACCAGGTCGTCGGGCAGATCCTCCCGCCGGGCGCGGGGGAGATCCTCGTGGAGACGGCCGACGGGGTGACATTCCACGTGCAAGCCGATGACGTCGGCTTCTTCATCCTCCCGAACGTGCCGCACGGCAGCGTGCGGTTGCGCTGTGACACCGCGGTGGCCAGGCTCGTCACGGACTGGATACGCCTGTGAGCAAAGGCAGCGCAGGCTCTTGCTCAGGCACCGAGCGCGATGAAGGAGTGCGCCGTCGAACGGGCGACAGCGTCAGGTCCGGCCGCTTGCCTGGCGAGCGTGAGGGACTCGGCCAGACTGGAACCGCTCCGCAGTCGACGGTGCAGGGCGAGCATCAGCGGGATGGTGGCCGGGTCATCGACCGGGACGACGCTGGCGACCACGCCCGCCGAGCCCAGCGAGATCAGGGCGCTGACCAGTCCGAGGAGCTCATCGGCGCCAGTAGGTACGCCACGGGCCAGGCTGCAGCTGGACAGCACGATCTGCCGGGGGGCTCGCCGCAGCTGCTCCAGGTCGTAGACGGTCAACGGGCCGTCGGCGAGCTCGATCGCGGAGAACAGCGGGCTGTCGGCCCGGAACGTGCCGTGCGCGGCGACGTGGACAAGCCAGGCTCCGTCCATGGCGGCCATCACCCGTTCAGTCACGGCATCGTCGCCGGTGAGGACGATCGCATCCGTATACTGCGCGGCGAGGCGAAGGACCTCGGCATCGCCGGTGGACAGCCTCGGGCCGCCGACAAGCACGATCTTCGACCCGGGCGGCGGAGCGGCCCGGCGAGCTCTCAGCCATGCGGCGGCCGAGGGCGCGACCATCGTCGCTCGCTCCCGGAGCGAGGGGAGCAGCCCCCAGGGGACCGCATGCAGCTTCCCTGGCGGGACCATGACGACGGGCCCGCCGCGCAGCAGCCGGGCCGACTCGCCGAGCAGCCTCGACTCGAGCCGCCTGCCGAGCTCGTCCGTGTCGAGTCGCTCGCTCCCGCGACGAGATCCCTCGCGCCTGAGCGCGAACAGGGCGTGGGACAGTGCGCGGGCAGCCTCAGCGGTCGCTCCCACCCGCACCAGCCGCAGCCTGCGCCCGGCGACCACGACGGCGTGCAGCTGTCCGTCGAGGTCCGTCAGCTGGATGAGGTCACTGTCGCCAAGCTCTTCGAGCAGATCGGCCAGGGCAAAGGGACCGGCCGCGGCCGTCGCCGCCGGAGCGTGCAGCGCTCGCTGGCGCACGGCGGCCTCGAGCCGGTTTCGTTCCCGCAGCAGCGCGGGGGACGTGCCGCGGCTGCCCGGCGTGAATTCGAGGCGGGCGACAACATTCCGCAGTGCCGCCAGGTCGGCCACGAGCTCGTTGTCGCCAAATGGGCGCACCGGGGTGATCCGGCCGGCCGTAGCGCGCAGCCGCTCGCTCCAGCGAAGGAACAGCCGCGGATCGCCGCGCGCTTCCGCGTGCCGCAATGCCATGGCGGCCAGCTCCGTGCCCTGCGCGGTGGCCAGGGTGCGCAGCTCGGTCGCGCCGAGCGTGCGCAGGTGCAGGTCGAGTTGCACCAGGCCGCGGTCACAGGCCGCGAGCATTCCCCGCCAGCGCCCTTCCGCGGCGCACCAGACCGCCTGCGCGAGCCAGCCCGCGCACCTGGTCCGCGGCACGCCGCGGTTCCTCGCGGCAGCGGCGGTCCGCAGGTGCCGGCCCGCCTCCTCGCGTCGGCCGTGAGCAATCGCCAGGCGGCCGGCGAGCAGGTGAGCGTCCACCGCCCGGGACGGGTCAAGCTCATCAAGTCGCGCGGCTATCTTCCTGGCCGCTCGCAACAGGGCGGACGAGTCATCACCGCTCGCGGACCGGCAGGAGAGCAGTACCAGCTCGGCTTGCACGGCCCACCATGGTCGCTGCTGGCGGCGGAACAGGCGCAGGGCCTCGGCGCTGCGACGCTGTGCCCGGTCGAGGTCCCGCGTCGCGGTCGCCGCAAGGGCGCAGGAATACAGCAGCTCGGCCCGGCGGGCGGCCGAGCCGCCGTCCTGCTCGATCGTGGCGATCGCCGCCTCAACCTCGTGCAGCGCTTCGCCGGCGAGCCCGGCGGCGAGCAAGACCGTGCACTTGTTGACGGCCACCTCTGGCTCGAAGACGCCAAGCTGCTCGAACAGCTGCTTCGCGTGATCAAGGTGCGCGAGCGCGGCGGGCAGGTCGCCGCGGGCATGCGCCGCCGCCGCGCGCTCCGCGCGCGCATTGGCATACTCCAGGTCCTGGCCGCAGACCGCGTAGAGGGCTTCCGCCTTCGCGTAGTCCAGGTCGGCTTGGTCGGTCCGGCCAAGTGCGGCATGAACCGTAGCCCGGTGGTGCAGCGCGCGCGCTTGCCACACCAGGTCGTCGACACCGAAGAGCAGGTCAACGGCGGCCTGGGCGTCCCGCAGCGCCTCGGCATGACGGCCAAGAACCCAGTACGCGTAGCAGCGCCGGATCAGCAGCCGCCCCGCGGGCACGCCGCGGCTGCCGCGCAGTACCTCGTTGAGTATGACCAGGCTGCGCTTTGTCTGGCCGGCCAGGAGCAGCGCCACGCTCAGGCTCGCCAGGATATCGGCCTCGCGGGCGTTATCCCCCGCCTTGCCCGCAAGCCGGCGCGCCGTGCGAAGTTCGCCGATGGCCTCGTCGATATCGCCGAAGTGCCTGAGCACCACGCCGATCACCTGATGGGCAGTCGCGGCCTCAGCCGCCTGCGGGCCCCGCGCCAGTGTGTCGCGGGCGGCGGAAAGCGCTTCGGACGGCTTGGACAGCGCCCGGGCAAGCAATTCATCAGCATTCTGCGTCACCGTGGCACCCCCGTGCGTGACGACATCAATCAATCGTAAATATCGAGAAGCAGCCAGTCGACAGAATTACCTGGCAAGAATTAGGAGGGGTAATGCCAGTGGACCCGTGTCTGCGAGCGCAGATACAACTGATTCTGGATGCCCATGACGAGGCCGAGGTTTTCCCTGGTGACTGGGAGACAACTGGCGACGTGAACTATCTCTACCGGAAGGACGCGATCCTCAGTTTCCAGCAGGACGCGCAGCGCGTGACCGCTTCGATCGACAGGAACTTCCCGGTAATCGAAGGGGAAGCCAGGCCGGGGCGATATGCGTTCCGGCCCGTCTCGGACGGGGTCACCCTCATCCGGTTGCATGGCCTGGGCCTGCCGCCGGTGCCGGAACTCCTCGACGTCCTCGACGCGGACGCCGAACTCGGCCCACCCGGCACGGCCGCGATCGACGCCGTTCTCTGGCCTGTCCCGTATCCCTGCCCCGCGACCGAGCCCACGGAGGTGCCGCGGGGCGCGGCTCCGTTTCCGGAACACGCGTGGGATTCGCCATGCCGTCACCCCGGTCATGCCTGCGACGGGGAGGGCGTGTCCGTCAGCATCGTGGACACCGGCCTGCTGCCGGACGCCGCCGCGGACCACCCCTGGCTCGCCGGGGTAACGGGCACGCTGGAGGATGCGTACTATCCAGGCACCGACCAGATCCGTCCCTATGCGGGGCACGGCACGTTCGTCGCCGGCTGCCTGTGCTGCATGGCCCCGAAGGCGACCGTGTCCGTGGAGATGGGATTCGAGAGCGCGACCGGGGCGTTCGAGTCCGACCTTGCGCCGGTCCTTGAGGCCGCCCTCGACAGAAACCCGGGCATCTTCGTGCTCACCTTCGTGAGCGCGACCCGCAACGACCTGTCACTCAAGACCTTCGACGACTTGTACGAACGACGCATACAGTACATCGAGGGCCTCGTCGTGATCGTGCCTGCGGGGAACGACGGAACGTCGCGCCTGATGTGGCCGGCCGCCTACCCGTGGGTGGTCTCCGTCGGTGCCCTGTCGGAAAGCTGGCGGCACCGGGCGGACTTCAGCAATTACGGCGCCTGGGTGGATGTCTACACGCCCGGCCAGGAGCTGGTTAACGCCTTCGCCGCGGGACACTACACCTGCGACGAATGGCCGCACGCCGGCGAGCACCGCCGCTTCGACGGGATGGCTATGTGGAGCGGCACGTCGTTCTCCACCCCCATCTTCGCCGGGCTCGTCGCCGCCCGGATGTCAAGTACCGGCCAGAACGGGAAGCAGGCGGCCGCTTCGCTGGTCCAGCTGGCCCAGGGCCAGCTGGTTGACGGTACCTACCCGGCGCTCTACCCGGGCCAGGCCTGTCTCGACCTGGAAGGGGCCTGACCTCGCCCGTTACCCGAGGACGACGGTGCGGTTGCCGTTGAGCAGGACGCGGTGCTCGGCGTGCCAGGTGACCGCGCGGGCGAGCACCTGGGCCTCCACATCCCGGCCGGCCTCGACGAGCCGTTCCGGTGAGTAGGAGTGATCCACCCGCATCAGGCCTTGCTCGATGATCGGGCCCTCGTCCAGGTCCGGCGTCACGTAGTGCGCCGTCGCGCCGACCATCTTGACGCCCTTGGCGTGCGCCTGGTGGTAAGGCTTCGCCCCCTTGAAGGACGGCAGGAAGGAGTGGTGGATGTTGATCATCCTGCCCTCGACCCGCTTGCACACCTCATTGGAGAGGATCTGCATGTAGCGGGCGAGCACGATCAGCTCGGTGCTCGTCTCGTCGATAATCGACAGCAGCCTGGCCTCGGCGGCCGGCTTGGTGTCCGACGTCACCGGGATGTAGTGGAACGGCAGCTTGTAGGACTCGGTCAGGCTGCGGAAGACCTCGTGGTTGGAGACCACTCCGGTGATGTCGACCGGCAGCGAGCCCGCCGACCACCGGAAGAGCAGGTCGTTCAGGCAGTGCCCGAGCTGCGACACCATGAGCAGGGTCTTGATCCGCTCCGACTTGTCATGCAGCCGCCAGGTCATGTGGAAAGCCTCGGCCACCCAGGTGAAGTCCCGCTCAAGCTCGGCGGTGGGCTTGCCGGGCAGCGGGACGGAGAAGTGCACGCGCATGAAGAACAGGCCGCCATCGGGCTCGCCGTACTGCTGGCTGTCGATGATGTTCGCGGAGTGCTGCACCAGGAAGCTCGACACCGCGTAGACGATTCCGGGCTTGTCGGGGCAGGACAGCGTCAGCACGAACTGGAGTCCTGGGGTCTGCGGCTTGCTCATAGGAATCACCATACATCCGGCGCTGAGCATGGATTTAGTAAGACAAAGGGTGTTCCGGCTGCCTTTGTGACTTGCCCCAAAGCAGCCGGGCCCGATCAGTCGCCTAGCTCAGCGCGGCGCCGCGCGACGTAGTCGTCCAGCTCCGCGCGGATGGCATCGTCGAGGGGCGGCGGCTGGTAGCCGTCCAGGGTCGTCCGCCAGATCTCGCCGGCCCGCTCGGTGGCGTCCTTGCCGCCGTAGCGCAGCCACCGCTCGAAGTTCGCGGTGGACGACAGCATCGGACGGTAGAAGCACTCCCTGAACCGTTCCATAGTGTGGGCCGCGCCGAGGAAGTGCCCGCCGTGCCCGACCTCCGCGTGGGCGCCGAAGGCGAGCGATTCCTCGGTGATCTCCAGCGGGGTGAACTCCACCCGGAGCTCGCGCAGCAGCTCGATGTCGATGATGAACTTCTCATAGCAGCTGACCAGCCCGCCCTCGAGCCAGCCGGCCGCGTGCATGACGAAGTTGGTGCCGGCCAGGAAGGTGGGCAGCAGGGTCATCAGTGACTCGTACGCCGCCTGGGCGTCGGCGGTCTGCGAGGAGTTCAGCCCGCCGCCGGTGCGGAACGGCAGCCCGTAGTGCCGGGCGAGCTGGCCGGTGCACAGCAGGCCGATCGCCGACTCGGGCGTGCCGAACGACGGCGACCCGGACTGCATGTCGATGTTGGAGAGGAAGGAACCGAAGATCACCGGGCAGCCGGGCCTGATCAGCTGCGCGAGCGCGATGCCGGCGAACGCCTCGGCGAGCTGCTGCGCGAGCGCCGCCGGGATCGTCACCGGGGACATCGCGCCCATCAGCAGGAACGGGGTGAGCACCACCGGCTGGTTGGCGGCGCAGTACTCGAACTGCGCGTCGAGCATCCGGTCGTCCCAGCGCAGCGGGGAGTTGCAGTTGACGAGCGAGACCACGGCCGGGGTGTGCTCGATCGACGCCCGGCCCGCCGCGCGCCCGGCGCCGCCGCCGAACAGGATCTCGGTCATCGCGATGGTGTCGGCCGCGTTGGGGCCCGAGACGACGTTGCCCATGTAGATCTTGTCGGTCAGGGTGCCGAGCGCGTGCACCATGTCCAGGTGGCGCGAGTCGAGCGGCGCGTCGTTCGGCTCGCAGATCACCCCGCCGGCGGTATCGAGCTGCGGGAACGTCTGCGACAGCTTGCACAGCCGGTGGAAGTCGTCGAGTGTGGCGTCGCGCCTGACGTTGCCCTCGCGGACGAACGGCGACCCGTAGACGGCGCCGAACACCATGTGGTCGCCGCCAATGTGCACGCTGTTGGCGGGGTTGCGCGCCTGGAGGTCAAACTCCCGCGGCACCTTCGCGAGCTGCTCGAGCACGAACTCCGGGTCCAGGTAGACGACCTCGCCGTCCACGCGCTGCCCGGCCTTGGCGAAGAGCGCGGTCGCCTCGGGCTTGGCGAACTGCACGCCCACTTCGGAGACGATCCGCCGCCAGCCCTTATCGAGGACCCGGATCGCGTCCTGCGACAGGATCTCGTAGCGCGGCATTCTATTGACAAACACCCCCACATCGTAGAACTTGGTCTCATAAAGTGGAAGTAGCCGAATGAGGACGGCGGAAAGCACCTGATGAGCAACCCCAACGGCACGCAGGCCGTGGACCGGGCTGCGCGCCTGCTCTCGGAGGTTGTCCACGCCGCCGACCCGGTCACGTTCACCGAGCTGACCACGGTCACCGGGCTCGCCAAGTCGACGACTTCGCGGCTGCTGCTCGCCCTCGAGCGCAATCACCTGGTCCGCCGCGACGACCACGGCCGCTTCCTCCCCGGCGAGATGTTCGTCAGCTTCGCCTGGCGCGGCGGCGCGGACACGTCGCTCGTCGCGGTTGCCCAGCCCTTCCTCGACCGGCTCGGCAAGGCCACCGGCGAGACCGTCAACCTGGGGGTCGCCGCGGGGAACGCCGTGGAGCAGATCGCCCAGGTCGACTGCACGTACCTGATCGGCGGCACCAACTGGATAGGCAGGCCGGTCCCGCTGCACGCCTCGGGGCTCGGCAAGGTCCTGCTCGCCTACGGCGCGGCCAAGCTGCCGCCCGGCCCGCTCGAGCGGTGCACGGACAAGACCGTCACCAGCGAGCCGGCGCTGCGCGCGGACCTCGCCGCCGTCCGCGCCCGCGGGTACGCGGTCACCGACGAGGAACTCGAGCGCGGGCTCATCGCGTTCGCGGCCCCCGTCTTCCGCTACGACGGCACGGTGGTGGCGGCCCTGTCGGTCTCCGCGCCCACCACGCGGATGAACAGGGAGACGGCCGCGAACACGGCCCGCCACTGCGTGGACGAGGCGGCCGGGCTGTCGTCCGCGCTGGGCCACCGGCCACGGACCTCAAGAAAGGCGAGCTCGGCATGACCAGCGAAGAACTGCTCGGCGAGCTCTATGACAAGACGCTGACCGGGAACGGCCCCGACGTGCTCGCCCTGACCAGGGAGGGGCTGGCCGGCGGGCTCGGACCCGAGACCCTGCTCTACGAGGCGCTCATCCCCGCGCTTGAGGAGGTCGGCGCGCGGTTCGAGCGCGGTGACTTCTTCGTTCCCGAGATGCTGATCGCGGGCAAGGCGATGGCGGGCGCGCTCGAGATCCTGCGACCGCTGCTCGCGGAGACCGGCGCGGAGACGATCGGCACCGTGGTGATGGGCACCGTCAAGGGCGACGTGCACGACATCGGCAAGAACCTGGTGAACATCATGTTCGAGGGGGCCGGCTTCCTGGTCATCGACCTGGGCGTGCAGGTGTCACCGGAGAAGTTCGTCGACGCGGTACGAGCGCACAAGCCGGACATCGTGGGCTTCTCCGCGTTCCTCACCACCACGATGCCGATGTTCAAGGCGAACATCAACGCGCTGGCCAAGGCGGGGTTGCGGGACCAGGTCATCGTCATGGTCGGCGGCGCCCCGGTCACCCAGGAGTACGCCGACGTGGTCGGCGCCGACGGCTACGCGGCCGACGCGTCCGCCGCCGTGGTCAAGGCGAAGGAACTGATCCGCCACCGCCGCGCCCTCGCCAACGCCTGACCGG
>Ga0070714_100003032_pt1 | contig 12458 bp, 6 predicted proteins | sample LARL83metaG_FD_65450 | JGI IMG/M metagenome (GOLD analysis project Ga0070714, IMG submission 65450) | Corn, switchgrass and miscanthus rhizosphere microbial communities from Kellogg Biological Station, Michigan, USA - LAR L8-3 metaG | ecosystem: Host-associated > Plants > Roots > Rhizosphere ... | reverse complement strand
CGTCGACGTCGACGTGCTTCCGCGTCTTCGACGTCGACCAGAACACCCACGGCGGCGTCAACGTCACCCTGAGCGGCCTGACCGTGTCGGGTGGGCGCACCGCCCAGTTCGGCGGCGCCGGCCTGATCACCGGGCCGATCGCCTCGACGTCGACGCCGGACAACACCACCATCACCAACTGCGTCTTCAGCGACAACGTCCTCTACGGAACCGCCACCACGGTCCCGGGTGGCGCCATCAGCCAGGTCTACGGGCTGCTGCTGGTCAGCGGCTCGACGTTCAGCAACAACTCCGCAGGCGTGGCTCCCGGCGGAGCCATCGACCTCGAGGACCTCGGCGGCGGCTCGCAGCAGTTGAGCATCAGCAACTCGACGTTCACCGGCAACACCGCCGGCACCGGCGGCGCCGTGAAGTTCGCCGGCACCGCCACCTCGCCCGCGTCGAGCATCACCGGCTCGACGTTCAGCGGCAACAGCTCGACCTCCTCCGGCGGCGCCCTGGACATGGGCGGCACCGGCTACACGCTGAACATGAGCAGCTCCACGCTGCTGACCAACAGCTCCTCGACGGGCGGCGCCATCCACGTCGGCGGCGGCACCCTGAACCTCGACTACAGCCGGCTCTACGGCAACACCGCCACCACCGCCAGCGGCGCCGTCAACAACGCCTCGGCCACGGTCAACGCCAACACCGACTGGTGGGGCAGCAACGCCGGTCCCGGCACCGGCACCAACTTCACGCCGAGCAACTGGCAGGTGCTGACGGTCACGGCGTCGCCGTCGACCATCCTCATCCACCAGACCAGCACCATCACCGCCGACCTCGACCACACCCACACCGGCGGCACCATCGCACCGACGCACCACCTGCCCGACGGCATCCCGGTCGCGTTTGCCAACGGCACCCTGGGCACGGTCAACCTGACCTCGGGCAGCCTGAGCAGCGGCAGCGCCAGCACCACGTACACCGCCGGGGGCACCGGCGGCATCGACAACGTGCCGGCGACGATCGACGGCCAGACCACCGACGGCCAGGTCACCGTCGACCAGCCGCCGACGATCACCAGCGCCAACAACGCCACCTTCCTCGTCGGCGCCTCGGTGAGCTGCTCCGGCACGCTGTCCAACTGCTTCCACGTCACCGCCGTCGGCTTCCCGGCGCCGACCTTCTCGGAGACCGGCGCCCTGCCCAGCGGCGTGACCCTGGGCAGCAACGGCACGCTGAGCGGCAACCCCGCCACCGGCACGGGCGGTGTCTACAGCATCAGCATCACGGCGACCAACGGCGTCAGCCCCGACGACCACCAGACCTTCACGCTGACCGTCAACGAGGCGCCGTTCATCACCAGCGCCAACAACACGACGTTCACCGTCGCCAACGCGGGCACGTTCACCGTGACCTCGCGCGGCTACCCGCTGCCGACCATCACGCTGACCAGCGGCTCGCTGCCCAGCGGCGTCACCTACAACAGCACGACGCACGTGCTCAGCGGCACCCCGGCGGCGGGCACCGGCGGCGCGTACAGCCTGCAGTTCACCTCGCACAACGGCATCGGCTCGGACTCGGTGCAGAGCTTCACCCTCACCGTCGACGAGCCGGCCTCGATCACCAGCGGCAGCTCGGCGACCTTCACCGTCGGCCAGGCGGGCAGCTTCAGCGTCACCACCGGGGGCTTCCCGCTCCCGACCCTGAGTGACGGTGGGGCGACTCTGCCCAGCGGCGTGACCTTCACCGACAATGGCAACGGCACCGCCACCCTGGCCGGCACTCCCGCGACGGGCACCGGCGGCACGTACAGCTTCACGATCACCGCCCACAACGGCATCGGCACCGACGCGACGCAGGCCTTCACCCTCACCGTCGACGAGGCGGCGTCGGTGACCAGCGCCGACCACACGACCTTCACCACTGGCAGCGCCGGCAGCTTCAGCGTCACCACGCTCGGCTTCCCGGTGCCGACCATCAGTGACGGCGGGGCCACCATGCCCAGCGGCGTGACCTTCACCGACAACGGCAACGGCACCGCCACCCTGGCCGGGACTCCCGCGGCCGGCACCGGCGGCAGCTACGTCTTCACCATCACCGCGCACAACGGCATCGGCAGCGACGGCACGCAGAGCTTCACGCTCACCGTCGACCAGCCGCCGGCCATCACCAGCGCCGACCACACCACCTTCACGGTGGGCAGCGCCGGCACCTTCAGCGTCACCACCAGCGGCTTCCCGCATCCCAGCCTCAGTGACGGCGGGGCAACCCTGCCCAGCGGGGTGACCTTCACCGACAACGGCAACGGCACCGCGACGCTGGCGGGCACGCCGGCGGCGGGTACGGGTGGCACGTACCCCTTCACCATCACCGCAAGCAACGGCGTGACCCCGAACGGGACGCAGAGCTTCACCCTCACCGTCGACGAGGCGCCCAGCGTCACCAGCGCCAACCACACCACCTTCACCACCGGCCAGGCGGGCACCTTCTCGGTGACCACCAGCGGCTTCCCGAGCGGGGCGTCGATGTCGATCAGTGACGGCGGCGCCACCCTGCCCAGCGGGGTGACCTTCACCGACAACGGGAACGGCACGGCGACGCTGGCGGGCACGCCGGCGGCAGGCACGGGCGGCACGTACGCCTTCACCATCACCGCCAGCAACGGCGTCAGCCCGAACGGCACCCAGGACTTCACCCTCACCGTCGACCAGCCGCCGGCCATCACCAGCGCCAACAGCACGACGTTCACCGTCGGCCAGGCGGGCACCTTCAGCGTCACCACCACCGGCTTCCCGAGCGGGGCGTCGATGGCCATCACCGAGTCGGGCACGCTGCCCAGCGGCGTCACCTTCGCGGACAACCACGACGGCACGGCGACGCTGGCCGGCACCCCCGGCAACGGCACCGCCGGCGACTACCCGATCACCATCGGCGCCAGCAACGGCGTCAGCCCCGACGCGTCGCAGCCCTTCACCCTGCACGTCCTGGGCACGCCGAGCATCACCAGCGCCAACCACACCACCTTCGTGGTCGGCCAGGTCGGCAGCTTCACCGTCACCACCACCGGCTCGCAGCCGATGACCATCAGTGACGGCGGCGCCACCCTGCCCGGCGGGGTGACCTTCACCGACAACGGCAACGGCACCGCCACCCTGGCGGGCACGCCGGCGGCCGGCTCGGCGGGCACGTACTCCTTCACCATCACCGCCAGCAACGGCATCCCGCCGGATGCCACGCAGGCCTTCACGCTGCAGGTCAACGAGGCGCCGGCAATCACCAGCGCCAACAACACGACCTTCACCGTGGGCACGGCGGGCACCTTCAGCGTCACCACCACCGGTACGCCGACGCCGAGCATCAATGACGGCGGCGCCACTCTGCCGAGCGGCGTGACCTTCACCGACAACGGCAACGGCACCGCCACCCTGGCCGGGACTCCCGCGGCCGGCACCGGCGGCACGTACCACTTCACCATCACCGCCAGCAACGGTGTCGGCAGCGACGCGACCCAGGGCTTCACCCTGACCGTCGACGAGGCGCCGTCGATCACCAGCGCCAACAACACCACGTTCACCGCGGGCAGCCCGGGGACCTTCACCGTCCAGACCGCCGGCTTCCCGGCGCCGAGCGTCAGCGACGGCGGCGCCACCCTGCCCAGCGGCGTGACCTTCACCGACAACGGCAACGGCACCGCCACCCTGGCGGGCACTCCCGCGGCCGGCACCGGCGCCACGTACAACTTCACGATCACGGCGCACAACAGCACGGCGCCCGATGCGACGCAGAGCTTCACCCTCACCGTCGACCAGGCGCCGGCCATCACCAGCGCCGACCACACCACCTTCACCGTCGGCACGGCGGGCAGCTTCAGCGTCACCACCACCGGCTTCCCGGCTCCCAGCGTCAGTGACGGCGGCGCGGTGCTGCCGAGTGGCGTGACCTTCACCGACAACGGCAACGGCACCGCCACGCTGGGCGGCACCCCCGCGGTGGGCTCGGGTGGCGTCTACAGCTTCACCATCACCGCGCACAACAGCACGGCGCCCGACGCGACGCAGTCCTTCACCCTCACCGTCAACGAGGCCCCGTCGTTCACCAGCGCCGACAACACGACCTTCACGGTGGGCACCGCGGGCAGCTTCCAGGTGACCACCGACGGATTCCCGGCGCCGGCTCTCAGCGAGACGGGCGCGCTTCCGAGCGGCGTGACCTTCACCGACAACGGCAACGGCACCGCAACGCTGTCCGGCACGCCGGCCACCGGCACCGGCGGCGTGTATCCGCTGACCCTGCACGCGCAGAACGGCAGCGGCACGACGCCGCAGAGCTTCACCCTCACCGTCGACGAGGCGCTGTCGATCACCAGCGCCAACAACACGACGTTCACCGTGGGCACGCCGGGGACCTTCTCCGTCACCACCCGCGGCTTCCCGGTTCCGTCCATCAGTGACGGCGGCGCGGCGCTGCCGAGCGGCGTCACCTTCGTCGACAACGGCGACGGCACCGCGACCCTGAGCGGCACGCCGGCGGCGGGCACGGGCGGCGTCTACAACTTCACCATCACCGCGCACAACGGCCAATCGTCCGACGCGACGCAGCCCTTCACACTGACCGTTGACGAAGCCGCATCGGTCACCAGTGCGAGCAGCACGACCTTCACCGTCGGCCAGGCGGGCACCTTCACGGTGACCACCAACGGCTTCCCGACGCCGAGCGTCGGTGAGTCCGGAGCCCTGCCGTCCGGCGTGACCTTCGTCGACAACGGCGACGGCACCGGCACCCTGAGCGGCACCCCGGCAGCGGGGACGGGCGGCGTCTACCACATCACCTTCACGGCGCACAACGGCATCGGCTCGGACGGCACCCAGTCCTTCACCCTCACCGTCGACCAGGCCGCCGCCATCACCAGCGCCAACGCCACCACCTTCACCGCCGGCAGCGCGGGCAGCTTCAGCGTCACCACCACCGGCTTCCCGACGCCGACCATCAGTGACGGGGCGGCCACCCTGCCGAGCGGCGTGACCTTCACCGACAACGGCACCGGCACCGCCACCCTGAGCGGCACTCCCGCAACCGGCACCGGCGGCGTGTACCACTTCACCATCACAGCGCACAACGGCGTGGGCAGCGACGCGACGCAGAGCTTCACCCTCACCGTCAACGAGGCGGCCGCGATCACCAGCGCCAACACGGTGACCTTCCAGGTCAGCGTGCCGGGGAGCTTCACGGTGACCACGCGCGGCTACCCGATCCCGACCCTCAGTGAGACCGGCGCGCTGCCCAGCGGCGTGACCTTCGTCGACAACCACAACGGCACCGCGACGCTGAGCGGCACCCCGGCGAGCGGCACATCGGGCACCTACCCGCTGACCCTCACCGCGCACAACGGCGTCGGCAGCGACGGCACCCAGGCCTTCACCCTCATCGTCGGCGCCGCGTCGACGACGACCACCGTCACCGCCAGCAACGCCACGCCCAACTTCGGCCAGCCGGACACCTTCACCGCCACCGTGGCCCCGGTCGCACCGGCGAGCGGGACGCCGCAGGGCTCGGTGACCTTCTCGGTCGACGGCACCAACACCGTCACCGTGACCCTGGTCGCCGGCCAGGCGCAGTGGACCACCAGCACGCTGCAGCAGGGCGTGCACACCATCGGCGCCGTGTACAGCGGCCAGACCAACACCTTCAAGCCCAGCAGCGGCACCACCACCGTCACCGTCGGCTGCGCCGTGACCTACACGGGCCGCATCGCCGGGACGCTGAACATCACCAGCGGCTCCGCCTGCCTCAACGCGGCGCGGGTCAGCGGCGGGGTGAGCATCAGCGGCGGGGCCAACGTCTCGATCGTCAACTCCAACATCGGCAACGGCCTCACCTCCAACGGTGCGGGCATGGTCAGCGTCTGCTCGACCAGCCTTGGCGGCTCGCTGTCGATCACCAACAGCACCGGCTTCGTGCTGGTGGGCAGCAACAACGACGACACCTCGATGCCCTGCCCCGGCAACACCATCGGCGGCGGCGTGACCCTCACCGGCAACCACGCCGGGCTCGAGCTGGGCGGCAACCCGACGATCAAGGGCGCCGTGGTGGTCAGCAACAACGTGCAGAGCGGGGCGCCCATCGACCAGGAGAACACCGCACCTGAGATCGAGGGCAACACCATCCGCGGCAGCCTGACCTGCAGCGGCAACACCCCGGCCCCGACCAACGACGGCAGTCCCAACACCGTCAGCGGCGGCCGCACCGGACAGTGCTCGGCAGCCCGGTTCTAGGAGCCGGCACTGAGCTTCATCCCCGACCAACCCGGGAGCCCGCGGCGGGCGGGCTCCCGGACTTCCGGACCGGAAACGCGGGCATGGCGCCCCCCCATCTCGGCCATGCACCGCCCAGCACCTCACGCGGAGGAGCCATGACCCTGCTCGACCCTGCACGCCGACCACGCCCGTCCCGCATCCGGCGGCTCACCGCCGCCGCCGTGCCCGCGGCCGTGGCCGGCTGGATCACCCTGGGGGCGACGCCCGTTCCCGCTGCGGCCGGGACCACGTCGCACACCAGGCCCCCGGTGCACACGGCGACGCCGTCGCCGCTCGCCGTGCACCCCAACGCCGCGGTCGCACCGCAGCGCAGCTACACCGTCAACTCCACCACCGACGCGCCCGACGACACGCCGGGTGACGGAAGCTGCTCGGCGGCCGGCGCCTGCACCCTGCGCGCCGCCGTCGACGAGGCCAACGCCGACGCCGGGCTCACGGCGATCAGCGTCCCCGCCGGCACCTACACGCTGACCCTCGGCGAGCTGCAGATCACCGCCTCGTCGGGCATGGAGATCCGCGGCGCCGGCGCCGGCACCGTGGTCAGCGGCGGCAACGCCTCGCGCGTCTTCCAGGTCAGCGTCCCCTCCGGCTCGCTGGTGGCCCTGCACAGCCTGGCGATCACCGCCGGGCTCGCCCCCGTGGACGGCGGCGGCAACCCCGAGAACGGCGGCGCCGTGCTCGTCGACGCCAACTCCTCCGCCGAGCTGGACAGCGTCGACGTCGGCGGCAGCAGCACCACCATCGACGGCAGCAACAGCTCGGGCAGCGGCGGCGGCGTCGCCGACGACGGCCAGCTCTGGCTGCTCAACTCGCGCGTCCACGACAACCACGCCAACGCCACCGGCGGCGGCGTCTTCGTCGACGGCGCGGCCCAGCTCGAATCGGACACCGTCGACCACAACACCGCCGACGCCGCCAACGGCGGCTTCGCGGGAGGCGGCGGCGTCGACGCCCTGGGCACCGTCTCGCTCAGCGGCACGACCCTGAACGCCAACTCCGCGCCGATGGGCGGCGGCCTCTCCGACCGCGGCAACGTCTCGCTCTCCACCAGCACGGTCAGCGGCAACACCGCCAGCGCCGGCTGGGGCGGCGGCGTCGACAACGAGACCACGCTGTCGATGGTCGCCTCGCGGGTCACCGGCAACCACGCCACCAACGACGGCGGCGGCATCTTCCACTTCGGCAGCGCGCTGAACGTGAACCGCTCCACGATCGACGCCAACCGCGCCGACAACGACGGCGGCGGCGTCGCCTCGGAGTCGCCGGGCGTGACCCTGACCAACACCACGGTGAGCGCCAACAGCGCGGGCCGCGGCGCCGGCCTGATCGTCCAGTACCCGACCACGCTGCGCAACGCCACCGTCGCCGCCAACGGCGCGGGCACCGGCATCGCCGACCTCGGTGGCGGCAACCCCGAGATCGACATCCAGGACAGCATCGTCGCCGCCAACGGCGGCGGCAACTGCACCGGCCCGCTGCAGGTGCGCTCCCTGGGCCACAACCTCGACAGCGACGGCACCTGCACGCTGAGCGGCAGCGGCGACATCAGCAACCGCGATGCCCGCCTCGGCCCGCTGCAGGCCAACGGCGGCCCCACGCCGACCATGGCGCTGCTCATGAACAGCCCGGCGATCAACGCCGGCGACAGCCAGTGCGCGGCGGTCGACCAGCGCGGCGTCAGCCGCCCGCAGGGCGCGGGCTGCGACATGGGCGCCTTCGAGCTGGCCCCGTACTACTGGACCGTCGCCTCCGACGGCGGCATCTTCAGCTTCGGCGGCGCGCCGTTCTTCGGCAGCGAGGGCGGCACCCGGCTCAACAAGCCGATCGTGGGCATGGCGGCGACGCCCGACGGGCTCGGCTACTGGCTGGTCGGCGCCGACGGCGGCGTCTTCGCCTTCGGCGACGCGGGCTACTTCGGCGGCCGCGGCGGCCAGCCGCTCAACCAGCCGGTGGTGGGCATGGCCCCGACGCCGGACGGCGGCGGCTACTGGCTGGTGGCCCGCGACGGCGGCATCTTCAGCTACGGCGACGCCACCTTCTACGGCAGCACCGGCGCCATGCACCTCAACGCGCCGGTGGTGGGCATGGCCGCCGACCCGCTGGGCCGCGGCTACTGGCTGGTGGCCAGCGACGGCGGCATCTTCACCTTCGGCACCCCCGCCTTCATGGGCTCCGGCTTCCACGGCTCGATGGGCAACAGGCACATCAACCAGCCCGTGGTGGGCATGGCCGCGGCGCCGGACGGCGGCGGCTACTGGATGGTGGCCACCGACGGCGGCATCTTCAACTTCGGCAGCTCCGGCTTCTTCGGCTCGATGGGCGCCGTGCGCCTCAACAAGCCGGTGGTCGGAATGGCCCCCGCGCCCGACGGCCAGGGCTACTGGATGGTCGCCAGCGACGGCGGCATCTTCACCTTCGGACACGCCCCGTTCTTCGGAAGCACGGGCGACCTGACCCTCAACGCGCCAATGGTGGGAATGGCAGGAGTGTGACGCCATGAGCCAACCCCTGATCACCCGCCGTACCGTGCTCCGTGCCGGCGCCCTCAGCGCCGTCGCGGCGGCAATCCCCGTGGGAGCGATCGAGCTCCTCGCCGGCAACCTGGTGCCGCTCAACACCTGGTCGATGGCTCAGTTCCAGCGACTCGTGGGCAGCACCTTCGTCACCGGCGAGCACCGCGTTCCCCTCACCCTGGCGGGGGTCAGGAACACACTCACCGCGTCGCGCGCCAGCGCCTCGCACGAGTGTTTCGCGCTCACCTTCACCGGCCCGTCATCGGCCACCGGCCTGGGCGACACCCAGGTGGTGCGCCACGCCAAGCTGGGCCTGTTCGCCATGTTCCTCAGCGACGGAGGCCGCACGGCCGACGCCCAGACCTACGTCGCCATCGTCAACCGCATCTGATCGCCGACCCGGGGCGGCCCGGCGGGGGGCCGTCCCGGTCGCGCGTATCCTGGCGCCATGTCGCGCCGTCCCCTCCTCGTCGTCGGTGACGTCCAGGGCGACGCCGAGCGTCTCGACGAGGCGCTGCAGCCCTATCCCGAGGCCGGCGTCGACACCGTGTTCCTCGGCGACTTCTTCCAGGGCGGCCCGCCCGGCGAGGCGGGTGGCGCGCAGGCTGCGCGCATCGCCCGCTCGCGGGCCAACGCCAGGGCGGTGCTGGGCAACCACGACCTGCTGGTGCTCTGCGTGCTCGAAGAGGTGCGCACCGGGTGGACGCCGCCGCAGGTCGTCGACATCGGCCATCGCTCGCTGGCCGACGTGTGGCTGTGGCGCCGCGGCGACTGGGCCGACCTGCGGGCGGTCGACGAGGACCCCGAGCTGGAGGCGTGGCTGCGCTCGCTGCCGCTGATGCTGCGCCTCGACGACGGCACCCTGGTGCAGCACTGCGACGACGACGCCTACGCGCGCCTCGGCGACGGCGTCGACGCGGTCAACGGCGCGGCGCGCGAGCGCCTGCGGCAGCCGCACGGCGCGTGGGAGGTGTTCTGGTACACGGTGGGACGGCGCACCTTCCGCGACGAGTCGCGGCTCGCAGCCCACCTGCACCACTTCGACGCCGCACGGGTGATCCACGGCCACACGCCGCACCACAGCGACCGTCCCGTGCCCTCGCACGGCGGCAGGGTGTGGAGCTTCGACGGCAAGTTCTCGCGCTACTGGGCGCGCGGCGGCGACGACGCCGCGGGACCGATCGAGGCCACGGTGGGCATCCTCCCCGACCTGTAGACTCGCGGCATCGTGAGGAAGGGCGTCGTCGTCGCCGCATTGCTGGCCGTCGCCTTGGACGTCGTGCCCGGCGGCGTGCGCGCCGCGGTGGTGCCGGGGACGTCGTGCACCCTGCTCCCCGCCGACAACGTGTGGCACGCCGACGTGTCGCAGCTCCCCGTGGATCCCAACGGCGCGCTGTACCTGGCCACCTCGGGCTCGGCGCTGCTCAAGCTGCATCCCGACTTCGGCGCCTATCCCTACGGCATGCCGGTCAACGTCGTCGACAGCACCCACGCGTCGGGCAGCGTCGCCTTCCAGTACGCGGACGAGAGCGACCCCGGCCCCTACCCGGTCGGCGCCGACCTGGCCGTCGAGGGCACGCCCAACGACGGCGGCGACGACCACGCGCTGACCGTGAACAGGGACACCTGCACGCTCTACGAGATCTGGCACGCGCAGCTCGCGTCACCGCCGTACACGGGCGGGTCCGGCGCGGTGTTCGACCTCGGCTCCGACGCGCTGCGGCCCGCGGGCTGGACCAGCGCCGACGCGGCCGGGCTGCCCATCCTGCCCGGCCTGCTCAGCTACGACGAGGTGCTCTCGGGCAGCATCGACCACGCCATCCGCTTCACCATGCTGCACACGCAGAGCGCGTACGTGTGGCCCGCGCGCCACCAGGCCGGCACGGCGGGACCGATGTTCCCGCCCATGGGCGAGCGCTTCCGCCTCTCCGCCGGCTTCGACGAGTCCGGCTACTCCGCGCAGGCCCGCGTCATCCTCGAGGCGATGAAGCACCACGGGCTGATTCTTGCCGACAATGGCAGCAACTGGTTCTTCCAGGGCACCCAGGACTCGCGCTGGCCGGACTCGCTGATCGCCGAGCTCAAGAACGTCCCCGCCTCGGCCTTCGAGGCCGTCGACGAGTCCTCGCTGATGCTCGACCCCAACTCCGGCGCCGCCCGCCAGTGCGGCGGCCCCTGCACCTGAGGGACGCGTCCCCTACAGGTCGCCGTCGACCCCGCCGCCGCCATGCAGCCGGGGCATCCCCTCCTCGATGGCGAACTGCTGCCCGCACTGCGGGCACTCCACCAGCGTGGCCAGGGGGTCGTCAACCGGCGGCAGCATCATCGTCCCGCAGCTCGGGCAGGTCAGGGTGAGCGGCTGCGCGGTGCGGTCGTGCTGCATCTCCCGCGCCGCCGCCCACAGGTCCACCGCGATCGACCCGCAGCGCGTGCAGCGGTAGGTCGCCACCGAGTCGTCGTGGGATACGTACTCGGCGCTGCGGTCGACGATCAGCGGCGCGTTGAGCGCCTCGAACGTGCCGTCGGGGCAGCCGTTGGGGCAGTGCAGGTCACGTCGGCGGCGGGGCATCGCCGGGAATGATCCCTCTTTGGAACCACCGCGCCGGCTGAGCGCCCCTACCGCGGCGGCAGGTAGAACGACACGCCGATCGTCCCCGGCCCCGCGTGGCAGCCGACGATGGGCCCGATGTCGATGATGTCCGGCTCGCCGTCGCAGTGCGGCGCCAGCCGCCGGGCGATCATCCTGCAGTCCTCCAGCTTGTCGCCGTGCCCCAGCACGACGCGCGCCGGCCGCCCCGCCTCGCCGGTGGCGCTGATCACCTCGTCGCAGATGCGGTCGAGCGCCCGCGCGTAGGTGCGCACCCGGTCGAACGGCTCGATGCGCCCGTCGAGGATCTGCAGCACCGGCTTGATGTTGAGCACCGAGCCGAGCAGGGCACGCGCGCCGCCGATGCGCCCGCCGCGGCGCAGGTACTCCAGCGTCTCCACGCTGAAGATGGTGCGCTGCCGCCGCATCACCTCCTCGACGGTCTGCAGCACGTCGTGGAGCGGCGCCCCCGCCTCCGCGGTGTCGATGGCGGCGCGCAGCACGCCGCTGTGGCCGATGCTCACCGAGCGGGTGTCGATGACGTGGATGTCGAGGTCGGGCAGCGACTCGCGCGCTGTCACCGCGGCCCCGTAGGTGCCGCTCATCTCCGCGGAGATGCAGGTGCAGACCACGCTCGACCCGTCCGCCGCGGCCTCGCGGAAGGCGGCCTCGAACTCGGCGGGGGAGGGCTGCGAGGTGGTCGGGTTCTTGGTCGCGGTGCGCATGCGGTCGTAGAAGGCCTTGGCGTCGATGTCGACGCCGTCGACCAGCACCTCGTCGCCGAAGATCACCTTGAGCGGCACGGTGATGACCCGGTGCTCCTGGGCGTAGTGGGGGGCCAGGTCGGCCGTGCTGTCGGCGACGAAGCGGATGCCTGCCATGCGGGTCACTCCCAAGAAATGCGGCGGCGCGCGGTCATGCGCCGGGCTGCGGCGCCGCGTCGGCGGGGGCGGCGATGTGGTGGTCGAGCAGTGCGGCCAGCGAGCGGGCGAGGCGCTCGCGGCGGGCGGCGGTGGTGCGGGAGAGGCGGCGCTGGAAGGCGCCCAGCTCGGCGGCCAG
>Ga0070714_100003030_pt1 | contig 12460 bp, 13 predicted proteins | sample LARL83metaG_FD_65450 | JGI IMG/M metagenome (GOLD analysis project Ga0070714, IMG submission 65450) | Corn, switchgrass and miscanthus rhizosphere microbial communities from Kellogg Biological Station, Michigan, USA - LAR L8-3 metaG | ecosystem: Host-associated > Plants > Roots > Rhizosphere ... | reverse complement strand
CGGCACCTGCTCGGGGCTTCCTGCCCGCGCTTATTTCGAAACCGTGCGCAAGGCGCGCGCCGTGGTGAAGATTCCCGACGCTTATATCGCACCGAGCACGACGCTCACCGTCACGCCCGATGAGGTCGAAGAGGCTTTCGTCAACGCCAATCCGGGCCTCCCCCGCGACGGCATTGCGGTGACCTGCGACAGTCGGCGTCTCGGCGAGGTGCGCATCTGCCTGGGCAGGGATCTTCGCTTCCGCGCCTGCCCCGACATCGATGCGCGCGCCTGCCGTCGCGAGCAAGTCGTCATGCCGCCGGTGCGTGGGGGAGACGCGGCGCAAGCGCGCTAGAGCGCGCCCGGTCCGGGACCGCAAGTCGGGCTCACCCGACTTGCGGCACTTAATGGCGTTGACGGAGAACGGCGGGCAGCAGTCGCTGCACCCCTCTCAGTCATCGGCGGCAAGGGTGCGCCCCCCTAATCGGCGGTTCGCTTTCATCCTTAGCCCGCGATTGTCTTTCATTGAGAGGCATGGGCGACTTTACAGCCGCGAATTTGCGCGCATGACTTTGTGCGTATGAACTATCGTCACGCCTTCCACGCCGGCAATTTCGCCGACGTGGTCAAGCACGCGGTGCTGGTGCGCATCCTCGAGCATCTGCGCCGAAAGCCGGCGCCATTCCGCGTCATCGACACCCATGCCGGCGCGGGCCGCTACGATCTCGGCGCGGAGGAGGCTCAGCGCGGGGGTGAATGGCGCGAGGGAATCGGCCGCCTGTTGGATGCGCGGATCGCGCCGCCGGCGCGCGCGCTGCTTGCGCCCTATCTCGATGCAGTCGCTGCCTGCAACGGTCCCGGACCGCTGACCTCCTATCCCGGTTCGCCTGTGCTCGTGCGCGCCTTTTTGCGCGTGCAGGATCGGTTCATCGCCTGCGAGCTCGAGCCCAACGCCGCGGCGGCGCTCGCGCGCAATCTCGCGGGAGACCGGCGCTGTAAGGCCGTGACAATCGACGGCTGGACCGCGCTCAACGCCTACGTGCCGCCGAAGGAACGCCGCGGTTTGGTTCTCGTCGATCCTGCGTATGAACAGGTCGGCGATTTCGCGCGCCTCGCGCAAGCGCTCGCTGCCGCGCACCGCAAATGGGCGAGCGGCACCTATCTCGCCTGGTATCCGATCAAGGAGCGCACCGCGCCCGATGCGCTGGCGCGCCGCTTGCGCCACAGCGGGATGGCAAAAATTTTGCGCGCCGAACTCAGCGTCGGCGCGGCGCGCGCGCCGGGTAGGCTCGCCGCCTGCGGCATCATCGTCGTCAACCCGCCGTGGACGCTCGCCGGCGAGCTTGCGACGTTATTGCCGGAGCTTACGGCCGTCCTCTCCGGAGCAAGCGATGGTGCCCACCGCGTCAATTGGCTCGCTGGCGAAAGCTAGTTTCACCACTTTTCCACAGCGCCGGATTGGCCTATTTTTACCGGGCTGGCTTTGACGTTCCGCCTCCTGTGGGGGCCGGCGGAGTAGGGGAGGCCGTAAGGCCGCTGCTTTCCCCGTTTGCGAATGTCCGGCCGAGCCGCCGCGCCGTTGGGGTCGGCGGCGGAGCAACCACGGGGAAAGGAGTTTCCCGATGGCCATGGCAGGTACGGTCAAGTTCTTCAATGCCGAGCGCGGCTACGGCTTCATCAAGCCGGATGACGGCGGCCGCGACGTGTTCGTGCACGTCACCGCCGTCGAGCGCGCCGGGCTTAAATCGTTGACCGAGGGACAGCGCCTCTCCTTCGACGTTGAGCCCGACAAGAAGGGCAAGGGTCCGAAGGCCGTCAACCTCGTGATCGCCGGCTGATCGGCGAGACCGCCGGTCGCTGGAGCGCTGGCGGCGCAAGCCGCTGCCCGCGGATCCGGTCCCCATCACCCGAAGACAAATGGTGCCGCCGTGTTGACGCTGCGCAGCTCTCCCGCCTCGCCTTTCGTCCGTAAGGTGCGCATCGCTGCGAGCGTGCTCGGCCTCGAGCGCGACATCGCCATCGAGCCTGCGGATACGATGAATCCGAGTGACACGGTGCGCCGGCAGAATCCCCTCGGCAAAATTCCGGCGCTCGTGCTCGAGGACGGCACGGTCCTGTTCGATTCACGGGTGATCCTGGACTATCTCGATCACCGCGCGGGCGGCGGCCGCATCGTTCCGACCGATGCCGGCGCGCGCTTTTCCGCGTTGCGCCTGCAGGCGCTCGCCGATGGTTTGATGGATGCTTCGGTCCTTCTGGTCTACGAAGGCCGTTGGCGTCCAGCCGAGCGGCACGAGCCGAAATGGGTCGCTCATCAAGCCGACAAGGTTGCGCGTGCGCTCGCGGCACTCGAAGCTGCGCCGCCTGCGCTCACCGCGCCGCCGGACGTCGGTCAAATCGCGCTTGCTTGCGCGCTCGGCTACCGCGATTTCCGCTTCGAGGGAAAGTGGCGGGGCGATCATCCACGCCTAGTCGACTGGCTCGAGGGCTTTGCCGCGCGCGTGCCAGCGTTCGCCGCGACCAAGCCGCAGGGCTAGCGAACGGTGAAAACGATAAGCCCCGGAGCGGAAGTCCGGGGCTTATCCATGCGCTGCGCCGGCTAGACTTAGAACCGCACGTTGGCGCCGGCGCGAAAGATGCTGGTGGTGAAGGAGACGTTGCCGCTGGGCGCGAGAGCGCAATTGAGTCCGCAGTTGAAGTTGCCGAGATCGACGTAAAGATACTCGGCTTTCACGCTCACATTGCTCACCAACCCGACTTCCAGGCCGGCGCCGACGGTCCAGCCGACATTGGTGATGCTGCCGCCCGGCAAGACCGGGGGGGTGGCGCTGATGTCGCCAAGCGCGAGACCGCCGGTGAAGTAGGGCAGGAAGCGGTCGAAGGCAAAACCCACCCGCCCGCGGGCGGTGGCGAGCCACTTGTTGCGCGTCTCGCACCCCCCAAGACACAGCACCGTGCTCGTCCCTTTGATGCCCGACCAGTCGATGTCGCCTTCGGCTCCGATCACAGCTTGGCCGAACTGCCAGTTGTAGCCGACGGTGCCGCCAATGACGCCGCCCGAGAGATCGAACGTATCCAGCGCGTCCCACTGGGAACGGCCCCAACCGCCGCCGCCGTTGATGCCGAGATAGAAGCCGGTCCAGGTATAGATTGGATTGTAGGCGGGTCCCGGCTGGTAATAGGGCGACAGATCGGCGGCCGTGGCCGAGCCTCCCGCCAATGCCAACAGAGCCACGCACGCCGCGACAACGCGTTTCATTGATCCGCCCTCCGTTTGCAGCAGTTGGCCGAGACAGTAGCCCTAATCTTTCACTCGTCTAGTGTAGCAGCGACACACTCAAGTTTTCGATAGAATTGATTCAAATATCCAGCCCGCATACTTTCTTCCATGGTGAATGAATTCTTAACAGACGAATCCGGAGGGTAAATAAAACCTTAAATATACTTTGGCCGTTCCGCGTCCATGCGGCGGCGCGCCTGGGCTCGCATGCGCGAGCGGCGTGCCCAGTTGCTATATATCTGGCCTGAGCGTCCCGGCACGCTCGCTGCGTCAGGCGCACAGCTCTCGCGGCGCGGCCACGGACGCCGCTCGCGCCCGGGGGCCGTCACCGCTCCGAAAACCTAATTAACGTTCGCAATGAACGGCACCAAGAACGACACCGATCCCACCACTGAATTGCGCGAGGACGAGGACGAGCCGGCGCTGCCCGAGCTCGAATCGGAGATCGACCTTGCCGCCGCCGGTCCGCTCGCGGCTGGCCGCGCGGTGATCCTTAATTATGCCAAGCTCGCGCCGTCCTCGCCCGGCGTCTACCGCATGATCGATGCCAACGGCGAAGTGCTCTATGTCGGCAAGGCGAAGAGCATCCGCAAACGCATCATCGCCTATGCCCGTCCGACCGGCTACGACCCCCGCATCGAACGGATGATCGCCGCGACCGCCGCGCTCGAGTTCGTCTCGACTGCGACGGAGACCGAGGCGCTGCTGCTGGAAGCAAACCTGATCAAGCGCCTGCGCCCGCGCTTCAACGTGCTGCTGCGGGACGACAAGTCGTTTCCCTATATCTTGATCACCGCCGACCACTGGGCGCCGCAAATCCTCAAGCACCGCGGCGCGCGCACCCGTCAGGGCAACTACTACGGTCCGTTCGCCTCGGTGTGGGCGGTCAACCGCACCATCACCGCGCTGCAGCGCGCGTTTCTGCTGCGCTCATGCTCGGATCCCTTCTTCGAGAGCCGCACGCGGCCCTGCCTACTTTACCAGATCAAGCGCTGCTCCGGCCCCTGCACGCGCGAGATCGATTTTGCCGAATACGGCAAGCTCGTGCGCGAAGCGAATGCGTTTCTCTCCGGCAAGAGCCGAGCCGTGAAGGACGCGCTAGCAGCGGAAATGGAGAAAGCCTCCGGTACGCTCGAGTTCGAGCGCGCAGCCATCTACCGCGACCGGCTCGCCGCGCTCTCGGCGGTGCAATCGCATCAGGGAATCAATCCCCGCGGCGTCGAGGAGGCGGACGTGTTCGCCGTGCATCAGGCCGGCGGCTTCAGCTGCGTGGAGGTGTTCTTCTTCCGCACCGGGCAGAACTGGGGCAATCGCGCCTATTTCCCCAAAGCCGATCGCTCGCTCGCCGCCGGCGAGGTGCTGGGCGCGTTTCTTGCGCAATTCTATGACGATAAGCCGTGTCCGCGCTGCATCTTCATCTCGCACGAGATTGAGGAACGCGCGCTGCTTGCCGAGGCATTGAGCACCAAGAGCGGCCACAAGGTCGAGGTGAACGTGCCACAGCGCGGCGAGAAGAAGGATCTCGTCGATCACGCGCTCGCCAATGCGCGCGAGGCGCTGGCGAGGAAGCTTGCCGACAGTTCCTCCCAGCGCAGGCTGCTGGAGTTGCTGGCCGACGTCTTCGCCCTGCCGCGGCCGCCGCGCCGCATTGAGGTCTACGACAACAGCCATATCCAGGGCAGCAACGCCGTTGGCGCCATGATCGTGGCCGGGGCGGAGGGGTTCCAGAAAAACCAGTACCGCAAATTCAATATCCGTGCCGCCGACCTGGTGCCGGGCGACGACTTCGGCATGATGCGGGAGGTGCTGAGCCGCCGTTTCAAGCGGCTGATGAACGAGGCGCCGCGCCCGATGCCGGGTGCGTCCAGCCCGGGAGCGCAGGCGGGCGAGGCGATCGACATCGCCGGTAGCCCGGATGGCGACGCTGCCTCGCCGTGGCCCGATCTCGTCGTTATCGACGGCGGCCGCGGACAGTTGAGCGCGGCACAGGAGACCCTCACGGCGCTCGGCATCATCGACGTGCCGCTCGTTGCCGTCGCCAAGGGCCCGGATCGGGACGCCGGGATGGAAACCTTCTTTGTGCCGGGGCGCGATCCATTCAAGCTCAAGCCGCGCGATCCGGTCCTTTACTTCATCGAGCGGCTGCGGGACGAGGCGCATCGTTTCGCCGTCGGCTCGCACCGCATTCGCCGCCGGCGCGATATCCGCGAGGCGGGGCTACAGGAAATCCCCGGAATCGGCCCGACCCGCAAGCGCGCCCTGCTCCATCATTTCGGGACGCTCAAGGCGATCGAGCGCGCAGCGCCGGCCGATCTCGCCAAAGTGCCGGGAATCAGTGCGGAGACCGCGCGCAAAATTTACGACTTCTTCCACGAGCGCGCGGGATAACGCGCGCCGGCTTATCGCCTATAGGCGGAGCAGGGATGCATGTCCCGAATGCTCGTCATATTTATGTAGGGAATTTGTGTTGGGAACCGGTGATGGTGTTCACGCTTATGTCCCGTGCCGCACAAAGCGATGGGCGAGCCGGCATTCCCGTTTGACGCCGACGCGGGAAAGGTATTCCTTCGGTCCATGAATACGGTCACCTCACGTCAGGTTTCGTCGCGGCAGCTTGCGGTGCCGAATCTCCTGACCTACGCCCGCATCGCCGCGGTGCCGGCGGTCGTGGCGTGCCTCTATTGGCAGGACATTCTGCAAGGTGGCCTGTGGCTGCGCTGGGTCGCCGTGGTGATCTTCATCAGCGCCGGAGTGACCGACGCTCTCGACGGCTATTTTGCGCGCAAGCGCGGCGAGCAATCCGCCTTCGGCCGCATGCTCGATCCGATCGCGGACAAGCTCCTGGTGGCCTCGTGCCTGTTGATGTTGGCCGCCGACGGCACCATCCGCGGCTGGTCGCTGTGGGCGGCGATTGTGATTCTCTGCCGCGAGATTCTGGTTTCCGGCCTGCGCGAATATCTCGCCGAGCTGCGCGTCAGCGTTCCGGTCACGCAGCTCGCGAAATGGAAGACGACGTTGCAGCTCGTCGCGGTCGGCTTCCTCATTGCCGGCAAGGCGGGTGATGTGGTCCTGCCGGTGGTGACGCCGATCGGGCTTACCCTGCTGTGGCTCTCGGCATTGCTGACGCTGTATACGGGTTGGGACTATTTCCGGGCCGGGGTGCGTCACTTGACCGAGGATTAAGCGTTGAAGCTTCGTTATTTCGCCTGGGTTCGCGAGCGCATCGGCAAGCCCGAGGAGGAGATCGACCCACCGGCGGGCGTCGCAACGATCGCGGAACTCGTGACTTGGCTGAGCCAGCGCGGCGAGGAATACGCCCACGCGTTCGAAAACCCGAGGGTAATCCGCGCTGCCATTGATCGCGCCCACGTTCGCTCCGACGCAGCCATTTCGGGTGCGCGCGAGATCGCCTTCTTTCCGCCGATGACGGGTGGATAGTCGCGAGGACGAGCGGGAGACGGACATGGCCGCCACCGTGCGACTGCAGCGCGAACCGTTCGACGCCGCCAGCGAGACGGAGAAGCTCCGTCGCGGTCGCAGCGATATCGGTGCGGTCGTTACGTTTACCGGCATCTGCCGAGGCGACGAGGCGGGTGCCCCGCTGCTCGCCATGACGCTGGAGCATTATCCTGACATGGCCGAGGCCGAGATCGCGCGTCACGTGGCGGCGGCCGAGCGGCGCTGGCCGCTGCTCGGCGTCGCCGTGGTCCACCGTTACGGCCGGCTCCAGCCGGGCGAAGACATCGTGCTGGTGGTCACTGCCGCTGCGCATCGCCAGGACGCGTTCGCCGCCGCCGAGTTTCTGATGGATTACCTCAAGACTCGTGCGCCGTTCTGGAAGCAGATCGAGCTTGCCGGGGGTGGACGGACCGACAAGCTTTGGGTCGAGGCCAAGCGGTCCGACGACGCGCTGGCCGATCGCTGGACGCCTTCCTCCGGCCGGCGCGCGGCGGAGTGATTTACGCCGCCTTCTTCTTGCCCTTGGGCTGCACCTCGGCCGTGTAATCGGCCATGAGCTGCTGGGTGATCGCGCCTGGGGTGAACCGCCACTGCGCGATCTCCGACACGGCCGTGACCTCGGCGGCGCTGCCAGTGATAAAGCACTCCGAGAACTGGGTGAGTTCATCCGGCGTGATGCGCCGCTCGATCACTTCGATGCCGCGTTTCTTCGCGAGCTCGATTACGGTGCGGCGGGTAATGCCGTCGAGGAAACAGTCGGCAATCGGCGTGTGGATCTTCCCGTCCCTGATGAAGAAGGTATTTGCCCCGGTGCATTCCGCCACCCGGCCCTGCCAATCCAGCATCATGGCATCGGCATAGCCTTTGCGCTCGGCGATGTGCTTGGAGATGGTGCAGATCATGTAGAGGCCCGCGGCTTTCGCTAGCGCCGGCGCGGTTCTCGGGTCCGGCCGACGGTACTCGGCGAGATCAAGCCTGATCCCCTTCAATCGCTGCACCGGGTCGAAATAGCTCGGCCATTGCCAAGTGGCGATGGCGAGATGAATTTTGTTGTTCTGCGCCGAGACGCCCATCATCTCCGAACCGCGCCAGGACACCGGCCGCACATACGCATCGGTCTGGCCGTTCTTTTCCAGCACCAGACGCTTGGCCGCGTCGATCTCGGCGACCGAGTAGGGGATGTCGAAGTCGAGGAGCTCGGCCGAGCGCTTCAGCCGTGCCGAATGCTCTGTGCACTTGAAGATTTCGCCGCCATAGGCGCGCTCGCCCTCGAACACGGAGCTGCCGTAGTGCAACCCATGGGAGAGCACATGTAGCGTGGCGTCACCCCACGGCAGGAGCTTGCCGTCGTACCAGATCACCCCCTCCAGGCGGTCATACGGTTGGTCTGCCATGGCGATTCCTCCTCAGGAGGCCGGTCCAGTTGCGGACGCGGGTCCGTCCTTCTGCTTTTGCGTCGCGGGCCGACACCCGGTATGTTTCGGCCCGCCCATGAGAGCGCGCTTGCGCCCATGGCGCAATCCGCTCGGGATCTGGCCGCGGGTACGATCCTTTCGTGGCGGCCTGCTCTCGGATAACAATCTGACCGAAATATGTCAACATGGCTGACCTAACGAGCCCCGTCGCATCCGATCGCTCGTTTTCCGGCGCCGAGCGAGCCGGCCGCGACCATGAACCTATATGGGATCTCATCGAGCTTTTGTTTTTCGCCTATCGGGATTTCATTGGCGATCCCGACGACGTGTTGGCGAAGTTGGGCTTCGGGCGCGCACATCACCGCGTGCTGCATTTCGTCAACCGTAATCCCGGAATGAAGGTTGCGGAACTGCTCGATATCCTCAAAATCACCAAGCAGTCGCTCGGCCGGGTGCTCAAGCAGCTCATCGATCAAGGCTACGTGGTGCAGAAGGAGGGCGCCAATGACCGGCGACAGCGCCTGCTCTACGTGACGGCAAAAGGCGAGACCTTGGCGATGAAGCTCGCCGGCCTGCAAACTGCGCGTATTGCGCGCGCGCTCTCCGAGCTCGGCCCGAACACGCACGAGGCCGCCGGCCGATTTCTGACCGCCATGATCAACATCGAACAACGCGACGCCGTGCTACGCTTCATCGCGCGCGCCGATCGAGCGCGGCGGACGCGCGGCTGAGTCGAGGGCCGATGCGAGGCGCAACGACGACACCCGCCGCGCTCCCCGACGATGCCCCGCATTTGTTGGTGGTCGACGATGACCGCCGCATCCGCAATCTGCTTTCGCGGTTCCTGCTGGCCGAAGGCTACCGCGTCACCACGGCGGAGACGGCCGACGACGCGCGCGCTAAGCTCGCGGGATTGCGCTTCGATCTTTTGATCCTCGATGTGATGATGCCGGGTGAGACCGGGTTCGATCTCGCCCGCGATCTGCGCGCGTCCTCGAGCGTGCCGATCATCATGCTGACTGCCCGGGACGAAGCGGAGAGTCGCATCGAAGGCCTGACCATCGGCGCCGACGACTACGTCGGCAAGCCGTTCGAGCCGAGAGAGCTGTCGCTGCGTGTCGCCAGCATCCTGCGGCGCGCTCGTCCGGCTGCGGCCCCGGCAGTGGAATCGGTGCGCTTCGGCGAATTCCGATTTCACCTCGCGCGTGGCGAGCTCAAACGCGGCGAGCAGACCGTGCGGCTCACCGATCGCGAGCGCGACATGCTGCGCCTGCTCGCCGCCACCCCTGGCGAGACCATTCCACGGCAAACCCTCGCCGGCAACGACGGTGCCACCGGCGAGCGTGCCGTCGACGTGCAGATCAATCGCCTGCGCCGCAAGATCGAGCACGATCCGGCCAATCCGCTTCTGGTGCAGACCGTGCGTGGGATCGGCTATCGCCTGGTAACGACACCATGACCACTCTCGATGTCGGCATTGCCGCGCTGCGTTCGAGCCTGAGCGCGCTGCGTTCGGCGGCCGAGCGCGGCTACGACCTCTACGATCGCACCAGCGCCGTGCTCAAAGGGGTCATGCCGAAAGGCCTCTATGCACGCGCGCTGCTGATCATCATCGCGCCCATGGTGGTCCTGCAGTCGGTCGTCGCCTTCATGTTCATGGAGCGGCACTACAACCTGGTCACGCAGCGGCTCTCCGCCGGCGTGGTGCAGGACATCGCAACCTTGATCGAAATCGACAAGGCGTTTCCCCAGGAGCAGGCGCTGCTGCGCCGCATCGGCCAAGACAAGCTCGGTCTGGTCGTTGATTTTCTACCGGTCACCGAGTTGCCGCAGCCGGGGCCGAAGCCGTTCTTCTCGCTGGTGGACCAGGCGCTCTCGGAGGAGGTCAGAAAACAGATTGGGCGGCCGTTTTGGATCGACACCGTCGGGCGCTCGGCGCTGCTCGAGATCCGTATCAAGCTCGACAACGCCGTGATGCGCGTATTCGCGCCCCGCCGCGCCGCTTACGTGTCCAACTCGCATATCTTTCTCGCCTGGATGGTCGGCACCTCGCTGGTGCTGATCACCGTGGCGGTTCTGTTCCTGCGCAACCAGATCAGGCCGGTTCTGCGGCTGGCGGATGCCGCAGAAAGTTTCGGCAAAGGGCGCGAGGTGCCTGATTTCCGCCCGCGCGGCGCGCGCGAGGTTCGACGCGCGGCGGTCGCCTTTATCGAAATGAAGCGCCGCATCGAGCGGGCGCTCGAGCAGCGCACCGCCATGTTGGCCGGCGTTTCGCACGACCTGCGCACCATCCTCACCCGGTTCAAGCTCGAGCTTGCGCTGATCGGCGATAGCCCCGAGCTCGAAGCCATGAAGAAGGACGTCGACGAGATGGGGCGCATGCTGGAGGCCTATCTCGCCTTCGCGCGCGGGGATTCGGGCGAGCAGTCTGCGCCCACCGACATGGGCGCATTCCTGGAGGAGCTCAAAACCGACACCGAGCGCAACGGCCACAAGTCGAGTGTGAACTTCCACGGGCACCCGATCGTCACGGTGCGGCCGGCAGCATTCAAGCGCTGCCTTGCCAACCTCGTCTCCAACGCTGCGCGGCATGCGCCGTCGATCTCCATCACCGGCCATCGCGACCACCGCTGGCTCACCGTCACCGTGGACGACGACGGCCCGGGTATCGCCCCGCACTTGCGGGAAGAGGTATTCAAGCCGTTCCTGCGGCTTGACGACGCGCGCAATCAGGACGAAGGCGGCACCGGACTCGGGCTTGCCATCGCCCGCGACATCGCGCGCTCCCACGGCGGCGACATTAGCTTGTCGGATAGCCCGCTCGGAGGATTGCGGGCGACGGTGCGGGTGCCGATCTAAGCCGCGACCGTGTCCTCGTCGTCCCCGCCGCGCCGCCGGCGCGGACGCGCGCGGCGGACGGCAGCAGGAATCCGCAGGAGATCGTCCAGAAATCCCGACCAGCGCTGCCCGCGCGCAAGCGCGCGGTCCAGCGCCGCCATGGTACGAGCAAGACTTGGATCTTCGTCGTCAACCCAGGTGCGCAGGACCGATGCAAACAACAGCGCCAGTCCCTGCGCGCGAACCATGCCGCGCGGGCCGGAAGCCGCGATGTCGGCGGCGGTCAGCATCCATTGCTGCGAGCGCACGCCGAGCGAGTTCAAGGCCAAGGCAAGGCCGGGATTTCGACTCACTGAGCGCATGAGCGAGCGCACTGCGGCTTTGTGCGGCGCGAGCACCTCGAGCCGGCGCATCAATACGTCGAACAGCCGCTCGCGCCGCGGCTCCTCGGCCATGTCGGTGTCGCCACCGGCGAGCACCGCGCGGTCGGTCTCCCTTATCTGAGCGGCGAGGATTGCCAGCGTGGAAGGGAATGTGCCGCGCAAATCAGAGAGAGAGACGTCGGCTGCTGCGGCGATCTCGGCAAATCCAATACGCTCGAACGACTTTTCGGCGAGCAGCGCCATGAAAGCGTCTACGATGCGCTCGCGCTCGGGTTTGCTGCGCGAAACGGGCCGTGGGACTGACTTGCGCCGAGCTTTGCGAGCCATGGCCGAGCTCCTGAACCGATCTCCCCGCGCCATCAATCTAGGCCGCCATTGTGCGAGGTTCCAGGGGCGCCAGCGCGTCACCCCGCCAGATCGCGCGAGCGTTTGGTGGCGGCGGCGATTGCCGCGGCCATGAGCCGTTCGAGCCCACCTTCGGCCATCAGCACCTCGAGGGCGGCGGCGGTCGTGCCTCCGGGCGAGGTGACGTTTTGCCTCAAGGTTGCGGGATCGAGCGGTGAGCGATGGAGCAGCTCGCCCGCGCCCGCGACCGTGACGCGCGCGAGTCTATCGGCCAGCGCCGGCGGCAGACCGGCAGCGGTGCCGCCGCGCGTCATGCTCTCGGCGAGCAGGAACACGTAGGCCGGTCCCGAGCCCGACAGCGCGGTCACGGCGTCCATGAGCGCTTCGTCCGTGATCCATTCCACGGCACCGACAGCGGACAGCAGCACGTCGACGAGCGCCCGCTGCTCCGGCGCGACAAGTGGGTTAGCGACCGCCACCGTGATGCCGCGGCCGATTGCGGCCGGCGTGTTCGGCATCGCGCGAACGAGCGCGGCGCGCGGCAAGCTGTCCGAGAGAAAAGCGAGCGTCCGCCCGGCCATGATGGACACGACGACCGTGCCTCCACCCACGAACGGCGCGAGCGCAGGGACGACCTCGGGCGCGATCTGCGGTTTCACCGCCACCACCACGGCGGCCACCGCGCCGACGACATCGCGGGACGGATTGAGGCGCAGGCCCTGTCTCCTCAATGCCGCAAGCTCGGTACTGGGTTGCGGCTC
>Ga0070714_100003027_pt1 | contig 12464 bp, 13 predicted proteins | sample LARL83metaG_FD_65450 | JGI IMG/M metagenome (GOLD analysis project Ga0070714, IMG submission 65450) | Corn, switchgrass and miscanthus rhizosphere microbial communities from Kellogg Biological Station, Michigan, USA - LAR L8-3 metaG | ecosystem: Host-associated > Plants > Roots > Rhizosphere ... | reverse complement strand
CCGTCGATGGGGTCGATGATCCAACGGTAATCGGCATGACCGGGCGTGTGGCCCATCTCCTCGCCGAGGATGGCGTGGGTGGGATAATGGCGCGCGATGAGATCGCGGATGATCTGTTCGGATTCGCGATCGGCTAGGGTGACGGGAGAATTGTCGCTTTTGGTTTCGACGGCGACGCCGGTGTTGAAATAGGCGAGGGTTCGACGGCCGGCGAGATAAGCGGCTTCGGTGGCGAGGGAGAGCAGGTCTTTGAGAGAGGGTTCTTTCACGACGGGGAAGATACACAATAACGGGCGGGTTTGCCCGTTTTATGGAGGATGATTGCAAAAACCCTTAGGGCAGTCGAGTTTGTACTCCGGGTCATCAAATGTAGGGTGGGCTTCAGCCCACCACAGAGCTTTTGGTGGGCTAAAGCCCACCCTACATTGAGGTCCGAAGCCCCTGCAAGAGCCTTACTCATTTTTGTTTTTGCGCTGAGCGCGGCGGGTGAGGTGAAGACGGAGAATTTCGACCGTGATCCGGGGTGGGAGGGATTACGCAATCGTTTTGATGCCTCGCGATCGAATAAGAAATCGGGACTCGGGGTCGTGCAGGATTTTGGGTACAGCCAGACGAATTTCGCGGGGAAAGACAAAGGCGAAATCGGCGGCGTTGTGCAGCGTTCCGTTACACCAGCGTATTATGCTGCGGAAATCGCGCCGAAAACTTTGAATGATAAACTTAGCGCGTCCGGGACGTTTGCGATGACGGATTCGCGCGGTTCGGCGGGGGTTTTCTTCGGTTGGTTTGACTCGCAGAAACCCACCGGCGGACGGCAATCCGCACTGGGATTTCATCTCGCCGGCGCAGGCGGTGGCGCGCGGATGTCGTTTCGACTCACGACCGGAGCCAATCAGGCGTGCGGAACGAAAGTGACGGAGTGGATCAAAGGCCGGGATATACAGCGCTATACACCTGCGTCCATCAAAGGCGACGGCACGCGCTACACCTGGACGATTGTTTATGACCCGCAAGCCAACTCGGGTAACGGGCAGATGCAATTCACCATCCGCAGCAACAGCGCGAACCCAGACAAATCCTTCGAAGGCAAAACTTTCAGCGTCGATGTCCCCGCGGGATACAAGCAGCAGAATACGAAGTTTGACCGATTCGGCATGGCGAACGCGATGAAGTCGGGCAATCCAATGACGATCTATTTCGACGATCTGGAGTTTGACGGGAAGAAGGAAGATTTCTCGAAAGATCCCGGCTGGGCGGCATTGGGAAATTCCTTGAAATTTGAAGATCACGAGCAGACGGGATTGCACGATTTCGGATATAGCCAAAGCAGTTTCGCCGGTGGAAGCACGGGCGAAATCGGCGGATTGATGTGGCGGGCGGGGAGCTATGCCTATTACGCGGATAAGGTCGGGCCTCTCGATCTGAGTCAAAGGCTGGAGGCCACTGGGAAGGTTACTCTCGCCGCCGCGGCGCAGGATTCGGGGATGTATTTCGGATGGTTTAACAGCGCGAATAAGGAATATGGACCGAATCAGGCGGGAAATTTCCTGGGCATCAAAGTCGGCGGGCCGACGCGGGTGGGGCATTACTTTGCGCCATCCTATGCGACGGAGAAGATAACACCGGTCCAGACGAAGGGACATGAGGGGCATGCGGTGACCGTCGCGATCGATGCCCGCCAGGGGCCGCTGCTTGTGCCGGAAAAAACGTATGGTTGGAAATTGGTGTACGATCCGACAGACGCGAACGGCAATGGGTCAATTCGCGTGACGCTGGGCAGTGACTCGGTGACGCTGAATCTTAAGCCGGGTGATCGGGCGAAGGGAGCGCACTTCGATCGCTTTGGTTTATTTACAAACCACATCGGCGGGAGTTTTGTAAAGATTTATCTCGATGATCTGACTTACACGGCGGGACCACAAAAATGAGAATGCGCTTGTTGATCCACAAAATGAAAACGGCTGTGTTGATTTGGAGCTATTTCGCGATCTGCGCAACGGCGGGGGCGGCGGTGAAAGTCGAGCATTTTGACAACGATCCGGGATGGGATGCGCATAACAATCGCATCATCCCCGCGGTGGTGCCCACGGTCGTGCAGGACTTTGGGTTTGATCGCACGAATTTCGCGGGCAAGGCGGCGGGCGAGATGGGCGGGCGGATCATGCGGGCATCGGAGCCGGCGTTTTATGCGGACAACATCGGGGCGCTGACGCTTGACGATAAGCTGAGCGCGTCGGGGAGTTTTGCGCTGACGAAGACCACGGCGGCAAGCGGGATTTTCTTCGGCTTTTTCAAGGCGGAACAACCGGGAGGGGGCGGTCGGCCGATCGGTTCGCTGGGGATGGATTTTGATGGCGAGGGAAATGGCGTACGCATGGCGGTTCGGTTGATCACGGGTCAGAACCAGTCGTGCGGCACGTTCATCACTCCCTTCATTCCCGGGAAATTTCGTCCCGCGCCGATCCGCAACGATGGCACGCGATACGCGTGGAAACTGGACTATGATCCGCAGGCCAATGACGGCAAGGGGCGATTCACGTTTGTGATTCACAACGATGCGCACAAGCCGGATGAGTTGTCGGGGAAGCCGGGGCTGCCGGAGAATTATAAGCAGGAGGCGCTCCGGCGGTTTCCGCAGACGACGACGTTCGCCGTCGATCTTCCCGCGGGTTTTAAGCAACAGAAGACGACGTACGACCACTTCGGGCTGATGAACATGATGAAGGCGGGTGGGACGATGATGGTTCATTTCGATGATCTGGAATACGTTGGCCACCGGCAGGATTTCTCGGAGGATCCGAAGTGGGACGCATCCGGGAATCGCACGACGTATAAGGCGACAGATGTCGGTGGCGCGCACAATTTCGGATTCAGCAAAACGAATTATGCCGGCGGGCAGGTCGGGGAGGTCGGTGGCACGTTCTGGCGGACGGAACAGGATTGGGGTTACTACGCGGACAAGTTCGGGCCATTGACGTTTGAAGATCGGCTGGAAGCGCGCGGGAAAATTGTGATGGTGGTGGGCGGGCCGGATGCGGAGATGTGCTTTGGATGGTTCCGCGCGGGAGGTAAAGAATCACCGAAAGAATCGGGCGATTTTGTCGGTATCAAAGTGGGCGGACCGACGCGGGTGGGACATTATTTTGGGCCAATGTTCAGCGCGGGGGCGCGGGTGCGCGGGACTCCGAGAACCGCGCCGTTGCTCATCCCGGGGAAAAAGGAGGAGTGGTCGTTGATTTATGATCCCGCGGCCAATCATGGCGATGGCGCGATCGCCGCGAAATTGGGTGAGGAATCCGTCGTGCTCAATCTCAAGCCGGGGCAAAAGGCCGCGGCGAGGGAAGCGCGGCTGGATCATTTTGGGATGTTCTCGATCGGGCCGGGCGGGCAGATTGTGAAGATTTATCTGGATGATCTGGAGTACACGGCGGGGGCGGGGGAGAAATAGAGTTTCAGATATACCGCACCTGGTTCACCATCTCATCGGCAGTAACGTTATCAAGAATGTACAGCAGCCGTTTGGTCAATTCCGGGACCGGATGACGAACAGCAGCGATGATCCCCGCGTGTCGAAGACCCCGATCGACATAATCGGTGGCGAGGGCATCGTAGTCGGGCCGATTGTGCGTAAGGATTGTCATTCCGCGTTCTGCGGCAAATGCCAGTTGGTCCGCATCATCCGTGCTGCGGCGTCCCGCATCCCGCGTGGTCAGCACTTCATATCCACGTGCGCGAATCACAGCCCCGAGAACCAGGCTGACATCTTCGTCGAGATACAGGCGTATGAATAATTCACTCACAGATTCTTAACCCGCGGGTCGATCAGTTCATCCGGAATTCGATTGCGCTCGATGTGATAGAGAATTTCTTCTTGATGATCGCTGAAGTAGCTGAGCGCATCGAAAACCTGGGCGAGATTAAGATGGGGCAGGTGCAGTAGAATCTGCTCGGGAGCAATTCCTAATCGCCAGTTCTCCACAATCGCGCGCACAGGCGTTCGCGTGCCTTTGATGATTGGCTCACCTGAGAGGATGCCGATCTCGCGAACGATGTGAGGATGTTCCGTAACGATGCTCATGTTCAACAAATATATGGTATCCAGCGAATGGACGGGAGTCACGCTTTATCTGTCACTCGCCCGCACTCCGGGCATTGATCCGGCGTGGCGCGGAGGTCGTAGCCGCAGGCGGGGCAGTAATGCGTTGAGAGTCGCTGCTTTAGCTGTCTCGTCTCGAGCCAAGCAATCATTGCGAGAACGGCACACGCGGCGATTGCTGCCCATCCTGAAACTTGCAAGAGCACGCACGCGGTTGGGTGCTCTTTAAATAAGGGCGCGACATTCACGAGAGCAAAACCAAACGGCAAGCTTAAGATCGCGCATAATCCGAAGCGGTGGATGTACGCCTGCTCCTTCACAGATTTTCCAACCTCTGCTGCTTATCCAAATCCAACAGCGCCCCGATCAGCGGCTCCATATTGCCCGCCATGATCTGATCGAGGTTGAAGTTTTTTTCTCCGCCACCTTCGCCGCCTAGGCGGTGATCGGTGCATCTGTTCTGGGGGTAGTTGTAGGTGCGGATGCGTTGCGAGCGGTCGCCGGAGCCCATCATGGTTTTTCTGGCGCTGGTTTGCGCGGCATGTTGTTTGGCGCGTTCGGTTTCATATAGCGTCGCGCGCAATAACGCCCAGGCGCGTTCTTTGTTTTGGCTTTGGGATTTGTGCTCGGTCATTTTGAATTGGATGCCGGTGGGTTTGTGGAGGAGGCGCCAGCCGGTTTCTACTTTGTTGACGTTTTGGCCGCCGGGGCCGCCGCCGCGGACGCCGCCTTCTTCTACGTCTTTGGGGTTGATCTCGATTTTTACGTCCTGGATTTCGGGGAGGACGGCCACGGTTGCGGCGCTTGTGTGGATTCGGCCTTGGGCTTCGGTTTCGGGGACGCGCTGGACGCGATGGCCGCCGCCTTCGAATTGGAGATGGCGATAGGCGCCGTTGCCTTTGACGTTGACGATGACTTCCTTGAATCCGGCACGTTCGCTGATGGAGAAGTCGGAGACTTCGAATCGCCAGCCTTTGGATTCGCAGTATCGGCGGTACATTTCAAAAAGATTGCGCGCAAATAGCGCCGCCTCTTCGCCACCGGTGCCGGCGCGGATTTCCAGGAAGAACGAGGTGACGACGTTGTCCTCGGCGGCGACGAATTCGTCCTTGATCTCTTCGAGGATCTGCTGCGTTTTGGCCTCGGCGTCGGGCAATTCCGAAGCAGCAAGCTCGCCCATCTCCGGATCGTCTTTCAGCGCGGACAATTCCTGCACCTGTTGCTCGGCCTTTTTGTAATCACGAAATCGCTCCACCAGTGGTTGGAGTTGGCCGGCCTCTTTGGAGATCGCAACAAGCCGGGCGCCGTTGGCTTGAACAGCAGGATCGTTCAGCGAATCCTGGAGCTGGTCATAGCGCGATTCCAGTTCCAGGAGCTTGCGATGCAGAGGATTCAGCGGGGTGGTCTGGGTCATAAAATATTACTACGTTTCTGCAAAACCAAGCGGGAGAATACCACGCGCTGAGCTCGGCGGAAAATCTGCTGCGTCAACTATAGGATTTGTCGTGCTGCATCGTCGAACCAAGGGATACCTGTTCATCGACGGCAAATTGGTCGGAACGGTCGTCGTGAACGGCACAAACACCTCGTGGTACTACGGGGATTTTGATCCTGCGCCCGGATTTTCCGATTTCGCGCCGACGTTTGGGTGGTGGTCCTCACTCATGCATGAGGAGAATGAGTACGGGGCGCTCGGTCACGAGATTCTCGATCAGCTTCGCCATGCGGAGACGGCGATCGATTCGCTGCACGCGGAGTTGTATTTTCCGAAATTGCAGGAATGGCATGAGGTGGCGCAGCTGAATATCGATCGGGGGATGATTGAGTGGAAAGAGTTTTAGGAGATTGAATCATCGGACCATCGGATCATCGGATCATTGAGGAATGAAGAATCCCCTCTTTCAATGATTCAATGATCCGATGATTCAACGATCCGATTGATTCCTCATTGCTGTTGACTCTGTTGATGTTGCACGCCGATCTCCTGATGCGCGGCGGCTTCGTCTAAATAGTATGGAACGTCGAGATTCTGCATGCGCTCCGCGGCGAGTTCGGCGGGGATCGTGGTGAGTTGTTCCGAGTGAATTTTCACCGTGATATTTTCGGAGGAGGTGCCGCGATAGAGGCCGCGGTTGGGCGGGACGTCGCGATAATCCCGGCCGACGGCGACTTTGACGAAATTATCGCCGGCAAGACAACGATTTGTCGGATCGATGCCGACCCAGCCGATGGAGGGGAAGAGGAGTTCGCACCAGGCGTGGGTTTGCGTGTAGCCGCGATATTTCTTTTCGTCGGGGTGGAGTAGGCCACTGACGTAGCGCGCGGGGATTTTGAGTGTGCGCGCGAGGCCGATGAGCAGATGCGTGAAATCCTGGCAGACACCCTGGCCGTGCGCGAGGATTTCGGTGATCGGGCTGGCGGCGGTGGTGACGCCTTGCTGGTATTGGAATTTGTCGTTGATCAGATCGAGCATTCGCCGGGCGAGATCACCGATGGGGATGCCGTTGTGCGGATCGAGTGAACCCGCGAGATCGCGCAGCATCGGGCATTGCACCACAGGCCCACCGAATTGAAGGAAATCGTAAACGGTATGATCGCACGCGCCGTCTGCGATCGGCCAGCGATCGCCGAACCATTCGAGAGGCTGGGGATGGCGATGCGTTTCGACAACGCTGGTGGCGATGATGCGAATCGCGCGATGGAATGCGCTGATGGAAAAGGTGTGGACGGTGTTGCCCATCCAGTCGAAATAGGAGGCGGCGCTGGTTTGTGGGCCGATGGCGAGGTTGAATGATAAACGCCGCTGGTCCTGCTCCTGGCGCGGGGCCATGCGAAGTTCCATGACGGCTTCGGAGACGGGCTCGGAGTAGTCGAGATGAGTTTCGTGGGTGATTTTTAAAAGCATAATAAATTGGAACCACAGATGAACACAGATGAACACAGATAAGATGTGTCGCCTCTTTCCCATCTGTGTTTATCTGTGTTCATCTGTGGTTCCTTCTCTTAGTGCAGAAAATACGTCTTCTGAATCGACAGCGCCGTCTCGCCAATACTTCGTTGAATCCGCTGGAGATACGGCACCAGGCCTTCGTTCAACACTTCCGACATTTCTGCGAATTCCAATTGCGCTTCCAATCGCCCGAGAATCCGCTCGGCGGCATCGATCTTCCGCGGCGCGATTTCCGCGCGGAGCGCGGCGATGGCTTCATGTGCTTTGCGCACGGAATAGCGCACACTGCGCGGGAAGTTCGGTTCGAGTAACAGAAACGCCGCCACGCGCAGCGGATCCATATCCCCCGGATTATGCCGGCGATAGGCTTCGATCGAGCACGCGCTGCGCAGTACGCCCATCCACTGAATGTTTCGCTCCGGTGTTTCCAGTTCCACCTCAAGCTGGCGAAGTTCGGTGTGGTTGATCTCCAGAACGCGACACGTGACGTCGATGCGCTCGAGGTATTTCCCGAGTTGCGCGAACAGCCAGCGCTGATCGCGCGGCAAGGTCTGATCCGTCAATCCCTGGAAGAGCAATGATCCGGTCATTACGCTTCGAAAGAAGGCATCGGGTGATTCGTCGAAGCGCGCGGGGGCTTCTTCACCGCAGGTAGACCAGTACAGCGTGTTGAGATTCTCCCACATCTCCGCCGAGACATTCTCGCGAATCCCGCGGGCGTTTTCTCGCGCGCGGGTAACGCACGAGCGAATGCTGCTGATATTCTCCGGCTCAAATGTCATGTAATGCGTGATGCGCTGCGCAATCGCCTGTTCATCCAAGGACGGCAACCGCAGGATCTGCGGAATGATGTTCCACAGTTGCCGCTCGATTTCCGGCTCGATGTCGCCGGTGTCGGTCATGACACTTTGTTTCACCAGCAGCAATCGCGCCACGTGCTCGGCGCGCTCGATGTAGCGCGCCATCCAGTACATTGCATCGGCTTCGCGCGCGAGCATCGGGCGCGGCGGACGGATCTTGTCGAACTTGGAAAGATCAGGATTCATGGGTGCACTCCCATGTAGGGTGGACTTTAGCCCACCGTTTGATCTTGTGGTGGGCTAAAGCCCACCCTACATTGAAGTCGGGATTCATTCCGCGTCCTCGGCTTCCAGCACCCATGTGTCCTTCGATCCGCCGCCCTGCGATGAATTGACGACCAGCGAACCCTTGGGCAGCGCCACCCGCGTCAAGCCGCCCGGCATCACCATGACTTTTTCGCCGTAGAGAATGTAAGGCCGAAGGTCGACTCGCCGCGGTTCGAAATGATCTTCGATCAAACTCGGATGCTGACTGAGTTCCACGATCGGCTGCGCGATAAAGTTGCGCGGATCCGCTTGGATTTTATCGGCGAATATCGCTTGTTCTCCGCGCGTTGATTGATGACCGATGAGCATCCCGTAACCGCCCGATTCGTTCGTGCTCTTCACCACCAGTTGATCGAGATGTTCCAGCACATATCGCCGATCTTCATCGCGTGCGCAAATGTAGGTCGGCACATTCGGCAGAATTGGTTCCTGCTTCAAATAAAACCGAATCATGTCCGGCACGAACGGATAAATCGCCTTGTCATCCGCGACTCCCGTGCCGACCGCATTCACCATCGCGACATTGCCGAGGCGATAGGCGTTCATCAGGCCCGCGACGCCGAGCACCGAATCGTGCCGGAAGCAAAGTGGATCGAGAAAATCATCGTCGACGCGCCGATAAATCACATCCACCCGCCGCAGGCCCGCGGTGGTGCGCATGTAAACGAAAGAATTATCGACGATGAGATCCCGCCCCTCGACGAGCTCCACACCCATCTGCCTCGCGAGAAATGAATGCTCGAAATACGCCGAGTTGTAACTGCCCGGCGTGAGCACGGCGATCACGGGATCGTCAGTATGCTGTGGCGCAACATGCTTGAGCACCTGCAGCAGATTGTGCGGATAATCCTCGATCGCGCGAACGCGATGCTGGCTGAAAAGACTGGGGAAAACTCGCTTCATCACGGCGCGATTTTCCAGCACATAACTCACACCCGAAGGCGTGCGCGAGTTGTCTTCCAGCACGTGATACGTGCCGGATTTATCGCGCACCAGATCCGTCCCGCAGATGTGGATATAGATATTCCGCGGGACATTCACATGGAACATCTCGCGGCGAAACATCTTGGCGGCGTAGATCATCTCCGCGGGAATGACCTTTTCGCGGAGGATTCGCTGCTCGTGATAGATGTCGTGGCAGAAGAGATTCAGCGCCGTGATGCGCTGCACCAGGCCGCGCTCGATCTGCTGCCATTCGGTGTCCGGGATGATGCGCGGGACCAGATCAAACGGCATTATCTTTTCCACGCCGCGCCGATCGCCATAAACCGTGAACGTGATTCCCTGATTGCGAAAACTCACATCGGCCATGCGCACGCGCTTGGCCAGCGCATCACTCGCAACCGACGCCAGCCGCGAATGCACGGTTTGATAATGAGCGCGCGGCTGCCCGCCCGAGACAAACATCTCGTCAAACACTCCGTCCAGCTGATAGCGATCAAACATCGACATACTAATTGCCCTGCCCGACATGCAACTGCCGATACCGCTCCAGTCTCGCGCCGTCGCCCGCCAGCGCAATCAACTTCACAGAACTCGCATTTTCCATCACCAGGCAAACCTGCCGCCGGCGTTTCTTGGCTTGTACTACGCCGGTCGTGTACTCCGCGGTCAACAGGAATCGATGCCCGTCTCCTTCGCTGCCATAAATAATGTCGCTCAGATCCACATCCGCCGCTCCGGGAACCGGCAATTGCGCCGCGAGTCGATCGGTCAAATGAAAGCGATCGTCCGCACAGTAATTCATCTTCCACTCCAGCGCGAGCCGGCGAAGCTTCCGCCGCTCCGAAGCGCGCAAAATCCCCTGCATTCCCGCAGCGCCGAGCGTGATGACAATCGTCGAACAAAGAAAAACCAGCGGTGTCACAGGCGTAATTGTCGCAATCCATCTTCAACAATCAACGATTGCGCGAACAACTCAACCGTACCGCGCGCGTCTCGCCTGTGTCCTGGGCATGGTAAACCAAAATTCTTGAAAGATTGGCGCATCAGAAATGGGCGAGACGCCCATTGTACGATGCACGTTTGATCTTCCGCGAGTGGGACAGAACCACACGAGCCGCTTGAATCGCGATTGATGGTTTTTGAATGGCCGTGGCGTGGGCATCCTGCCCACGCACATTTGATTGAAAAACGTGGGCTGGAAGCCCACGCCACGAGGTCATTCAAATCCCTCAACTCACCGCGGCGGCCCGTTCTCCGCCTTCGGGTTCGTCACTTGTGGCTGGCCATGTGGTTGCCGCGACATCTCCTCCGCCTCCTGCGTCGTCAATACCGTCGGTGGCGCCACCGATCCCGGCGGCGGGGCACTCGTCTCTTCGCGCATCGACAATGGCCGATAGCTCACGTCATACACCGGCGCCACCTGGAGCAGCGAATTGGAAATCCACGCCCCGATCTGCTGATAATGCAAATCATTCCGCGAATGAAATACCCCGCGATATTCCGCGTTTCGCACTGCTGGATGATCGAATTCCGAAATCGCCGGGGGCAGCGAATATTGCATTAACAACGACATCGTCGGCAAACTCCGATCGATCATCGCGCGCGATGCACCCGCCGCCAGATGGCCCGGCCCACCCCGAACCACTTTGCCGTAGGTCGAGAGAATATAAAAATTCGTATACGCCGCCGGTTCTTCCGGCGCGTTGTAGAGCATGAAATCCCCCTTGCCCGGTGTGCCATGACAACCGGAAGTCGCACAACCCGCCAGCACGATCGGCTGAATCACCCGCCGATATTCCAGGATCGAAATTGGATCGCTCAGCACGTGTACATCGCGCAACATGCCCGGCGCTCCCGTCGCGCGGATCGCCAGAAACTGCTGAATCGCCGGCAGCAATCGGAACTGTGTGTAGTCGCGATTATCCGCCAGCGCAAATCGCCGCAGCACATCGTTGTCGAACCGAATGCGCACGTTGACATCGCGCTGCGTCAATTCCATCTCGCGGATGTTGTTGATGTCGGCTAGTGAAACATAATTCCGAGCGAACGCTCTCTCCCGCGTCGTCGGTGCCGTCCCCGGCTGCGTCGTCAGCGGACGCGTCGCCGCCTCGGCTTTGCGCCGTTCCAGTTCCATCTGCCCGCGAATCATTTCGTAAAAATCGTTGGCCTCGCGATTGTTCGGATCGATATTTAGCACATCGCGCAGAATTTCCCGCGCCAGCAAATAATCCCGCGCATCGAATGCCGCCCGCGCCAGCGCCATGCGCCCGGGCACATCCTTGGGTTGAAGTTTCTTCCATTGCGCCCGCAGATCCTGCCCCGGTGCCCCCGCATACGTGACCGACAAAACCTGCTCGCGTGGCAGCCGGGTCTGAATCCCCCGCACCGTCACCACAACGGTGTCAGGCTGCTCGACGATATCCCCCTCATACGCCAGCCCTCCCGTCGTCCGCACCATCCCCGGTCGCGCCCACACCGGAATCGCCAGCATGCAAATGATCAGCACCCACCAGTGTCGAGACATAAGTTAGTCCTTCCTTCGTTCGTCGCATTGTAGTCGCAAATCCAAGCGATCACAGGTTGACCCCTCGGGCCCCCATCGCCACCTCTTTCGTCCGGCCTCTTCACGCGGCAAGCATTGGCGGATATATAATGAGACCACAGGAGTACCGGACATGGCAAAGAAGAAGGCAGCAACTGAAACGGCTTCGACCAAGAGCGAAGCCCCCGCTGAAGAAAAACCCAAAAAGACCGCCAAAAAGGCGCCCGCGAAGAAGACCGCGGAGAAAAAAGCCGCCGCGGCCCCGGCGCTCGCGCCGATGATCGACACCGGCAACGCCGCCCGCGTCGCCGCCAATCTCGTCGGTAAAAAAGTGCAGACGGAAACCGGTGCCCCCGCCAAAAAGCCCTCATCTGCCTTCCAGCAGATGAAGGATAATCTCAATAAACCGCACTCAACCGTGATGGGCAACCTCTTAGGTGACATCCAAGGCAAGCGCGCCACCGGCCACCAGGGCTTCGCCAAACAAGTCGGCCACAACCAAACGTTCGGCGCGAACGTCACCCGCACGGGTGTGCCGCGGCGCACGGCGGGTTAAACCCGTGAATCGCACAGCGTTCCCCGCCACACTGGTTGGCGGGTAAATAAAAAGTATCATGGGCGTCTCGCCCATGGGTTCCGTACCCCGGAACCTCAGACGGTACTCCGTCTGATTAAGCAAGAGCGCAGCGTTCTTTCGTTTCCGACCAACCACACGCGCCACTCCTGCTTGCCCTTCGCGGGCGCAACCATCGCAATCGAACCAGAACTCATCCCCCCGCCGAAAAAACGCCGAGCAAGCTCGCC
>Ga0070714_100003026_pt1 | contig 12467 bp, 10 predicted proteins | sample LARL83metaG_FD_65450 | JGI IMG/M metagenome (GOLD analysis project Ga0070714, IMG submission 65450) | Corn, switchgrass and miscanthus rhizosphere microbial communities from Kellogg Biological Station, Michigan, USA - LAR L8-3 metaG | ecosystem: Host-associated > Plants > Roots > Rhizosphere ... | reverse complement strand
AGACAGGTGAGCGAGAGTAAGGAGCGTATGCCGCTACAAGCATCCGCAACTTCCAGTGGCATAGCGGGCAAGTTGATGACGTTGCCTTCCCGGAGCACGGGCACCCCGAGCATCGGCAGAAGGGTAGCTGAAAGTTTTGAAGCAAAAATCTGCAATGGAAAAGTGATCTGATTCAGCACGATCGACGGGATGGGGACCATCAAAACCAGAAAGGCCAAAGGGAACGCCGTGGCGCGGAGCATTGGCCAGCCATAGAGGAAGATGACCATTCCCGTGAGCAACAGGATCAGGGAGATTCGAGACAGAAAGAGTTCCGCGCCGAAGACACCTAAAACTAAGGTGCCAAGCGAAAAAAGCACCAGCAAAAGGCCCCACGAGGATGGCGCCGGGTCAACCTCTCGCAATTTATCCCGGCTCTGCCATAAGACGTAGAGTGAGAAGGCAGGGACGAAAAAGCCATGAGAAAAGTTCGGGTCGGTCCACCACTGCCGCGCCAACCGGGCAAGGATGGGGGCATACAGCCAGACCACCAAGCCGACAAGCACGATCGGCTGCCAACGCGGACCCTTCTCGCGCCAAAACGCTGGGGCGTGAGGGACTTCCATAGTTTGTACTAGTTCTGCCATCGATGGGCGCGCAAACGCGTAGGCATTCCCGCACTAAGCTTTGCAATTTTGCAGCCGTGCGAGTCGCTGGTTCGCCCCCCTTTACGGCTTTTCTGGGTCGTTAAGTGCTTTATTTCCTGATATGACATCCTCCTGATTAGCCAACTTTGGATCCCGCTATCCGCCAGAAGGACAATTCCTTTCCACTGCAGCCCGAGCCCCATGCCATATCGGTTCCACGGTTTGCCATATAGTTTTCAGTATCTTACCTGCAAGCTCGATAGTTCCAGGACAAAAGTTACCTCCACGAGGTTACGCCAGGGTGGGAAAAACTTTTCTCTTTTCTGAGCATCCCGAGTACCCTAGCATGGGGATCGCGGTATCAATTCCTGACATTTAAGCCTTTGAAAACGCTAGCTGATGGAGTTTTTGGAGATAGCAATGCCTGTGAATCGTGTCTGGCACCAGCCGTGCAAATGAAAGCATTTCACTGCCTCGCGAAGTGCGGTTCCCCCCAACCTTTTCGCGACTAGATCATGGAACATAACTACCAACAGGTCCCCGCGTATGTGGCGATTGGGGAAGATGATTTTGTCGATCTCCCGCTGCTCGAAGCAGTAAGCCCCAGCATGCGCGCTGTTGTGGCGCTTGTGCGCGAGCTTTCGCAGAGCCACGTGCCGGTACTTTTGATCGGTGAGCCTGGAACCGGCAAGCAGAGTTTGGCCCGGACGATCCATGTGAACTCCGGAGGCTCGGTTGAGCGGTTTCATGTTCGGAACTGCGTCGACTTAAGTCCGGAGATGCTGGATTCGAAACTGTCGCAGACAGCCACACTTTACTTATCCGAAATCGGTGAACTGAACGAAGACTCCCAAAAGAAACTGCTCGAGATCCTGGCCAAGCAGGGCAGCAACGGGAATGGCCGTGGAGAAATCCGAGTGATCTGTAGCAGTTCACGCGACCTTGACGCCGATGTTCGCTCGGGGAACTTCCGAGAAGACCTCTACTACCGGATCAGCGGAGTATGTCTGCGGGTTCCGCCATTGCGCCAGCGCAAAGAGGACATCGCGCACTTGCTGGCTTTTTTTCTCCAGCGTTATTCGGAGGCCTACCACCGGCCGGTGCCGGTGCTTAGTCCTGCCACTCACAAATTGTTTGTCGAGCACTCCTGGCCCGGAAACCTGCCTGAACTGGAGGCTGCGGTTCGCGCCATTGTGGCGGTTGGAAATGAGTCGGTCGCCATGGGAGGGCTTCGTTCGCTACTAACCCGGGGTGATAACCGCTCTAACGGCGAGAAGACGTCGTTGAAGGAAGCATCGCGTGCGGCGTCTCGGGAAGCGGAGAGGGAATTGATCTTAAAAGTGCTGACGCGGACGCGCTGGAACCGCCGGCGTGCCGCTCAGGAGTTGCAGATTAGCTACAAGGCCTTGCTCTACAAATTGAAGCAAATCGGCTATGGCGAATTTGGGGCCTCGTAGCCACGGAGACTACATGAAGCGTACACACAAACTTTTTCTCGCGGTTCTGTTGGCCGTGGGTATGGTACCGGCGATTGCACAAGCCAATCCTCCGGCGGCGGATAAATCGGAACCGGCTCCTCTTCCGCAAGTGAATAACGCGACCTACATTATTGGCGGCGAAGACACCCTCGCCATTCATGTCTGGAAAGAACCGGATTTGACCAGCACGCTGCCTGTGCGCGCCGATGGGATGATTTCTCTGCCGCTGATCAACGACATTAAAGCGGCTGGACTGACTCCGATGCAGTTGGCGGCGGACATCACGGAGAAACTTAAGAAATACCTATCAGACCCGCACGTCACCGTCACCGTCACCGCGATGAATAGTCAGAGGATCTACGCCATGGGCGAGGTCCTCCATCCAGGCTCGCTCAACTTGCTTCCGAATATGACGGTGCTGCAAGCGCTCGCGACCTGCGGCTTCAGCCAGTTTGCCAATACCAAGGGGATTTACGTATTACGCAATGACAACGGGGTCCAGAAGAAGATTGCGGTGCCCTACAAGAAGCTGATCAAGGGTCAAGCCATGGACCAAAACCTAGTGCTTAAGCCCGGAGACACAATCGTTGTCCCGTAGGATATTTATGAACTTCATCGCCATCATAGTCCGGCGTTCGCTGGTGCTGGTCATCGCCGTTTTGGTTTACGTCAGTGTGGCCGTGGCCCAAGACGATTCGGGTTCCAGTGACTCGGGTGCTGTTCCCGCCGCTACCGCGCCAGCCGAGCAAAACAATGCTGAGAATCCGCCGCTGTCCGGGCTTGATCAGCCGGTAGCGGAGCCTGCTTTCGGCGGCCGGAGTTACCTGATGCCGGGGGTGCAACTGAGTGAATCGGCCGACTCCAATGCCGCCGGTGGTTCCACTAAGAACAGTCACACTTCAGAAATCAGCCGTGCGCTGGTGTCCGCGGACTTACAGAAAATCTGGCGGAAGTATCAGTTCGGACTCGACTATGTTGCCGGTGGCGATTTCTACGCGGGGCCGTTGATCACAAAGGGACAAGGGCGCGCTACGCAGGAACATTCGCTGGCCGCGGTGCAGCGCATCCTTTGGCGCACCGGGCAACTCGCTATCCGGGACTCTTTTGATTACCTTCCCGAGGGTTCCTTCGGATTTAACTCTTTCGGCGGCGCCGCTGCTTTCGGTTCTTCGCTCGGGAATGGAATTTCCGGGGCAGGCGCGGGTGCCGGACTTGGCACAGGCTTGGGCGGAGGTAGTATCGGCGGCGTTTCGTATGGTTCGATTGCCTATCAGCCAAGAATCGATAACAGCAGCGTCATTGACATCGTGCAGGGATTATCTCCCCGCAGCACGGTGACGTTGTCGGGCGGCTATAGCCTGGCTCATTACATGAACCTGACCACGAGCCAGCAGTTCAACATCATCAATAGCCAACAAACCAACGGCCAGATCGGTTACAACCACTTGCTGAGCCGCAAGGACCAGATTGGAGTTGACTACGCCTTCCAGGAGATCCATTTCCCGCGCGCCGGCAGCGGAAGCGTAAAGGCTAATGTGTGGCGCGCACTTTACGGACACCGCGTTACCGGAAAACTGAACCTTACGCTGGCAGGAGGGCCGCAGTACGTGATCGTGAATAATCCCCCGCAGATCCTGCCCACAAAACCACCCACTGTAGTCGCGGTGCCGCAAACCAGGGCGATTGCGGCCAACGGGTCAGTTATGTTTGGGTACACAGTTTCTTCGCGCACCAGCGCGCAACTGATGTACCAGCGTTATGTCACGCCCGGATCGGGATTCTTTGCGGGCGCGAATACGAATGCAGTGCGGGTTTCGATCGCACACCTCTTTGGGCGTCATTGGACGACCACGACCGACGTGGGTTACTCCCATAACTCCAATCTGCAGAAAGCCAATAGCACCTCAACTTCGGGTGTGCACTCGCGGTCTTACCAGTACTGGTACGCGGGGACTTCGCTGCAGCGGCAGTTGGGTCAGCACTTCAGCGCGTTTGCCAGCTACCAGTTCAACGATATGGGAATTGGGTCGTGCACCGGAAGCGGGCCTTCGGCGGTCTGCGGACTGACTACAACGCGCCATACCGGGCAGATCGGCATCAACTGGCATCCGCGGCCGATCCGCCTCGATTAGGTTTGCGCCAGCCAAGCTGGCAGAACGGAAACTGACGATGATGAATCGCGAACTGACACTGGATGATTACCTGGCAATGCTACGACGCCGATTGTGGGTGATTTTGCTGCCCACGGTTTTGGCGCCGGCCATCGGCTTTGCCGTCTCCTACGCTTTCACCCCGAAGTACACCTCGACCTCGCTGGTGCTGGTGGAAGAGCAAAAGGTGCCTGAGGGCTATGTGAAGCCCGTGGTCACGGAAGATCTCAGTCAGCGCATCACCCGGCTGGAGCAGCGCGCGTTAAGCACCGAAGAGCTTCGCCCCATGGTGGACAAACTGAAGCTTTCGGAAGGCCCGCTCGGAATGTCCCTCGACCAGATTCGCAAGGGCGTCACCATCCAGGCGGTGCAAGCCGCAGTGATGAGCGCGCCATGGCAGAACAAAGGCGATGTACCGGGTTTCAACGTGAACTTCACGGGCAACAACCCCAAGGTGGTGCAGGCGATCTGCAGCGAGATCAGCAACATCATGATCCGGGAGAACTTCGCCGACCGCGAGGCTATTGCGCGCGAGACGGCGGAATTCCTTGGGCGCCAGGTGCAGGACGCGAAAGCCAAGCTGGATGATCTTGACGGCAAAATGGCCGCGTTCAAGGGGCGCTTTCCGGGGCAGCTGCCTACTGATTCTGACAAGAACATGCAGTATCTGATGGCGCTGAACTCGCAGCTCGAAGCCAACACCCAGACATTGAATCGCGCACAGCAGGACAAGTCTTATGCCGAATCCATGCTGGCTCAGCAATTGGCGGCCTGGAAGTCGACTGCCGACAGCACCGATCCGAAAACCTTACAGAAACAGATGTCCGACCTGCAGAGCCAATTGCTGCAGCTGAAAACGCGGTACACCGATGATTATCCGGAAGTGGTCAAAGCCAAGAACGACATCAAGGCGTTGCAGAAAAAGATCGATGAAGCCAACGCTGCAGCAGCCAATCCGACCACGGTGAGTTCGAATGGCAATAATCTGGCAGAGCCGCCCGAGATTCAACAGCTCCGGTTCCAGATTCACCAGCAGCAGGACACGATTACTCAGGCCACGCGTGCGCAACAGAAGATCCAGGATGACATCAAGCTGTATCAAGGCCGCGTAGCGCTAAGCCCCGCGATCGATCAGCAATACAAGGAGCTGACCCGCGACTACGATACCGCGCAGAAGAATTACAACGACCTGCTCATGAAGAAGAACCTGGCCGACACGCAGATCGACATGGAACGGGAGCAGCAAGGCGAACAGATGCACGTGCTGCAGCCAGCCGGTCTGCCCGATGCCCCGAGCTTCCCGAACCGCTTGCTGTTTGCAGGCGGCGGGTTGGGCGGCGGCCTCGTCCTTGGATTGGTCCTGGCGATGTGGCTGGAATTCCGCGATCAGTCAATCCGGACGGAAGCTGACGTCATGGCGTTGCTGGATTTGCCGGTCCTCACGCAAGTTCCGTGGGTGGGCGTGGAAGCGAACAATGGGAACGGGAAATCCAGCAAGAAAGAAACGGTAGGGGTTTAAGCGCGAATGTACAAGGACTTTTTTGGTCTTCGGGCAAACCCGTTCAACGTCAATCCGGACCCGCGTTACCTGTTTCTGACGCGGCATACGGAAGAAGCTCTGGCCTGTCTTACGTATGGCATCCAGAGCCGCAAGGGCTTCGTGCTGCTCACCGGGGAAGTGGGCACGGGCAAAACCACGCTGATTAACAAGTTGCTCGAGTGGTTGCGCGCGCAACAAGTTCCTACCGCGTTTGTCTTCAATTCGCGGATGAACGTGCCGCAGTTCCTCGACTACATGATGGCGGACTTTGGCATCCCGTGCGAAACCCGTTCCAAGAGCCAGATTCTGATGCGGCTTTACAACTGGCTGCTGGAACGCTATCGCGCCGGCGAGACCGCGGTGCTCATTGTCGACGAAGCGCAGAACCTCGCCGATGAAGTGCTGGAAGAGATCCGCATGCTCACGAACCTGGAGACTTTCACCGAAAAGTTGCTCCAGATTGTCCTCGTGGGCCAGACCGAACTCGAACAGAAACTGAAACAGCCACACCTTCGTCAACTTCGGCAGCGCCTGACTTTGCGCGCAAAGACCCACCCGCTCAGCGCGGAGGAGACCAAGGCGTACATCCAGCAGCGTTTGCGCATTGCCGGTTCCAATGGGCAGCAGATTTTTGATGCTGAGGCCCTCTCATCCATTCACCGGTATTCGAATGGGATTCCCCGCGTGGTGAACCTTATCTGCGAACACTGTCTTGTGAGCGCCTTTGTGGATCAGCAGAAAACGGTTGGGCCGACGATTGTGGATGCGGTAGCGCGCGATTTCGATCTGGGCGACAGCCCCGTGACGATGCCTCCGCCGCCCGTAGCGAGTGCCGACAAGTTTGACCTGACAGAAGCGTTGAAAACGCTTTCGAACCTGGCAGAGCGATTAAAAGAACCCGAGCGCGAGTTACCCAAGGAAGGAAAACTATGAGCCGAATTCACGAAGCACTGAAAAAAGCCGAGCAGGAAAGATCGATGTCGCAGCCCGGATCGCGGGTGGAAACGACCTCGGCGGCGGTCGAGGTGGCCGAAGCTGCCACCGCAGCAGTTCCCGCCTTGAGTGTGTCGCCGGGTGTGGCGTTCAACGTGGACTCGGTCCTCTCGCATAGCCGCCAGACCCGGTGGGCACCGGACACCAATTGCATGCTTTTCTTCAATAACGAAGAGCATGCCGCCGGGATGGAAGAGTTCCGCACGCTGCGCAGCCGCCTGTATCAGGCGCGCGAGAAACAGCCACTGTCGAAAATCCTGGTGACGAGCGCGCTTCCCAAAGAAGGGAAGTCGTTCACTTCGGCAAATTTGGCTCAAGTCCTGGCTCGCCAGCATGGGCGGCGCGTACTGCTCATTGACGGTGACCTGCGAAATCCGCAACTGCATACGCTTCTGGGTACCGAACCGGGGCCCGGATTATTCGAATACTTGCGCTCGGAGGCGGACGAGTTCTCGATCATTCAGCGCGGGCCGATGGAGAATCTGTTTTTCATTCCTGCTGGGCACTACACCGCGAATCCTGCCGAGTTGTTGGCGAACGGCCGCCTGCGAGCTTTGCTGCATCGGCTCGAATCCACTTTCGACTGGATCATCGTCGACTCAGCGCCCGCCGTTCCGGTTGCGGATGCTGTCTTAATGGCGAACGATTGCGACGGCGTTTTACTGGTGGTGCGTTCGAATAGCACCCCCACCGATGCAGCGCGTCGCGCCCGGCAAGAATTCTCCGAACGCAACGTGATTGGCGCTGTCCTGAACGGTATTACTCCCGAACTTGCGCCCTACATGCAGTATTACTACGCGGCGTACGGTCGCGATGCGAAAGCTGAAAGCAAGAACTAGGGGACCCGCTTGATCCGTCTGTTCAATGTCTATTACCCCATTCGAACGCTCGTCCTGCTGGCTGGGGAAGCGCTTCTGGTGTGGACCTCGTTTCTGGTGGCCACCGTTTGGCAGCACCCGGAGAGCGCCTACGTATTGCTGAATTACGAAGGCGGGTACCTGAAGATCGTAGTGGCGACCATTGCCGTGCTCGTCTTTTCCCACCTTTTTGATTTGTACGAGCCCATACAGTGGAACGCCCGGGGAGAACTGTATTTCCGCCTGCTGATGGTTCCCGGCATCCTGGCGCTCTTGACCGCTGCGCTGGCATATGTTTTCCCTAAGCTTCTAATCGGAAACAACACGGCTGTGCTGGCGTTGCTGTTGGTCACGGCGGCGTTGTTCGCCTGGCGGCTTGTTTATGCATGGCTGGCGCAGGGGCCGTATCTCCGTGAACGGGTGTACGTCTTGGGGATGGGCGAGAGAGCGCAACGCTTGGTGAACGGCCTGCGTACCCGCTCTGAACTCGGAGTTGAGGTGGCCGGCTGGAGTGGCAATGTAGAGGGCGCCATGACGCGCGAGGCGATTGCCGCCCACTTGATGGAGCTCATTCGCGGGCATCGAGTACATCGCGTGATTGTCGCGATGGAAGACCGGCGCGGCACCTTGCCAGTGATGGAGATGCTGCAACTCCGTCTCAATGGCGTCAAGATTGAAGAGGCGACCTCCTGGCTAGAAAAAATTTCCGGAAGAATTGAAGTCGATAACCTCTACCCCAGCTGGCTGATCTTTGCCGAGGGCTTCCGCTTCAGCGCCACGTTTCTGGTGGTTCGGCGCCTGATCGCCATTCTTGCTTCGGCGGTCCTGCTTCTGGTGATCTTGCCCATCATTCCGTTCGTCATTCTGGCGATAAAACTGGATTCCCCCGGCTCGGTGCTCTACCGGCAGAAGCGGGTTGGTCTTGGCGGCAAAGTTTTCTATTGTTACAAATTCCGAACCATGCGGCAGGACGCCGAATCCGATACAGGCCCCACTTGGGCGGGCGATGACGATCCTCGTATCACGCGCGTCGGCAAGTTTCTACGCAAGTCGCGGCTCGATGAAATTCCACAATTGTGGTGCGTGGTGAAAGGCGATATGGCCTTCGTGGGGCCGCGCCCCGAGCGTCCGGAATTCGTAGACATGCTTTCCAAGGTGATTCAGTATTATCCGGTTCGTAGTGCCGTTCGTCCTGGCATCACCGGTTGGGCGCAGGTTAAATACAAGTACGGCAACACGGTGGATGATTCGAAGGAAAAGCTGCAGTACGACCTCTACTACATCAAGAACGCGTCGCTTGGGCTGGACCTGATGATCATGTTCCAGACGGTCAAGATCGTGCTGCTTGGGCGAGGCGCGCAATGATCTGGTTATTCTGGATCTCGATCGCACTCATCGCTTATACCTACTTCGGGTATCCCATATGGCTATGGGTGCGCAGCAAATGGAAGTCCGTGCCGATTCACCGCGCTGCGGCGCTGCCATCGATCTCCGTCGTGATGGTGGTTCGAAATGAGGCGGAAATTCTGGAGCGCAAGCTGCGGAACCTGCTCTCGCTGAATTATCCGGCTGAGTTGTGTGAGATCGTGATTGTTTCCGACGGTTCGTCCGACAGCAGCGAGCGGATGCTGCGCGATCACGCATCGACTCGAATTCGGACCGTATTCCTTCCTGAAGCTCGGGGGAAAGCCGCTGGGTTGAATGAGGGCATTAAAGCTGCGACCAAAGACGTTGTTGTATTCACGGATGCAAGGCAGGAGATTGAAGCCGGAGCACTGCACTTGCTAATGGAGAATTTTGCTGACCCGGGGGTCGGATGCGCGAGCGGTGAACTGTTGCTTGGAGACCCGCAATCTGGCGAATCGGGGCATGGGGTCGGGTTGTATTGGCGCATGGAGAAGGCCATCCGCCAGATGGAGTCGGAATCTGGGTCGGTGGTTGGAGCGACGGGCGCATTTTACGCAGTGCGGCGAAGCCTGCTGGTGTCGCTCCCATGCGAGACAATTCTGGACGACGTCTTCATTCCGATGAACGTAGTTCGACAAGGCTCGCGTGTCGTGTTCGACGACCGCGCCCACGCCTGGGACCTGGCGAGCCAGGGAACCGGGCGTGAATTCGCTCGCAAGGTTCGTACCCTGACGGGAAATTATCAACTGGTGCAACTGGCGCCCTGGCTGATGACGCGAAAGAACAGCATCCGCTTCGAGTTTGTCAGCCACAAGCTCTGCCGGCTGTTGGTGCCCTTCGCGCTCGCGGCAACGCTGTTATCCTCGGCGCTTTTGAGCGGCACCTTTTTCCGAGTAGCCCTGCTTCTACAGTTGGGCTTTTATGCGCTGGGCATGTTGGCAATGGCGCAACCTGGAAGGGGCCTCGTCGCCCGTGGAGCCGATGCGGCATTTACGTTTGTGCTTTTGAATGCGGCGGCCCTGGTGGCCTTTGGAAAGTTTGTGAGCGGCAGAAAGCCGGTGTGGACGCGATGACTTTTTACGATCAGAAGTTCGGCCCTTCGTCGCCTGCATCAAGGCCGCCCGTCGTTCCGCAAAAGGTGGCGGCGCCCGCGCCGTCAGCCATTGCCAAACTCGCGACCGCTGTCGTCCCCGAGAAACAGCGCAAAACCCTCGCGTATTCGGCCCTGTTGACCTTCAGCTTTTTGTATTTTGCACGTCCCGAGGACTTTATTCCGGGATTGGCGGTGATCTCGGTGGGGAAGATTTCCGGGGGCTTAGCGCTCCTGGGTCTGATTCTGAGCTGGCGAAAGCTCGGGGGCAAAATGCCCCTCGCGATCAAGCTTGTGCTCGTCCTTTTGGCGCACATGTGCATCACCGTGGTGTTTGCATTCTGGCGCGGCGGAGCTTTTGAAGTGGTTCGCGATGAGTTTTCCAAAGCCGCAATCGTGGCAGTCCTGGTGAGCATGATCGTGGTTACGATTACGGAACTACGTCAGCTGTTGTGGGTACAAGCCGTTTCGGTTTCGGTCATGACGATTGGCGCCATCCTGGTTCACCCAACGGTGGGAGGTCCCACGCGCTTGTGGGGCTTGGGAGGCGTGTTTTCCAACCCGAACGATTTCGCCATTAACATCGCCATTAACTTTCCGCTCTGCCTGGCGTTCTTCTTTTGGACCAAAGGGATTCTGAAGAAATTGCTTTGGGGTGTCGCTCTACTTTTTCTGATGTATGGCGTTGTGGCGACTTATTCGCGCAGCGGTTTGATTGCGATGGTAATGTGCTTCCTGATCTGCCTCTGGGAGTTTGGGATTCGGGGCAAGAGGCCGCAACTGATCGTGGCGGCGATTCTCGTCGTGATGGCTGGGGGCGCGTTCGCTCTTACAACACCCAAATACATCGCGAGGATTCAGACGCTGGTAGAAGGCGGTGACGTCGAAGGCTCCGGCGATAACGGGTCACTGGATGCGCGTCGCGAACTTCTGATGCAGAGTATACAAACCAGTTTCCGATATCCGATTTTCGGTGTGGGCCCGGGCAATTTTCAGGCTTATACCCGATCGTGGCACGTCACCCACAACACGTACACCCAGTTAAGCTCGGAAACGGGGTTCCCGGGTCTTGCCCTTTTCCTGGCCATCCTGTTTTTGACGTTCCGCAGCATCCGGGCCATCCGCAAAACCCCCTCATATCGTGACGATCCACAAATCCGATTGTTCGCCAGCGCGTTGAACGCGGGAGCCGGTGCATACATCGTGGGCGCCTTGTTTGCCTCAACGGCATATACCCTTTTCCCCTATTTCGTCGTTGCGTACGTCAGTGCGTTGTACAAAATTTGTTCGTCCCCCGGGACGATCCACGACAAGCAGCCGGTGGGAACGTCTCTCAACTCAAAGAACACTCGAAACTCTTATGGAAAACAGGAACAACACGTCCTGGCGGGGACCCGCTGAACGGTTAGCCAACCTTTTTCGACGCAGGTGCCAGCGATGAATATCTGCGAAAAGGTTTCATGCGGGTTCGAAAGCTTTGGCACGGAAGAGCTGCGCATGGCCAATCTTCCCGTCTCCGTTCGCGGAACTGCGCCGCGTAGGCCGAAAACGCGAACCAACGAGAGCCTTGAGGCGGTGGAACGTTGTGTGGGATAGCTGGCCTGGTAGGCCGTCATAGTGAAATCATTGACGCCGCCACCGTGCGGCAGATGTGCGCCACCATCGTCCACCGTGGTCCGGATGACGAAGGCATCCGCACCGCCGGTGCCGTCGGACTCGGCATGCGCCGCCTCAGTATCATCGATCTCTCCGGCGGCCATCAGCCCATCCATAACGAAGACAAGACGGTCTGGATTGTCTTCAATGGCGAAATCTACAACTTCCCCGAGTTGCGCGAGGGACTGGAGAAGCGCGGGCATACCTTCTACACCCACAGCGATACCGAAGTCATCGTTCATCTTTACGAGGAACTCGGGGCTGATTGCATCTCGAAACTGAGAGGCATGTTTGCGATCGCGCTCTATGACGAACGTCAACAAAAATTGCTTCTCGCCCGCGACCGGCTGGGCAAGAAACCGCTGTATTATGCGCAGAAAGACGGAAGACTTTACTTCGGCTCCGAGATCAAGACGATCCTGGCGGCCGCGCCCGAGCTTTCCTCTCACATTAATAACCGCGCGTTGTTGCAGTACTTCTCGTTGCAGTACATCCCGGACCCGAATTCCGCTTACCGCGACATCGCCAAGCTGCCTCCCGGGCACTTGCTGGAATACGCGAACGGGCAGATCAGCATTCGTCAGTATTGGGACCTGCCGGCCTACGGTACAGCGAAGATCGCCTCTGAGCAGGAATGCCTCGACGAACTGGAAAGGCAGCTTGCCGAAGC
>Ga0070714_100003025_pt1 | contig 12468 bp, 11 predicted proteins | sample LARL83metaG_FD_65450 | JGI IMG/M metagenome (GOLD analysis project Ga0070714, IMG submission 65450) | Corn, switchgrass and miscanthus rhizosphere microbial communities from Kellogg Biological Station, Michigan, USA - LAR L8-3 metaG | ecosystem: Host-associated > Plants > Roots > Rhizosphere ... | reverse complement strand
CCTCGAGCTCCGGATGCAGCCCGCTCATGCCTGCCTGCACCTGCTGGTAGCCGCCCGGCATCTCCAGTGTGACGAATGCGATCAGCACGATCCAGATCGTTCCGTACAGCATCAGCGGCGGATGCGTGTAAACCAGGAACAGGCCGACGCCCATGACGATGCCGGGTATTGCCAAGGGCGCCATCGCCAGCACGGGCAGCGCTCGGTGGCCTGGCACTAGGCGACGGCTCGCCGCATAGCCCGTCACGAGCACCACGACGGTGACGATGCAGGCGGTGAGGACACCCAGTAGCATCGTGTTCTTCAGCGCAACCTGCGTATCCGAAATGCCCCACAAGGCGAAGCCCACATGTTCCAGCGACAGGTTCTGCCAGGCAAGCGGCTCGGAGATGTTGTGGACGAAGGCGACCTTGAACAGGGCGAAATACGGCAGGATCACGGGAAACAACATGATGAACGCGCAGAACAGCAAGGCCGGTGCGCGCCATATGCCGAGAGCGATCGGGCGCGTCGTGCCGCTACGTCCGGCGATCACGACGAACGAGCGATCGCCGAGTACGCGTCGCTGTCCCCAGAGGACGAGCGCGGTGATCAGCAGCAGCGGCATGGAAGCGGCGGCCGCGAGGTGGGTCTGCGGCGGATACTGGAACAGGCTCCAGAGTTTGGTGGTCAGCGTGTTGAAGCCGGCTGGGAGCGCCAGAATCGCCGGCGTGCCGAACAAGGTGAGCGCCTGCAGGAACGCCACCAGCATGCCGGCGAGTAAGGCTGGCAATACCAGCGGAACAGTGATGTCTCGCGCGGTGCGCCACCGGTTGGCGCCAATGACGGCGGAGGCGTCCTCGAGTTCCGTGGGCACCCGCTCGAATGCGTTGGTGAGCAGGGTGAATACGTAAGGAAACGTGTAGCAGGCGGTGGCGAAGGTGACGCCCGATACGGTGAAAATGTTGAACAGGTGCTGGTAGCGTCCGAAGCCGAATATCTGGCGGGCCCAGACGTTCAGCAGGCCGGAGTTGGGGGCGGCCAGAACTTCCCACGCGACGGCGCCGAGAAACGGCGGGGTGACGAACGATGCAGTGACGGCGGCGCGGATCGTGCGTCGCAGCGGTACATCGGTGCGGGCGATCAGGAACGCGAGCGGCAGGGCGACAACCGCGCACAGAGCAGCGACACTGACGGCGATCACCATGGTGACGCCCATGGCCGCGCGCAGCGAAGGATCGGTGACCAGCGCGAGCCAGTTGCCGAACGCGAGTTGCCCTTGATCGTTGGTGACGCTGTACCACAGCAGCCAGCCGGTCGGCATTACCACCAGAAGGGCGAGACAAAGCGCCAGCAGCGCGAAGACGGCCATGGAGACATCGAAGCCGCGGCGGCGTCGAATGCCGGCGACTTGCTCGCCCGTCAGCAGCAGGGCGGATGACGCCACGCGTCAGACCGAAAAGATTGACGTGTATTTCTTCTTGGTCTCTTCGACGCCCGCTGCCAACGCCTGCGGCGAGGCACGCAGCAGCTTGAGGTCGGCCAGCTTTGCCCTTCCCGCCGGTTCCTTGATGCCTGGATGGAACGACCGCAGATCAATCTGGTCCACCATCATCTGCTGCGCCTGCAGCGAGAACAGGTAGCTGGTATAGAGCCGCGCGGCATTGGGATGTGGTGCGTCTTTCGTTGCCGCGGCGGGACCGGAGATCAGCGGCGAGCCCTCCAGTGGATAGATCGCGTCGATCGGGTTTCCCTTGTGCTTGTAATTGAGAAACACGTATTCGCCGCCGTCCACAGCGACTGGCCGCTCGCCTTGCGAGATCACCTTCGGCGGTTCTGCCGCGGACTGCACCTGCATCACCTGCTGCCTAGCCAGTTTCTCGAAGAAGCCCCATCCGATGGTCTGGACGAGGATATAGGTGGAGACGGCGACGACCCCGCTGTAGTTGGGGCTCGCCTTCACCAGCTTGCCAACCCATTCCGGCCGCAGCAGATCGGCATAGGCTTTCGGTAACCCGGCTGACTTTATCAGATCAGTGTTGACTCCCATCGTGTTGAGGGTCGCGCGCACCGTGGCGTAGTGACCGTCGGAATCGCGTTCCTCGGCCGGCCATAGCTGCTTCACTTCTTCCGGCAGGAACTGCGCGAGCCACCCCTTGTCCTTGAACAATTCGAAGCTCGTGATGTCGGAGCTCTCGATCACATCGGCGTTGTGGATGTCGCTGGCGTATTCCTGCATCAGCCGCTGAAGCACCCGTTCGGCGCCGCTGCGCTCTGTCTGTACCATAATCTTCGGGTATGCCTGCATGAAGGACCGGGCGATGGCGCCGGCCATGCTGAGCTCAATGGACGTGTACCAGACCACCTTGCCTTCCTTGTTGGCCGCATCGACCAACTCCGGGGTGACGCTTGGGGCGGCCTGCGAGAAAGAGGGACCAGCCGCCAAAGCGGTGGCGGCCCCACCCAGGACGTCCCGGCGGGTGATCATGATGTCACGCCCCTTCATGGCGTATCCTCCCTCTTGTGGCGCGCAAGGAAATCAGCCCGGCAACGCGCGAAGTGCCATGGAAAGCCGCGTCGAGCCTTGCGACGCTCAGGAAACGTTATGGTATTTCTTGAGATTCTCGTAGCGGTCCTTCTGCACCAGCTCGGCGATTGTGCCGTCCGGCGAGCGGAACTTCACCACGCCGGCATCCAGCGGCGAGAATATCTCGCCACCGAGTTGCCTGATCTTCTCCGCCGCCACCTTGATATCATCCACTTCCGCGCCCCAGTGATGGATGCAGGGACCAGGGCCCGACAGCGTCGCCTCCTTTGCGTTCTCGCTTTCGTACACCATCAGCGCGAGATCGATGGTCCCATCTGTCATGTGGCGCGAGACATGACCGTTGCCGCCATCATGCGTCGTCACCTGCCGGAAGCCGAACACTTCCTCATAGAACCTGGTCGAGGACTCCAGGTCATTCACCTTCAGTGCAATGTGGACGATTTTGCCGGGCATCTTGAGTTCTCCTCCGGTAACTTTGAGAAGTTGTAGTTCGGACCAGCACTTTGCGCGCCGGGCGACGTTTCGGCGAACCGCGCGGTATCGGGACTGCCGTGGCATTCGGCACGGTCAAACCGTAGGAGTCAACCGCGCGGCGTCCGACTGGCGCAAGCGACTCTCAGCGGGAGGTCCCCTTGGGAATACGTGACCTTGCCAGCCACGGAGGCACTCGTCCGACCCGCACCAGGCCGGCAACACTCGAAAGGCCGCGCACTGCCTGTCGCGCTTCCAACAACAGATCGCGCATGAGCAGAGGATTGACGGTCCCGGCGGTCTCCTGCACGAACGACAGCTGACGGAGCGAGACAAGGCCGACGAGGAACGCAAGGCCGAAGAGGAACGTCCACGCATGGAAGTTCAGCACCTCCACCGTCACCGCGTGCACGTTGGTCTTCCATGTGAAGCTGAGGTTCAACTCGTGCGCTGCGAAGAAGTCGGCGCACAGTCCCCCAACCAGGGGCGCCAGCGCGGCGCAACTCGCGCTGACGACACTGCTGGCCGCCAGGAATGAAGTAGCCTCTCCGGCTGGCGAAAGCTTCATGGCAATATTGCCTGAGGCCAGAGCCACGCCGGCGGTCGCGACACCCATCAACACGTGTATGGCGAGCAGCAGATAAAACACGGCTGGCGCGGTCCAGGGCAGCCCGGTGAATGTCCATGCCAGGACGCACAGCAAAAAGAGCGGCGCGGAATATCGGAGCACGGCCTTGTTGCTGAACCGATCGATCAGGTTTCCCCACAAGCTGACGGCTGCAAGATTACTGAGCTGGCTCGCGGTGGTGAGGATCACGACAGCCGTCATCGAATAGCCGAGTGATCGCAGCATATAGACCGCGAAGAATGGCGCGGCGAGGTTGGCGGCAAGACTCCAGGACGACAGGAATACGATCAACCGGCGGAAATTCCTGTCATGGAAAGGTGCCGCAAGCATGGCCAGGATCCGGGTGGGCGACCTTACCGGCGACATCGCCTGATCCGGCGTGATCGACAGCAGCCAGATACCCAGAAAGCCGATGGCGGCGCTGGTCAGGAACAGCCCCGTATAGGCGGCAATGGCATTGCCCGGGGCGAACTGCTTCCAGCGGTCGATCAGAATCCCGCACATCAGCGCAAGCGTCATTGCGACCGCGGTGTTCACCGCGGCGCGGCGCCCGAAGAAGCGCCCGTAGGAGCCTTCCGGCACGAGGTCGCGCATCCAGGAATTCCAGGCGCAGCCTGCAATCGCCGCTGATGCCTGCCAGATTGCGATCGAAGCGATCAGCATGATCACGCCAACGGAGCCACCGAGCAGCGGCGCTATCGCAGCGGCGATGAGGAAGCCGCGACCGATTCCGGCCGCCCAGACACAGATGGCGCGGCGACGGCGCAGCCGTTCCACCAGAACGACGGCTGGGAATTGCAGGAACTGCACTGCCGATGGAACCGCTGCGAGCACGCCGATGCTCAGGTTGCTGGCGCCGAGCGCTACCGCGAATCCGGTCAGGAACACGCCGGTCGCCAAAGTGCCCATCGCCTCACTGGCGACGGCGTCATACAGCAGAAGGCGGAAGGTCCGCTGGACCTCGCGAGAGCCGGGTTCGGGCGGCCCCGCGACGGTGGAAGGCGCGTCAGAACAACGCACGAAGGGTTCCTCGGTTAGCGAGCGCCGGCCGATCGCCCGAACAAGCGGCCGCAAGCACGCAGGAGACATGCGGGAAACGCGGACGCGATACAAGCCCGTGATCGCTTTGTCATCCGGCCTTGATGAATGTCACATATTAAAAAGTCGGCGCCGCGGATTGGTGGCTCATTGCACAAGGCTGATGCGTGGCGCGCCCGCCACCAACATGCGATTCTCCACTCAACCATACGGGAGAGAACCACATGCGCATCGTCGCCCTGGAAGAACACTACACGGTCCCCCGCATCGTCGCCGACATCTCTCCAGACGCAATCGCCCGGCGCGGCTTTCCCGGACCCGACTTCGTCTGGGCGCAGACCACCAGGCGCAACGAACTCGCGGATCTCGGCGACGCGCGGCTGGCGGACATGGACGCCGCCGGCATTACCGTGCAGGTGCTGTCGGTCGCCGGCCCGGGCGCCGACCTCGTACCGGGCCAGCCGGGCATCGACCTGGCCCGCGCCTACAACGACGCGCTGGCCGAGGCCTGCGCCCGCCATCCCGCCCGTTACCGCGGCTTCGCTCATTTGCCGTTGCTCGCCCCCGAGGCCGCGGCAGACGAACTGCAACGGACGGTCAAGGAGCTCGGCTTCCACGGCGTGCTGGTGAACGGCGCCACCGACGGGCGCTTCCTCGACGACCCGGCGTTCGAACCGATCCTGGTACGCGCCGAGGCGCTCGACCTGCCGATCTACCTCCATCCCGGCATTCCGACTCAGGCCGTGCGCAACGCCTACTACGACGGGCTGCCGGGCAATTTCAGCTTCAGCATGGCGCTGTCTACCTGGGGGTGGCACGCCGACACCGCGATCCACACGCTCCGCCTCGTGCTCAGCGGTGCGCTCGATCGCCATCCCGGCCTGAAGATCGTCATCGGCCACATGGGTGAGGCGTTGCCATTTATGCTTGACCGTATCGACGCGACCACCGCTGCCGAGGCAAAGGTGCGCCTGAAGCGTTCGGTGCGGCAGACGATCCTCGATCAGGTGTGGATCACGACGAGCGGGTTCTTCACCATGGTGCCGTTCATGGCGGCACTGATGTCGTTCGGCGTGGACCGCATCATGTTCTCGGTGGACTATCCGTTCGCGTCGAACGCCCGCGCCCGCGCGTTCCTGGACGAGCTGCCTGTCTCACCGGCCGATCGCGCGAAGATCGCCCACGGCAACGCGGACCGGCTGCTGCGGCTGCCGGTCTGACGGCGGTCGACGCGCCATTATTTGTCCAGCCAGACTGTCGCCAGATCCTGGTTGACGTAGTGGCTCGGGCTGATTTTCCAGCCTTTGACGTAGCTGCGGTACGGCACGATGCGGTAGCGCCACAGCAGGAACGCCTCGTGCGCTTCGGTGTCGAGCACGCGCTTCTCGAGCTGGCGCATCAGGTCACGCTGTCGCGCGAGATCGGGTTCACGCAGCATGCGGTCGTAGATCTCGATTTCGGCAGGGTCGTCGTAGTTTCCGTAATTCGCGTCGGACACCGAGCTCGGCAAGTACTTGGTGCCGTCGAGCAACGGATTGACGATGTTCTGGCACTCGGCGTCGATCGCCACCGCGAAATCACCTCGCCGCAGCGCATCTTGGTAGGGCCCGGTCGGCACCACACGCTGGGTCGCCTGCACGCCGATCTTGTGCCATTCATCGATGACCCAGGTCCCATTGAACTTGTATGGCTGATCGATATTGCGATTGAGCAGCTCGAAGGTCAGCCCCTCGGCGCCGGCCTCCTTCAGCAATCGCTTCGCCTCCGCCCGCGACTTGTCAATATCCGGCCAATAGCCCGCCAGTTGCTCCAGTTCCTCTTTGCTGGCGGCCAGAGGCGAGCCGGGAAACACGATGCCGCCAACCGTCCGCTGCAGCGTGATCCGCGACATAGGTGCCGCGCCATGCCAACGGTCGATCGCCAGCGTCAAGGCCCGACGCACTCGCACGTCGTCGAACGGCTTTCTCGCATGGTTCGGCGTGACCAGCGCCCCGCAATTCCAGTCACTCTCCTGCACGGTGACCTTGTCGCCGAGCGCGGCCACAAGCTCGTCGCGCGTTGCCGGGGGAAAGCCGCGGAATTCGATCGCTGCCCTGTCAGCCTTGATCGCAGCGACCCGCACCGCCTGCTTGTCGGCGAAGATGCCGATGAAGCCGTCCAGATAAGGCAGTCCCGGTCGATAGTAATCGGGATTGCGCACACCGGAAATCGACTGTCCCGCCTGATATTCCTTGAAGCGGAACGGACCGGAGCCCATGATGTTCTTCTCGTACCAGCGCGGGTCGCGGTCGAGTATCTCCTTCTTGTAGATAAACGCGTATGGATCGGCGAGCGCCGGCAGAAACGCGGCGGTCGCGAACTTGAGGTGGAAGACAACGGTTTTCGCGTCCGGCGCCTCGATCCGGTCGACCATCGAGTAATAGCCGCGACGCACGCTGATTACGCCTTCCGGCGGATCGACGATCGAGTTCCAGCTCGCCACAACGTCCTCTGCGGTCATGAGAGAACCATCCTGAAACCTGACATCGCCGCGCATCTGGAATGCGTAGGTCCGGCCGCCATCTGTCGGTCGGGGAATCTCGGTGCAGACATCGCAGACGAATTCAGTCGTGTCGGCGGGGTTCTCCGGATTGGCTCTGATCAACACACTGTAGAACGGCCCCACCGCGTGAATGGTGGCGAAGGTGTTTTCACGATGGCCGTCGAAGCTCGGTGAAGAGTCCGCCGGGATCATGAAGGTCAGAGTACCGCCACGCTTCGGCGTTTCGCCGGCGAACGCCGACAAACTCATGGCCAGGATGATCGCCAGGCAAGCGGCGAACGATCGATGCATTTCCGGCTCCTCCCTCAGGCTGGTCACGTCCTTGCGTCGCGCCTAGGCTTGGCTCCACACGGATCATGGAGGCATCATGACAGCCGAGATTTCGGCGCTCGTCGACACCGAGCACGGAATGATCAGTCGGCGGATATTCATCGAGCCGGAGATCTACGAAACCGAGCTGCGACGGATCTTCGCGCGCTGTTGGCTGTTTCTCTGTCACGACAGCCAGATCCCGCGGCCGGGCGATTTCCTGACCACCTATATGGGCGAGGACCCGGTGCTGGTGGTGCGCGACAGTGCCGGACAAGTAGGCGCGTTCCTGAATGTCTGTCGGCATCGCGGCAACCGGCTGTGTCGTGCGGACGAGGGGAATGCGGCGAGCTTTATCTGCGCCTACCATGGCTGGACATACGGCAATAACGGTCACCTTACCGGCGTGCCGAACCTGCGCGAGGCCTATCACGGCGACCTGGACCGCGCGGACCTGGGCCTGATCTCCGTTGCGCAACTGGAGAGTTACAAGGGACTCTGGTTCGCCACCTTCGATCCCGACACGCCGCCGCTGCGCGAGTATCTCGGCGAGATGGCCTGGTATATCGATACCTTCGTCGACCGGCGCGAAGGCGGCATAGAGATCGTCGCGGCTCACAAATGGATCATGCCCTGCAATTGGAAGTTCCCCGCCGAGAACTTCGGCGGTGACGCTTACCATGTCCAGTGGAACCACTTGTCCGCCGTCAAGATCGGATTTAGCCGCGGCGTCACCGCGAACGCGAACAGCACACAGAGGATGGCTTCGCCCGGCAACGGCCATGCGCTCATCTGTGTCGGTCCCGATGACGTCGGCGATCCCCCGATGCCGGAGATCGAGACCTATGAACGAGACATCGCCACGGAGGTTCGCCAGCGTCTTGGACCGCGTGCCAACCTGATCAATCCGATCGTTGGCACGGTCTTTCCGAATTTCTCATTGCTGCGCGGCACCTCGCGCACCTTCCGTGTCTGGCAACCGCGCGGCCCGGAAAAAACCGAGGTCCGGTCTTTCGTTTTCATGGACAAGGCCGCACCCCCGGAAGTCAAGCGGGCGATCCGCCAGGCGGGGATCCGAGGCTTCAGCCCGTCCGGCTCATTCGAGCAAGATGACATGGACAATTGGCAGGAATGCACCCAGACCTGTCGCGGTGTGGTGTCACGCCGTATGCCGCTCGACAACCGGATGGGGCTCGGGCACGACCGCTTCGATCCGGCACTCGGCGCGTGGGTCAGCGACTACCGGTTCAGCGAAAGCAACCATCGCCAGTTCTATCGACGGTGGGCCGAGTTGATGGGCGAGGAAAGCGAACGTGTTTGACGAGGACGTGATACGCGGCGTCGAGCAATTTCTCTACCGTGAGGCCCGCCTGCTGGACGAGAGGCGATTTCACGACTGGCTCCACCTGTTCACCGACGACGTGCACTATTCGATGGCCGCGCGGGCCAATCGCTACCCACGATCGAGCAAGGCGATCGCGGCACTCGACGCGGATCGTTACACCGAGGAGAACGTAGCCGGCGAGGACGAACTTGGCCTGTTCGACGAAGACATCAGGACGCTCACCGCACGCGTCGCGCGCCTCGATACCGGCATGGCCTGGGCGGAGGACCCGCCATCGCGGACACGGCACCTGATCACCAATATCGAGATCGCGCCCGATGCGTCAGAGTCGGAGCTGACGGTCCACAGCAATTTCATTGTCTACCGCAGCCGCGGCGAGACCGAGCAGGACTTCTATGTCGGCGCCCGTCAGGACAGGCTGCGTCGTGTCGACGGCGCGTGGAAGATCGCAAGCCGCCGGATGGTCCTTGATCAGAACGTCTTGACAGCCAAGAACCTGAGCATCTTCTTCTGATCGCAGCGGGCGATCATTGCGCGCCGGATCATGCCAACCAGGGAGCCTGCAATGAACACTGCCGACGTCCTGCGAGACCTCGTCATCGCGAACCGCATCCTTGCACATGAAGGCGTGGTCGATGCCTATGGCCACATCAGCGTGCGTCACCCGGAACGCTCCGACCGGTTCTTCCTGTCGGGATCGCGCAGTCCGGAACTCGTGACGCTCGACGATATCATTGAATACGATCTCGATTGCAACCCGATCGAACTGCGCGGGCGCGCTCAATACACCGAGCGCCCGATCCACGGCGGGATTTACCGCAAGCGCCCTGACGTGATCTCCGTGGTACACAACCACGCGTATGAGGTCATCCCCTTCACCGTCACGCAGGGCGTGAAACTGAGACCACTCCTTCACCTCGCGGCCGGGATCGGACCGGAGATTCCGGTCTGGGACATTCGCCAGCGGTTCGGCGATACCAACCTGTTGGTCACAACGATCGCGCAAGGCGCGGATCTCGCGGACGAGCTTGGCGCGAACCGTGTCGTATTGATGCGAGGCCACGGTGCGGCGGTCGCCGGCGTCTCGATCCAGGACACCGTGCACACGTCGGTTCACCTGAAGATCAATGCGCAGATCCAGACCGAGGCAATGCGAATGGGCGGCGACATCGTCTACCTCAGCGACGGGGAAATTGCCGAGATGCGGAAATCCAGCGCCGGCCACGCGCGCGCCTGGGAATACTGGACGCGCCGCGCCGGGATCGCCGGCTGACCCGTGGACCCACTCGCCCGTCGCAAGCTCGGCCGCACCAATATCGAGTTGACGCAGCTTGGGCTCGGCGGCGCGGGGCTGGGCGACCTGTTCGACGTGGTCGAGGATATCGATGCCAACGCCACCTTGCAGGCCGCATGGGACGCCGGCATCCGGTACTACGACACGTCGCCGTGGTACGGTCGCGGGCAGAGCGAGCATCGCTTCGGCCGCGCGCTGTATCGCCGTCCGCGCGCCGACTATGTGCTCTCAACCAAGGTCGGTCGGCTGTTCCGTGCCGTCCACAACGCGGAGAAATTCGAGCACGGCTTCTGGCGCGGCGGACTGACGTTCCAGCACCGCTTCGACTACAGCTACGATGGGGTGATGCGCAGCTTCGAGGACAGCCTGCAGCGCCTTGGCCTGCCACGCATCGATCTGCTGCTGATCCATGACCTGGACTTCTCCCATCACGCCACCAAAGCGAAGGTGACGGCTTATCTGACCGAGTTGCACAACGGCGGCTTCCGGGCGCTGATGGAACTCAAACAGGCCGGGCTGATCGGCGGCATCGGTGCGGGTATCAACGAACGCGGCATGATGCCGCGCTTCCTTGATCTGGTGGACATCGATTTCTTCCTCGTCGCGATGCCCTACACGCTGCTGGATACCGATGTGCTGGACAGCGAATTCCCAAGCTGCGTCGCGCGCGGCGTTGGCGTCGTCATCGGTGCTCCGTTCGCCTCGGGCGTGCTTGCCACAGGCGCGGTGCGCGGTGCGCGCTACCGCTATGCCGACGCAACGCCGGAGGTGCTGGCCAAGGTGAGGCAGATCGAGGCGGTCTGCGCGCGCCACGAGGTTCCGCTGTCGGCGGCGGCGCTGCAATTCCCGCTCGGTCATCCGTCGGTGGCTTCGGTGATCCCGGGAGCGCTGCTGCCCGAACACGTCGCCCGCAACGTGGCCGCGTTCAGCCGCAGGATCCCCCGCGACTTCTGGACCGAGCTGAAGCACGAAGGACTGTTGCGAGAGGACGCGCCGGTGCCGTGACCCGGCGCGTCCGGCCGTGTCTATCCCGCCGTGGCTCTCATCCATTCCGCCGGGACCCGTTGCGCCCGCTGGTCCGCGACCAGCTTCTGGCGACGGGCCTGCTCCTCGGCGCTGATCGAGGCAGGATCCTCACGGAACTCCGGTCCCAGCGCCATCGCCTTCTTGACGGCCGGCCGCTCGCCGATCTCTTCCAGCCAGCGCTTCACGTTGGGAAATTCGTCGAGGTCGATGTCCCGCGTGGCCCAGCTCGAGGCCCACGGGTAGCAGATCATGTCGGCTATGCTGTACTGGCCGGCGGCGAGATAGCGCTTGTTGAACAGGCCGAGGTTCATGACGCCGAAGATGCGATGCGCCTCGTTGTCGAAGCGGCGAAGGGCATAGGTCAGGTCGCCATTCTTGCCACTCGCGAGCGCGCGCCGGAAATGCCCTTGCTCGCCCAGCTTCGGGCCCTGGTTGGCCATTTGCCAGTTCACCCACTGGAGGACGTCGTATTTTCCGCGTGGATCCGTCGGGCAGAATTTGCCCGTCTTCTCGGCGAGGTAGGTCATGATCGCGCCTGACTCGAAGATCGAGAGCGGCTCGCCGCCACCCATCGGTTCGTGATCGACGATCGCCGGCATGCGCCCGTTAGGGGAAATCTTCAGGAACTGGGGGGTCAACTGGTCGCCGCGACCGATGTTGATGGGCTTGAAGGTGTACGGAAGGCCAAGTTCTTCGAGAAGGATGACGATCTTCTTGCCGTTGCCGGTAGGCCAGAAATAGAGGTCGATCATTGCCGATACTCCCTGTGCGAGGTGACGAAACCAGAGCGGGATGCTCGGTATGATAGGGATGTATCTGGTATTGTCACTGTGGCGCGCGTGCGCCCGCAAAGCGCATCGGCGCCGCCAGGCTGCCGGTCGCTACGAAGTTATCGTTCCATTTCTTCTTGTGCACTCTCGCGCGGCAGCAAATCCCGGCGCCGGTCGTGCTCCTCATCCTGCACGATCCACGCCCCCGCGTCGGCTTCCGTCTTGAAATTCAGGATCGTGTGCCGTGCGCCGTCGTTGCCAACCACAGCGACATCGAACCCATCATCGCCTGTTCGGCGGACAATCGTGTACGTGGCCATGCCAATGATCTGGTCACCGGCGCGCTGACCGCTTCAACACATTTGCGTGGGATGCACTGGTGCAAGGCCTTGCTCAAACCGCCACCCCGGCACGCGGGAGCCCAGCGTTTAGACAGCGCCTACCCCCGACGCCATTCGTACGGCGTCGCTCCAAGGTCCGGCTCGGCGTAGGCGATCGGTCCTGCCGCAGGCAGAACC
>Ga0070714_100003022_pt1 | contig 12478 bp, 10 predicted proteins | sample LARL83metaG_FD_65450 | JGI IMG/M metagenome (GOLD analysis project Ga0070714, IMG submission 65450) | Corn, switchgrass and miscanthus rhizosphere microbial communities from Kellogg Biological Station, Michigan, USA - LAR L8-3 metaG | ecosystem: Host-associated > Plants > Roots > Rhizosphere ... | reverse complement strand
ATCTCATCCACGAAGAACATAGAAATGTCCGTTTTGTTTTTTGGAGGAAGAAAAGCATTTGGCTTCGCACGCCCACGTGAATAGTGCTCACGCGAAAAGATAAAACGACTAAGGAATTTGTAAGGCCGTCCGCTAGGAAGCAACCCTCTCAATACCGCGCAAAATTTCGTGCGGGCACGAACTAGAAAGTTGCTCAATCCCATGGATTTTACTTCTCTCCCCAAATCTTCCTGCATATGCAAGCCTTCCCGTGGCGTCGATACTGACAGAGAACATCATCCCTGAATTTCCGACCCAATCAAACGAGATTTCGCCGTCCGGATCCGCAGAAATTTCCGGGATTTGCTGGGACTTTGGGAGAAGTACCGCCAACCTGAGCGCCTGCGTTGCCGTGGCCGGAGTAACCGGGGCTTGCTCGGAGTCGCTGCTCTCAACTTCACTACCGCGAACGAGAGCTAAGATTTCCGGGATCAGGAGCTGAAGTCGTGGTCCCGAGTAGTTCTCAAGAACCTCGCCTAAGTGCGTCGCGAGTTGTGAAGCAGCTTCGCTAGCTCCCTGTGCTTGCCATGTCATCGCTGCCGGAGAGTCTTCTAATGAAGGACAATATGCGATCATTCGTAGGCCTCCAGTGCCCGATCTGTAACAGAATAGAAGAAGATATCGTTCTTTACAGCACGGAGATGATCCAAGAACACCCAAAGCTCGTTAGAGTCACTTTCGAAAGGACGTTGAGAAAAGGCATCAATGTCCAGTATCACCCGTGTGACAGGTGGAATCGTCAGTGCTGGCTCCAAGGTCTGAGTGACGTTGGCAAAAATCCCATGATCAAATGGAACTACGATTCTCTCCAAGAAATGAGTCAACGTTTGCGGCAATCCCCGAGGAACCTGAGGCGCAGCAGCAAGATAATCATTCAATTCGGCGCCGAACGGCAGGTTTAAAACGTTTGTATACCGAACTGCCACGCGTCCGAGACTAACCTTGCCAGTCCACCCGCGGAACAAGGTCCAGATGGAATGTGTGGCCGACTTGATGTCGTTCCAGTCAGTGTATTCGCGAAGAATGCTATACGTCATTCCATTCCGTCGTAGCTGTACTACTCTGCTTCCATCAGCAGATTCATATCGCCATCCCAGCAGTTCCTCAGACCGATCTTGCACTGGTTGATCGGGCCCGAACAGCTTAATCGAGAACTGTCGAATCTCGTTTTTTCGCTCCAAACCTGAAATCGTTTTGTTGGCGAGGTCCTCGGCAAACGAAAGGTTCAATGGACTTGAAAGCTGCAAGTCTATTAGAGCTTCTAGCAGCGGTGCTCGGGATAAATGTCGTGGCGTAGGCACGAATTTGACCTTTCAGTCTAACAGGTCGCGTCTTGCAAAGTTGTTGTCAAGCCGTTCACGTGCTTGCACGAATTTTAGCTAAGTTCACCCCCTCTCCGTCACCTTCTTCCCACCCGCTCCGGGCAGCTTGGCTTTTTCCCCTCCGCGAGCCTCACCCTCAAGCAGCGCCTGCACACCTGCATACGCATAAATTGTTGGGGCGTGGTTCTGCATGAGGCCGCCGGTGTCGGCGGTGGGACCGTAGTTGCTATGCAGAGAGCGTCCGAGCATGCGCAACATGGCCATCTGCTGCCCGCGATGCTGCGAGGTATGACACAGCCGCCGCGTCATGATCCACGCCCGCGAGCGCCGCACGTCGTAGAAGTTCGTCTGCTCTTCCCACCACGCGTCGTCCTTCTGCTCCAGCGCGGCCAGGCGCTTGCCGCTATCTTCGGCGTAGCGCCGGATGAACTCCAGCCGCGTTTCCTGCTGCGGCAGCGGTGGCGCCTGCACGTCGATGCCGAGCATGTTGCGGAACCACAGGTCCTCGCCGACGCACTGGTGCACCATGTGCTCGTGGACGCTGCGTCCGCGCCTGTCGGTCGCGTGCGGCCGCACCGGCATGTCTTCGTCGCGGAACTCGCTCCAAACGCTGAGTACCTTGATCCGCTCGGTGGCATAGGTTTCGATAAGAAAGGAGTAGGGCATGGGATGCATGGCTGCTAGCTACTAGCTTCTAGCTTGTGCGGAGTTGATGCAAGCTAATGCGGAAGGGAGGTCAGACACGAATGTCCGACCCACACGAACTCGCCACACGAACTCGCCACACGAACTCACGCGCTCTTCTTTACTTCCTGCGGTTTCGCCTGCGGCTGATACTTACCCGGTTCGGCGCGTAGCGAGATAGCCAGCCGGTTCCACGCATTGATGGTCGCGATTGCGAAGGTCAGATCGGCAATCTCTTTCTCGCTGAAGTGCGGACGGACTTCCTCGTAGACTGCGTCGTCCACATGACCGTTGGTGATGAGCGTGACCGCTTCGGTCCACGCCAACGCCGCGCGCTCGCGATCGGTGTAGTACGGGGACTCGCGCCAGGCATCGAGCCCGTAGAGACGCTGCTCGTTCTCACCCACAGCGCGCAGGTCCTTCCAGTGCATGTCGATGCAATACGCACAGCCGTTAATTTGCGACGCACGCAACTTAATCAGGTGCAGCAAGGGGATTTCGAGTCCTGATTGATGCAGGTAATTCTCCAGTCCCAGCATGGCGTGGTATGCGCCGGGAGCAACTTTGGCGCCTTCGATGCGAGGTTTCATGATTTCCTCCGGTGAATTGATCTGGCTGTTTGGATTCGGGGCTGTGCAACGCGGATTCGGGATGAAATGTGGAAAAACGATCGCTCTGACGGATATTTTTTGTCCTTCACCTAGTCGGCCAACTCTATCCAGCAACATTGACCTTCCCCTGAGCAGCACGTAACATTCATTGCCAATGATTGGGGAGACCGTCTCGCACTACCGCATCGTCGAGAAGCTAGGCGGGGGCGGCATGGGGCTGGTGTACAAGGCTGAGGACCTCGAGCTCGGCCGCTTTGTTGCGCTCAAATTCCTGCCTGACGAACTCGCCCGCGATCCCCAGGCGCTTGAACGTTTCCGCCGCGAAGCCCGCGCTGCTTCGGCGCTGAACCATCCCGACATCTGCACCATTCATGAAATCGCCAAGCATGGCGACCAGCTGTTCATCGCGATGGAGTTTCTGGAAGGCGTAACGCTCAAGCACCGAATTGCGGGCAGACCGCTAGATATGGATTCTGTGCTGGCGTTAGGGATTGAGATTGCGGAGGCGCTGGAAACGGCCCACGCGAAAGGCATTGTTCACCGCGACATCAAGCCGGCAAACATCTTTGTCACGAGCCGCGGACACGCGAAGATTTTGGACTTCGGCCTGGCCAAAGTTACCGCGGCGGCAGGCACAGACGATTCTCCGACCTTGACCAGCGATCAGCCGCACTTAACCAGCCCCGGGTCGACCATGGGAACGGTGGCGTACATGTCGCCCGAGCAGGTGCGCGGCAACGAGCTTGACGCGCGCACCGATCTGTTTTCATTTGGCGCGGTGCTTTACGAAATGGCGACGGGAGCGCTTCCGTTTGCGGGCAATACTTCGGGAGTGATTTTCGAGGCGATTCTTAACCGAACTCCTCCGCCGGCGGCCCAGCTCAACCCCGCCGTACCCCGCCCTCTTGAGGACGTGATCAACAAGGCCCTGGAAAAGGACCCGAAACTGCGGTATCAGCACGCCTCCGATATTCGCACGGACTTGCAGCGGCTGAAGCGTGATACGGAATCGGGCCGCGCGTCTGCCAGTTCCCGACAGGTCGCAACCACTCAGAGTAGTCGCAGGCGCTGGCTCTGGGCAGCTGTTGCAGGAGCAGCCTTTATCGCGTTGGTAGTTGCTGGTGTGTGGCTGTTCAGTTCACCGGTCGCTCCCTCCGTTAATTCAGTTGTGCAGTTAACGAATGACGGACAGCAGAAGAATGGTGCGCTGGCGGCCGACAGTGCCCGCGTTTATTTCAATGAAGGCAACCTTGGCAGCTTTCGTATTGCTCAGGTCTCGGTTCAAGGTGGACAAACAGCCGACCTGCCGACCAATCTGGTGGACGTAAGTATCGGCGGAATTACAAGCGACGAGTCTGCTCTCCTGGTTTTCACCGGAGCACCTTTTGCTCCGCACAAGTCGATGTGGCTTCTTCCCGTACCAGCTGGCGATCCCCGGCGTTTGGGAAGTTCTGAAGTTTCGGGCGCAACCTTGTTTCCGGACGATCGCCTGCTCTACTGGATAAACGACGATGTATTCATTGCCGACAAAGATGGCACGAACGCGAGGAAGCGCGCGGCGTTTCCAAAGCACTCATCGCGGGATACAATTTCGCCCGACGGGCAAGAGATTGCTTTCCACCAGTATGGAGAGGGTCATACATGGACCCTTGATGTCTCCCCGACCGAGGGTACCGAGGTCCGCACCCTACTAAACAGCGGTCCCAATTTGCCCTCGGACGTGTGCTGCGTCAGTTGGATCCGCAATGGGGAATATGCGGTTTTTCTCGGTGAAACCGGCCTGCGAGATGACCTCTGGGCTGTTCCTACGCGGGGTCACCACCTGGGTGGCGCACCGAAGCCTGTCCAACTCACCAACGGTCCGATCTCGTACGACGGGTACGCGATAGGTCGCGATGGAAAACACATTTTCGCAGTGGGATCGATCCGGCGCGGCGAACTCGTCCGGTACGACCAGCAGGTGCGCACGTACACACCGTACGCGGGCGGGATTTCTGCGGTGGATCCAACCTTTTCCAGCGACGGCAAATGGATGACCTATCTTTCATATCCAGATCACACGATATGGCGCAGTCATCCTGATGGCAGTGAGCGCTTGCAACTCACATACTCTCCTCAAGTGACTATTTTTGCTCGAATGTCGCCCGATGGCAGCCAGGTCGCATTCAGCGATGGGGACGCGAACTGCTTCGTCGTAAGTAGAGACGGAGGTGCTCCGAAGAAAGTGGGGCAGGGCGCTTCTCCAGATTGGTCGCCAGACGGAAATCTATTGGCAACCACGACGTTCAAGGCGAACATCTATTCGACCCACATCATCGATTTGCGCAATGGAAAGACTTCCGAACTGTCAGACCCCGAAGGAGCCCTCGGCCCCTGGTTTACGTCGCAGGACACAGTGGTTGCCCTCTCTCAAGACCAAAACAAATTTCGGCAATTCGATTTTCGCAGTGGGAAGTGGTCGGATCTTATTACGAGCAAAGACAAATTCGTTAACTGGATCATCTCTCCGGACGGGAAGTATTTCTTCTATTCAACTGGAGGAAAAGATCCGCGAGTGTTTCGAATGCGCCTCGCAGACCGGTCGGTGGAAGAGGTCGCACGCTTGAATGAAATACGCAGCGTGGAGGATCCTTTTATTGGGGTAAAGCTAAACGTAGCGCCTGACAATTCTCCGCTTCTGACCCGCGACGTGGGTACGCAAGAAGTGTATTCAATCTCTCTGAAGTAGGCTGCGGCGTCTGGTCCCTCGTCAAAACCTGTCCTGTAGAATCGAATTAGCGAAGTTCTGATCCCCGGATTTCTGGAGCGGTTTCCCTGTCGTTTCTCTCACAATTGAATCCGCAGCAGCGCGAGGCGGTCGAGACCGTCGACGGGCCGGTGCTAATCCTTGCGGGCGCGGGGAGCGGCAAGACGCGGGTGATCACCTACCGTATTGCCTATCTGATTGAGCATGTCGGGGCGATGCCGGAGTCGATCCTCGCAGTGACGTTCACCAATAAAGCCTCGGCCGAGATGGGGGAACGTGTCGAAAAGATCGTTGGTGGCTCGACCATCGCCAAGCCGGTGATCGCGACCTTCCATTCGTTCTGCGTGCGCATGCTGCGGCGGGACATCGAAGCTCTTCAGATTCCGTCGGCCGTACCTGGACAAAAGCCCATTGGGCATACCAAGAGCTTCGTCATCTATGACGAAACCGACCAGCAGCAGGTGACCAAGTCGATCATGAAGCGGCTGGGAATCGACGACAAGGAACTCACGCCGCGCGCCGTGCTCTCGCACATTTCCTGGGCAAAGAACCACATGCTCGATCCGCAGGAGGTCTATCTCAACTCGGCGGACCCAAAGACCGAGCGCATCGCGCACATTTACGAGGAGTACCGCAAGGAACTGCGCAAAGCCAACGCTCTCGACTTCGACGATCTGCTGCTCGAAGCCGTGCGGCTGCTGAAATCCGCCGCACACGTTCGCGAATATTACAACCGCAAGTTTCAGTACATCCTGGTCGACGAATATCAGGACACGAACCGTCCTCAGTATGAGCTGATGCGGCTGCTGGCGGGTGATCGGCACAATGTCTGCGCCGTAGGCGATGAGGACCAGTCGATCTACTCGTGGCGCGGGGCGGACATCCGCAACATTTTGGAATTCGAGAAGGACTTTCCTGAGGCGAAGATCATTCGCCTGGAGCAGAACTACCGCTCGACGCAGAACATTCTGCAGGCCGCGTCGGCGGTGGTGGCCAACAATGTGCAGCGCAAAGGTAAGAATCTCTGGACCTCGCGGCAGGGCGGAACGAAAGTCGGCTTTTACGAGGCTCCGGACGGCGAGAACGAAGCGCTCTTTGCCGCGGACTCGATTGCGAAGTACGTGCGCGAAGCGACAGATCGCGGAGAGGATCCCAAGGCGGCGGTGCTGTATCGCACGAATTCGCAGTCGCGATTGTTTGAAGAGGCGATGCGGCGTTATCAGCTGAAGTATCACGTCGTGGGCGGCTTCTCCTTTTACGAACGCGCCGAGATCAAGGACCTGATCTCGTATGTGAAGGTCATTCACAATCCGGATGACTCGGTTTCGCTGATGCGGGTGATTAACACGCCGCCGCGAGGAATTGGCAAGACCACGATGGAAGTCGTCGAGCGGCTGGCGTTGGAGACTGGTCTGTCATTGTGGGGAGCAATCGGGGAGGCGGTTCAGCGGAATCTGCTGCCCGCGCGGGCGCTACAGGCGCTGAAGTCATTCCGCGACGTGATTGAAGATGCTCGCGCGATGGCGGCGGGGACGTATGGGGAGAGATTGAAGGAAAGTGCAGGGAAAGATGTGATACTGCGGAGCGTTGCTCCGCTGGACGGGCGAGGGCGCCCGTCTCCACCGGACCAACAACTGAGCGAAGCTCCTCAGGAAGATGATGAAACGGAATTCGATCCCGCAGCCTTCGACTTCGGCGGTCATCATGAGATCCGGGCGGAAAGTTCGGTGCAGGGTGATGATTCGGACAAGAGTGGTGAGGAAACAACTTTCGATCCTGCCGCGCTGGAGGGAGCCGGTTCAGATGGGAACCATGTCAATGCTGAAAGCGACTCTGCGGTCGAAGGCTTCCGCGCTCCAGGAGATGGGGCTAACACAGCCGAAATTCTCAAGTTCCTGATCGACCGCACCGGATACATCAAGATTCTCGAAGAAGAAGACTCTCCCGAAGCCTATTCGCGCGTCGAGAACATCCGCGAATTGGTCAACGCTGCCATGGACTCGAAGGACCGCGGCGAGACGCTGGACCAGTTTCTGGATCACGCCGCTCTCGTCAGCGATGCGGATGCTTACGATGAACGAGCTCAGATCACGTTGATGACGCTGCACGCCGCCAAGGGCCTGGAGTTCCCGCTAGTGTTTCTCTGCGGGTTGGAAGAAGGGTTGTTCCCACACTCGCGCACGTTCTTGAATCCCGACGACATCGAGGAGGAGCGCCGTCTTTGTTACGTCGGCATGACCCGAGCCATGGATCAACTCATCATCACGCGTGCAGTGTATCGCCGCCGCTATGGGACTGACATGCCCGAAGCCAGCGTCCCATCGCGGTTTCTGGAGGAGATTCCGTCGGAACTGATGGAAGAATTAGGGACCACCAGGTCCCGTGTGGGTGGGACATTCGTGTCCGACAAAGGTTCATACGCCGGGACTCGTCGCGGAAATTCCTATGGAGCAGGGTCTTATGGCGGAACTAGTCGGACAGGAATGTCCGACCCACACTACAACTACGAAGACGAAGATCAGTCGGCATCGTGGAAGGAGCCGCAGCCGCAGGCGAAGAAGGCACCGAGGTACAACTCCATCGACAATATTGCCGAATTTTTCGCGTCGCGAGGGAAGAAGTTCAATTTGCCGAAGGTGCAGGTGGAGGAGCCGAAGGGGAAGCGCGGTTTCCGTCCTGGACAGAAAGTGCGACATCCGAAGTACGGCGAGGGCACGGTCTATCAGCGCGAGGGTGACGGCGAGGAGGCCAAAATTACGGTACAATTCCCACGCTTCGGGCTGAAAAAGCTGGTTGAGAAGTACGCGCAGCTGGAAAGGGTTAGCTCTTAGCTCTTGGCGATTCGCGAATCTGCGGGCGCCGTGAATCATGTTAGAGAGAGAAATTGTTAAGACGTGCCGGCATTTCGCGGCCACGATCAAGCCAGCTCCGGAGGAGCGGAACAAACTTAGCCCAGGGCGTAAGCCCTGGGTGGCAGACGGTAAGTGACCGAGTCCCGTCAGGGACGACACAAATTTGGTAATTTGGTAGTTTAAGAAGAACCTGCGCCGGGGCCAAACACCCATTGAGTCTCCTCAGTGGTTCTGCCTTGGAGCGCTCGGTTTTCAAATTACCAAATTACAAAGTTCCCCAATACCAAATCAAGAAAAGGATTCATGGCCAACACAAGCACACTCAGCAAAGATGATCGCAAAAAAGCCAAACGGGCGTCGCGCAAAAAGCGCAAAACTGAGAACCCACTGAAGCCCCGAGAATACGCGCGCGGATCGAAGAAGCCGAAAGTAAAGAAGATGGTGCGCGGACAGGCGAAGCGGTAAGCTAACTGGCATTCTGGGAACCCACCCTGTCGCAACAATGCGACAAGGGTGGGGACACCTCTCCAGGAGACATCAACCGCTTGGCGCAACCAACCGCTGGAAGCAACCGCACATCCGAGCACCAGATCTTCTGCTGCAAGTCCATCGACAAACTGATCGCGGACTCGGAGCATGCCGAGCGTCGTCTAAAGAAGACACTTGGCCCCGTTTCGCTCACCGCTCTGGGGATCGGCGCGGTCATTGGCTCCGGCATTTTCACCGTCATCGGCACCGCCATCGCCGGCCAGAAGTTCGACTCGTCGTCGATCCTGAATGCGCCGCTGCTCGACTATCTGATTAAACACACAGCTACCACCGGACGCCCCGGCGCCGGTCCTGCACTGGCTCTCTCGCTCGTGCTGGTTGCGATCGTCTGCGCGTTTACCGGGTTGTGCTACGCCGAACTCGCCTCGATGATCCCGATCGCCGGCAGCGCGTATACCTACACCTACGCAACGATGGGCGAACTGATCGCCTGGATCATCGGCTGGGACCTGATCCTCGAATACGCAGTCAGCAACATGGCCGTGAGCGTGGGCTTCGCCCAGCACCTGGTCAACATGTTCGACTGGTTTGGCTGGCATCCTGGCCTGCGCTGGGTTTCTCCGGCCTATTTGCCCTCCGGCATGACCGGCCTGCAAGGCGAAATGCTGTACGCTCCGGGGCTTCATTTCGGCTTCAACATTCCGGCGTTCCTGATCGTCATGATTCTCACTGTGGTGCTGGTGCGCGGGATTCGCGAGTCCGCCGAGGCGAACAACGGCATGGTGATCCTGAAGATCGCCGCCATTCTCGCTTTCATCATCGCCGGCGCGCACTACATCCATCCCGAATTGTGGCACCCGTTCGCGCCCATGGGATGGTCTGGCATCCTGACCGGTGGCTCCATCATTTTTTTCACCTACATCGGATTCGACTCCGTTTCGACCGCGGCCGAAGAGGCGCGTAATCCCCAACGCGATCTGCCCATTGGCATCATCGCGACTCTCGTCGTTTGCACGATCCTGTACATCGGGGTGGCGGTGGTGCTGACCGGCCTGGTCCCATGGGATTCAGTTCGCGACGACGCTGCGCCCGTCGTCAACAGCATCAAGCACCTCAGCGAGGTGGTTGGCTCGCCCTCGCTGCGCTGGATTCGCCTCGGCGTCCTTTTCGGCGCCATGATGGGCATGATTTCTTCGCTCCTGGTGTTCCAGCTGGGTCAGGCGCGCGTGTGGTTTTCGATGTCGCGGGACGGGCTCTTGCCCAAGCTCTTCAGCTACGTTCACCCGAAATTCAGAACGCCGTCGACCGCAACGTGGATTGCAGGATTTGTGGTGGGAGTTCCGGCAGGGATTCTGGACATCGGAACACTGTCCGATCTCTCGAACATCGGGACGCTGTTCGCGTTCGTGCTGGTGTCGTTGGGCGTGATTATCTTGCGCTATCGCGAACCGGAGCGGCATCGCGGGTTCCGCGCACCCGGCGGGATCGTCGCACCCGTGTTGAGCGTCCTGTTTTGCGGGCTGTTAATGTCGGGCTTGCCGATCCTCACTTGGCTGCGCTTCTTCGGCTGGTTGCTGATCGGGTTGGGGATTTATCGATTCTACAGCCGCAAGCACAGCGAGTTCGCCCTGAAAGCTTCGTCCTAGTGTCTCTTGAATTGCAGCGTTCGTCGGCGCTATCTCTCAGCTAATTCGGCAAGGACAGGATTCTATCCGACCCGCCTTGCATCTTCAAAAGCATGCTTCTTCTCAAGTTCGGTCTGTGCCGCTTTCATGTCGGACTCGAATTTCTCTGCCTGCGCCATGAGCGCGGCATTTGCGGATGCTTGCTCGCCTTCAATGGTCATCAGTCCTGATTCCGCCAAGCCGCGCGCCACTTCCAAAACATGCGGCACCGTGTTCTCGAGGTAAAGCGCTTCTGCCGGATCGCCGATCCACACCGTCCCGCCGATCAGCTTCGTCTGCCAAAACACTTTGCGCATAAGCAGCAGCGCGATGGCCTCGTCATTTGCCTTCCCGAACACCCACTTGTTGCGCTTGAAGTCGTAGTAGCGGCTGGAGAACTGCACGGGCACCAGCTTGCCTGATTTCAGAAACTGGAGTTGCCGCCGATCGGCTTCCTTGCGCAGTGTGTTGATGACCGGGACCTCTGCGTCTTTCGGCTCAAGCGACGGCAGCACCTCGCGCACGGTTTGCGTCAGATTGACCGCGACCGGAGCATGCAGCCCATCGGTGTTGCCGAGTTTCACGTCACCGTGCAGGACAAAAAAATCTGCGCCGGATCCAGATTTATGAAAAGGCCACTTCAGTTCGATCTGAAGCGGCAGGCCCGACTGCGTAACGTAGACACGAGGACTGGATTGTCCGTTGGCGGTCATTGAAGAATCGCTCTCCCCACGAAAAGTGTAAAAGCGATTTTACGGCCTGAACGCGCTGGACGGAAAGTCGAGAAGAAAAGCGGGATGGTTTTCAGTTCGAATTCATCCCCTGCGTCATCCCGAAGGCCGGCGCTTTTCTGTCGGGCGAGAGATCTAGCGCACATCAAATTACGCCCGTCGCGAGGGGCTTTGCTCGCCCGAACTGCAGCGTCCCTAAGGAGCGACTTGCCGAAGCAAACGCGAACTGAAATATGACCTAAAGCAAAAGGAGCGGCCCGAGCCGCCCCTTAGTTGCGAAACGATGAGAGCTATTTGCCGGCGCGAGCGGCCATGGTCTTCGGCTGCTGCTGGAGAGCGGCAATTTTCTTGACCAAGTGCTCCATGTCTTCGCCAGTGTCAATGTTGCCGTCCACGTAAGGGTGGCGGGAGCCGTCGGTGTGCATGACCAGCACGCGCGAGGTTTTGCTCGACTTCTTCACCATGTAGGGAAGGTGGTGACGGTCATCACGCGAAAGCGTCGGGCCCAGAATCACGAGGTCGAACTGGCCTTTGCTGAGCGCCTCCTGGATGTCCTTGCGGCCGACTGCCGTCTGAACGCTAAACCCTGCTTTTTGAAGGGATTCCGCTTGACTGGCTAGCACCTGTTCGTTCTGTTCACCGTAGAGAACTTTCATCGACATGCTGGGTTTCGACATAGTGGCTCCTAGAAACGCTACGTTAGCAACCGCGCGGCAGCTTGAGAACGTAACCGAAGACCACGCACGAACGGGGTGTTGGGAGCGGAATTCCGCGGCGTCTTGGGATTCGATAAGCCATCCTGTGTGGAGAGTGGTAAATTATTGCCGAAAGGAATTCGGGCCATGCGAACTCAGGTAGTTTTGGTGGGTGCACTTCTCTTAGTTGCGGGAAGCTCGTTTGCGCAGGACGTGCAAAACGCGTTCTGCAACTTCGAAGATGAAAATCAGGTCAGTGTTCAATACACCCCGACCGTGAAGGAAACACCGCGGATGGGGAAAGTCTGGTCTCCGGGCGTGACGTTATATGTGCAGACGCCGTTGACGTTGGGAAACTCCACGATTGGGTTGGGCGCCTATTCGGTCCATTTCCTTCCGGAGAAGAAGAACTGGACTATCGTGGTGAATAAGAATGTCAGCAAGGGAGCGGCCTACGATCCCTCCCAGGACGTCGCCCGCGCGCCGATGGAGATTGGCGAATTACCCTCACCGGAAAAATCCCTGCAGCTTTCGTTTGGGCACATGGCACCGAAGCATTGCAGCTTGCGCGTCTACTATCAGAAGACCGGGGCATTCGCTGAGTTCATGGAAAAATAGTTTCAGCCGATTCCGTTGTCTCGTGGG
>Ga0070714_100003020_pt1 | contig 12482 bp, 10 predicted proteins | sample LARL83metaG_FD_65450 | JGI IMG/M metagenome (GOLD analysis project Ga0070714, IMG submission 65450) | Corn, switchgrass and miscanthus rhizosphere microbial communities from Kellogg Biological Station, Michigan, USA - LAR L8-3 metaG | ecosystem: Host-associated > Plants > Roots > Rhizosphere ... | reverse complement strand
CGCGCGGGCGACGCGGGCGGGCGGCGTGCGGGGCGGGGGCGGGGAGGCGCGGGCGGGCGACGCGGGCGGGCGGGGCGCGGGCGGGCGGGGCGCGGGCGGGTGTGGGTGACGCGCGGACGGTTGTGGGCGGCGCGCGGTGCGGGCGGGGTGTGCTGGGGCTCTAGCACCTTCGGGTGACCGGGGGACATTCCACCAGGTGGGCACCTTCGGGTGACGCCCCGCGGGGGCTCGGATTCCTACTGTTTCCCGCATGAACTGGTCGATAGGAAATTTCGTGGTACGCCGCGCCCGCCTGGTGCTCGTCGCGGCCGTGGTGGCGGTGATCGGGTTCGGTGTTCTCGGGATCGGCGCGTTCGGCAAGCTGAAGACCGGCGGTTTCCAGGACCCGGGCGCCGATTCGACCGTCGCGCAGACGCTGACTGACCAGCGCTTCGGAGGAAGCACCGGTGTCGTTCTGCTCATCCATGCCGAAGCCGGGACGGTCGATGAAGCGCCGGCCAGAGCGGCGGGCGCCGAGGCGGCGCGCCGTCTTAAGGCTGTGCCGGGCGTATCGGACGTGGTGTCCTACTGGCAGGCGGGGAACCCCGGCCTGCGGTCGAAGGACGGGAAGTACGCGCTCGTCCTCGGCAGCACCAGAAGCGACCTCAATCTCAGCTCGGCGGAGCTGGCGAGCCTGCGATCGCACAGCGGGCAGGTCGACGTCACGGTCGGCGGCGACGCGGCGATCGGCAACGACATCTTCGGGCAGGTCTTCAAGAGCCTGGGCACCGCGGAGGGAATCGCGGTGCCGATCACGCTGGCGCTCCTGGTGTTCGCGTTCGGCAGCGTCGTGGCCGCGTTGCTGCCGCTGGCGATCGGGATGATCGCGATCCTCGGCACGTTCGCCGAGCTGTCCGTGCTCGGCTCGGTGACCAGCGTCGCGGTCTACGCGATCAACCTGACCACCGCGCTCGGCCTGGCGCTGGCCATCGACTACGCGCTGCTGATGATCAGCCGCTTCCGCGAGGAGCTCGGGCGCGGGCAGGAGCCGGCCCAGGCGGTGCTGCGCAGCGTGCAGACGGCCGGGCGCACGATCGTGTTCAGCGGCGCGACGGTCGTGGCGGCGCTCGCTGTGCTGCTGGTGTTCCCGCTGTACTTCCTGCGCTCGTTCGCGTATGCCGGGATCGGCGTGGTGCTCATCTCGATGGCCGCCGCGGTCGTGGTGCTGCCCGCGATGCTGGCCGTGCTCGGCCGGCGCGTCAACGCCGGCCGGCTGCCGTGGGCGCGCAAGCGCGAGCCGTCCACGGCCGCGCCGTTCTGGGGCCGGCTCGCCGGGCAGGCGATGCGACGCCCCGCGGTAATCGCGATACCGGTGCTCGCCGTGCTGGTGCTGGTCGCGCTGCCGCTGCGGCACATCGCGTTCGGCACGCCGGACGACCGGGTGCTGCCGACTGCCACGCAGAGCAGGGCGGTGGGCGACGTGCTGCGCGGCGACTTCACCGGCAACAGCGCCACCGCGCTGAACGTCGTCGCCGATGGTCCGCTGGACCGCGCCGCGGTGACCTCGTACGCTGTCCGCCTGTCCGGCGTGGCCGGTGTCGCGCGCGTCGAGACCAGCGTCGCGACGTTCGTCCACGGTACGGCCTTGGCTGACTCCGCCGACCCCACCCTCGCGCGGCCCACGGCTCAGCGGCTGTCCGTCGTGAGCGCCGCCGATCCGCGCTCGGGCGCCGCGAAGGACCTGGTGCGGACCGTCCGCGGCGTGCCCGGTCCGGACGGCGTCCGGGTCTACGTCGGCGGCCAGACCGCCGAGCTGATGGACACCACGCATGCGATCGGCACCCGGTTGCCACTGGCCATCCTGCTCATCGTCTTGACGACGTTCACCGTGCTATTCATGTTCACCGGGTCCGTGGTCCAGCCGATCCGCTCCCTCGTGCTCAACGGGATCACGCTCGCCTCGACCGCGGGGCTGATGGTGTGGATCTTCCAGGAGGGGCACCTGTCCGGGCTGCTGCATTTCACCGCGCTGCCGGTGGACACCAGCATGCTGGTGCTGCTGTTCTGCATCACCTTCGGCCTGTCCATGGACTACGAGGTCATCGTGCTCAGCCGCATCAAGGAGCTGCACGACCAGGGTATGGACAACCGCAGCGCGGTGACCGAGGGACTGACCCGCAGCGGACGCATCGTCACCACCGCCGCGGCGCTGATCGCGGTGACGCTGTTCGCGCTCGGCTCCGCGACGGTCAGCTTCCTCCAGCTGTTCGGCGTGGGCGCGGGATTCGCGGTGATCATCGACGCGACGCTGGTACGCGCCGTGCTGGTGCCTGCCTGCCAGCGGCTACTCGGCCGGGCCGCCTGGTACGCACCCGCGCCACTGCGCCGGCTGCAGACCCGCGTCGGCCTGACCGAGGCAGGGTTAGGTGCCGATCCAGACGGACTTGGCGTTGCAGAACTCGCGGATGCCGTGGACGGAGAGCTCGCGGCCGTGGCCCGAGGCCTTGACGCCGCCGAACGGCAGCTGCGGATATGAGGTCACGTTGCCGTTGACGAAGACCATGCCCGCGGCAAGATCGCGGATGAACCGGGCCTGCTCGGCCTCGTCGCTGGTCCAGGCGTTGGCACCGAGGCCGAACGCCGTGGCGTTGGCAAGCTCGATGGCCGCATCGATGTCCGGCACGCGGTACAAGGTAGCCACCGGGCCGAAGACCTCCTCGGTGTGCACGCGCATCTGTTCGGTGATATCGGTCAGCACGGTCGGCGGGTAGTAGAAGCCGGGGGCTTCGGGCGCTGCGCCACCGCACAGCGCCCGGGCGCCCTTGGCCACCGCGTCGGCGACGAGGTGCTCCACGTCGTCGCGCTGCTGCTCGGAGGCGAGCGGACCGATATCGGTCTCGTCCGCCATGGGGTCGCCGACCTTCTTGGCCGCCATCTGGGCCGTGAACAGGCGCTCGAACTCGTCGTAGACCGCGTCGTGGACGATGAAGCGCTTGGCCGCGATGCAGGACTGGCCATTGTTCAGGCAGCGTGCCACGGCGGCGACCTCGGCAGCTCTGGCCAGGTCGGCGGACGGCATGACCACGAACGGGTCGCTGCCGCCGAGTTCGAGTACGACCTTCTTGACCTCGCTGCCGGCGATGGCGGCCACCGAGGATCCGGCGGGACCGGAGCCGGTGAGTGTGGCGGCCACCACCCGCGGATCGCGCAGGATCGCCTCGATCCGGGCGGAGCCGACCAGCAGGGTCTGGAAGGTACCGGCGGGGAACCCGGCCCGGGCGAACAGGTCCTGCAGGAACAGCGCGGTCTGCGGCACGTTCGAGGCATGCTTGAGCAGCCCGGCGTTGCCGGCCATGAGGGCGGGCGCGGCGAATCGCATCGCCTGCCAGAGCGGGAAGTTCCACGGCATGATGGCCAGCACCGGCCCCAGCGGCTGATAGCTGACGTACGCGCGGCGCGCGCCGACTGCTGGCGCGTCGGCGGGTTCGTCGGCAAGGAACCGTTCGGCGTGCTCGGCGTAGTACCGGCAGGCGGTGGCGCACTTGGCCACCTCCTGCTTGGCGGCGGTCAAGGTCTTGCCCATCTCGGTGGTCATCATGGCCGCGACCTGGTCCTGTTCCGCGTCCAGGATCGCGGCTGCGTTCCGCATCCATTCGGATCGTTCGGCGAAACTGGTCAGCCGGTAGCTGGCGTGGGCCGCCACCGCGGCCGCCAGGCAGCGTTCGACGTCCGCCTCGCTCATCTCGTCGTAGGTCTTAACGGTCTCCCCGGTCGCGGGATTGACGGTCGCGATCGCCACGGTGTCCTCCTTGCCGTCCTTGCCGTCGCCTGACGGCGTCGGCTGGCAGCATCGACTTGCGGCGTCGACTGGCAGCGTCGCCTGGCGGCGTCGAGAACCCTGCCCGGATCGCGCGGCCCCACACCTGATGTCCCGCTCCAGGCCAGGCGAAAGCGGGCATTTGGCTCGTTCCGGGCGCGCCAGATTAATTGCGGAGCGCGCCACGGCTAGCTCCGCTCACCGCGGCGTTCGATTAGCGCTTGACGGCAGGTGCGTGGCCAGACAGCGTGGCAGATTGCACCTTTGTGGCGGGCTGACCCCCGTGGACGGGGGTCAATCTTCCGCGAAGGGGCGAACTTCCACGCTGATACCGCAGGCCGCTGATACACACGGGTATCGCTAGACATCTACTCCACTTCCAGCCCCAGCCGTCACCAGCAGAGACGGATGCGACCGCCGCACCCAGGAGGAACCGCGTCAGGACGACCGAGTCCCGGACCTAGAGGTCCGGGACCGTGCTCGCGGTCATATCAAGGGCTCCCCGTAAGACTGGCACGTCTTGCAACTATTGTGGCGCGTTTTGCCCCGCCCGCGCCTCAGTTGGCGAATGGATTGTGTACCTGGACTCCTGCCAGCTCGAAGTCCTTGACGTTGCGGGTGACCACGGTCATGCCGTGTACCCGCGCTGTTGCCGCGATGAGCGCGTCGATCACGGGAAGAGGCTGGGCGTACTGCTGACGGCCCCAAGCAGCGGCGACCGGGAGAGTTACCGAGAGGATCCGGTCCTCGAAACCGGTCTCCACATCCCGGAGCCAGCGCTCAAGGGCAGCGGCCTGCTGCTGGTCACCGCGGCCGTGGATTCTGGCAATTCCCTGTTCGATCTCGCCTATGGTCAGCACGGAGACGTGCAGCCGGTCCGGAGACGTGGCCGCTATCCAGTCGGCTACTCCCGCCGCCGGCTGGCGCTTACGCGTCTCCGACAGGACATTGGTGTCGAGCAGGTAGGTCACGTCCCCACCTCAAGGTCGACCACGCGGCCGAAATCGACCTTGCGCTCGGCCTCGATTTCCGCGAAGACAGCTGCGGTGCTGTCGTCGAGCTTAGGACCGCCGAGCAGGACGCTGGCCAGATCCACCGAGGGCCGCGTCAGCCTGCGGAACTCGCGGATGTCCACAACTACCGCGACATCCTCTCCATGCCGGGTGATGACTTGCGGTCCTTCGTTGGTCACCGCCCGTATCATCTCGCTGAAGCGCTGCTTGGCGTCCTGAATCTGCCAGTGATCGGGATCAGGTGATGTCATCGATATCTCCAAGAATTCCGTCTAGTCATGTCTAGACAGAGTAGCATCACCCTCGCTTCCGGCGCCGGCCCGCTTCCCGCGTCAGTACCACCAGTTGCCGGGTCGTCCGCGTCATCGCGACGTAGCGGTCCACCGCCCCTTCTATGCCCTCGCCGAACTTCTCCGGTTCCACGAGCACCACCAGGTCGAACTCGAGCCCCTTGGCCAGTTCCGGCGCCAGCGACCGGACGCGCGGCGTCGCCGGGAACGCGGGGTCACCGATGACACAGGCGATGCCCTCGCCCTCGGCATTCGCGGCGAGCCACGCGTCGAGGAGCGAGCCCAGATCCTCGGTGGACCCGTGCACGACGGGAACGCCGCCGCTGCGGATGGAGGCGGGGACGTTGGCGTCCGGGAGCACGGCGCGGATGACCGGCTCTGCTTCCGCCATGACCTCTTCCGGCGTCCGGTAGTTGATCGTCAGCGAAGCGATGTTGACCTGGTCGAACCCGACCCGATCGAGGCGTTCCCGCCACGACTCGGTGAATCCGTGCCTGGCTTGCGCCCGGTCCCCGACGATCGTGAAGCTCCGGGACGGGCAGCGGAGCAGCAGCATCTGCCATTCCGCGTCGGTCAGTTCCTGAGCCTCGTCCACGACGATGTGCGCGAACGGGCCGGCGAGCAGGTCCGGGTCGGCGCTGGGCAGTGCGGTCTCGTCCACCAGGGCGTCCTTGAAGTCCTCGCCGCGCAGCATCGTCACCAGGCCGACGCCGTACTCGTCGTCGGCCGCCTCGGCGAGGTTGTCCATTACCCGGGCCATCTGCTCGCGTTGGGCGGCGATGGCGGCATCGCGCTGACGCGCGCGCCGTGACGCCTCCTTGTCGCCGACGCGCTGCCGCGCAGCGTCGAGCAGCGGCAGGTCGGACACCGTCCAGGCGTGGACGTCCTGGCGCTGCAGCTTCCTGATCTCGCCGGGGCTGAGCCAGGGAGCGCACTTGCGCAGGTAGGCGGGTACGGACCACAGGTCGCCGACGATTTCGGCCGCGTCGAGCAGCGGCCAAGCCCTGCTGAAGGTGGTACGCAGCTCCTCGTTCCGCTGCAGCGACTTCCGGAGCTGCGGTTCCGGGACGTCCTCGCCGTCGTGCTTGTCGATCAGGATCGCGAGCAGCGCCGCCCAGACCTGGTAGCGCGCCTCGTTGTGCGGCGTACCGGGCTCCGGTGCCTCGAACGCCTCGGTCCAGTCGTCGGGGCTGAGGTAGATGCTGGACGAGTGGGTCTCGACCATGATGGCTTTGGCGGGCGGCTGCTCGTAGAACCTGACGGCCGCCTCGATCGCCCGCACCAGGTCCGCGGACGACTTCAGCCGGGCCACCTCCGGGTCGGGCTCGGTCGCCGCGGCGGCTCCCTCGGGCACCAGGTCCCGTAGGGTGCAGGTCTGCACTCCTTCCTCGCCGAGATTCGGGAGCACGTCGGCGACGTATGCCAGGTAGGGCTGGTGCGGGCCGATGAACAGGACGCCGCCCCGGCGGTGACCGAGGCGGGGATCGGAGTACAGCAGGTAGGCGGCGCGGTGCAAGGCGACTACCGTCTTCCCGGTACCTGGACCGCCGTCGACGACGAGCGCGCCGCGCGAACCCGTGCGGATAATGGCGTCCTGGTCGGCGGCGATGGTACCGAGCACGTCCCGCATCCGGTCCGACCGGCTGCCGCCCAGGCTGGCGATGAACGCGGACTGGTCGTCGAGCGCGGCGTGCCCCTCCAGCCCGTCCGGGGTGAACACCTCGTCCCAGTAGTCGCTGATCCGTCCACGGGTCCAGCGATACCTGCGACGGCTTGCCAGGCCCATCGGGTTGCCATGAGTCGCTCCGAAGAACGGCTCGGCCGCGGGGGAACGCCAGTCGAGCAGCAGCCGACGGCCCTCGGCGTCCCTGAGGCCGAGCCGTCCGATGTACACGGGCTCGGGATTGTCCGCACTCACGATGTGCCCGAGGCACAGGTCCAGGCCGAAGCGCCGCAGGGCGCGCAGCCGAGCGGTGGTCCGGTGGATCTCCATATCCCGGTCCAGCGCCTTCTGGCCGATGCCGCCGGGCGCCTTGCGCTCGGCGTCCAGGCGCTCGGACAGGCCGGCGATCGACTCCGCCAGGCTCTTCGCGATGGCCGCGAAGTGCCGTTCGTCGTCGGCGATCAGCGCCGGGGCGGCCTTGGCGGCGAGCCGCTCGGGAAGGTCGAACGCGCTGGTCGTCACCCGCATGCTGGGTCCCCCATTGCTCCAGGATTTTGCCCTCGGCCGACCATTGTGCGGCATGACCGGGGTCTTGCGGCAAGCCCCCTGGTGCGCTATAGATTGAAAATGGAGGGGAATGCGCACCCTGCGTTGCCGCGGGCCTGGCAGCACCCGGCCTGATTTCCACCGGGCAGCCGACGTGCTCGCCGCGAACCAAGCACCACCGGCCGTTCGGGATAAATATTGTTCCGAACGGCCGGTGGTTACTGTTTTGCGGGCGGTCAGTCGGACAGCATGGGCCTGCCGACGGGGAGCCTGAGCCGGCTGCCCATGCCGTTGACGACGCCGGCCGCCGAGGTGTACCAGGCGACGGCCGCGGTGAGGATGCCGATGTAGCCTGCCACCTTGACCATGCCGGTCGGATCGGCGTGCGCCCCGGCGTTGAAGTTGGCGATGGCACCGACGATCTCGGTGAGCTCCAGGGTGAGGAAGACCAGGAAGACGGCCATGTTGACCTGGATGCTGGCGATCAGCATGTACGTGTTGAAGACGGCGAAGGCAAGCAGGATCCAGCCCAGGTCGTGGTTGAAGTCCGCGACCGCGCCCTTGGCGAGCAGGCCGCCGCCGACGTCCTTGATGTAGAAGTAGACGCCGATCCAGAAGCCGCCGTAAGTGGCGAACGCGGTGGCGCCGAAGACGTTGCGGTTGCGGAATTCCCACATGCCGGCGAGCAACTGGACGATGCCGCCGTAGGCGAAGGCGTAGCCGAGGAACGTCAGTCCGCTGGAGTGTGACATCCAGTTGGCGTTCTTGGCCGAAAGCAGGAAGGTGGTGAGCGCGAAACCGGCGAGGCCGAGCGGGGCCGGGTCCGCGATCGAGGACGAGACAGTGGCGGGAGCCTGGACGGTAGGGGCTACGTCGGCCATATATTCCTCCGTTGCGTCAATGCCGAAGGCACTTGGCGGGGACGATATGGCGTCCGCTGACCGGGCTGCGCGGCCATGCGGTGAACGTCACCGCTGACGCGCGGAAAGGGGCCGTGCGTGCGAGGAGCGGTCATATCCGGCCGGCGAGCGGTCGGTATTTCCTATCGCATTCCGATGTCACGCCCGCTGGTTTATAGTGCGGCGATGGCGGTCCTCGCGGTTGTGCTCGTCTCGGGTGCCGCCGTGCTGTGCGGGGCCGTGCTGTTCTGGCGGTGGAGCTCACGCCGGGTCGGCACACCGCAGCGGGCTACCTACGAGGCACTGCACACGGCCAGCGAGGCCGTTTCCGTGCTGCGCGAGGGCCTCACGCCTGGCGCGGCGGTCAAGGCCGCGCCGAGCCTGCGCCAGCTGCTCGGCACGCCGGCCGTGGCCATCGCCGACCGAACCGGCCTGCTCGCCTGTCACGGGTCTGACCTGCACGCCGACGCGCTTGCCCGGCACCTGCACTGCGTGGTGACCTCCGGCCGGGCGCAACTGCTCTCCGCCGCGGACCTGGGCTGCGGGCACGGCAGCGACTGCCCGATGCGGACCGGCGTCGCCGTGCCGGTCGCGGTGGATGGGGCGGTCATCGGCGCCCTGGCGGCGCTCGGGCCGTCCGCGGACGCGGGGCTGATGCGGACCGCCGCCGAGGTTGCCAGGTTCGTGTCCACGCACCTGGCGCTCGCCGAGCTCGACGCGTCGCGCACCCGCACCGTGCAGGCGCAATTGAACTTCCTTCGCGCCCAGATCAGCCCGCACTTCATCTACAACGCGCTCACCGCGATCGAGTCCTTCGTCCGCTCCGATCCGGACCGGGCACGAGACCTGCTCGTCGGGTTCGCGGAGTTCATCCGCTGGACATTCCGCGAGCACAGCCAGTACGCCACGCTCGCCGAAGAGCTGCGGTTCGTCGACACCTACCTGGAGCTTGAGCGCGCGCGGTTCGGCGACCGGCTGGCGGTCAGCCTGCGCGTGGCGCCGGAAGTGCTGCCGGTTCGGGTACCGTCCCTCGTCCTCCAGCCGCTGGTCGAGAACGCCATCCGGCATGGCCTCGAGCAGTTCCCCGGCCCGGCCGAGCTGCGGATATCGGCGCTCGACGGCGGCCACGAAGCCATCGTCACGGTCGAGGATCAGGGCGCCGGCGTCGATCCCGCGCGGCTCGCCGACGTGCTCGCGGGCCGTAGCGGCGGCCAGTCGGTCGGGTTGCGCAACGTCGACGAGCGGCTCCGCACCACGTTCGGCGACGACCACGGGCTGACCATAGAGACCGGAGTCGGCGCGGGCACCAAGGTCACCATGCACCTGCCGAAGTACTTCCCGGCGGTGAGCGCGACATGACCGCGTCCGCACTGGTGATCGACGACGAGGGGCCGGCCCTCGACGAACTCAGCTACCTGCTCCGCACGGCATTCTCGGTGGCGCCGGTCGATGCTGTGCGCAATTCCAGGGACGCTTTCCGGTATCTCCACGAGCGCGCGTATGACGTTGTTTTCCTCGACGTCCGAATGCCCACGCTCAACGGCATCGAGCTCGGCAACGTGCTGCGCAAGTTCGCCGATCCGCCGGCCATTGTCTTCGTCACCGCGTACGAGGAATACGCGGTGCGGGCTTTTGACCTCGGCGCGTGCGATTACCTGCTCAAGCCGGTATCCCGGACCCGGCTGGGCACCGCGCTGGAGCGAGCGCTGAACCATCCGGCCAGCCGTCTTCAGCCGGCGCGACCGGATGACGACCCGGCCGCCACGATCGCGGTCGAGACCGCCGGGCGGGTCCGGTTCATCCCCAGGGACAAGGTGCGCTGGGTGGAGGCGGAGGGCGACTATGTGCGGCTGCACACCACCGACGGCGGCGCCCATCTGGTCCGCATGCCGATATCCCACCTGGAAGAGCGGTGGGCGGCGTACGGCTTCATCCGCATCCACCGCGGTTACCTCGTTCCGGTCCGGCACATCACCGAGTTCTCCGTGACCAACGGCGTGCACGCGGTGACCGTGGACGGCCAGTCGCTGCCGGTCAGCCGCCGCCACGTGCGGGACGTCCGGGACCGTATCCTGCGGCCGGGACGGCGAAGTTGACGGCGCAAGGGCCGCGCCGCCAGGTCGTCGTCTGGCGGCACGATCAGGTCCGGGTTCAGCACGACGTGCCAGGGCTCGGTGACCTGCGCGAGGACACCAAGCACGGGCGCCTGCTCGGCGAGTCGTACCTGCGCGCGCAACTCGGACTGTCGCTGATGTGCCTCACGCTCGCGCTGCTGGTGGCTGCCTCCTACCCGGTCCTCGCCGCCTTGGTGCCGGCGGTGCGGCGGGCCAGCGTCGCGGGCGTGCCGGTCACGCTGATCGTGCTCGGCTTCGCGTTCTATCCGGTGCTGCTCGGCATCGGCTGGTTCTACAACCGTCAGGCGCGGCAGCTCGAAGCCAGGTTCACCGAGCTGGTGGCTCCGCCGGATCGGTCGCCGGGCCGGTCCTCGGACCGGTCGCCGGGCCGGTCCTTGGATCGGTCCTTGGACCGGCCGCCCGATGCCTGACGCCGCGGTCGGGGCGATCGCCTTCGTCACCCTGCTGACGATCATGATGGGGGCGCGGGGCATCCGGGTGGCCCGGACGACCGACGACTTCATGGTGGCCGCCCGGCAGGTTCCGCCCGCGCTGAACGCGGCCGCGATCTCCGGCGAGTACCTCTCGGCCGCCTCGTTCCTCGGCATCGCGGGGCTGGTCGTGGCGCAGGGCCTGGGCGGGCTGTGGTACTCGGTCGGCTATACCGCCGGGTACCTCGTGCTGCTCCTGCTGGTGGCCGCGCCGCTGCGGCGGTTCGGCGCGTACACGATCCCGGACTTCGCCGCTGGCCGGCTCGGCTCGGCTGGCCTGCGTCAGGCCGCGACCGTGCTCGTCCTCGTCATCGGCTGGTTCTACCTGCTGCCGCAGATGAAGGGCGCCGGGATCACGCTGCAGTGGGTGCTCGGCACGCCGTACTGGGTGGGTGTGGTGACGCTCGGCGTGGTGGTGAGCTGCAACATCGCCATGGGCGGCATGAAGGGGATCACGATAGTCCAGTGCTTTCAGTACTGGCTCAAGCTGTGTGCCATCGGCATTCCGGCGCTCGTGCTGCTGTTCGCCGCCGGCCACTCGCGGGCCCTGGCGCCGGACCACTCCCCGGAGTTCACCAGCGCCACCACGGTCAGCTTGCCGCAGGCCACGGACTTCACGCTGCGCCGCCCCGCCGCGGTGACGGTCAGCGGCCTGCTCGACCAGCGCCAGTACCGCGGCCAGCGGGTTGTCTTGTGCGCGTGCCGGCACTCGGCCGGAGCCGGGACGCGGATCAGCTTCGGCACCGGCGCGCCGGTCCCGGTCAGCCTGGCCATGGCGCCGTCGTCGGTTTCGTCTTGGGACTCGCCGTTCCTGACTTCGGGCACGAACGGCGCGCATCCGGTGGCGGCGACGTACGGCGTGATCATCGCCACGTTCTTCGGCGCGATCGGGCTGCCGCACATCCTGGTGCGGTTTTACACCAACCCGGACGGCGAGGCGGCCCGGCGGACGACGCTGATCGTGGTCGCGCTGCTGAGCGCGTTCTACCTGTTCCCGGCCATTCTCGCGATGCTGGCCCGGCTGTATGCGCCCGCGCTCTACCTGTCGTCTGACTCGGACGACGTAGTGCTCGCGCTGCCGTCGCTGCTGCTGCCCGGGCTGCCCGGATCGATTCTCGCGGCGCTTGTCGCCGCGGGGGCCTTCGCCGCCTTTCTGTCCACCTCGTCAGGCCTGCTGGTCAGCGTCGCCGGCGCGCTTTCCCATGATTTGCTCCACGGCGGTGTGGCCGCGTTCCGCTGGTGCGCGGTTCTCGCGGGTGCGGTGGGTGTGGCCGTCGCGCTGCTGATCGAGCGCTTCTCGCTGGCGCTGCTCGTCGGCTGGGCCTTCGCGATCGCCGCCTCGTCGTTCTGCCCGCTGATGGTCCTCGGCATCTGGTGGCGGCGCCTCACCCGGCTCGGCGCGGCGGCCGGGCTGGTGGTCGGCGGCGGTTGCTGCCTGACGGCCATCTTGTCCACCATGCTGGGCGCGGCTGGCGGCGGCTGGGGAGCGGTGCTGCTCGGCCAGCCGGCCATCTGGACCGTGCCGCTGGCGTTCACCGTCATGGTCGTGGTGTCGCTGTTCACCCAGCGGACGGTCCCCGGCAACGTCGGCCAGGTCATGATGCGCATGCACCTGCCCGAAGCCCTCAGCCGCCAGGCCTACCGCGTCCCCTAACCGCACTGCCCCGCCC
>Ga0070714_100003019_pt1 | contig 12486 bp, 11 predicted proteins | sample LARL83metaG_FD_65450 | JGI IMG/M metagenome (GOLD analysis project Ga0070714, IMG submission 65450) | Corn, switchgrass and miscanthus rhizosphere microbial communities from Kellogg Biological Station, Michigan, USA - LAR L8-3 metaG | ecosystem: Host-associated > Plants > Roots > Rhizosphere ... | reverse complement strand
CCCATCATGGCGGCACGGCCGTCATCATAATCCCAGTTGAAAACGGCATCGAAATTCTGCGGCACGCTCCATGTGGAGCCTTCCGTACCCAGCGTATAAAGGTCCTTGAACGACATTATATAGCCTCCCGTTTGGCGATGTTCTTTGGGAGGAGCATAACAGAGCCGCGGCGGCGCGGAACGTTCTTTCAGGCCCGCGCGTTCGGTTTCATAGACATAGATATAGGATTTCGCTCATGCTGAGATTGGCGCTGTTGTTCCTGATTTTGGGCGTTGTGGCCGCTATATTGGGATTTGGCGGCATTGCGGGGGCTTCCTTCGCAATCGCAAAATTCCTGTTCTTCGTATTCATTCTCATCTTCGTGGTGCTGCTGGTGCTCGGCCTCACCATCATGCGAAGCGTATAGCCACGGCGGATCAGGCCGCCTCGTTCTCGCCCGCCTGCTTGATGAACGCCTCCAGCCGCGTGTGCCAATCGTTTGCCGGGCTCACGAAGGAATCGCGAAACCACGGCATGTTCTTTTTGTCGAAGACGTTGTTGCGCAAATAATCCAGCGTGGCGCGCACGGGCCATTTCTTCGTGGCCTCGCGCTGGTAGCTGACGAAGATGGGCGCCTGAAACCGCACGCCGATGTCGAGCGGCACCAGGCATTCATCCACCAGCACCGCGTAAGTGGGCAGCAGGGCGATGCCCGCGCCATGGCGCACGGCCTCGGCCAGGCAGGCGCTGAGATTGGTGAAAAGCACCGTGTGGCTTGCCGCGTCCTCCCGCGACCAGCTCGCCCATGAGCCCATATCGGCCAGATAGACGGCCAGATCCAGCAGGCGATGGCGGGCCAGATCGTCCACATTGCGCGGCACGCCATTGGCTTTCAGATAGTCGCGCGAGCTGAACGGAATGAAATGCATCGTGCCCACGCGGATGGCGATGGGATCGGCATCGGCGGGTTCATAGTAATGGATGTTCAGATCGAAGATTTCGCGCTTGTCGGCCAAGGTGTCGTGCGCGCCGAACAGTTTCAGCTCGATATTGGGGTAGCGGTTGAAGAACGGGGCAAGGAATCGCGTCATCCAGTAGGACGCCACGCCATCGCCCATGAAGAGTTTGCAGTCGCCGTCTACGCGGCTGGCTGCATTAGAGGCCTGATTGGCCGCCCGCACGAGAGCGGTTTGCGCGGCGCTCGCGTCGTTATAAATACGCTGGCCTTCGAAAGTGAGTCGCGGGCCGCGCCGGTCGCGGTCGAATAACCTCACTCCGATTGCGCGTTCCAGCCGGATCAACCTGCGGCTGACGGTCGGCTGGGTCATTTTCAGCCGCGTCGCCGCCCGATTGAAGCTTCCGGTACGCACGACCTCAAGAAACACGCGGAAGTCGTCCCAATCGACCCCGTCGGGAATCGATTGTTCCACAATTTCTGTATAAGGCAATCCGCTCATGATTGTTTCATGCCGTCCCATTCTGATGCACTTTCATTACCGGCAGGCGGGAATTTAAACAGAGAAAATACCCGGTGGCCAGAAGAACATAATGCACGGGGTCAATGATATGGAAAATAAAGATAGAGAAATCATGCCCTTGGTGGAAGAGGCCCCAAAGCCTGGAACGTGGACATCACTTCCCTCCGGCGGGATCATCTTTGTTAAGCATCCCAGTGATGCTGAAATGGCTGATCTCTATGCCCTGACTCAGGTGGAAATCTCTCCTTCTGTGGCTCCGATGGAAGTTGTGCTTGCTGTGTATAAACAAAACCCGGACAGTTTCCTGGGCATCTACACCGCAGACGACGAATCGCGAAAAAACGCCAAATTCGTGGGCTATTACAGCTTCCTGCACCTGAACAAGGAAGGATTCGAGCTGCTCGAGAAGGGCACGCTCGATGTGCGCCACCCTGATACCAAATATATCGTGCCCTCAGGCGAGCGGCCGGCGGCCATCTATGTTTGGGCGATTGTCGCGCGCAAGGTGAACCGATTCGTCATGCCCCTGATTGCCAAAGCACTGGGCGCCCAAAATTACGGCGGCGTGCCGCTTTATGCCACAGCGGGCACCTTGGGCGGCATGGGCGCCATGAAAGGGGTCGGTTTCGAGGGGGCCAAGGAGAAGGACGCAGGCCTCGGCCAGCTCTTCCGGCTGGACGCCCCTCCCCCCAGCGCAATTCGTGCGGCCTAGGGGAACGGACATGCGCCCCGAACTGAAGGCCGCCGTGGCCTCCACCCCTGATGCGATCGCGCGGGTTTTCGCCCTGCGCTCCGCCGTCTTCATGTCGGAGCAGGAATGCCCCTATGAAGAGGAATTCGACGGCAATGATTTCTGCGCCACCCATATTCTCGGCACGGTGAACGGCGAGCCCGCGGGCGTGCTGCGGCTGCGCTTCTTCGCCGATTTCGCGAAGGTGGAGCGGCTGGCGGTGCTGCCGCGTTACCGCCGCACGCTCATCGCCAAGAAGATCGTGGAAGAAGGCATCGAGATCTGCCGGCGCAAGGGCTATGTCGTTCTCTATGGTCATGCGCAGAAGCGGTTGACGGGCTTCTGGGAGAAATTCGGTTTCAAGCCGATGGGGAAGAACTTCCCCCTCGTCTATTCGGATCATGAATATGTGGAGATGCGCGCCGAGCTTGCGCCGCGCACCGATGCGATCAACATCATGAGCGATCCCTATCTGATCGTGCGTCCCGAAGGAAAATGGGATGAGCCCGGCGCGCTCGACAATTCCGCCGTCAGGCCGCCGACCAACCCGCATTGAACGCATAAAGTTCTCATCAATATAACGCCAATTGCTCTCGGCGCGCTTTAGCGTGCGGAAATCTGTCTGTCCCATCATGCGGGTCCACGGGGCCTGTCCGGTTGCGGCGCCAGCGCATCGCAATCGGACCAAGCATCCTCTTCAAGAAGAGGATGGAGGATGGTGTCATGCATGTTCTGGTGATGGCTTCCCAAAAGGGCGGCTCCGGCAAGACGACGCTTTCGGGACATCTGGCGGTCGAGGCGGAGAAAGCGGGGCTCGGGCCCGTTTCGCTCATCGATACCGATCCGCAAGGAAGTCTTTCGCAATGGTGGAATGCGCGGACGGTTTCGACGCCGCATTTCGCAAAAGTGGAATTGCTGGATCTGGGTGACGCGCTCGATCATCTGCGCAATGCCGGAGTCAAACTCGCCGTCATTGATACCCCGCCTGCCATCACCGCGTCGATCTCGCAAGTGGTGGCGCATGCCGATCTGGTGGTGGTGCCGACGCGGCCGAGCCCGCACGATCTGCGCGCGGTCGGCGCAACCGTGGACATCGCCGAACGCCACGGCAAGCCGCTGATCTTCGTGGTCAACGCGGCGACCTTGCGCGCACGCATCACCGGTGAAGCCGCGGTCGCGCTCTCGCAGCATGGAACGGTGGCGCCGGTAACGCTGCATCATCGCGTGGATTTCGCAGCGAGCATGGTGGATGGGCGCACGGTAGGCGAAGTCGTGCCGAAATCGCAATCCGCACGCGAAGTGCGCGATCTCTGGCTCTACATCCAGGACCGTCTCGGCCGCATCAAGAAAGATCCCAGTTTCGTGGCGGAGTCCAAGCCGCAGCATTTCGCGCTCGGCCCGCTCACATCGCTTTCCGATGAACCCGCGATTGCCGAACTGAATGAACTTCCGCCGACCGCAAACGACGAACTTCCGATACCGCCCATGCCCGATGAAATAAATACGCCCGCCTATGCCGGCGTGGAACGGCGAGCCGGGATCGACCGCCGCGAAATAGCGCATGGCTTCGGCGCGTTCGGAGAGCGGCGCCTCAATCAGTTCGGCCGCCGCGCGACGGATCGCCCGGCACCGTTCGGCAAGGCAGGAGCCTGAATTGAGCAAATTCGCTCCGATGACAGCGGGATTGCTAGCGCGCAAAGGCGATGCGATGCCTTCCACCCTCTTGCCGCCCAAACAGCCCGTCATGTGGGCGCGGCCAGACACGCAGCCGCCGCTGCAAATAGCGCAACCGGCGCCGATTCCGAAACCGATCGCAGAGCACATCGAGTGCTTCACGTATGTGCCAATCAGCCCTTCCCAGCCTGCAACCGATGTCAGGCACGCGCCACACGACCACGACAAACCGCGCAGGCTTTTCGTGGCACTATCGCATGACGAACACGAACGCCTCGCCATTGCGGCGGCCAAGAAAGACATGACGCAGCACCAGATCGTGCACCACGCGCTGGAGGCCTATTTCGAGAAGCTTGCGCTCGAAACCGGCTGCCGCTGCATTGCCGGCGGCGATTGCACAAGCGGCTGCGGCACGAACTGAAATCAACACAAGAAGCTACGGGCGGTGGATTTCTCCACCGCTCTGTATTGCAGTTGCGTTGCCGTGAGAGCGTCTAATCGCCTATGCCGATGCTGATACTGGCAAAGGGCCCGAAGAACCAGCGATTCTCCGATTTGCGTGTGGCGATCCCGCCATCAATGGCATCGAAGAAGAAATCCGCCTTGTAGCCAATACTCATTTTGGCATTCGGGAATTTCAGCGATAGACCGGCGGTGCCTCCAACGTTCGGAACAGTTACATTGCGCGAGCGCTCTATCCTCGCCGCGTTGACATAGTGCTGTTGTGTGTATTTGGGCAGTCCCTGAAGAGCGTCAAACGGCCGGAGGGCATATAGCGTTCCCGTCGTATGGTGTTGGATCTTTGTCTTCTGACGCCCAAACAACAGCCCCGCGTTCGCGCCCCAATCGAGTGTGAGTTCGGCGTCTTCGCCACCCGATCCCGCAATCGGAACTGATCCGTTGTAGGAAATGGATGGCCCAAGACCCCGAAAGTTCCTCTCGATCTGCGGTTTTGCTTTATAGAACTGGTAGTAGGCATTAAACGGAATCGTCGCGTGAAACGCGGAAATATACTTTGGTCCACCGCGATGAGGGTTCGGATCGCCGTGCAGGTTCATCGTGGTGTTAGCGGTAAACTGCGCGAACCGAACTCCCAACGTAATCTGGCTTGGGGTTGTGTTCTTCCATAAACCCAGACCAACATCTTTCCCAACGGCAAAATCTACGATCGTGTGCCTTTCGGAGGAACTGGCAACATAATCTGCCGTCTGATTCACATAACCCCAGCGACCGTGAGCAAGTACGTGTAAAGTCCCGAATGATTTAACATAAGTGCTGACCGGCACCTCTTGATGGCGATGCGCATTCTTGCTCGAACGCCCGTAAGTAACCGACGCCATAAATTTCCATTGCGATCCTTCGGGTCGAAAACTGATCGAGCCATTCTCGCCGATGCTGTAGCGCGCAGGTGTTTGAAGACTGGAAACCGGCAATAACCCATGCTGCTCGCCCAAAATCGTGAAAGCTGGTTCGAACGGTTCGGGCTGCCCGCTGACACGATCCAGTTGCCCGCCCAACTCAATCCAGACTTGCGGCTGTCCTGAATCTTCCGCTCTAGCCAGCGCAGTGGATGAGACATAAGCCGTTAGCGCAAGCACCGAGGCGCCGGTCAGCAACTTCCAACGAATGGTAGCGCGGTTGTCGTTGGCTTGTATCAATTCGCTCATTTTTTCTTCCCCCCGCTCAAAAATTCTTCGTGACGCGCACGCCATAGAGGCGCGGGTCCGTCAGGAACACGTTCGTCGTCAAGGCGCTGTCGTCCGAATTGAGGAAGTCGCCCGTAATCGCCGTGACGTCGAAGACGTTCTTGACATACCCCATCACTTGCCAGCCATTGGCGCTCGTCAGGATGAGCGCGACATTCGTGGTGGAATAACCGCGTATCTTGTCATAGGGCCTGTCGTTGAAGATTCGGGCGAAGCTCTGCGATTGCCAGTAGAAATCGCTATGCAACGTGGCCGCCCAATCTTCCGATACGGGAAGCGTATATTCGCCGCTCAATGACACGGTGAAATGCGGCGCATTGGGAAGCTGGTTGCCGCTCAGATCCTTGTCGAATCCCTGGCCATTGTTTGGCACAGGACCCGCACCATTGTTTGTCGCGTTGGGGCTGACCGGATCGAACCCCGGATAATTCGCCAGAGCCGCCGACGCATTGGGATCGGAAGCGTATGGATAAGCAACATACGGCGCGCCCGTTATTGGGTCCGCCTGGTATATGGCTCCAGCAGGCCCGGTGCCGACATAAGACCAACCGCAAAGTAGCGCTGTTTGCGGTGTTTGTGCCGCGCCCAAACTGAGTGCAACGCTCGCAACATAAGCCGGTATGATGCAATTGGACGCTTGATTGGCAAACGGTTTGACCACAACCCAATCGGGATGGTTTGCCCGATCCGTTCGATCCATCAGATCGACGGATTTCGAACCGTTTGCCACACGGGTTGCTTCATATCCGCCTGCGAAATTGAACTTCAGGCCGGGCGCCGGTTCCCACATGGCCTCAAGTTCGGCACCCTTCACCGTGGCATTGAAATTGTCGTTAATTGCCGTGCGATCGACGATGCGCGAAATCTGATAATTCTTGTAGTTGTAGTAGAAGGCCGTGCCGTTCAACGTGAGCGCGCCATCCAGCAACGTATTCTTCGAGCCGATTTCATAGGCGTCGATAAATTCTGGCTTGAAGGTGAGAGGATGGATCGGATTGGCTAGTCCACCACCACCGCGGCTGTTCGACAGAACGGCACCCGGCGGATTGGCGCCGCCGGCTTTGTAGCCGTGCGCGAATGAGCCATACATCAACGTCTGGTCGGTGAAATCGAGTTTGGGACTCCAATTGACGTTAAACCGGCCGGTCCATTGATTCCATTTTTGATCGACCGCTCCGACAGAGGGATATCCCGTACCGATAATCAGCACTTCGCTTGGCACTCGAACGAAATGCTTTTCATCATCCGTCCAGCGAAGTCCACCAGTCAGTTTAAGGTCGTCCGTTACATTGTAATAGACTTCTCCGAAGCCTGCGTAGGAGTTTAAGGTGTATGGATTGTAGCTGCGAAAGTAATTATGGCCCTGGTTATTTATAGTGCTGAGTGGATTTGGATCGATGTAGCTGCATGGGAGTGTCGCCTGAACGGGCGCCGTTGGATCGGGTTGCTGAGTTCCATTCAGGCATATGCTGTTGTCGGTAACATTCGGTATCCACGGATCTCCTATGATCCCACCCGAAACGCTTAATGGAATTAACGCCAGCAGGGTAAGACCGTTTATGAAGACGTCGTAGCTCTCTTGAGTTTCATAGTGCAGGTAGTTGCCGCCGAAACTGAAATTCAAAGGCCCCGAAAAATTCGACGCCAAACGGAATTCCTGGCTTAGCTGCCAGGAATTTTCCTCCGACAAATCTTCGCCGACGAGACGATTGCTGCAACCGAGTTGCGGGTCGCAAAAGACTCCGTCGATCGACACCGCTCCCGGCCGAAGCAAATTTTGTTCGCTGTCCGGTGCGCCGTTGAAGATGCCGGGAGACGTGTTGAAGCGGTTGTAATCCTCAACCGAATACAGAAAATCGCTTCCGTAGCCGGTCTGCGATGTCAGCGCGAGGCTGGGTGCGATAGCGAAATCGGTGTTGAGTTCGAGCACATCGCTTTTCGCTTTGTAGATTGGTTGGACAGCGCTTTCAATGACGCGCAGATCGGTGGACTGGCGCGTGCTCGCATAGGGATCGACAAAACCGTTGATTTGATCCGCGTCTCCCAGACCCAGAACGTATGGAAGCGAAAATCCGTTCGGCACGCCAAAAGCATCGTTCGAATAGAGGGACGTCAGTTGACATCCCTGACTGAGATAGGCGGCTGGATTGTTGATCGCGTGACCGGCCGTTCCGGAAAGCGGCGGGACGGGCTTTCCATCAACAACCGTCGGGATGGGATCGGTCTTGCAGAGCTGCTTTGCAGTCCGCATTCTGTCGTCGGCTTCCTGAAAATGCTCCCAGACCAGATAGGATTGGACATTCGAAAACGGCTTGATGCCGATCGTGATGCGGCTCGACCACAAATCGCGGCCATCGATCGCTTGTCCGGACAGCGCATTGACGCTGTAGCCATCGCGCTTTGTCCATTCCGCGGCAGCGCGGATATCGAGCCGGTCATCGACGACCGGAATATTGATCATGCCTTCGAAACGGCGATTGTAGTAATTGCCGATATCGGCGGACAGCATTGCCTCGAACTGATCGGTCGGTTTGGCCGACACGACGTTCACCACGCCTGCGGTGGCGTTGCGGCCGTAAAGCGTGCCTTGCGGACCGCGGAGCACTTCAACCTGCGAAACGTCGAAAAATTCCTGTTCGAAAAAGTGGTTGCGTATGAAAGGGGTATCGTTGAACGCGACCGCCACCGCCGGATCGGTGGTTACCGAAATCGCCTGCGTGCCGATGCCGCGAATCTGGATGTTGTAGCCGGTGAAATTTGTTTTCGAGAATGTGAGGTTCGGCACTTCCTTCACCAGATCGGGACCGCCTGCGATCTGGCGTGAGGTAAGTTGTTCTTGACTCAGAGCGGTGATCGCAATTGGAACCGTTTGAATATCGCCCTTGATCTTCGAGGACGTAACGACAACCGATTCAATTCCGGCAGCAGATGCAGCGGCGACACGTACTGGCGCGCTTTCTGCCGTTCGAGCAATCGTTTGGCCGCGGGTTCTCACCGCCTCCGGCACAACCGCGATGGCATTGCCTTCGCGATAGGTGACGAAACCCGTGCCCGCCAGAATGCGCGACAGCGCCACGTCGGCGGAAAGGTTTCCCCTCACGCCCGCTGTCCGCCGGCCTTTGAACACGTTGTCTGCGATCACCAGTTCCACGCCCGTTTGCGCCATATAGGCGCCGAGTGCGGTGGCCAGATCGCCGCTTGGGATATTGAACTGATCGGCGCGCGCCACGCCCGACAGCGCCAGGACGCTTGCGCCCGCGATCAGCGTGGATGTGAGATATCTCAATTTTTTCATCTTCCCCCCGTATGCGGCCGATGCCGCCGTTGATTTGCGTAATCTCCCGCGCGATCTCAGCGCGAGATCACGATTTCATTTCCTTCATTGTCGACGTTCAGACCAAGTGCATGCTGCGTAACGCGCGCAAACAGATCGACATCCACCGTGCGGAACGTGCCGTAGATTTTCAGGCCGCCCACCGACACGTCAGCGAGCACAATCTTCTTCTGGTTGTAGCGGTTGAATTCCGCTGCAACGTCGGCAAGCGTGCGGTGCTTGAACACCAGCACGCCGCGCCGCCAGCTGAGTTCCTCGGCAAGTTCTTCGGCAGGTTCTCGCGCGATGGAAACCGCGCCACCATTGGCGATTGCGACATCGCCCGGCATCAGAAGAGAAGATTTTCCCGCTGCCGCATCGAATCTCACCCGGCCTTCGAGCAACGCCACTTCCAGATGCGCTGCGTCGCGCCGGATGCGGAATTTCGTTCCCAGATCGGTGATGCGATGGCCATTGGCGAACACGACAAAGGGATGCGCCCCATCGTGGTGGACCTGGAAATATGCTTCGCCCCGGTCGAGCCAGATCGTCCGCTCGGATGACGTCATGCGCGCGCGCAACACCGTGTTGGTGTTGAGCTCGATCACCGAGCCATCCGCAAAGGTGACGGATTCCCGCCCGCCCACATCCGTGGCGTAGCTGCGCTCATGCGGCTGCAGAATGTAATGCGCAGCAGCGACGCCCAGCGCCGCGATTACCGCAAAGCCTGCAGCCATGCCGATCGCAAGCGGCCACCAGCGCCGCCGCGGCATGGGCGTCACGTTTTCAAGCTCCGGCACGCGCAGCACCGCCAAACGGTCGGCCGTGCTCCAGATTCCTTCCAGCCGCCAATAGGCGACGGCATGGGCCGGAGATTCATTCAGCCATGCGTCGAATTCCGTCTCGTCCGAAGCACTCCAGCTTTCATGATCACGCCGTTCCAGCCATTGCGCGGCGCTGCTTTCGATGCCGGCTGCGGGGGATATGCCCAACTGACTCACGGCTTCCTCCCATTCTCGACGGCATCGCTGTAGAAAGTGTCGGCGAGTGCGCGTGCGCTTTCCGCGATGCGCCGGCTGACGGTGCGCTCCGTCACACCCAGCCGTGCCGCGATCTGCTGGCGCGAGAGGCCCTCGATCTTGCGAAGAATAACGATTTCGCGCAGTTCCTGCGGCAGACCGGCAAGTGCGGCGCGCAGACGGCGCAATGCATCGCGCCCCATCACGATGCGGTCCGGCCCCGCTTCGGTGGACGCGATATTCAGCGCATCCAGATCGGTGACCGTGTCGATGGGAATGATGCGCTCGCGGCGCACCCGATCGACCAGCAGATTCCGCGCGATGGCAAAGACGAAAGGCTTTGCGGCTTCCGGGATTTCCTTCTGCGCGGCCTCATAGATGCGCACATAGACTTCCTGCCTGAGATCGGCGACCTCATTGGCATCACGCCAGTTCTGACGCAGGAAATGCATCAACATCGTCTCCAGCGGCAACACTTCGCGGATGAACCAGGCCTTCACCTCGGACATGGGAATGCCCACGCCCGAAGCGCGCAGATCGTTGCGGCCGGTTTGCGTTGCGTCGTCCATTGCCCGTCCGCGTCCTGCCTTTCGGGGTCAGAGCTCAGGGTCACATCAGATGAGACGAATGGTTTTCAAGGACGGGACAATTTTCCCGTCATGCGCCCCGGCAAATTATAGCGTGGCGCCGGGCGGCGGCTTATCCAAACGCGCTGCAGCAAGCGCGCCGCAACGCAGCAATGCAGGAAAATAAAGGGCGGTGGAGTCGTCTCCGCCGCCCGAAATCATGGCAGGGGCTGGATTGCTAATCCCCCAGACCGATGCTGATACTTGCATAAGGACCATTGAAGGTGGCGTTTGATTTCTTTACGGCATCGATGCCCGTGTCCATCGCGCCAAAGAAGACATCGGCGCGATAGCCGAAGCTCACTTTGAAATCCTGCAAGCGCCACGATACGCCAATCGAGCCGCCGACATTGGGCACGGTGACATTGCGGATGTTGTCGTGACCGCCGGAATGCGACGGATAAAGGGTGTAGTAGCCGCCGTAAAACGGCAAATGCCAGGGCGCATAATGCGCGGTTTCCAAATGATGGACGCGCGCGCGCTGCCGTCCGAACAAAAGCGCAGCATTAGCACCCCAATCGACCGTGAGTTCACCGTCCTGCAAATTGCCCGCAAGCGGTGCCGATCCGGTCCACGACAGCGACGGTCCGACACCATGGAAGCTACGCTCCGCGCGCCCGTTCGCATGATAGGTGTTGAAATAAGGTAGATGCAAAGTGAGATGGAATGTCGGAAAGGTACGATATTTGAAATCCAGTTCCGGGCGCGCTCTTATGTCGAAGTTCTGCCTGGATCTGAACTGCGCAAAGCGCACGCCAACACTTACTGTTGACGACATGCTGCTACCGAACAGCCCAAGCCCCACATCCCTGCCAGCCTGGAAATCGATGATCGCGTGCGTTTCACTGCGCTGTGTGTGCGTGTCGGAGAATTTGTCGACGGCGCGCATTCGTGTTGGAGTTGAGTATTTCGGCTTCCCATGTTTGTACTGAATCACAAACTCATTATACGTCTGGTGATGCACATGCCGGATATTTCCGGAGCGGCCAAAGCGGACGGAAGCTGAGAATTGCCAGTATGAATCCTCTGGCTGGAAGGAGAGTTTGCCTTCTTCATCGAAAGCAAATTTCGACGGCTTCTGTGCTTCCAGAGGCGAGACGCCGTGCCACAAAACCTCGGATGACGGGTTCGCCGCGAGAAATGGCGGCGCAAACGGCCGGCCCTGCCCACTCACCTTGTCCATCAGACCGCCGAGTTCGATCCAGATGAGTGGGTGATCCGTATCGCTGTCTGCCGCGAATGCTTCACTCGCCCCATAGGTTGAAGCGACCAAGGCCAGTGCCGAGACGCCGCTCAGGAGTTTCCAGCGGATGGTCGCCCGATTGTCCCGTATGTTGATGAGTTCGCTCATTGTGTTTTCCCCCTCAATCAAAAGTTCTTGGTGACACGCACGCCGTAAAGGCGCGGATCGGTCAGAAACACGTTTGTCGTTAGACCCGTGTCGTCGCTGTTGAGGAAGTCGCCTGTAATGGCCGTGGTATTGAACACGTTCTTCAAATAACCCAGCACCTGCCAGCCGTTAGCGCTCGTCAGGATCAGCGCCAGATTGACATTCGAGTATCCTCGAATTTTGTCATATGGCCTGTCGTTAAAGACACGCGCGAAACTCTGCGATTGCCAATAGAAATCGCTGTGCAGCGTTGCTGCCCAATCTTCCGAAACCGGCAACGTGTATTCCGCCGTCAGTGATGTCGTGAAATGCGGCGCATTGGGAAGCTCATTACCACCGAGCGGCTTGGCAAAGCCTTCACCATCATTGATCTGCGGTTGAGTTGGATCAAAACCCGGATAGCCGTCTGGGATTGGAGCGGCTTGGCCAAGTTGATCAGGCTGAGTGCTCATGCCGGTGGGATATGCTTGGTATGTTCTGTTTGTGACCGGGTCCTTCAGTTGCGTATAAGCCGTCGCGCAAGCAAACGGCCCTACGCCGCCTCGGCCGCCAGCGCTAATTTCCTCTTCAA
>Ga0070714_100003016_pt1 | contig 12490 bp, 13 predicted proteins | sample LARL83metaG_FD_65450 | JGI IMG/M metagenome (GOLD analysis project Ga0070714, IMG submission 65450) | Corn, switchgrass and miscanthus rhizosphere microbial communities from Kellogg Biological Station, Michigan, USA - LAR L8-3 metaG | ecosystem: Host-associated > Plants > Roots > Rhizosphere ... | reverse complement strand
CTTCTGGCGCAGCATCTCGTAGCTGAACGGCTTGGTGATCACCCGCGAGCTGTCGACATCGCCCTTCTCGGAAAGCTTCTGGGGATGAGCCGTCACGAACAGCACGCAGGCGTCGGTCGATGAGCAGATGCGCTCGGCGAGCCGCATGCCGCAGTCGCTGCCGTTGAGCCAGACGTCGGCGAGCACCAGTTCGGGGCGCTCGCTGCGGGCGATGGCGATCGCGCGCTGCTCGGTGTCGGCGATACCGACCACCGAATGCCCCATCTCCTCGACCGTCCGTCCGATCTCGTCGGCGACGTCCTTCTCGTCCTCGACGATGAGAATGCGCACGCCGAGGCGGCGATGGATTTCGGATTGGGCCTTGTGCAGAAGCTCCCGCCCGAAGTCGGGATCGATCCCGAGGATGGCGCCGACCTCGTCGATCTTGAAGCCCTCCATGCACGTCAGCAGAAGCACGGCACGGCTCCGCGGCGCGAGTGCACCGACGGCGTCGTGCAGGCGCGCATCGTCGCCTGGCTCGAGCGCGTGATAGGGGAAGTAGTTTCCGTCCACCATGTTGAGCACGGTGTGGAAGAACTGGAAGAGATGCAGACGGACGTCGTTCGTCAACGCCAGCCGTTTGATGTCCTCGACCGCGATCTCCAGGCTCAGCCGGATGTAGGTGTCCGCGCGTCCGCGCGACCCCATCAGCACATAGGCGTAGCGACGGAGCCGAGGCAACGCTCCGAGGATTTTTGCGGCGGTATCCTGCATGGCGATTCCTTCCGGCTGCTGATTTCTGGATGCAGGAACATCGCGATTCTCTCTTCCGGAATCGTCCGAAGAGAGAACCGTCGCGGCTTTATCTGTTCATTGAGATGACCGGAACCATTCTCAATGCGTGGCCAAGCTACGCAAATGACAAAAAAATGTGCGCATATACAGGCGCATCGCCGAATCGTGCCGGGTCTTTGAAATGCTTCATCGCTCCGTCGGCGCGAATGGCATTTTGCGTCATCGCCGCGCGCGGCGTTTCTTTGACACGGGCTCGGCCTCCGCTTCGGGCACGGCCAGGCGATCGATGCCTTGGCGAAGCTTCAGGAAATCGTCCCATGGATCGCGCTTCAACGAGCGGAGTCGCGCGCGAACCGAATCGGCGCTGAATCCGGCGGGATCGAGTTTTGCGGTGACTTCCCGCCATGCCAGCGGCACCGCGACCGGCGCACCTTCGCGCGCGCGCGTCGAGTACGGCGCGATCGCCGTCGATCCGCGCTCGTTGCGCAGGTAATCGATGAAGATTTTTCCGGTACGCGCCCGCTTCGACAGGTTGGTGGTGTAGGTGTCGGGCGAGCGGCGGGCGAGGAATTCCGCAAAGGTGCGCGTGAAGCTCTTGACCGCCGGCCATTGATGGCTGCGCGCGATCGGAACGACGACGTGCAGCCCCTTGCCGCCGGTCGCCTTGGGGAAGCTGACGAGCCCTACGGATTCGAGCGCGGCCCTGACGTCGAAGGCCGCGTCGACCACCGCCTGCCACTTCACCGACGGATCGGGATCGAGATCGAAGATGAGCCGGTCCGGGGTTTCGACGTCGTCGGCGCGCGCGCCCCAGGGATGAATCTCGAGGGTGCCGAACTGCACCAGCTCGATCAGGCCGGCGAGATCGCGGACGACGAGATAGTCCTCGCTCGTCGTCTTTCCCTTCTCCTTGATCGCAACCCGCCCGAGGGCGTCGGACATGCCCATCGTCGGATGCTTCTGATAGAAGCAGCGCTTCTGGCCTTGCGGGCAGCGCACCAGGCTGAGCGGCCGGTCGACGATGTGGGGCAGGGCGTAATCGGCGATGGCGATGTAGTAGTCGGCGAGCTGCCGCTTGGTCAGTCCCTGCGTGCCGAGCAGAACCCGATCGGGGTGGGTGAGGCGCGGCAGCGACGGATCGGCCGCGGTCCTTGCCGGCGTGGACACGGTCGCCCGCTTGGCGGGCGCTTTCCGGAACGCTTTTTCATCGGCCATCACGGTCTCCATCGATGCCGGCCGCTCGCGGACGATGTCGGTGGGCTTCTTGTCCATCCGCACACCCTGGAACGAGCCCTGCCGCACGCGGCCGTCCCGCGTCCAGCTATGGAACTCGACCTCGCACACCACGTCCGGGCGCACCCAGGTCGTGCCGGCGCTGTCCGCCGGGCGGGCCGCGAACGGCCATTTGCCGATGCGCCGCTCGTGCAGCGTCTTGTAGAGAGACGCCTGCATTCGTTCGTCCATTCCGGTGCCGACCTTGCCGCAGTAGCGCAGCGCATCGCCCTCGTAATAGCCGAGCAGCAGCGCGCCGACGCGACGGGGGTTGTTGGTGCGGTCGGTGTATCCGCCGATGACGAACTCCTGGCGCTGGCGGCATTTCGCTTTCACCCAGTCGATTCCGCGCCCCGAGGAATAGGGCCGCTCGCCGCGCTTCGAGACGATTCCCTCGAGCGCCATCCGGCAGGCGCTCTGGAAGAAGCGGTCGCCGTCGCTGGTGAAATGCTCGCTGTAGACCACGCCCGGCCGGTTGTCCGCGCCGAATCCGCCGCGGTCGAGCAATGCCTTGAGGCGGGCCTTGCGCTCGAGCAGCGGCAGCCGGCGCAGGTCGACGCCGTTCTCGTGAAGAAGGTCGAAGACGAAGAACGTCACGTCGTCGGTATGCCCGAGGCTGAGGGCGTTCTGTAGCGCTCCGAAGTCGCTGACGCCGTCGGTGTCGAGGACGCAGATTTCGCCGTCCAGCGCGGCGCTTCGCACCGGAAGCGTCCCGAGGCGCTCGGCGAGCGCCGGAAACTTGTGGGTCCAATCGAGGCCCCGGCGCGTGAGCAGGCGGCATTTGCCGTTGTCGATGCGGCCGTACGTCCGGTAGCCGTCGAGCTTGATCTCGTGGACCCAGCCGTCTTTGGCCGGCGGCTTGTCGACCAGCGTCGCGAGCTCGGGCGGAATGAAGTCGGGCAGCCGGTCGCGCCCTTCCGTCTCCGGGGCCTTGATCCGGGTCGGCGTGACGAGCTTCGGCTGCGCCCGCCGCCGTTGTTTCTGCGCGTCCTCGGCCCGCTGCTTCTGCGCCTCCGTCCTCAGCTCCGGAGCGCTGCGGGCCTTCGATTGCCACACCGCCGGCTTGCCGTTTGCGGGTGCGGCGATGGCCTCCATCGAGCGCTCCGACAGCACGCTCCTGTCCTGGGCGAGGACGTCGCCGCTGCTCCGCGCCTCGTCGTCCCGTCCCTTGATGAGCAGCCAATAGTCCTTTCCTTCCTCGCCGGGGCGCGCGCGCATGCGCACGAGATGCCAGCGGCCCTTGAGCTTCTTGCCGGCGAGGGAGAAGTCGAGATGGCCCTTCTTGTATCCCGCGCGCGCATCGCCGATCGGCTGCCAGGTGCCGAAGTCCCAGACCATGACGGTGCCGCCGCCGTACTGTCCCTTGGGGATGATGCCCTCGAAGCGGGCGTAGTCCATCGGATGGTCCTCGACGTGGACGGCGAGGCGGCGGTCGTCGGGGTTGAGGCTCGGCCCCTTGGCGATCGCCCAGCTTTTGAGCGTGCCGTCGAGCGCCAGGCGGAAGTCGTAATGAAGGCGCGTCGCCGCGTGCTTCTGGACGACGAAGATGTCGCCCGCCATCGGCCGCTCGCCGCGCGGCTCCGGAGTTTTGGAGAAATCGCGCTTCTTGCGGTACGGGGCGAGCTCAGACGCGCGCGGCGATCGGGAGCGCGCGCGGCGCAGCGCGGTCTTCTTTCGACCGGACGAAGCGGAAGCGCGCGGCACCGCCATCAACTCGCCCGCCGCACTTTGCGGCGATGCGAGGTGTGGCGTCCCTTGTCATGCGCCGCGCGGGCGTCGCTGCCCTTGGCGGTTCCGGCGTTGGTTTCGACGCTCCGTTTCAGGGCTTCGAACAGATTGATCACCTGGCCGGTCTGGGCCGGCTTGGGAAGCTTCGGCGCGACCCCCTTGATCTTGGCCTCGACGAGCTCATGCAGCGCCGTTTGATAGCGGTCCTCGAACATCCTGGGCTCGAAGGCGCCCGTCATCCGCTCGATCAATTGCTTGGCGAGCTTCACCATCTCCTTGTCGAGAGCCTTCGCCTCGATTTCCTCGAACAGGGGGCCGTAATCGCGAAGCTCCTCGGGCGAGCGCAGCGTGGTGACGATCATGCCGCGCTCGCGCGGCTCGATCGCGACCACGCGCTCGCGGTTCGCCATCACCAGCTTGGCGATGCCGACCAAATTCTCCTGCGCCACCGCCTCCTGGATGACGCGATAGGATTCCATGGACATCTTGTTGTCGGGCACGAGGTAGTACGGCGTATCGAAGTAGCGCCGGTCGATATCCGACAGATGAGCGAACCGCTCGATGTCGATCGTCCGCGTGCTCTCGATCCGGAGCGCTTTGATCTCCTCGTCGTCGAGGAGCGCGTACTGACCTTTCTCGTATTCGTATCCTTTGACGAGATCCTTGCGCTCGATGACCTCATCCGTCTCCGCATCGTGGGTCTTCATCCGCACGCGGTTGCCGGTTTCCGGATTGATGAGATGGAAGCTGACGTGTTCCGCGCTGGTGGTGGCCGGGGTCAGGCGCACGGCGCACGTCACGAAGCTCAGCTTGAGAAACCCCTTCCATGTTCCTGCCGCGGCCATGTCGGCTCCTTCCGTTCAAAAAATCCGATCCGGGGGCGTCTGGTCCGGCGGAGTCTCGGGGGGCGAAATGTCCAGCGGGTGCTCGTCGGGTTTCCGATCGGGAGGCGCTTCGGGTGGAACGTTGCGCGGCGGCGCGGCCGAACGCACGTGGGAACGGTTGGACATGCCGGACATCCCCTGAATTTACAGAGGAAAAACGCCGCCACCGTCGCCTTGTTCCGCCGCGCGAGCGCGACGGTTGCGCGATCAGTCGTGGCGCAGGCGTTTCAGCACGTCGAGAAACTGCCGCGGCACCGGCTCGCTGAGAATGCCCTCGCCGAGCTTGCGCAGGCGGGCCGCCTGATGGCGCAGCACCTCGACCCGCGCCGCTTCGAGGGGGTTGTCGCGGAGATAGCCTTCGACGCGGCTTTCGTCGTCCGCGACCAGGCGCCCCTCGATGTAATCCTGAATAACGTCGATCGAAATATGTTTAGCCATTTTGCTCGTCCGTGCCGGAGTCATACTAACGAGGCCTCATTTTTAACACCGCTTTTTCCGAATCGTTCCGGGCAATCGTCGTTGCCTTTCGTGCGCGCTCGCCGCGAAAAACGTTTCGTTTCCGCGGCACCTGCCACGCAAACGCCACGGCTAAGTCATTGTTCCCCGGTCGACGTGCCACACCAACCGGCCCAACATCTGGATTCCTTAACGGCCGTTTCTCCGGCGTAACGGAGCGAAACAGCGCTGTTCCGCCTCGGTGCGAGATCCGCCGGCCTTCATTCCGTTGTGTTCAGGAGGTGTTGATGGATAGCGTTAACTTCTCGGGTCTTCTTGAGACATGCATTCCCCATCTGCGCGCCTACGCCCGCTCGCTGACGCGCAATACCGATTCCGCCGACGACCTCGTCCAGGATGCGCTGGTGCGCGGCTGGGCGGCGCGGCAGCAATTCGCGCCGGGCACCAACTTCAAGGCGTGGATGTTCACCATTCTGCGCAATCACTTCCTCTCCGAGCGCCGGCGCGACCGTCAGGACGCTCGGCCGATCGACGACATCGTCGATGCCCGGCTGACCTGCGCGCCGTCCCAGGACGTCGTCATCCATTTCGACGACATGACCCGGGCGTTCTGGCAGTTGAGCCCGCACCACCGCGAAATCCTGATGTTCATCGGCGCCATAGGGTTGAGCTATGAGGAAACCGCGGGAATCATCGGTTGCGCGGTCGGCACCGTGCGCAGCCGGCTGTCGCGCGCCCGCCTCGAGCTTCAGGGGCTGCTCGACAGAGGTCCCGTCGCGGGCGGAACCCGGCGCCACTCGGCCCGCAGCACCGAGGATTTCATGCGGGCCCTGAACGCCCTCCAGTCGCAGCACGCCGAAATCCGTCGCGCCCGCGCCTGCGGCGAGCATGTCCATGTGGAGATCGAGCCGATCCGCCGCCGCGCCTGAACCGGGGAGGAAGACTGCGTATGCGCGGAGCCGCGCATGGCAAAGCCGAGAGGTGCTTGGTGGCGGCCGCTAGCGTTGCGCGGCTGTTGCGTGGGCGACGACAGGTGAAACATGTCCGGCACCGAGACCCTTCCGCCGCCGCAGCATCAGGGGCACCAGCCGGGCATCCAGCGGGCGACGATGCCAGCGCCGGAGGGCGAGGCCGAGGGCTGCAAGTCCGGTCAGCAGTATCCGCAGAAGGACATCGGCGACATCACGCCCGAGCAGATCGAGTACACCTTCCGCACCGACATCTTCTCGATGTTCTATCTGACCCAGGCGGCCGTTCCTCACCTCGGGAAGGGATCGACCATCGTCAACACGGCGTCGGTGATGACCTATCGCGGCAGCAGCCATCTTCTCGACTATTCCTCCACCAAAGGCGCGATCGTCGCCTTCACCCGCTCGCTGGCCCAACGGCGGCGAGCCGGTGGAAAGCTGAGCGCGGGCGCACAGTTGTCGCTTTTCAGGATCGGATGGACGGCGTAGGAGACGGGAAGGTCTCTGTCATTGGTCGATGCGCGTGACATCATGCATCTGGTCGTCATCTACTGCCGCGTGAAGTCGAATTGCCGCCTCGCGTTCCTGAAGCGCGCGGCGGAATTGCAGGACGCGACCCGCCGGGAGACGGGCAATCTCGCTTACGGCTATTTCGAAGATCCGGTGAAGCCCGGCCGCTTTGCGATCGTCGAGGAATGGCAGTCGCGCGAAGACATCGACCGCCATGTTTCCCAGGGCTATACCCAGAGCTTCCTCGGCGCGGCCGTCGAAATGCTGTTCGAGCCCCCCTCCATGCGCATCATCGAGGCCGCCAAGATCGAGCCGCTGGCAATCAAGGTATCCTAGCGGGCGCAATGGCAGTGCGGCTGCTTATCGCGCGCCGGCGCTAATGGGTGGCGTGCTCCTGGATGTGAACGTCCACCGCGCCGTGCTTCAACAGAATGTCGCGCGCACGCGTCTCCTGTTCGGGTTTGCGCAGCAGCGCCCACAGCACAATGCCGCCCCGGGCGATCTGGTCCTCCATCGGTTCCGCCATTTTTTTGCTCAGCACGCGGCCGATGAAGTCGCCGGCGATCGCGCCGCCGCCGCCGGCCGCCGCCGCGCCGATCACGGCGGCGAGCGCGGTGCCGCCGGTGGCGACGATTGCGCCGGACGCCAGGAAGCCGGCGACCACGCCGGCCATGCCGCCGGCCAGCGTCCGCTCCTGACGCGAATCCGTCTCCGACACCACCGCGCTCCGCGGCGCCTTCGGGTCGACCGCGACCTCGCCGGCGGTGTGGGCGGGCGCGAGATGCTCCTTCTGCCCGAGAAGACTCAACTCGGCCCGGTCCCATCCCGCGCTGCAGAGATCGCCGATCGCGGCGTCCAACTGCTGCGGCGAGCGGAAGATTCCGATGATCTCGTTCTGGTATTCCGATGATGTGCTGGTCACGCGTGCCTCCGAATTATGCGGCGGTCAATGCATGGTCCGCTGCCATTCCTTGACCTGGCGCTCCGCTTCATCCTTGGCGATGCCGTAGCGTTCCTGCACACGGCCGACGAGTTGATCGCGCTTGCCGCCGATCGTCGTCAGGTCGTCATCGGTCAGTTGCCCCCACTTTTGCTTGACTGTGCCCTTGGCCTGTTTCCAGTTGCCGGCGATCCGATCCCAATTCATGGATGCGTCTCCTCTGACGACGAATGGACGAAGCGTTACATGGAACATCGTCCCCTAAACGCGAGGATGCACGGCCGGGTTCCCCGGCGGGTCGAAGCGCAGGGCTGTCATGGTGCCGTCATGGCAGGTGACGGCCAGCTTCGTTGGCGGCACAATGCGTGAAGAAAACGCGGCGCCGATCGGAAGACCGCATGCAGGGACATTTTGGGAGGCGGACCATGCGGGGAATCCGCGCGACGGGGCTGGCGGTTGCCTGCGTCTTCTGCTGGAGCGTGGCGGCGTTCGCGCAAGCGGGCTCCGCGCCCGCCAGCGGCGGGTTCTACAAGGACAAGCCGATCCGGCTGGTGCTCTCGACCGGCGTCGCCGGCGGCTACGCCGCCTACGGTCGGCTGCTGACGCAGTTCATCGGCGATTACCTGCCGGGACATCCGACCAGCTTCGTCGTCCAGAGCATGCCGGGCGGCGGTGGACTGCGCGCCACCAATTGGCTCTACGCCCAGGCACCGAAGGACGGCACCACGCTCGGCATGATTCACTCCACGGCGCCCCTGGCGCCGCTCTATGGCGCCAAGGCGGCGCAGTTCGACTCGCGCAACTTCGCCTGGATCGGCAGCATGAACTCCGCCAAGGGATTGTGCGTGTCGTGGCACGATTCGCCGATCCAGACCTGGCAGGACATGAAGACCAAGCCGTTCATCGTCGGCAGCTCCGGGGCAGGCTCGCAGATGGAGGTCCTGCCGGCGATGATGAACAAGTTCCTCGGCACCAAGATCAAGATCGTCGCCGGCTACAAGGACGGCACCGACATCTTCCTTGCCATGGAGCGGGGCGAGCTGCAGGGCCGCTGCGGCGGGCTGCTGACCGTGATGCAGCTCACCCATCCGGACTGGCTGGCCGAGCACAAGGTCGTCGTGCCGATCCAGTTCGCCGACGAACGCAACCCGATGTTCCCGGATTCGCCGACGGTGCTCGAGTTCACCCATGATCCGCTGGCGCGTCAGGTGTTCGAGCTGGCGTTCGCGACCCAGGACATGGACCGGCCGGTGCTGGCGCCGCCCGGGCTGCCGGACGCCCGCGTGAGAGAGTTGCGCGCGGCATTCGAGGCGACCATGAAGGACCCGGCGTTCGCGGCGGAGGCCGAACGACAGCACCTCGACATAAACTGGGTCAGCGGCGAGAAGGTGGCCGGCATCATCGCCAAGGCCTACGCCATGCCGGCGCCGGTGATCGCGTCGGCGCGGGAGCTGATGGGAGGCGCGGGCGAATAGCGCTCGGGCCCCCACGCAATCATTTCACCATCCGATCGGGAGGACACGATGACGGACACGGCAACGATAAAGACGACGAAACCGAGCGAGGACGAGCTTGCGCGCCTGCACGAGGCGGCCGACGCGATGGTGGTGCCCTACAGCTACGTGAAGCCGGACGGCGTCACCACCGCCAAGGGACGGGTCAACCTCGCCAAGACCGAGTGCCTGCGCGGCGTGGTGCAGATCGTCAAGAAGAACGGGGGCGAGAACAATCTCCACTACCACACCAATTCCGACAGCTTCTGGATGGTGCTGAAGGGCCGCATCCGCTTCTACGGCCCCGACAACACGCTGATCGGCGAGTTCGGGCCGCACGAGGGCACGGTGACGCCGCGCTACTCGCGCTACTGGTTCGAGAACGCGGGCGAGGAGGATGCCGAGCTGCTGCAGATCGCGGCGCTCGCCCGGCCGGGCCTCAGCGAGACCACCGGCCGCACCGACCTCGAGCCGCAGCGCTTCAAGATCGGCAACACGCACAAATTCGACGCCCGGAAGTAGCGCTATCCGTTCCTTGGGCCGTGGCGTCAGGTCCGCATCGCGCGCGGAAACGGCATGCCTGAGAGGTAGACCTTCAGGTTCTGGGCGATGACCGCGCCGACGCCGACTTCGGACGGATCGCCGGCGCCGCCGATGTGCGGCGACAGCACGACGTTGGGCAGATCCCACAGCGGACTGCCGGCCGGCGTCGGCTCGACCGCGGTGACGTCGAGGCCGGCGCCGCCGAGATGGCCGGACGTCAATGCGTCGATCAAGGCCGCCTCGTCGACCATGGCGCCGCGGGCGATGTTGACGAGATAGGCGCCCTTCGGCATCGCCGCGAGCGACTCGCGGTCGATGATCCTGTTCAGCTCACCGTCGAGTGCCGTCGCCAGCACGACGACATCGGCCTCGCGGCAGGCCTCGCGGAACCGGGCGCGCGGATACACCGTCTCGAACGGCGGCGCAGGTTGTTCGGCGCGGCTCACCGCCGCCACCTTCATGTCGAAGGCCAACGCCCGTCGGGCGATCGCCTGGCCGACCGGGCCCATGCCGACCACCAGCATCCGCTTGCCGTTGAGGTTGTGCACAGACGACGCGATCTCGTCGCGGATCCAGCGATGCTGGGTGCAGGCCTTCTCGATGGCGCGCACCTGGCGGACGAGGGACAGCAGCAGCATGAACGCCTGCTCCGCGACCGAGGCCGAGCGCACGCCGCCGCAGTTGGTGACGACGAGGCCGGGCGGGAAGCCTGCCTTGATCGCATTGTCGAACCCCGCGGTGGTGAACTGTATCCATTTGAGCGACGTGCCCCGCTCGCGGACGATCCGGCCGACGTTGGGCGAATAGACGCGGTTCGAGACGACGAACACCTCGGCGTCCGGCATCGCTTGCGCGAGCGCCGCCTCGTCGCTGTTCTCGACGAATACCGGCGCGACGGCGGCGAACGGTGTGAACGCCGCCTTGACGTCGGGCCTGAGCGTGGACCCGAAAACGACGGCTTTCATCGGCGATTGCTCCCCATGGCGCGTGTCACGTCCGTTGGTCCGCGATGATAGCGGCCGCGCGTGCGGGCGCAACTCTTGCTGGCCGGAGCTCGCACGGGCACACTCGCGGCCGGATTGGGCGCGGAGGACGACATCATGAGCGGGAACGGAAAGCTGGCGGGACGGATCGCCCTGGTGACGGGTGGAGGCGGCGAGATCGGCGGCGCCATCGCCCGGCGGTTCGCGGCGGAGGGCGCCAAGCTCGTCATCGCCGATCTCAATGGGGCGAAAGCCGAGGCGACCGCCGCCGCCATTCGTGCCGCGGGCGGCGAAGCGGTCGCGCAGGCGACCGACGTCGCGAAGCCCGAGGACGCGGCGCGCGCCGTCGCCACGGCGGTTGCGTCGTTCGGCGGCCTCACCACCCTGGTCAACGTCGCCGCCGCGGTGACACCCGACGGCACCTGCGAGACACTGGCGCTCGAGGACTGGAACAAGGCGCTGGCGGTCAATCTCACCGGGCCGTTCCTGATGGCGAAGCACGCGGTGCCGCACCTCCGCAAGGCCGGCGGCGGCGTCATCGTCAACATCGCTTCCCAACTCGGCCAGGTGGGCGTCGCCGGCCGCGCGCCCTATTGCTCGTCGAAGGCCGCGCTCATTCATTTGAGCAAGGTGATGGCGATGGACCACGCCAGGGACAACATCCGCGTCGTCTCGCTGTCGCCGGGCGCCATTCAGACGGCGCGGTCGCTCGAGCGCTACGGCACGCCGGAGAAGGCCGACCGCGCGCGCAAGCCCTTGTACGTTCTGGGTCGCACCGGCCGCGTCGACGAAATCGCGGCGGGCGCCGTGTTCCTCGCCTCCGACGACGCCTCGTTCATGACCGCGGCCGATCTTCTCATCGACGGCGGCTATTGCGGCTTCAAGGTCAACCCCGATCTGATCGAGACCAAGGCCTGATCGTGAGCGGCCCGCTCGCCATCGACGGGCTGACGCTTCACCCGATCCGGATTCCACTCGGGCGCACGGTCACATGGGCCTCGGCATCGGAGAGCCATGCCGACTACATGATCCTGGAACTTCGCGCCGGCGGCCTTGCCGGCGTCGCCGAGGGCACGGTGAAGCTCAACTTCGCGGCGGCGACGCTGGCGACGCTCGCCTCGGCCTTCGCGGAAATCTTCGCGCCGCGGCTCATGGGCATCGACGCGGCGAATTCCGCGGCCGTGGCCGAGGCCCTCTCCGGCATCCGCGAGCATCGTCTGGCCAAGGCGATGATCGATGCCGCGGTGTGGGATCTCCGCGCCCAGGCAGCCGGAAAGCCGCTGTGGGCGCTGCTTGGCGGCCGCTCGGCATCCGTGCCGATGTCCTGCACCGTGACGCGCGGTGCGCCCGAAGCGATGGCGCGCGAGGCCGCCTGCGCGGTCGCGCGCCACGGCTTCGCGACGCTCAAGATCAAGACCGGCCAGGGCATGGCGCGCGACGCCGATGCGCTCGACGCGATCCGCGCCGCGGTCGGCGAGCGCGTCGTGCTCTACGCCGATTCCAATCGCGCATACAGCGCCGCCGAGGTGGGCGCGCTCACGGCCATGTTCGCCGCCCGCGACATCCGATGCGCCGAGGATCCATGCGCGCTGGCGCCCGACCGCGCCTTCGCCGCAATCAAGCGCGAGTCGGCGGTGCGGCTCTTGGTCGACGGGCCCTGCCGCAGCCTCGGATCGGCGCGCCTGTTCCTCGAAGCCGGCGCCGAGGCGCTGTCGGTCAAGCTCGGCAAGACCGGCATCAGCGAATCGCTCGCCGTCGCCACCACCGCCAAGAAGGCCGGCGCTCGCGCCCATGTCGGCATGATGGCGGAAGGGGAGCTGGGCGCACTCGCCGCCGCGAGCCTGGCCGCGGCGCTCGGCGACACATGGCTGCCGTGCGAGGCGAGCTACTTCCTGCAGCTTCCCGAAGGCCTGCTGCGCGAGCCGCTCGCCGTGGCGAA
>Ga0070714_100003015_pt1 | contig 12491 bp, 8 predicted proteins | sample LARL83metaG_FD_65450 | JGI IMG/M metagenome (GOLD analysis project Ga0070714, IMG submission 65450) | Corn, switchgrass and miscanthus rhizosphere microbial communities from Kellogg Biological Station, Michigan, USA - LAR L8-3 metaG | ecosystem: Host-associated > Plants > Roots > Rhizosphere ... | reverse complement strand
GGGCCAATTGCTCGCGCGTAGCTTCGAGGTGCAGCTCGGGCTCGCTGACGGATCCGAAATGGGGTAGCGCCAGCGCCGTCGGATGCCACGCGGCGACTGCTTCGATCGAGGCCGACCAAGCGGTCAGATCGACGTCCGGTGGTGGAGTCGGCAGCAACACCGGTGCGCCGGGCCCGAGTCGTACTCCGCTGAGGTCACCGACGAACGCCCAGCCGGATCGGTCGATGAAGGTGAGATGATGAGAGGCGTGCCCGGGAGTGTCGAGTACCTGGAACCCGCGCCAGAGCTCGCCACCATCTAGGGCGTGGAGGTTCATCGACGGGACCGGCTCTAGAGTGCCAAAGCGCTTGTCGAACTCGGGGCCGAAAACCCGTCGCGCACTCGCTTCGAGCCGCTCTGGCGCCGCCAGATGACGGGCACCGCGCCGATGTACCCAGATCTCAAGATCCGGCCAACGACGCGCGAGTGCGCCTGCCGCGCCCGCGTGATCGAAATGGACGTGGGTAAGAAGCAGCGCCCGTGGGCGCCAGTCACCGAGCTCGGCCAGTAGCCGAGTCACGGTTGTCGAGGGGCCACAGTCCACGAGGACCTCGCCGACCCGCCAGGCAGCGATGCAGTTCGACCGCCCCATCCACTGCAGGTCGATCGCGATCGGCTCGTCGCTCGCACCCACGAGTCAGAACACAGGCGTCTCGGTATAGCGCCCGAACTCGCCGACGAGCACATCCACGATCTCCCCCATCGACGTGTGGGCCTTCACTGCCGCAATGGTCGCCGGCATGAGGTTCGCACCCGGGTCGCGCGCCGCGTCGCGCAGCTCGCCGAGACGGGCCTGGACTACCTCTGTGTCGCGTGTGCGCTTGATCTCCGTCAGCCGATCAATTTTACGCCGTTGGCTCGTCGGGTCGAGCTTGTGGACCTCAACCTTCTGGTCGTCCTCATCGTCGATGTACTTGTTGACGCCTACCACCACCCGTTCGCCGAGCCCTTTGCGCTTCGCAAAATCGTAGGCGAAGTCTGCGATTTCGCGCTGGAAGTAGTTGGATTCGATCGCGCGGAGCGTCCCGCCGAGTTCGTCGACTTTCGCGAGAATCTCGGCGATGCCGAGCTCGAAGTCGCGCGTTAGCGCCTCAACGTAGTAGGAGCCGCCGACGGGATCGATGACCTGTGTCACGTTCGTCTCGTCGGCGAGGATCTGCTGCGTGCGAAGGGCGAGCTTCATCGCGAACTCAGACGGGATCGCGTACGCCTCGTCGAGTCCGTTGGTGTGCAGCGACTGTGTGCCGCCGAGCACAGCCGCCAGGGCCTGCAGGGCGGTGCGCACGATGTTGTTGTATGGCTGGGGCTTGGTTAGCGTCGCTGCAGCAGTCTGCACGTGGAAGCGCATCCGCATCGACTCAGAGTTTCTCGCGCCGAACTCGTCTCGCATCATCTTCGCGTACGCGCGGCGCAGTGCCCGGAACTTTGCGATCTCCTCGAAGAAGTCGGCCTGACTGACAAAGAAGAACGAAAGCCGTGGCGCAAACGCGTCCACGTCGAGCCCCGTGGCAGTGACCGTCCGGACGTACTCGCGGGTGGTCGCCATGGTGAACGCCGCTTCTTGCAGGGCACTCGAGCCAGCTTCGGAGATGTGATACCCGCTGATGTTGATCGGGTTGTAACGCGCCATCCGACCGGCCGTATACGTGATCGTGTCGCGCACGATCCGCATGCTCGGCCCCGGCGGGAAGATCCATTCCTTCTGAGCGATGTACTCCTTGAGGATGTCATTCTGAATCGTGCCGGAGAGCTTGTTGAGGTTCAGCCCACGCTCCTCGGCGACCGCGATGTACATCGCGAGGAGGATCCAGGCGGACGGGTTAATTGTCATCGACACGCTGATCTGCTCGAGGTCGATGTTGGCGAAGAGCCGGTCCATGTCCTCTAGTACGTCGATGGCTACGCCCTCCCGGCCAACCTCGCCCACGCTGCGCGGGCTGTCGGAGTCAAGACCCATCAGTGTCGGCATATCAAAGTCGACCGACAGGCCGGTCTGGCCTTGGGCGATGAGGTACTGGAAACGCTCGTTGGTCTCCTCTGGCGTCCCGAATCCTGCGATCTGGCGCATTGTCCAGGGCCGGCCGCGATACATCGTCGGGTACGGGCCACGTGTGAACGGGAACCGGCCGGGAAGCGAAATGTCCTCGTACGGGATGTCGGCGACATCGGCAGCTGTGTAGACGCGCTTGACCGGTCGCTGGGATCCCGAGAGGTAACGCGCCCGGGATTCGGGACGGCGCTCAAGGTACTGCGCGAGCTCCTCGGACTCCCAGGAGGCGAGCTCGCGCTCGACCTGCTCACGTACGGATTCCTCGATGAGGTTGGTTGTCGGCTTGGTATTCATCAGGTTCTCCTTGATCAGCTCGAGACGGCGACCAGCTCGAGGAGCCGGAGCGCCGCCGTGTGCGGGTCGACGCGGCGGGCTACGACGTCATCGATGGCCAGATCGAGGTCAGACCCCATCGGGGGGTCGTGGAACCGGCCGATCAGAAGGTCCTTCGCGATCGCACGGACACGCGCTCCGGCTGCCGCGCGCTCGCGGACCTCGAGCTGGTTCGAATTGCGCAGCCAGGCCATGTGCTCGGCGAGGGCATCCGCAAGCTCCGGCACGCCGGTGCCTGTGTGCGCGCCCGTCCCCAGGACCGGGACCGCCCACCCCCCCGCCACCGGCCCTCCGCCGAGCATCAGCATGCTCAGCAGCTCCGACATCGTCTTGTTGGCGTCGGGGCGGTCTACCTTGTTCACGACGTGAACGTCGGCGACCTCCAGCAGGCCGGCCTTGATGGCCTGCACGTCGTCCCCGAGCCCAGGGACAGACACAACGATCGTCGTGTGTGCAATCTGCACGATCTCTACCTCGGCCTGTCCGACGCCGACCGTTTCAACGACCACGACGTCCCAGCCGCTGGCGTCGAGGACCGCGACCGCGTCAACCGTGGCCCGCGAGACGCCGCCCAGGCATCCGCGCGAGGACATCGAGCGCATGAACATGCCGACGTCAAGCGTGTGCTCCTGCATGCGAATCCGATCGCCCAGGATCGATCCACCGGTGATCGAACTCGATGGATCGACTGCGATGACCCCGACCTTCTGACCGCGCGCGCGCAGCTCCTTGGCCAGCGCTCCGACCAGGGTGCTCTTGCCGGTGCCGGGCGCACCGGTCACGCCGACGATATGCGCGTTGCCGCCGCGCTCGTGTAGCGGCCGTCGCGCCCATTTGGCCAGCGGCGATCCCGACTCGAGCGCGGTGATGAGCTGTCCGATCGCAGCGATCTCGCCTCGGCTCGCCCGTGCCACGAGGTCGCTTGCCCGCCGCCGGTGTTCGTTCGCGGTCAACTCGCTTCCAGCACCGCTCGTAGCAGCTCGCGCTCGTCGATGACCCGCCGCGCCTTGAACTCCGTGCGCTCGAGCGAGTCCGTAGGTACCGGGACGACTCTGGTGTTTACGCCGAGGGTCGTCCTCAGCGCCTCCGATGCCGTCCGCGCGAACGCCTCGATGCCGTCCACGTGGCCGTCGAGCTCGCGGCTGTACTCGACCTGAACGGCAAGCGTGTCCATGGTCTCCTCACGCGAGACGATGATTCGGTGCTCGCCGCCGTAGTGCCGAAGGCTGGAAACGACCTCGGCGATCGCGCTCGGATAGATATTCTCGCCGCGCACCGTGAACTGGTCGTCAATCCGCCCGTAGATCCCCTTGGGAAGGATCGGGTAGGTGCGGCCACACGAGCTTGGTCCAGCTTCCCACCGCGTCAGATCGCCGGAGAGCAGGCGAATCATCGGCTGGCTAGTGCGCTCCAAGTGGGTGTACACGGGCGTCCCCTCACCGCGGAACGGCACCCGGGCGTGCGAGTCCGGGTCAACGACTTCGGTGTACACAACGTCCTGCCAGCACAGCATGCCCTCGTGCGACGTGGTCTCGGCCAGGTGCGCCCACGGCGACATCTCGGCCATCGACCCGGTGTCGAAGACCTCTGCGCCGTACGAGTCCTCGATTGAGCGGCGGATCGGCCGGATGGATGCGCCCGGCTCGCCGGAGAACAGCATGATGCGCAGGCCGAAATCGTGCGGGTCGGTCCCGTTCTCGCGGGCCACTTCGGCGATGCGAAGCGCGTAGCTCGGCGTGCCATAGAACGCGACAGGCCTCATCTGGCTCATCCAGTTGACCGCGCGGACGGTCTGCCCGGCGATGCCGGCGCCGAACGGGAATGCCGCGGCGCCGAGACGCTCGGCGCCGAGCAGGGCGCACCACGAGCCCATGTAGAGGCTGAACACCGAACCGACGAACACGATGTCGCCCGGGCGGATGCCCATCGCCCACATCGTGCGCGCGTGAGTGACGGCGATCGTCTTCCAGTCACGCCCGCCGATCCCGAAGGCAGTCGGGCGGCCGGTAGTCCCCGACGTGCCGTGGACGCGGACGACCTCGGACCTCGGAACACACAGGTAGTCGCCGAACGGCGGGTGCTCGGCCTGCGCGGCGCGCAGTTCTTCTTTGGTCACAACAGGCACCTGCTCGAACGCGCCCCACGAGGTGATGTCGCCCGGCTCGAGACCTGCGGCGTCCCACTTGCGACGGTAGAACGGAGCGTGTTCGTACGCGTAAGTCATGACCTCGCCAATGCGCCGCAGGATTGCCTCCTCGCGCAGCTCTGGATCCATCGTCTCTCGTTCCGGATACCAGTACGGCTCATCCGCCGTGGGCGTGTGGCCGCGGTCTTCGGACGGCGGCCAGCTCCACGCCTCCATCATGCCCTCGGCCCCCGGGCGTCCACGAGATCACGTATTCGTTGCGAAACGTGGTCCGGCGGCGTGTCCTGGCCGAGGATCTCCGCCACGCCAACCTCCTTGAGCGCCACGACGTCGTCGTCGGGTATCACACCACCACCGACGAGGATGTACCGCTCGGACACACCGAGTTCGCGGAGGCGCTCGATGATCTGCGGGAAGAGGGTCATGTGCGCGCCTGAGAGGAGGCTCACGCCGATAATGTCGACGTCTTCCTGCACCGCCGTTGCGACGATCTCTTCTGGGCTGCGGTGCAGACCCGTATAGATCACCTCCATCCCGGCATCGCGGAGGCTCCGTGCGACAACCTTGACGCCACGATCGTGGCCGTCAAGGCCCACCTTGGCGAGCAGAACGCGAATCGTCCCCTCGGTCTGCGTCACATCATCCACGCCGTCCCCTCCGTCCTATATTGCGTTTGGTCTGACCTTATGATATTGATCCGGCCATGACGCGGCTAGCAGGCAGGTCTGCACTGGTCACAGGCGCTGCCCAAGGCATCGGACGAGCGATCGCCCACCGCTTCGCTGAGGAGGGCGCCGACCTCGTGCTCTTCGACATCGCCACAAAGGAGCTTGAGAATGCCGCCGCCGAGCTTGCTTCGGGCGGTCCGGGGCGCGTGGAGGCCGTCGCCGGCGACGTCGCCTTCCGGCCGGATGTCCGGGCCGCTGTCGAGCGTGCTACGACTGCGTTTGGGCGCCTCGACGTGCTCGTCGCTCAAGCCGGTATCGCGGACATCGGTCCGCTGCTCGAGGTTGACGACCGGACCTGGCAGCGGCTTCTTGACGTAAACCTCACCGGCCTATTCCTGTTAGTCCAAGAGTCCGCTCGAGTGATGCAACCGGGGGGCGCGATCGTGGCGACTTCCTCGACCAACGCGTACTTCGTCGAGGCCCACACCGCGCCGTACTCCACGACGAAAGGCGGCGTGGTGACCTTCGTGCGAGCGGCGGCTCTCGACCTCGCTGACCACGGCATCCGCATCAACGGCATCTGCCCCGGGATCATCCGCACGCGGCTCTCGGCCGTGCTGACCGAGGACCCGGTGGCCGGTCCGGCTTACCTCAATAAGATTCCGCTTCGTCGCTGGGGGGAGCCCCGCGAAATCGCAGCCACGGCGCTATGGCTGGCATCGGACGAGTCGTCTTACATGACCGGGCAGTCACTAACCGTCGATGGTGGTGTGACGCTCGGCGTGGCGCTCGATGTGGAGGATGGCGCGCTACCCGGGCTCGATCACCCGGTGGTGGGATGACATGAGCGGCGTTCTCCGCGGCAAGGTGGCGCTCGTGACTGGCGCTGGCTCGGGGATCGGCCAAGCAGCCGCCGCGCGCTTCGCCGCCGAGGGCGCCACGGTCATAGCAGCTGGCCGCAATATCGACTCCGTCGAGGCGACGGCGGCCGCGATCCGATCGCGCGGGCAAGGCGTAGAGGGAATCGCCCTCGACGTCACTCGCGCCGGCGACGTAGACGCACTCGTGCAAGGCATTGTCCGGCGCCACGGCGGGCTCGACATCGCCATGAATGCCGCCGGTGTCCTGGCGTTTGGCACCGTCGCGGACACCGACGACGAGACCTGGGCCCGCGTGCTCGGGGTTAACCTCACCGGGACCTTCCACGTGTGTCGAGCCGCGGTTCGGGCGATGCGCGCTAGTGGCGGCGGGTCAATCGTGAACGTCTCCTCTACGACCGGAGCGCTCGCTGTGGGGGCCGGTATCGCGGCGTACGTGGCGAGCAAGGGCGGCATTGTGATGCTGACCAAGGCGATCGCGGTCGACCACGCGCGCGATGGGATCCGCGCGAATGTGATCGCACCCGGCCCTACGGCCACCCCCATGCTCCATGGGGTGATGGAGGAAGCGCAGCTCACGGCATTCGGTCAGTCGCTGCCGGTGGGCAGGTTGGGCGAGCCGTCGGAGCTCGCCGCGACGGCACTGTTCCTCGCCTCCGATGAGGCGTCATTCGTGACCGGCGCACTGTTCCCCGTCGACGGCGGGCAGACCGCGCAAGTCGGGCCGACACCAAAGGACCTGTGACGCGCGTGGCAGTCCGCGCCAGCACTTCTCCAGGTCCAGACCCAGCTGCAGTTGGCCCGCGACGGCGGCACGTTTCTTGACCCCGAGACGGAGCAACACCCGACCTGACATGAGCAAGACATCCGCTGTGTTCCGGCTCGAGCACGATCGTGCCGGAGGGGCAAGAAGGGAATCCACCCGCCTTTTACAAAACGCGCGAGAAGGAGTCACAAATGGAAACGCATGCCCCAATTAGTCCGGCACTGGATGCGGCCACGTCCACCACGGTAGGCGGAGGTAGCGAAGAGACGGGGTTGACCCGGGGGGCCATCGGCCTCACGGAGGTCACCATGCAGTCGATCACCACTATCGCCCCGGCCATCGCAGCCTTCTTCTTTACCTCGGTCATAGTGGGTTTCGTCGGTGTCACCGCTCCGCTCGCTTATGTGGTCGCGATCATCATCGTCCTGATGCTCGGCAGCTCCCTCGTGCAGCTTTCCAAGCACCTGCCGTCAGCCGGCGGTTACTACACGTATGTCAGCCGCGCAATTCATCCCCGTGCCGGCTTCCTCACGTCGTGGATGTACATTTTCTACGCGCCTCTGGTAGCCGGTCCCGTGTACGCGTTCTTTGGCTACATCCTTCAGAACGAACTGAAGGCCAACTACAACGTCGATTTGCCGTGGCTGTGGTGGGCCTGCGTCGTCGTTGGTGCCCCCACGATCGCCTTCTTGCAGTATCGCGGCATCAAGATCTCGGCTAGGGCGATGCTGGTGACCGGGGGCTTTGAGCTGCTGATCGTGTTTGCGATCGGGATCTGGGGCTTCTTTCGACCGGGGCCCGGCGGTTCAGTCTTGCAGGTGTTCAATCCGTCCAACGTGCCAACAGCGTCGGCGTTTGCGCTCGCGGTCGTCTTCTCGGTCCAAGGTCTGACCGGTTGGGAGGGGGCCGCGCCGCTTGCGGAAGAGACGCGCGATCCTAGACGTAACATCCCCAGGGCGGTCGTGCTGTCAATCGTGATCATCGGCATTTTTCTCGTGATCATGTATTGGGGACAGCTCGTCGGCTGGGGTACCACCAACCCGACTGGGCTCGCCGGCTCCTCAGAGCTTCCGGCCTTGGTGCTTGCCCATCGGTTCTGGGGCGACGCGTGGGTGATCCTTCTGTTCGCCTTCCTGAACAGCGTGATCGCTGTGTGTCTCGCGACCGCCAACGCCAGCACTCGCATGTGGTACCGAATGGCCAGGACCGGCTCTTTCCCGAAGGCGCTGGCCAAAGTCGATCCGCGCTACAAGACGCCCGTCAACGCAATCCTCGTGCAGCTGGCGATTTCTCTCGCTGTGGGTATCGGGGTCGGCGCCGCGTATGGCCCACAGGTGGCCTTTGGCTTTGTCGACGGTCTCGTCTTAATTCTAGCCGTGGGCAGCGTCTACATCATGTCCAACCTCGCGGTCTTCATGTTCTATCGCCGCGAGCATCGGGCGGAGTTCAATCCACTCCTGCACGTCGTCTTTCCGTTGATCTCATCGGCCGCGCTCATCTACGCCGTGTACAAGTCGTTCCAGCCGCCGCCTCCGTCCCCGTACAAATGGGCCCCGGTGATCGACGGAGTTTGGTTGCTGATCGGGGTCGCGATCCTGCTAGTGATGCGGGCTCGCGGCCGAGAGGAATGGCTGCAAAGGGCAGGAGCGTCGCTGGCCGACACTGCGTCGAGTTAGGCGATGCCCAACAATAATGACGAGGAGCCTACACGCCGTGCGCCCGCGCGCCGCGTAGGCCGCCTTGAGCAGGTCGGAGGCGTTCAGCTCATGCGCGAACGTAAAGACGATCGCATCGATGAGGAGACGTAATGGCATATCTGATCGGCGTCGACATCGGTGGGACCTTCACCGACGCGGCGGTCGTCGACGAAGATGGGCGCATCACCGCCGCAAAGGCCCTCACCACGCCCGATGATCTCTCCAACGGTTTCTTTGCGGCACTGGCGGTCGCTGCGGACAAGTTGGGGCGCTCGCTAACCGACCTGTTGGTAGAGACGGAACGGCTGGCGCACGGGACGACCGTCGGCATAAACGCAGTGGTTACCCGACGCGGGGCCCGCATTGGGCTACTGACCACCATTGGTCACGGCGACACGCTCAAGATCATGAACAACGTGGGCCGGTCCACTGGCGTGGACATCATCACCCGGATGCACTATCCCAGCTCCGACCTCCCCGCACCATTCGTCAACGACGCCTTGGTGCGTGAGATCGTCGAGCGCGTTGACTCGCGAGGTCGTGTGTGCGTCCCGCTTGACGAGGATGGGTTGCGGCGCGCGGCGCGTGAACTGGTGAGCGATGGCGCGGAAGCTGTCGCAGTCTGCTTTCTCTGGTCGTTCATGAATAACGCGCATGAGCTTCGCGCCGGCGAAATACTCGCAGAGGAGCACCCTGAGGTGATCGTGTCGCTGTCTCACAAGGTCGCGCCTAAGCTGGGCGAGTACCCGCGTATGGCAACGACTGTCCTCAACGCATACCTCCAGCCCATCATGCAGAGCTACACCCATCGGATCGAGCAGCGAGCACGCGAGTTAGGCTACGACCAAAGGGTCCTGTTCATGCTCTGTCACGGTGGGCTAGCCGAAGGGAACAGGGCGCGCGAACTCGCCGTTCAGACCCTGCAGTCGGGACCGGTCGGAGGCGTCGTCGGAACCAGCACGACGGCGGCGATGATGCAGCGTGAGAACATCATTACGGCTGATATGGGCGGGACCACGCTCGACGTCAGCGTGATCGTGGGCGGTGAGCCACTCAGCCGCGGCAACACGATTGTTGAGCAGCATGAGGTCTTTCTGAACATGCTCGACGTTCAGTCAATCGGAGCGGGCGGAGGCAGCATCGCGTGGATCGACGAACACAGCGGCTCGCTGCGCGTAGGCCCGCAGAGCGCCGGCGCCGAGCCAGGCCCCGTCTGCTATGGACGTGGCGGAACGCAACCCACCGTGACGGATGCCGACCTCGTTCTCGGGGTCCTAGATGCAACCACGTTCCTGGGTGGACGCATTAAGCTTGATCGCGGGGCAGCCCACACCGCAATCGGACGACTCGCCGAGCGGCTTGGGATGAGCGTCGATGAATGCTCGGCGGGTATCGTCCGTGTTGCCAACGCGAACATGAGCGACCTAATCCGTCGCATGACCCTCCAGCGGGGACTCGACCCGCGCGACTTCACGGTCTATGCGTTCGGCGGCGGCGGTGGTGCTCACGCCTCCCTGTGCGCTCGACCCCTCGGTATTCGCAAGTTCGTCGTGCCGCAAAGCGATGCCGCGTCCGTATGGTCTGCTCTGGGGGTCGCCGTCGCCGACATTGTTAAGGTCTTCGAACAGCCGATCTACTTGCAGGCTCCGTTCGACGCCGCGCGGCTTGCCAAGGCGTTCACCGAACTTGAGCGCCAGGCCACCGCCGACCGCACCGATGAGGAGGTCAATGGCCTCACCCTGAGCCAACAGCGATTCGCGAGCTGCAAGTACGGGATGCAGGTATTTGAGGTAGAGGCCTCAGTGCCCGATGGGAAGCTTGACTCCGCCGTCATGGAGCGCATCGTCCAGAACTTTGAGATTGTCTACGCTCAGCGGTTCGGCGAGGAGGCCGGTTACCGCGATGCAGGCATTCAGCTCACGCGCATCGGACTACACGTTCGCGGCCAGGTGCGCAAGCCTAGCTTCAAGCTGCAGCCGTCGGCAGGTCCCGAGCCGCCGATTGCGGCCAGCCGACTCGAGCGCGAGGTGTACTGGCACGAGCTGGGCGTTCGGACCGCGACCGCCATCTGGGACGGGACGCAGCTACTGCCTGGCAATGAGATCGCCGGGCCGAGCGTGATTGAGCTTCCTGACACAACGGTCGTTGTGCGCCCTGGCGATGCGATGATCATCGATCTGCACGGGAACCCTGTCGTAACCATCGGTGCCAACTCTGAGATTGGGCAGCAGAGAGCTACCAGCGCGAGCGGGAGGACAGTATGAGTGAATACTCCAGACGTTGGGAGTCGCTGCGGGACGGCTATCTGCCACCGTCGAAACTAGACATCGATCCATCGGTTCAACTACACGTGGCCGCCGCTTCGGTGGATCCGATCACCTACGAGGTCCTGCGCTCCCGTCTGTGGTCTATCAATTGGGATCACCAGGAGACCATCAAGCGCATCTCCGGGTCGGGTGTCGTCGTCTACGCCGAAGACTTCGAGACGACGATCCAGACGGAGGACGGGGACGGGGCCGTGTTCGGCCCGGGCTTGCTCACCTTCGCCGGCTATGCCGACCTAGTCGTGAAGTGGACGCTGGAACACCGAAGCGGGAACGTAGGAATCGGGCCGGGCGACGTATTTATCCAAGACGATCCATGGGTAGGCACGAACCACCAGATGGACACGGCTGTGTACGCCCCAGTTTTTGTCGACGGTAGGATATTTTGTTGGGTCTATAACTCGGTGCACCAACAGGAGCTGGGCGGGGTCGAGCCCGGCGGGTTCGTGCAGCAGGCCAAGGACACCTACTGGGAGGCCACGGCGTTCCCCCCAATCAAGCTCATCGAGGACGGGCGGCGGCGGGAGGACCTCTTCGACGCTTGGGTCCGCCGGTCGCGCCTGCCGCAGCTGTGCCGGCTGGAGCTCAAGTCTCAGATTGCCGGCGTTGAGTTCGCGCGGGCGCGCATGGAGGAGACCGTCGCGACGTACGGCCCGGAAACTGTTAAGGGGACAATGCGGGCGATGATCGACAACACCGAACGCGCGGTCGCCTCCAGGCTCAAGGAGATACCCGACGGCACCTGGCGCGATCGCCGCTACATCGCCGGCGCTAACCCGGGCGATCGAAACATTTACCGCCTCGAACTCGCCGCGACAAAGCGCGGCTCGAAGCTCTCGTTTACCAACGCCGGCACCGACCCGGCTGTTGGGTCGTTCAACATCGCGCCAGGAGTGATGCGAGCCTGCATCCTCGCCGCTGCCCTGCCGCTGATCGCCTTTGATCAATATCTCTGTGGCGCGGGGGTTCTTCGCTGTATTGAGTTCGAGCCCGCCCTCGGGACGATCACCTCTGCGCGGCATCCCTCAGCCGTCAGCACGGCCCTCGGCTTGTCGTCCGCTGTCGTCCAAAGTCAGTATCTGCTGAACAAGATGATGGGGGCCGCTCCCTCGCAACGCGGCAACATCTTCGGCGCGTCTGCCATCCACACGCAGGTTTACAACCAGATGTTCGGAGTAAACGAGGACGGTCAGCCGTATACCAACTTTCCGTTTGACGCTATCGGTGGCGGCTGCGGCGCTTTCGCGTTTCGCGACGGGATCAACCACGGCGGTGGCATCATCTCGACGCTGCTCCGCATCGGAAACGTCGAGGAGTGGGAGCGCGACATTCCCTTCCTGTACCTTTTCCGCCGCGAGGTGAAAGGCGGAGGCGGCCACGGCAAGTGGCGCGGGGGCACCGGGCTCCAAGCGGGATACAGAGGCTACCGCTCGAACGAGTCGTTCATTTCGTCTGGAGGGCTGTTCCAGTCGGTTACGCAGGGACACGGGCTGTCGGGTGGCCTGCCGGGCAGCGGTGGCACGATGTGGAGCGCTCAAGACACCGATATCCAGGAGCGGTTTGATCGCGGCGAGTTACCAGCAACGCCCG
>Ga0070714_100003013_pt1 | contig 12492 bp, 3 predicted proteins | sample LARL83metaG_FD_65450 | JGI IMG/M metagenome (GOLD analysis project Ga0070714, IMG submission 65450) | Corn, switchgrass and miscanthus rhizosphere microbial communities from Kellogg Biological Station, Michigan, USA - LAR L8-3 metaG | ecosystem: Host-associated > Plants > Roots > Rhizosphere ... | reverse complement strand
CGGGCGGGCGCACAGGCTGGACGCGTGCAACGCGTCCGGCGGTGCCGGTCCGCGTGTCCGCTGTACCGGCGTCCGGGCGCTGGCCGGTGATCGCGGCCTGGACCGTGGGGAAAGTAGAGAGGTGCCGATTTACGCCGGTGACTGACAAGACTATCTGGGGCGGAACCACCAGGGAAGAGCGCCAGGCAGCACGAAGAGCCGCCCGCCGGGCGGGGCAGCGGATCACGTCCGGCAGGAGCGCATGCTGAACTTGCCGGCCAGCCACGAGCACCCGGTAGCCGACGGTCCTATTTGCAGTACGCGCATCCTGGAGGGTGTCGCCAGTGACGGGTGGCACTGCATCATGTACCGGGTTTACGGTGTCTGTATGATCTCGTCCTCTCGGTTTGGCGAGGGGATGGGCTCTAGGCCCCGCCGACGCACTCACGCCTCGGCGGGGCCGCAGTCGTAAATCCGCCCGAACCTGCATGAAGGCCTGGGATGTCTCGGCGATGCGGGCCGTTTTTCTCTTGTCCCGCGTTGTTTCATTTCGTTCCGCCGTGGTGCGCCGTGTAAGGGTAGTTGCGGACGTATAGCGGACGGGCCGACGCGGAGCCTGAGGCAACCACCGAAGTCCCTGAGCGCCTCCCACGCTCTGACACGCGCTTGACACTGCCTGCGATGGTGTTATTGCTGGTCGAGGACCTGTGCACGGATCCGCATGGGGTCCCAGTCCGGCCCTTGCCAGGCGGCGACCCCTGATATCACCCGGCCGAACCGGGCGAGGGTCTGTGCCAGCGGACTGGAATCGTCGACCGGTTCGTCTGGGTCCAGGTAAACCGGTCCCTGATCGTCCAAGTCCCGCCACCGATCTTCCACGGCATTCGGAACCCAGTTGGCTGAGTCGTACCGGCCGCCGCCTGGTTCAGCGATTTCCAGCGCGAGAGACTGAAAAATCCCCAGGACGTTCAGCAGGAGCAGACCTTCCGGCGCCCCGGGCTCCCGCTCGTCGATCACCGGCTCCCAAACCGCCGCGAGTTCCCATGCGCGCACAGCGGTCTGCGGCGATTCCCCCGCGATGACGACCTCGCGGACCACGTCCATGGTCGACGCCATCAGCAAGACCTCGTCGTCCTCGATCCAGGCCGCGTACAGCGACCGCAGTTCCCCGCAGAGGATCCACATCGCGGCGAGGTAGGAGGGACGCCAGGGCAACGCCACCAGGCCGGAGTGAATTGAACGCGCCGCGCCATCAACGCGCATCGTTTAGCTCATCTCATGGTGGATCGTCGGCCTCCAACGGGGTATAGCCGTCAGCTACGCCGTCTTCAATGGCTACATTCTTCATCGTCTCAAGAGCTGTGTTTCCTCCAAACATCTGTCGCTCCAACCCTATTTCCCTGCGAGAGAATATTATCAGCTGCCCGGTGGCCGAGAACATGAAACCCCGGGAGCCTGCCAGGATCTTCACGTTTGGCTCATTTATGAACCTGGTGAGAGCCGGGGCGCACTGGTTCTTGCAGACCGTATTGGTCAATATCGCCGCGTTGACCCCTGTGATCTTTCCGCCGAGGACCCACTGTTGCATATCCGGGCGGAGTTTGAAGGCTAGCGCGGCGATCTCCGCATGGTCCTGCACTGGCGTGGCCTGGATGATCGGAATCTGCATGCCCGTGAAGACGTTTTGTAGTATACGGGGCAGGCCACGGCTGCTGACGAATATGATGATCCGGTTTTGGTCGCCTGTGGAGGTGTTGACCGTCACGTCGGTGAGTATCGCGGTGAATTGCTTCATTTTCAGGCCTCTAATTGCCTTTGGGAACACCTTGAAATAGGCGTCGAAGACCTGGAGCACCTCCTTGAAGATTTGTTGATCCTCCATGCTCGAAATCTCTAGGGCGAGAGAGTTGGGGCGATTGACCACGATCGGGGCCTGATCGGCACCACGGGGGTTGCTGTTAGTTGCTGCGGCGTCGTAAGCCTTGACGCAGGCGTTGACCGCGGCCTGGGTCTTGCCGACACAGCCGTCCGCCCCGGTGTACACCTTGGGCGTGTGGGGCCCGCAATAGATGTCCCCACCCGTGCAGATGCCGGCCCCGGTGGGGTCGGAGTAGGTGACGGGGTTGCCCTCTGCGTAGGCGTAGGGGTCGAGGTCCTGGGGGTCGTAGGGCTTCAGGAGGGGGTCGGGGGAGATGAAAGACCCGGTCTTTGGCTGGTATTCGCGGGCGCCAAGGTCGGTCAGGCCGGTGGCGGTGTCGCTGCTTCCGCCGATGAAGCCTTTCGTTCCGGCGGGGAAGGCGGGGGTGGAGCTTTGCCGCGAGGTGCCGTAGGGGTCGTAGTAGCGGCGAGTGACCGCGAGGGTGGCGGAGTCGATGGCGACCGTGTCGGTGCCTTCCTGGTCTCCGGCCAGGTAGGCCAGGCTGGAGGCGCCGGTGCGGGCGGCGACGGTGATCCCGTTCAAGGTGTAGAACCGGGTGCCGGTCACGGTGCCAGTGGCGGTGTTGAGGGTTAGTTGCTCGCCGGGCAGGTACAGGGTCGAAGTGCCGGGGTCCGCAGTGAACAGCAGGTTCCCGTCGGCGTCGTAGATGTAGCTGGTGTTCTGGGCGGACCCGCCGGCTGGGCTGACCGCGTCCTGGCTGAGCTGCCCGGCGTCGTTCCAGGACAGCGCCTGGCTCTGGGACGGCCCGGCGACGCTGGTGAGGTTCCCGTCCGCGTCGTAGCCGTAGCTGTAGCTGGCCGTCCCCGAACTGGAGGTCAGCGTCGCGGTGGTGATGGCATGCGGGCGGGCTGACCCGGCGGCGGGATAGGTTCCGGTGGTGGTGGACAGGCCGCCTGGGTTGTCGAAGGTGATGCCGGTGAGGTCGCCGATGGTGTTGTAGGTGTAGGACTCCCAGTACGGGGCCGGCCCGCCCTCCGCGGAGATCGACGGGGTAGTGGCGCAGCCGGTGCTGCCCTGGGCCCAGGCCTGGGTTAGGCGGCCGAGGTAGTCGTAGGCGAAGCACTGCACGTCGGTCGCGGCGCCGGCCCCGGAGGGGATATCGGTCTTGGAGGTCACGTCGCCCACGTCGTCGTAGGCGTAGTGCAGATCATCGACCGAGGTCTGGCCAGTACCGATCTGGGTGTCCTGCTCGGTCAGCCGGCTGGTCTGCGGATCGTAGGAGTCGGTGAGGTAGACCGGCTCGCCGGAGCTGCCCATCGTGTACTGCAGCGGCTGGCCCAGGTTGGTGTACGAGAGCGAATCGACGTAGCCGCTCGTGCCGGCCAGCGAGTCGGGCCGCCCGGCGGCGTTGTACCCGGTGGTGACCGTTTCGGCGGGCAGTCCGCCGGCGGCGGAGTCGGTGTAGGAGGTGAGCTGCCCGTCCGGGGCGTAGGTGTCTTGCTGGGTGTAGGTGCCTGCCAGTGTGCCTTGCGCGGCCGGGATGATGGTCTTGGTCCCGGACGACAGCCCGTAGACGTTGTAGCCGGTGACCGCTTCGGTGTAGGACGCCCCGTTCTGATCGGCGGTGGAGGACGTCAGCTTGCCCTTGGCCAGGGTGTCATAGGTCCACGAGGCGAGCTGGTCGGAGGAGGACTCCGCCGCGCCGCCGGTGGTGTCGTATTCGGCGGTCTTGCGTCCGTCGGCGTCGTAGGTGTAGGAGACCTGCTTGCCGCGGGCGTCGGTGACGCTGTTCAACTGCCTGGCCGGATCGTAGGTGCTGGTGGTCGTCCCGGTGTCCGGGGCGGTCTGGGTGAGCTGGTCGCCGAGCAGGTCGTAGGTGTAGGACCAGGTGTCGCCGGCCGCGTCGGTGATCCCGGCGAGGTGCCCGGTCGGGGTGTAGGTGTAGCTGGTCTGGTCGTAGTCCGCGGCCGGGTCGGACGGGCTGGCCGCTACGCCGGCGTGGTACTGGTAGATCGCCGTAGTCAGGCCCCGCGCGTCGGTGAACGTCGTGTCGGGTATGCCGCCCGACGGCGGCACGACGGTGACATAGTTCCCGCCGTAGCTGGTGTCGGTCTCCCAGGTCTCGGCGCCCAGCGCGTAGGCGATCTGCTTGACCTGCCGGCCGTCACCGTCGTAGACGTAGCCGATCTGGGACGGCACGCTGCCGCTGGCTGCGGCCTCCAGCGTGCCGGACGGCGCGCCGGTGACGTAGTAGGGCTCCGAGATGAGAGCTTTCCAGCCGTCGGAGTCATAGGTGATATCGGTGACGTCGGTGCCGCCGCCGACGGTCTCGTCCTGGGTCTCGCGTACCTGGCCGAGGGAATCGTAGATCGTCTGGTGGGTCAGATAGCCGCCCGCGGGTTGTTCTTCCTGCTCGATGGCCACCGGCGGGACGGTATTGCTGACCGCGTAGGAGTAGGTGTCGACCGCGGGTCCGGAGGCGGGGTTGCCGGGCGTCCAGGCCGAGACGATCCGCCCCAGCGCGTCGTAGGCTTTGGCGGTCACGTCCCCGGCCGGGTCGGTCACGGTGAGCGGCAGGTCCCTGGCCGGGTCGTACGTGGTGGTTGTGGCCAGGCCTGCGGGGTCTGTGACCTTTACCGACGTCGGCTCTGCGCCAGTCGCCGGGGTGTACGCGGCGGTGGTCGTCCGGTTGTCCGCATCGACGGAAGTCAGCGGGCGGCCGTACTCGTCGTACGTGTACGTGTACGTGCCGCTGTAAATGTACGTCCAGACCCAAGGGCTGGGATATCCGACGGGGTTGTATTGAACCGTCGCCGAGGTGGCGCGCTGGACCTTGGTAGGGTTCCCCGCGCTCGGGGAGATGCTGCCGTTGTCGTAGGTGTTGACCGTGTACGAGATCAGCTGCGAGGCCTGCGTCGCCACGCTGCCGCAGGGCACGGCCACGACCTGTACTGTGGCGGGCAGGTCCACCAGGTAGGTCGTGGTGTTGGCGTCGTAGGTGGTGGTGGTGCAGGTGTCTTCGGCGGGATTGGACGTGTCGGGGACATTGGAGACGGTGAGAACATTGCCGTAGGAATCGTACGTTTGGGTTTTGGTGGATTCCCTGGTCCCGCCGCCGGCCAGCGCCGTGTACGTCTTGTCCACGTTGTCTTCGGTCATGAACGAGGCCCAGCCGCCAGAGGTGCCCGTGACGGTGCCTGAAGGCACGTGAATGTTGTCGGTCACCTGGTTGCCGGTCCCGGCCCCGTTGTAGACGATCGACTCGAATAGCAAGCCCGCGTACCCGTCGGAGTCGGTGACCGTATCTCCGCGGGACGAGGTCACCGTCACCGTCGTGTTGCCCGGCGGATCATTGGACATGCCCTGCAGGTAGGTGCCGACCGTCTGGGTGACCGGGTCCGGGGAGGTCCCGGTCTGGGTGGTCACGGTCCGGTACCCGCGCCACTGGTCCCAGGTGGTGGTCACCGACCGGGCTACCGAGTCGTCGTTGAAGTGCCACGCCGCCGCGGCGTAGGTGTAGGCGGTGACCACCGGCGGGTCTGCGCCGGTGGTGTCGGTGATGGTGTCCATCGTGACCGTGTACAGGTTGAACCAGTCGAGCACCGGCGAGGACCCGCCCGGCGCTAGCCAGTACGCCGGGTAGCAGGTCGTGGTGTTGGCGCCGGGCGCGGGGAAGGCCCCCGCGGCGCAGGTACTGTTCTCGCTGGAGTAGGCGACCGTGGTCATGCCGCCGGTCTCGTTGGTGATCGAGGTCAGCCGGAACCGGGTGATCAGCGAATACCCCGCCGCCTGGTCCGCGGCCGTCTGCACCCGGTCCGGCATCGGGGTGCCGCCGAACGAGGTCGGCGGCGGCGTGACGCTCGCCGCGCCGTCCTGCCCGGAATGGGTGATCGAGGACAGCCACAGCGACGGGGACGTGGTCGGATCCCCGGTCGCCGGGTAACTGCCGGCCAGCGCCCAGGAGTCCACGTTCTGCAGCGACCCGCCGGACAGGGACTGGGTGGAGATCCCGGTCAGCGCATCATCGGACCAGAACGTGGGCGAGGTCACCGAGCACGCCGCCCCCGAGGAACAGGCCAGGTCATCGGGGGCGTCCTGCCGGGAGGTGCTCACGGTGAAGTTCACCTGCCCGGCCGGGGTGAAGCCGTAGATGTTCCCGGCCCGCAGCCCGTACTCGATCTTGGCCAGCACCCCGCCCTGGGTGTAGGCCGCGGACCCGGTCGTGCCGTTGTCCTCGGCGTAATAGTTGGTCTGGGTGTTGTAGAAGTACGCGATCGCGTTCCCGTGCGGGTCGACCACGTAGTCCAGGTTCCACCGCCACACATCGGTGACGTAGAGGTGCTGGATCGACGACTCCGCCACCGGCACCGACCACACACTGTTCGTGGCCGCATCACCCGACGCCCAGCCCGGCGGCTTGTTCAGCCCGAAGTAGTACTGCGTCCCGTCGGGCTCGGTCAGCTCCCAGGACGTCCCGGTGGACTCTGAGGTTGACCCCGGCGGGACCACCTCCTGGATCTTGGCTCCCTGGTCTGCCTCGGCACGGTAGCCGCTCTTGGTCGACACCAGCGACGTGCTGGTCCCGTTGAAGGACAACGTCAAGGGCTGCGCCGGGTTCGGGAAGCACAGGTCCCCGGACGGGGACTGAGCTGCCGGATCCTGCGAACAGGTTTCGTATGATGCCTCGATGTAGCCCGGGGAGTAGTCCCAGCCGTCCCCGATCCACGAGGTCCCGTTGTTCGTCGCCGAGGTCAGCCCGTCGGTGGCCTGGGAGTCGTAGCCGAGGTTCACCGTCGGCGCCAGGCCGCCCGGCACCGGCGGAACGGTGATCGGGTAGGAATGGGTGAACGCGCCGGAGTTCCCGCTGTTGATCCATGCGCTGGCGTCCGACAGCGGCGACGCGCCGTAGTTGCCGCCCGAGCCGGACGGCCCGGCCACCGCGGCCAGCACCACCGCCGGCGCGGCAGGCCCCGCCGGTGATATCGCCGTGGTCAGCATGGTCGAGGAGGTCCGGCCGGCCGTCCTCAGCGCCGCGGCCGTATCCGTGCCCGGCAGCATCACGTCGGCTCCGACCCGGTCCTCGGCCACGCTGTCGGCTGACCCGGCCGGGAGCGTGGTCCACGTCCGGCACCGGGCCACGTCCGGCGTGCTGAGGGCGCAGGCAGGAAGCTCGACCAGGCGGAGCCGGGAGGCGTAGTCGCCGCCGTAAGCGCGGGCGAATGCCGAGTAGTCCAGGCTGACGTGCACCTGCCCGCGCGACGAGCGGCCATCCGCGCGGCTGATGCCGAAGACCGCTCCGTGCACGCCCAGCGCGTCCGCGGCCGTGTGGGAAGCCATTCTCACCTGCACCCGGGACACCGCCGTCCCGGCCGTATAGGCCGTGGTGACGGCTCGGCGCGCCGAGCCTGATGTGCTGCTTGGGGGGCCAACCCATACTGGCAGGCCCCCGGCGCGGGCCGACCCCGGCGTCGGCAGTGCCGGCGACCGGGCAGAAAGGCGCCGCGGTGCTGCCGGAGCCCCGATGACCGCAGTGGCCGAGCCCGCTGCTGGCCAGTCCGCCGACGGCCGCTCCGCCGCCTGCATGGCCGGGATCGGCACCTTACGGCCATGCACCACCTGCACCGGCACGGGCCGTCCCGCCGACGACGCTGGTGCGCGGCCCCAGCCGCTCACCAGCAGTTCGGCGCCCACAAGCAACGAAGCGACCAGCGACAGCGTGGACGCGACCGCGAGGGCCAGCACCAGCCGCCGGCGTCTAGGCGCAGCGTGACCAGGCATGAGTCATCACCATCCAGCGGATCATCGCCACCCAGGCTGTCGGCCGGATGCCGCGCGTGCCACACTCCCGCTCCGCGGCCGGCATTGGCATATTCCCTGGTCTTGCCCTTTTAGTCTTTCTCGTGGGCTTAGTAGCTAGTTAGGATTGAGCTAGCACACCGGGCACGAGGGCCGAGGACGTTGGTGATCACGTCGGTATGGCAGTCGCGATGGAATTCGGCCTGCTCGGGCCGCTGGTGGTGCGCTGCGATGGCGCAGTTGTGGCGGTGTCGCGCAGCAGGGAGCGGGCGGTGCTCGCCGCGCTTTTGCTGCACGCCAACGAGGTGATGCTTGTTGCTGATCTCGCCGAGGCGCTGTGGGGTGAATTTCCTCCGCCGTCGGCGGAAATGACGGTACGGAACTATGTCAAGCGGCTGCGCCAGGTGCTCGGCGCGGCCGTCGGCAGCCGGATCGGTACCGGAGCAGGCGGCTACACGATCAGGGTCGAGGCGGGAGAACTCGATGTTGCCCGGTTCGAAGAGCTGGCATCAGTGGTGCAGGCGGCAGTGCACGGTGGCCGCTGGGACCAGGTATCCCGGCAGGCCCGCGCTGCGCTGTCGCTATGGCGGGGGGATCCGCTGGCAGATGCGGGGTCGCGGGTGCTGGCAGAGCGGGAAGCGCCGCGGCTTGCGGAAATACGGCTCCAGGTGCTGGAGGCCCGCCTGGATGCGGACGTTCGCTCAGGCGATCACGCCGGGGTTATTCCCGAGCTGTACCGGCTGGTACGCCTGCATCCGCTACGCGAGCACCTGCATGCCACGCTCATGCTGGCGCTGTACCGGTGCGGACAGCAAGCAGACGCGCTCGCTGTCTACCGGAACGTGCGCCAGGTACTGGTCACCGAGCTCGGCATCGAACCAGGACCCGGTCTGAAAGAGCTGCACCAGCGCATACTGGCCGCTGATCCCTCGCTGGGCGGCGCCGAGCCGGCCCGGTCAGCAGCGGCGGCACCAGCGGGGGTCACGCCGCGGGAACTGCCGCCGGCGGTGCGGGGCTTCACCGGCCGTTCGGCCGAACTCGAGGCGCTGACCCGGCTGCTGGACCGGCCCGGCGGACACGGGGCCGAGACGATCGTGATCTCGGCGATCGGCGGGACAGCGGGAGTGGGCAAAACCGCGCTCGCCGTGCACTGGGCCCATCAGGTCGCTGGCCGCTTCCCCGACGGCCAGCTGTACGTGAACCTGCGTGGTTATGACCCCGGCCAGCCGGTGTCTGCCACCGACGCGCTGGCTAAGTTCCTTCGCTCACTGGGGGTACCCGGCCAGGACATCCCGCCGGACGAGGACGGGCGCAGCGCCCGCTACCGCAGCCTGCTGGCCGGCAAGCAGCTGCTGGTGGTGCTGGACAACGCCGGATCGGCCGATCAGGTACGCCCGCTGCTGCCCGGCACCCCGGCCTGTGCCGTGGTGGTGACCAGCAGGGATACGCTGGCCGGGCTGGCAGCCAGGGATGGCGCGGCCCGGCTGGACCTGGACGTGCTCCCGCTCCAGGAGGCGGTCGCCCTGCTGCGGACGCTGATCGGGGCGCGGGTGGACGCCGATCCCGCCGCGGCAGCCGAGCTGGCCGGCCAGTGCTGCCGGCTGCCGCTGGCGCTGCGGGTGGCGGCCGAGCTAGCCGCGACCCGCCCGGCCGTGCCGCTGGCCGCGCTTGCAGGCGAACTTGCTGACCTGCGCACCCGGTTGGACCTCCTAACGACGGGCGGGGATCCCCGCGCCGACGTCCGGGCCGTGTTTTCCTGGTCCTACCGCCACCTCGACACCGACGCCGCCCGGACCTTCCGGCTGGCCGGCTTGCACCCTGGCCCCGATATAGAGGGCTACGCGGCCGCGGCTCTGACCGGCGCGAGCGTGCCGCAGGCCCGCCAGGCGCTGGACGGGCTGGCCCGCGCGCACCTGGTCCAGCCCGTCGCACCGGGCCGGTACGGTATTCATGACCTGCTCCGCGGTTATGCCCGCGAGGTGTCCAGCAGCCTGGACAGCGGCGAGGAGCAGCATGCGGCGCTGACCCGCGTGTTCGACTATTACCTGCACACTGCCGCGGTGGCAATGGACACCTTGTTCCCCGCCGAACGTGCCCACCGTCCCAGCATTCCCCGGCCGGATACTCCAGCGCCGCTGCTGCGCGATACCGCGGCGGCCCGCGAATGGGTCGACGGCGAACGCGCAACGTTGGTGGCGACTGCGGGGCACACCGCCGCCCACGGCTGGCCCGGCCACGCCACCCGGCTGGCGGCCATCCTCGCCAGTGATCTTCTCAACGGCGGCCACCTCCCCGAAGGCCTCGCCATCGTCAGCCACGCGCTCGATGCCGCCCGCCGCAGCGGTGACCGCGCCGCCGAGGCGGCGGCCATCAGCCGGATCGGCAGCATCGACTGGCAGCAAGGCCGCTATCAGCAAGCCGGTGACCGTCACCGGCAGGCGCTGGCCCTGTTCGGCGAGGCGGATGACCGGGCCGGCCGAGCCCGCGCACTGAACGGCATGGGCCTTGCCGAGATGCAACTGGGCCGTTATGCGCAGGCCGCCCGCTACCTGAACCAAGCCGTCGCCATCCACCGTGACATCGGCAACGAGTCCGGCCAGGCACGCGCGCTGGGCAACCTCGGCCTGGCACTGCACCGGCACGGGCGCTACCAGCAGGCAGCCGGCTGTTACCGGCAGTCCCTTGACCTGTCGCGCGAGATCGGCGATCGCCAGTGTGAAGCCTACGCTCTGGCGAGGCTCGGCAGTATCGACCGGCGGCTTGGCCGCGACCAGGACGCGGCCGGATACTACCGGCAGGCCCTAGCCCTGTTCCAGGACACGGGGAACAAAGCCGGCCAGGCCGAGACCCTGATCAAGCTCGGCGAGGTTACCCTCAGTTTGGGCCGACGCAGGCAAGCTGCCGCGAACTTCGAACAGGCCCTGGCCATGTTCCGCGAGATCGGCGACCCGGTCCTGCAGGCCGACGCGCTCAACGGCCTCGGAGACGTCCTGTTCCACGCAGGGGACCTTGACAAGGCACGCGAGCACCACGCCGCCGCTTTGCGGCTGGCATCCGCGGCCGAGGCGCCGCGGGAGCAAGCCCGCGCGCACAGCGGCCTCGCCCGGACCTGCCAAGCAGACGGTGACCCGGTTCGGGCCCAGCACCACTGGCAGGAAGCCCTCACCCGCTACACCGCAATCGGCGCCCCCGAGGCCAGCGAAATCCGCACCCGCCTCACCCAGACACGAGACGATGCCGACGACAGCCAGAAGCCGATAGAGGAGGAGCAGCGGAACCGAGACGCCACGACCCTGTCCCCTGGGTTATCCCGTACTGGCCGAAAACTCGGCTACTGGCATTGGCCTGGGCTTTCATGCTGCCTGCCGATGCTCGTTGATCGCGGGTACTGCGATCCCCGTCCCTGCGCTGGCGGGCCTTGGTCTTGCAGGTGCTCCGCGGTGCGGCGGGCGGTGTCGCGGGCCCAGCTGGTGGTTGTCAGGTAGCCGAGTGCTGCGACCGTGAGCCCGAGTGCGGCCACGATCCACCATCCGGGGCGGGTGGCGTGCGCGAACCCGATGCTGATCTGGCCGCCGGGGCCCTCGCCGGCCACGACGCCGAACATGGCCACGCCCAGCGTGAGGCCGACCTGGCGGCTGGTCGTCGCCACGGCGGAGGCCACGCCTGCCTGCGCTGGCGGCATCCCGGATACTGCGGTGCTGGCGATCGGAGGGCTTACGAGTGCGAAGCCGAGGCCGAATACCGCGTAGGCGCCGAGGAGGTATGGCAGCGGAGTCTGGGGGGCGAGGCCGGTCAGCATGAGGCCGCTGGCCATCACGGCCAGGCCGCCGGCGCACATGGACGGGCGGGTGCCGAAGCGTCCGGTCAGGTGCCCGGAGGCGGGTGCGAAGATGATCATCATCGCCGCGGTGGGCAGCATGCAAAGGCCCGCGGGCAGCGCCGTCAGGTCGCGGACGTCCTGGAGGTAGAGCGTGTTCATGAGCAGGAAGCCGCCGAGCGCCGCGGACAGGCAGACGGCGATGGCGCTGGCCCCGGCGAACGGGGCGCTGGTGAAGAAGCGCACCTCTAGCAGCGGGTCGCACCGGCGCAGTTCGCAGGGCACCAGGGCGGCGAGGCACCCGGCCGCGACGGCGAGCAGGATCATGATCCGGGCCGTGCCGAAGCCGGCCCGCCCGCCTTCGATGACCGCGTAGGTCAGGGCGGTCAGCGCCGCCATCACCAGGATCTGGCCGGCCGGGTCGAAGCGCCGGGGCCGCGGCGCCAGGGACTCGGGCACGAACCTGGCCGCGAGCACGATCGCGGCCAGCCCGACGGGGAGGTTGACCAGGAACACGGCCCGCCAGGAGACCGCCGAGACCAGGAACCCGCCCAGCACTGGCCCGAGTGCCATCGAGATGCCGAACATCGCCGCGAACACGCCGATGGCCTGCGCCCGCTCGCGGGGGTCGGTGAACGTGTTGCGCACGATCGCCATGGTGGACGGGCTGAGCATCGCACCGCCGATCGCCTGCAGTGCCCGGGAGGCTACCAGCAGCCCGAGGCTGGGAGCCAGCGCGCACGCCAGCGACCCGGCCGAGAACAGGGCCAGCCCGGTGAGGAAGACGCGGCGGCGCCCGAACCGGTCTGCGGCCGAGCCCGACAGCATGAGCAGGCTGGCCAGCACGAGCGTGTAGGCGTCGACGGTCCACTGCAAGCCGGACAGCGCCGAGTGAAAGGAGCGGCCGATGGACGGCAGGGCGACGTTGACGATGGTGGCGTCCAGGCCGACGATCAGCAGGCTCACCGAGCAGATCGCGAGGACGAGCAGGCGCCGGCGGCGGCCGGGCGCGGCCTGGGAC
>Ga0070714_100003012_pt1 | contig 12492 bp, 14 predicted proteins | sample LARL83metaG_FD_65450 | JGI IMG/M metagenome (GOLD analysis project Ga0070714, IMG submission 65450) | Corn, switchgrass and miscanthus rhizosphere microbial communities from Kellogg Biological Station, Michigan, USA - LAR L8-3 metaG | ecosystem: Host-associated > Plants > Roots > Rhizosphere ... | reverse complement strand
GGCGCGAAGAACGTCTACTTCGCCTCCGCCGCGCCGCCGGTGCGCTATCCGAACGTCTACGGCATCGACATGCCGTCCACCTCGGAGCTGATCGCCGCCGGCCACACCGAGCAGGAAGTGGAGAAGATGCTCGGCGCCGACTGGCTGATCTATCAGGACCTCAAGGACCTGATCCGCGCGGTGCAGGACGGCAACGAAAACCTCAAGCAGTTCGACACCTCGTGCTTCTCCGGCGAATACGTCACCGGCCTGGACCAGAGCTACCTGGAGCAGGTGCAGATGCTGCGCTCGGACGATGCCAAGGCGGCGCGCCGCGTGTGACGCGGTCTTCGAAGGACTTGCAAGACCGTCATTCCCGCCTGCGCGGGAATGACGGCAAGAACGCGACTCCATGACCGATCTCCACGCCGCCGCCAAACGCTGCCTCGACGCCACCGACCCGGCCGAAAAGCTGCGCCTGACCCACGCGACATGGCAGGCCTTCGTGGCCGGCGAGCTGCGCGCCGATCCGTGTTCTCCGCCGCCCGAACCGATCGCTGCGCCGGGACGTCCGGCCAAACCGCGGCTGGTCGATGCGCGCCAGGTGCCGCAGCGCGGCCTCGGCAGTGCGCAAGGGCGCGCGGCGCTGGTGCACGCGGTGGCGCACATCGAGTTCAACGCGATCAACCTGGCCTGGGATGCGGTCTACCGCTTTCGCAACAAGCCCGATGCGTATTACCGCGACTGGGCCAGTTGCGCCCACGACGAGGCGCGGCATTTCGCGATGCTGTCCGCGCGGCTGGCCGAGCTTGGCCACGGCTACGGCGATTTCGACGCGCACGACGGCCTGTGGGCGATGGCCGAGAAGACCGCGCACCACGACACCGCCCGCATGGCGCTGGTGCCGCGCGTGCTGGAAGCGCGCGGGCTCGACGTCACGCCCGGCATGATCGAGCGGTTGCGCCACCTCGGCGACGACGCCACGGTGGCGATCCTCGAGGTGATCCTGCGCGAAGAAGTGGCCCACGTCGCCGCCGGCACACGCTGGTATCGGCATTGCTGCGAACGCGACGGCGTCGAGCCGGTCGAGATGTTCTTTGCGCTGTTGCGCGATTACATGGGCGTCAGCCTGCGCGGCCCGTTCAACCGGCCGGCGCGGTTGCAGGCGGGTTTCGTCGAGGAAGAGCTCGAGCGCCTGACAAGGATGGCGTTGCCGGCCTGAGCCGTGCGGCTCGCCAGTCCGCCGCGCGCGGAAGTCAGATGGAGGCGGCCGTACCGGGAGCATCGTCGCTCTGTGGACGCGCTTCCCGATGGGTGGCGCCCAGGTAGAAGCCGATCGCGATGATCGCCACCAGGGCCAGCAGCAGAAACCACCACGCCGCGCCGCGCCGGTTCATCGCGTCGCTTTCCCGGGTTCATCCAGCGCGACCAGCGCGATCGCCACTTCGCGCAGGTCGGCCACCAGTTCGGCGTACGCCTCGCGGCGGCGGTCTTCGCGCGGCATGCGCAGCACGGCGGACGGGTGCCAGGTGGCGAAGCCGCGCACCTGCGCTCCCAGCTCGCGCCACTGGCCGCGCTCCGCGGTGATCCGGAAGGCATTGCCGAACAGGGTCTTCGCCGCCATCGCGCCCAGCCCGACGACCAGCCGCGGCTGCACGCGCGACAGCTCCGCCGCCAGCCATTGCCGGCACGCCGCCTGCTCGGCGGCATTCGCGCTCTTGTGCAGCTTGGCGTTGCCGCGCGTCTCGTACTTGAAATGCTTCACGGTGTTGGTGAGGTAGAGCGCGTCGCGATCGAGCCCGGCTTCGGCCATGGCGCGATCGAGCAGATGGCCCGCCGGGCCGACGAACGGCTCGCCGCTCTGGTCCTCCTGCATGCCCGGCTGCTCGCCGATCAGCATCGCGGGCGCATGCGCCGGGCCGCGGCCGAAGACGGTATGCGTCGCGCCGCGCCACAGCGGGCAGGCGCGGCAGCCGGCGGCCTTGCGGCGCAAGGTGGCCAGGCTGCCGGTGGGGATCGCGGCGACCGGTTTCGCCAGCGCGACCACGGCGCTCGGGATCGCGGCGCCGGAGATCACGGCCGTCGGCGACGGGGCAGCATCAATGGAACACGCCGAGCAACCACAGCACGATCACGATCAGCACGATGAGCCCGAGTCCGCCCACGGGACGATAGCCCCACGAACGGCTGTAGCCCCAGGTCGGCAGTGCGCCGATCAGCAGAAGAACGAGGACGATGATCACCAGCAGTGAAAGCGACATGTTTCGTACTCCTTTGCGTGAGCGGTGCCTGCACCATCGCAGCCGGCCAGTGCATGGCCCGTCAATCTGCCGGGGCGATCGTCTCGCGCCGCATGCGGCTCACGTTGAGCCGCATGCGGACGACGTCATTTCGTCTGCCCCTGCAGCTGCTGCGCCGCTTCAAGATGGATCTTCAAGGTCGGCAGGGTGGCCTGGGCGAAGTTCCGCACATCCGCGTCCTGCGTATGGCTGCTTTCGTTCGAGAACAGCTTCACCGCCTTGCGATGATCCGCGACCATCGCCGCCGCCCATGCCTGATCGAACTTCGTGCCGTCCATGCTGTTGATGGTCGCGGCCTTGTCCTGTGCATCCTTCATCGGTGCGGCCGGCAGGGTCACCTGCTTCTGCTGCGCCAGGGTCTGCAGCTTGGCGTTGGCGGCGGTGTGGTCGTCGACGATGCGCTGCGCCAGTTCCTTCACTTTCGGATCGGACGATTTCTGCAAGGCCATCTGTCCCATCTGGATTTCGGCCATGCCGTCGGCGGCAGCATGGGTCATGAACATGCTGTCCGAGGCGTTGGCCACCATGTGCGGTTCGCCGCGTGACATGGATTGCTGTGCGCCGGCGGTGAACGAGAAGCCGATCAACAGTGCGCACGCAGCGCTTCGCAGAACAGGTCGGTTCGACATGAGGTTCTCCTTGCGAGGTTGGACATGCGGCATGGAACCCATCGCGGCGGCAAGCCCGCGTGACGCCGGTGTGCAACCACGATGAGGGGAGAGGCATGGCCTCTCCCCGGTTCAGTCGAAGGGGAGGCGCGGCGCCTCTCCGGTCGGGTCGTCAGTCGTTCTTGTGGCTCTGGCTGCCGGCCTTGGCGTGCTGTTCGCTGCTGCCGCCGCGTGCGCCCTGGCTGCGGTCCGATCCGCTATCGCTGCGGCCGCCGTGGCTGTTCTCGCCACCCTTGCGGCCGATGTCCGCCATGTGCTCGCGGTCCTCGCTCACCGCTTCGCCGCCCTTCTGGCCGGCGCGCCGCGCTTCCTGCGAATCGAACTCGTGGGCGTTGCCGCTGGCATGCGCCGCGCGGCCGCCTTCGCTGGCGATCTCGCGCTGGCGGTCTTCGTCCATGCCGGCGAATCCGCGACCTTCGTTGTTACCCTGGTTGGATTGATTGTTTGGCATATCGAGGTTTCCTGTATCTCCGGAGACACCGGCTGGGGACGCCGGCGGCGATCCGCGCAATGCGGTTCGCAAGCACTCCGATGCAACATCCGTACCGGGCACCTCGATCGCGGAAAACCGCGGTTTTCCGCCGCTTTTCCACTTCGTCCGTTTCGCTCGCCATCCACTTTTTCCAGTGATCGCTGAAAATATTTCAGGATGTTCCGCGCCACGGTGTGGCGTCGACGAGCGCCAAAAAAAGCACCGCGGGCGAAGCCCGCGGTGCCTTGTGCCATCGTTGAAGCGGATGTCAGCTGTTCTTGTGGCTCTGCTGTCCGGCTTTCACATGCTGCTCGTGGCTACCGCCACGGCTGCCGGCGCTCCTGCTCTGGTTGCTGTTGCTGCTGGCGTGACCGCCATGGCTGGCCTTGCCACCCTTGCTCGAGATTTCGCGTTGCTTCTCGTCGTCCATGGAGCCAAAACCACGCTTGCTGTTGTCATTGGGCATTGCTTCTCTCCGATATGGGGACGCTGTAAATAAGGGGATGCCAGAACTCGTGCGCCTTCGAATGCTGACGATCGAAGTGTGCGCGACAGCGTTTCAAGAACCGGTTGGCGAACCGTCAACGGACTCATCCACAAACCATGGCCCCGCACTGGCTTTTGCCGACGGGTTTCAACGGGCACTGTCGCCCCGGTCGGTCTTCGCATAGCGCGCGAGTTTGTTGTAGACCGTTTTCAGGCTGATCCCCAGCGCGTCGGCGGCGCGCGCCTTGTCGTTGTCGAAGAACGCCAACGTCTTGAGCAGCACGCGCCGTTCCACATCCTCCATGGTCATGCCCACGCGCAGGTTCATGTCGGCAGCTTCATCCGGCTGCGCATGAACGGACGGCTCGATCGACAGGAAGTTGATCGAGCCATCGTCGGAAAACAGGAATGCCCGTTGAACGGCATGGCGCAGCTCGCGCACGTTGCCGGGCCAGTCGTGTTCCAGCATCCGGGCCATCGCGGAGGGAGAGAAATGGCGCCGGGTCCGATGCCGCCGGTTCAGCGTATCCAGCAGGTGCTGGGCGAGCCTCGGGATATCGGCCGGATGCTCGCGCAGCGACGGCATGCGCAGCGGAAAATCGGCGAGGCGGTAGTAGAGGTCGGCGCGCAGGCTGCCATCGCGCACCGCTTCGCCGGGCTCGCGGTTGCACGCCGCCACCACGCGTACGTCGAGCTTGCGCCCCGTGACCGAGCCCACCCGCGTCACCACGCGATCCTCCAGCACGCGCAGCAGATGCGCCTGCAGGCCCGGCGGCATTTCGGTGATCTCGTCGAGGAACAGCGTGCCGCGGTCGGCCTGCTCGAAGTAGCCTGGATGATCGCGCACCGCGCCGGTGAAGCTGCCGCGCTCGTGCCCGAACAGCTGGCTGGTCAGCAGGTCGGCTGCCACGGCTCCGCAGTTCACCGCGACCAGCTTGCCCTTGCGGCCGCTGAACCCGTGCAGCGCCCGTGCGGCCAGTTCCTTGCCGGTGCCGCTTTCGCCGTGCAGCAGCACCGTGACATCCAGCGGCGCGACGCGGCGGATCTGCGCAAACAGATTGCGCATCACCGGCGTGTGGCCGATGAGCGCGCCGCAGCGGTCATCGCTGTCCCGGTGCGTGGCGGCACGGCCCACCGCATCGTCGAGCAACTGGTCGAGCTTGCTCTGCGGCACCGGCTTGACGAGGCAGTCCAGTGGCGGATGGCGCAGCGCGCGCACCTCCGTTTCCGGCAACGCCGAGCCGGTCAGGACAATGGCCTGTCCATCCGGACGCAGCGCCAGGCTGTCCAACAGGTCGAGCCCGCTGCCGTCCGGCAGGCAGGGATCCATCAGCGCCAGGTCGTAGGATCGCTCGCACACCGCGTGCCGCGCGATCCTCAGCGTGCTGGCGGAGAACACTTCGCAGCCCCTCGCCTGGGCGTAGTTCGAAGTCGCATGGAGGTAGCCGGAATCGTGGTCGACGAGCAGGACATTCGGTGTTGCGCAAACCATGGGCATCTCGTGTGAACGGGGACGAGCAGGGCGCCGGCGTATGCGCCGACGATGTCCTCTGCTGGGATGAGTTGAAGATGCAGACTCGGCCGTACACGCACCGTCGATGATTCGTTGGCAACGCATGCCCGGCGTTGCACCGTTCAGCGTCCATCGCGCGAGCCGCCATCGATGGCGTGTCCGCGCATCGCACGCTTCGGTTTGCTGCAGCGCTCGCCTACTCCAGCGAAGCCTGCAGCGCGGCAGCGAGCGCGGCGTCGCCGCTGAGCAGATCTTTCCAGCTCAGCGTTACGCCGCGGCGGCGGCCCTTCTCGGTGAGCTTCAGTCCGTTGGGATCGATGGTCAGCGTGTAGCGGCGGTCGGCGATCTGCAGTTCACGCCGCAAGGGCCTGTCCAGTGGGGTCATCTGTGCATGCTCCGGTACACGCCACGCGGCGATGGAAGACACAAGCTAGCGAGTCGGCGTGAAGCCCGGGTCAGCGCGAGCGCTCACGACCTCATCGCGAAAAAGTCACGCGGGCTCGGCGACGGTTGCCGCATCCTCGGGTGCCGCCATGAGAGAAGCGCGATGAGTTTCGACCTGTTGCCCATGCCCGCCGCCGGCCTGGCGAGCTCACAGATCCCGCCGCTGGGCGATCCCGAACATCAGCCGCCGGGTCCGTCGCGGCCGGGTTCGCCCGACCCCATCCGGCCCGAACCGCTGGGGCCGACGCCGCCGAACCTGCCGCCGCTGGATCCGCCTCCCGAGCCGGGGCAGTCGGTGCCGAGGGCATTGCGTTCGCGGCGCAGCGGCCGGGCCTTCCGCTACCGATGACCTCGCCGATCGACCAGCCGACGGAGGAGGGTCGCCGCCGCTGGCCTCCGGACGGCTATCTGCGCTTGAACCAGCGAAGCGACGCACGCGCCAGCCTGCCATGTACCTGCACCGCGGCATGCCGGCCCGATTGCCAGGGCAGCTGCGGTTGCGAGGCATGCGCACTGGGCTGGCTGATCTACCAGGACGAGCAGGCGCTGTGGAACGAGAAGGGCGAGCTCGTCAACGTGGTCGACCTGGGGCCGGCGTGGCAGAGCGTCGCCGATCCGCGTCAGCTGCGCCTGCGATTCCGCCATGAATGACCATCACCTGCCGGAGTGCCGAAATGCGTGTCTATAGAAAACCTGCCACACCGGGTTTCCGGTCATCCGTTCCGCCCATGCTGGAAATCGATCGGGCGTACTTGACCGGGAATCCCGGCCGGGCGCGGCCGAATGCGTCACGCGCCGAAATGGAAAGACCGTCGCTCGGGCGCGGGCCTGCCGCCCAGCCAACCCATGCGCGCGAGGAGCGGACGACATGAGCAGCGCGATCCGGAAAGGCGGCGCCCGCGGACGGGGCGGAAACGAGGCGTCGGCCGGGCTGAATTCGCTCACCGAACTCAGGGGCGATGGCGCCGGGCCGCCGGCGAATGAGCCGCACGATGGCCGCGCCCACAGCGGCCTCAGCGGCGACGATGGACGGCATCAGCCGGTCGACGGCGCGGCCACCGCCGCCTCGCTGCAGCCGGGACATACCGGCGATCTCGGCGCATCGAACGTCATGCCGCCGGACAGCTCGACGTCGCCTGCCGAGGACTATGCGAACACCGGGCAGGCCGCCACCGGCCCGGGGCTGCGCGAGCCGGACGGCAACGACGAGCTGGACGGTACCGAACTGGATTATCCGAGCGTGCGCACCAGGAGGAAGGAGGGCGGCCCGCTCGCCAACGACAGCGGCGTGGGCCAGCAGCAACGCGCCGAATCGGATCTGGAACAACCGCGCGGCGACGGCACCTATCAGAAGGATGGCGATCGGGAGATCGCGATCGACACCGACCCTGACGAGCAGTGAGCCGCGCTTCGATCAGACGCCGAACGGATAGGTCTCCGGAACGCCTTCGTGTTTCTCCGCCGCCAGCGGGGACACCGCGTGCGTCTCGTCGAACCAGACGAACCCGTCGAACTGCGCGGGCAGGGACGCGTTGGCGTAGTGGCTTTGCAGCTCGGTCTGCGGCCGGTAGATGACGCCGATGAAACGCTCGAGCCGCGGCGGCGCCAGCCGCTCGCGCAAGCTGTCATGCACACCGGGCCGCAGGTCGAGCAGGAAGCGCGGTTCACCGGCCTGGTGCATCGGGTACTCGTAGCTGTCCTCGCGCGCCGGCCGAACCCGCATGATCTCCATCGGCCCGTCCCAGTCGTGCGCCGCTGCCACCGTGCCATGGTGGGTGCCGAAGCCGACCAGGGCGGCGTCGCTCCCGAATTTTTCGCGGCAGAGCTGGCCGAGGTTCAGTTCGTTGCGGGACTGGCCCATCTCGGTGGCAGCCGCATTGCCGATGTGCGAGTTGTGCGCCCACACCACCGCGCGCGAATCCGGGCCGTGCGCGTCGAGCACATGGTTCAGGGTCTCGAACATGTGCGTGTCGCGCAGGTTCCAGCTTTGCGCCGAGCCCTGGTAGAGCGTGCGGTAATAGCGTTCGGCGGTGGCGACCAGGCGCGCATTCTGCGCCGCGTCGAGGAACAGCACGCCATCCTCGCGCGCGTACTCCAGGCGCTTGCGCAAGAGATCCTGCAACTGCGCCACGACCTCCTCCTCGCACTCCTCGTGACGCTGCGAGAGCATGGCGCGGCCGTACACCGCCGGATCCTTCTGCCACGGCATCAGGCACGCGTAGCGCTCGCGCGCGACTTCGGCGGCGGCGGGATCGATCTGCTCCAGATAGCCGAGCACGGCCGCGATCGAACCGGACAGGCTGTACATGTCCAGCCCGTAGAAGCCGGCCTGCTGCTCCGCGGGGCGGCCTTCGTTGTGCGTGCGCAGCCAGCGGACGAACGCCAGCACATCGGTGTTGCGCCACATCCAGGCGGGGAAGCGCTGGAACGGCGGTTCCGGGCTGGCCACCGCGGGCCGCCGCCGCACGTGGCGGTCGATGCTGGCCGCGTCGGGCCAGTCCGCTTCCACCGCCACGATGGTGAAACCGTGGCGCTCGATCAGCCGCCGCGTGATCGCGGCGCGCGCCCGGTAGAACTCCGAGGTGCCGTGGCTGGCTTCGCCCAGCAGCACCACGCGGCGGTCGGCGTAGCGGTCGAAGAGAGCGGCGAATTCAGGCGACGCCGGATCGGGCAGGGGCTCGGCGGCATGCCGGATCGCCTCGGCGAGACTGCCCCGCCGTGGCAGTGGCACCGCCGCCGGGCGCATGCGCCCGTTGTCCTTCTCGTCGTTCCCGGCCCAGCCCTGCTCGCCGATCAGCGGCACGAAGATCACCGCACCCAGGTCTTCCTCTGCATAGCGGGTGTCGTCGAGACGGGTCAGCTTGAGCAGCCGCTGCGGGCCGGTCTGGCTGCCGATCGGCATCACCAGCCGTCCGCCGATGGCCAGTTGCTGCCGCCACGCGGCCGGTACCCGCGGCCCGCTGGCCGCGGCCACGATGACGTCGAACGGCGCACTTGCCGGCCAGCCCAGCGTGCCATCGGCCGCGTGCACCTCGACCCGGCTCACGCCCAGCTGCTGCAGCCGCTGCCGCGCGCTCTCCGCCAGCGAAGGCAGGCGTTCGATCGAATCGACGCGCCGCGCCATCCTGCCCAGCAGCGCCGCCACGTAGCCCGAACCGGTGCCGATCTCCAGCACGCTGTCGTCCGGCTGGATCTCCGCCGCCTGCAGGGTCAACGCCACGATGTACGGTTGCGAGATGGTCTGTCCGGCCTCGATCGGCAGGGCCGTGTCGTCATAGGCCGACGCGCGCATGGCCTCGCTCACGAAGGCGTGGCGCGGCACGTAGCGCATCGCATCCAGCACGGCCGGATCGTGGATGCCGCGGCCGACCAGCTGGCGCCGCAGCATCTCGGCGCGGGCCTGCACGAAATCGTTCATCGCCGGCGCCTCATCGCCGCGCCGTCAGTGCGGCGTGGCGACGCGCGCGGCGACCTCGGCCTTGAGCGAGCGTGCGTCGGTGGCTTCCAGGTCGGCCTGGGCCACGATGCCGCAGATCGCGCCGTTGGCGTTCACGATCGGCACCCGGCGCACCTGCTGGCCGGCCATCAGGCGGGCGCATTCCTCCAGCGAGGCGTCCTCGGAAAGGGTCAGCGCGGGCGCCGTCATGCAGGATTTCACCGGGGTGTTCTGCGGGTCGCCACCGGCGGCGACGCAGCGCACGACGATATCGCGATCGGTGATCACGCCGAGCACCTTGAGGCCGTCCCCGGTCACCGGAATCTCGCCGACGTCCGCCTCCAGCATCAATCGCGCAGCTTCGCTGAGCATCGCATCGGGCGAACAGCAACGTGGGCGGGGTGTCATCACCTCTTGCACATTCATGGTTCTCTCCTGGAGGCCTGCGAATCAGGCAACTGCGTCACCTTGCAGCGGCCCGGTTGAAGAAAAGGCGATTGAACTGTCAACAAGATCGGCCGGGCCGGATTTGCTAACGCGTTGTGCACATGCCGTGACGCAGGCTCGCGGTTCGGGTAGCCAGGATGATCACGAGCCGTTGAGCCGGTAAGCTGTCAGAAGGACGATCCAGGCCATGGCGATGACGATATTCGACGAAGCAGCGGGCACGGCCGACACCACGTTGACCATCGTCGGCGTGGGCGCTTCGGCAGGTGGCATCGAGGCGCTGGAGCAGTTTTTCGCCAGCCCGTGCCTGGCCGCGAACGTGGCTTTCATCGTGGCCACGCACATGATGGCGGACAAGCCCAGCGCGCTGACGCAGATCCTTTCCCGGCATACCGCGTTATCGGTGGAGCAGGCCGTGCACGGCACGCTGGTGTCCGCCGGCAGCGTGTACGTGCTGCAGCCCGGCCAGGTGGTTTCGCTGCGGGATGGCAGGCTGCAGGTCGAAACCGTGCCGCCCGGCCAGCGCGTGCACAACGTGATCGACCTGCTGCTCGGCTCGATCGCCTCCGACCGGGACAACCGCGCCGTCGGGGTGGTGCTGTCCGGCACCGGCACCGATGGTGCGCTGGGTTGCCGCGCCATTCGCGAACGTGGCGGCCTGACCATCGCGCAGGTCGGCGATGGCAGCGCGGTGCAGTTCAGCGGCATGCCTTCCAGCGCCGTGGCGGCACGCGCGATCGACCTGCAGCTCCCGGTCAACGCGATGATGGACCGGATCAGCTATTACGCCGATTCGCTCGACCAGGCCGACGTCTCCCGCCTGCCCGACCAGCCGCTGTTCGATCAGCTGTGCCAGCTGCTGCGCCGGCATACCGGCCACGATTTCAGCGGCTACAAGCCGACCACGTTCTGGCGCCGGGTGAAGCGGCGCATGCAGGTGCTGCAGCTCGAGCGCGTGGAGAGCTACATCGCGCACATCGAGGCGGATCCGAAGGAAGCCGCCATGCTTTTTCGGGACCTGCTGATCAGCGTCACCAGTTTTTTCCGTGACACCGGCGCGTTCGAGACGCTGCAGGACGACGTGGTGCCGGCGCTGTTCAAGGGGCGCGATCCGGCCGACGGCATCCGTGTGTGGGTGCCTGGCTGCGCCACCGGCGAGGAGGTCTATTCGCTGGCGATCCTGCTGCTGGAATACGCGCAGACGCTGGACGAACCGCGCCCGGGCATCAAGCTGTTCGCCACCGACATCGACGAGGAGGCGTTGAGCATCGCGCGGGCAGGACGTTATCCGGCGGCGTTGCTGGAAGCGGTCTCGCCCGAACGCTGCAGCCGGTTCTTCAGCAGCGACGGCGGCAATTTCGTGGTCAGCAAGGCGGTGCGCGAGCTGTGCACGTTCTCTTCCCACAGCGTGCTGAAGGATCCGCCGTTTTCGCGGATCGACCTGGTCTCGTGCCGCAACCTGCTGATCTACCTGAACCTGAAAACGCAAAACCAGTTGATGCCGACGTTCCACTTTGCCCTGCGCCCGCAGGGCTACCTGTTCGTGGGCATCGCCGAAAGCGTCACCCGCCACGCCGAGCTGTTCGCTCCGGTGAACAAGAAACACCGGATTTTCCAGCGCGTGTCGATGACGTCGCCGCGCACGGCGTTGCCGCTGATGCCGTCGGAGCGGCGTCATCCGATGCAGCGTGAAAGCATCAGCTTCAATTCGCCGCGCGGGCTCAGCGGCCTGCGTCGCTCACTGGAAACGCACATCCTGCGCTATCACGCGCCGGCGCACGTGCTGGTCAACGAGCAGGGTGAGGCGGTGTACTACTCGGCCAACACCGGCGGTTTCCTGGAGCACGCCGCCGGTGCGCCCAGTCGCCAGCTGCAGGTGAGCGCACGGCCCGAACTGCGCCTGGGCCTGCGCCGCGCGCTGCAGGAAAGCCTGCGCAGCCAGCAGCCCGCAACCTCGCCGCGCATGCGCCTGGAGATCGGCGGACAACTCCGCTGGGTCGAGGTGTTCGTCGAACCGTTCGACCAGGACGACGGCGAACGCCTGTACCTGGTGCTGTTCCGCGACCTCGGTGCCAGCGAGCGTCCGGCTGCCGCAGCGGAAAGCGGCGCCGAAGCCGACGCCGCGCAGATCGCGCAGGAATTGAAGGAGACCCGCGAGGAGCTGCAGTCCACCTACGAGGAATTCGAGACGGTGGTCGAGGAGTTGCGCCTGTCCAACGAGGAGCTCAGCTCGGTCAACGAGGAGATGCAATCGTCCAACGAGGAACTGGAAACCTCGAAGGAGGAATTGCAGTCGCTCAACGAGGAGCTGAACACGGTCAACCTCGACCTGTCGCAGAACATCGAGGCGCTGGACCAGACCAACGCCGAATTGTGCGGGCTGCTGGAGAGTACCGAAATCGCCACGATCTTCCTGGATCGGCAGCTGGCGATCCGCAATTTCACGCCGGCGGCCACAGGCATGTTCAATCTGATCGCCGGCGACCGCGGCCGCGCGATCACCGACATCGCCCATGAGCTGGACATCGCCGACCTGCGCCAGGAACTGCTGCGCGTGCTGCAGAGCGGGAAAAGCGAGGAGCGCGCCACCGCGCGCAAGGACGGCAGTGCGCATTACCTGATGCGCATCCTGCCTTACCACGGCGAGCAGGCGGAGAGCGGCGGCCTGCTGGTCACGCTCATCGACGTGACCGCGCTGATCGAGGCCGACGTGCGCCATGGGCTGATGATCGGCGAACTCAACCATC